>X127_Alpine_Marmot__coassemble_174_pt1 | contig 13796 bp, 8 predicted proteins | sample X127_Alpine_Marmot__metabat2_low_PE_002 | metagenome-assembled genome bin X127_Alpine_Marmot | reverse complement strand
TCTCGTTGCTCTCGTAGCTTTAGGCTCTGCAACATATGCATGGTATTCAATCAACCGTAACGTTAAAGCTGACACAATCAACGTTAAGGCTTCTACACCTGGTGGACTTGAGATTTCGTTAAATAACTCAACTTGGGATACAGCTGTTCATCTCGAGGACATGAGCGCTGAAAACGGCAAAGTATTAGAGCCTGCAAAGCTCACATTTGACAGTACAGGTGTTGCTACTGCTACATACATTGATGGTGAGTCTTCAAGTGCATCTACAGCAGCTGAAGGTACACCCACAGATGTTAAAGCTACAGGTAAAGGAACATACTGGGTAGTTGACGAGATTTATGTACGTTCAAGCAGCTCTAAGGCTGGTAAGGTACAGGCTCAGGTTAAGGCTACAGGTACATTAACAGATTCTTTCATCCACCTCGCAGTTGTTGACGCAGCTGACGGTGCTCTCCTCGGCACAGAACAGGATGCTTCTGAAATGACAAGTGGCGAGTTCGCTAACTTAGGTGGCGCTGTTGATTATAATGCCAGCGGTGATACCAACGGTCCTACAACAAAGCACTATTATGTAGTTGCTTATGCTGCTGGAGAGGACACAGACTGCTTCACAGACAACGCTAATAAGTCTAACGCTGTTGCTTGGGAGCTCAAGTTCACACTTACAGACAAATAATCTAATTACATAATTATTTAAAATATTTTGTAATTAAATTTTAGTTAATTTATTTAACTAACTCAGTTTAATTAACTGAATCTTATCCCGAGGGGTGCGGGGCGCGCCCCTCGGGTTAACCCGAATATTCTGTCAGCAGGGATATTCGTACTAAGTGAACGGCTTTGTCGCGAAAGTGATAAAGTCGGCAAAGCCACAATCACTTAGCCCCGCTTAGGTAATGAAAAGATAAGGAGTTTTCTACATATGAAAGGCAAGCTTACTAAAATTCTTAATATTATAGTGGACGTACTGGTGGTATGTATACTGATTATATCCGTACTGATACTTACAATGGTACTGACAACTAAAGGAGACGCGGGCGTGCCTAACGTATTCGGCAAAGCTCCGATTACTGTTCTTTCAGACTCAATGAAAGGCGACAAAGCCGACGATTTTGAGAAGGGCGACCTCTTGCTCTGCGATGTTGTAGACAAGGACGCTGACAACGAATACAAGGTCGGCGACGTTGTTACATTTAAGCTCGATGGCATTGATATTAATGAGGACGGACAGGACGACTTTGTAACCCATAGAATCTACAAGGCTAACAAGGACGGCTCTTTCCAGACAAAGGGTGACGCCAACACCACCTACGACCAGGACGTAAATGCTAATGCTTGGCCTAATGTTAACGAGGCTGATATCGTAGCTACATATCACGGCTCAAAAATCAGCGGTCTCGGCAACTTTATTGCTTACCTACAGACCAGTCTCGGATTCTTCCTCATAGTTCTTCTCCCGATGATAATCTTCTTTATCTATCAGGCTGTACGTGTTGTTATCAACATCATTGCCTATAATAAGGAGAAAACTCTCAAAAAGGCTCAGGAAATGATTGAAAACGCTGACCTTACCGAGGAGCAGAAGCAGAGGGCTATCGAGGAGTACCTTGCGCAACAAAACGCAAAGGAAGAAGCTACAGAGCCTGTAGCAGAGACTCCGGCAGAGACTCCGGTTGAGACTCCGGCAGAGACTCCGGCAGAGACAGTAGCTGAATCTTCGGAGGAAAGCGAATAATAAAGCCTTGTCTAAAGCATGGGGGTTACTAACCCCCGCGCACAAGAGCTTTACTAAAAAATATTACAGAAAAATAATGACGTTTTTCCACAGGAAAAGAACGTTCATCAAACATTAATTGAATTAAGGCTATAATTTCTAAGGTGCGGCGCAAAACGCCGGAATGTTAAAGATTTTATAAGAGAAAGCCAGGTCAGAATGCTTTCAGCCTAAAAAAGATTTTTTTAAGGAGATAATCCTATGGATAGTGTATTCCAATTTTTATTCCAATTCTTAGGACAGTTCTTCGGTTCAATTTGGAACGGAATTGTCAGCGTGCTCGGCGCATTCAATATTCCCGAGTATGTAAACATCATCTCTCGCTATACCACCACTCTCGGCGGCATGGCTTGGGTAGTAGCAATTATTGCGATACTTCTTTTAGTTGCGATTTTGGCGTTAATCGTATTCTTTATAGTTGTTTCCTTAAAGAAATTTTTCAAGAACCGCCGTGCCCGCAAGGACACCGGCTCTCTTGTTCAGGAAGTTCAGGCTCTTAACCGCGAGGTTATGCGTCTTAACCTTGAAAAGGATAAAATTCTTTCTATGAAGGTCAGCCAGATTGGCCTTAATCCTAACGAAATCTCCGAACTCACAGGCGAAGAACTCGAAACTCTCAACGGTGAAGGCGAAGAGGGCGAGGATGACATTCGCTTCCTCAAGCTTACTCAGCTCGACAAGGACTGGGCGGACTATCAGCCTCCCGAGTATGATAACGACATTACTCTCCCCGAATTTTGTGACCGTTTCCGTCTGTTCGCTTGTTCAAGGCTCGGACTTTATTATGATATCTCTATGATTCGTCGTTTTGTTTCGGCTTTCGCTTCAACAAGACTTATCGTATTACAGGGTATTTCCGGTACAGGTAAAACATCACTCGCGTACGCGTTTGGTAAATTTGTTTGCAACGACTCCGTAATCACTCCCGTACAGCCTTCGTGGCGTGACCGTTCAGAGCTTTTCGGTTACTTCAACGAGTTTACAAAGAAGTACAACGAGACAGCTCTCCTCTGCGCTATGTATGAGGCTAACTACAACGAGAACGTTTACCTTGTAATCCTCGACGAAATGAACATCGCGCGTGTTGAGTACTACTTCGCTGAGATGCTCTCGATTCTTGAAATGCCGCGCCGTGATGAGTGGATAGTTGACCTCGTGCCCAGCACATGGCCAAACGACCCAAAACTCTTACATCGCGGTCAGTTTACAGTACCGCCTAATATGTGGTACTGCGGCACAATCAACAACGACGACTCTACATTCGCCGTTACTGATAAGGTATACGACCGTGCTATGCCTATCAACATTGATACAAAGGGTGTAGCCTTTGAGGCTCCCGACACACCGCCTGTAGTTATTAACTACCACCACTTTGAGGATATTCTCAACCAGGCTAAGGCTGAGAACCCGATTTCCGACGACCTTCTTAATAAGCTTGCTCTCGTAGATGACTATGTAATTACTCATTTTAGAGTAGCTTTCGGTAACCGTATTATGAAGCAGATTAAGGACTATGTTCCCGCGTACGTTGGTACAGGCGGCAAGGAAATCGACGGTCTTGACTACATACTTGCGCGTAAGGTATTACGTAAATTTGAGGCTTTGAACCTTTCATATATCCGTGACGAAATCGACGGACTTATCGCCTATATGGATGAGCTGTTCGGCGAGGAGAATATGGGTGAATGTAAGGACTACCTCCTTATGTTAAAGAAACTTGCATAATCATTGTTTGCTTTCGGGACGTCAGTAAATATTCCGGCGTCCCACAAGGTGTTTTTTTCAAAGTAAGTTTCAAGTAACGTAAAGAGAGGTGAGTAAGCTTGGAAAATTTTGATAAATTTTATCGCTCCTATAAATATATGGAGAAGCTGCTGGCGACAGACTTTACTTACAACTACCTCAGACAGAATATGGCTGACGCCGACAAGGGACAGGATGTTCTGACAGGACGTATCAACGAGAAGATTATTGATATGGACTGGGTTACCGCCATTGAGGAAACTCTGCCATACATCGAGAAGGCTATCGACGAGCAGCGCCGATTCATCGTTGAGAACAACGAGATTTACAGAATTGATAAGGCTAAGATTATCAACAAGGATTCTGTAAAACACTTAATTCAGCATACAAACTTTATTGATAATATTGACGAAACAGGCAAGGTTACACCGAACAAGGTGCTTACCATTGAGCGTGAGGACAGCTTTGAGACATACGAGAACCGCTTCCTCATTACGCTTATTGAAAGTGCTCTGGATTTCGTTGCGGACAAATACCGCAAAATGATTAACGCTCCGACCGATACCTATCAAAAGGTAGATATGGAACGTGACCTTGTGCTCAACCGTCAAAGGATTACCTTTAAGGCTGAGTACAGTAACGAGGTTAAAGAGGCTGAGGAGGCTGACCTGAATGTTCAAGATTACGAACAGCTCTCCGACTTTGACCGCGTACGCCGTATCCGCGAGAAGCTAAACAGTTTTCTTAACACGGATATGATGCAGGCACTCAAGAAGTGCATACGCGTTAAGCCTCCTATCAACAGAACAAACCTTATGACCAAGAACCCGAACTATAAGGCGGGCTTGGATCTGTTTACATACCTTAATTCCTATAAAAAGCCCGGTTACGAAATCGTAGGCCGTGACTTTGAGGGCAAGATTGACCCCGCTTCTCAGGAAGGTATGTATATGGCGTGGAGCTTTGAGCACTTCATTATGTCAATCGCCAGCAATCCGCAGTTGATGGATTATCTGGAGGATAGATATCAGGAAGAAAATGCTCGGCTCGAAGCCGAAGGCAACCTCCCGATAGAGGAACAGAAGCGTAAGGAAATGGAGCGAATCGAAAAGGTTCGCGAAGAAGAAATGAAAATTCGTCTCGCGGAAATCCGTGAGCGTGAGAAGATAATCCGCGACCAGAAGGCTCAAATTGAAGCTCTTAAACGTGAGATTGAGAAGCGCGACAAGACGATTGAAAGCTTGAAGAGCTCTATTAAGGCTCTTGAGGAGAATGTTAAAGAGCTCGAAAATCAGGTTCAGAAGCTCAAGGCTGAGCTTATCAAAGCCAAAGAGCGTATTGCCGAGCTTGAAGCTAAGGTTGCCGAGCTCGAAGCCAAGATTGTTGAACTCGAAGCCAGAATCGCTGAGCTCGAAGCTAAGGTTGCCGAGCTTGAAGAAGCTAAGGCACAGCTTGAGGCTAAGGTCAAAGAGCTTGAGGGAATTATTGAGGAGCAGAAGGCCAGAATCGCCGAACTCGAAGGCATCGTAGCCGAGCAGAAGGCTCGTATCGAAGAGCTCGAAGGCATTGTAGCGGGACTCGAGAAGATTAAGGCTGAGTTAGAGGCTAATGTTGCGGCTCTTGAGAAAGAGAACGCCGAGCAGAAAGCTACTATCGAGGCTCACGAGGCGACTATCGCTCAGCAGAAAGACGCTATCGCAGGTCTTGAAGGAGCGATTGCCGCGGCTAAGAGCGAGATTGAGACTCTTAACTCCACCCTCAGCGAGCGTGATAATACAATCGCCGAGCAGAGCTCCGAAATTGACGGACTTAATGCTAATGTTGCCTCTCTTGAGACAAATCTCGCTAACGAGAAGCAAGGCCGCGCGGATGATATCGCAAGGCTCAATAAAGAGCACGCGGACGAAAAGGCATCAATCGAGGCTGCTCATAACAAGCAGATTGAGAAGATTAACAACGAGCACAAGCAGGCGCTTGACAAAGTGCAGAAGCAGTGCGATAACGATAAAGCCCGCATCAAGAAGGAAGCTGACGCCAGAGTTAAAGCGGCTCAGAAGGACGCTGACAAGAAGGCTAAGGCGGAAATCAAGAAGCAGGTTGATAAGGCTCAGGCTGAGGCTAAAAAGGCGGCTAAGAAAGCCAACGAAACCGCGGCTATGTACAGAAAAGAGCTCAAGATTGATAAGAAGAACGAGGATATGTTCCGCTTCGACTTCGCTCTCGGCGCTCTTGGCGCTCAGTCGATGATGGCGAACGCTATTATCGCGAGCGGCGAACCTACGGAACTTCCGCACAACGATAAGCTCGGTTGTGTTTATATCGTTAAGGATAACAAGAAAATTACAGTTTACAAAGGAACTCATAACCGCTTAGAGGTTATTAAGAACTTCCGCGGCGAGAGCGACTTTGATAAGTGTAAATCAGCAGTTGCCGACGCGCTGAAGGGCGCTGACAAGACCGCCGCTTATCTGACTTATAAGACAGTTGATAAGATCTATATGAACAGCTTTGCGGAGTTCCTCCAAAATGATGAGCAGTTCGAAACTACACAGATTTTCCACAATAAATCACAACGTAGCGGCAAGTCCGCGATAGGAATTTATTTCTACAGAGGTTAAGCTTATGACTAAGAAAACCGGCGTTGAAAACAGGCGTCTAATGTTTACAAAAAACTTAATAATGATGCTTGTAATGCTGGTTATAATCTTCTTAGCCGTATTCGCGTGGTATTCCGTTCGCAAGAATGTCACCGCTACGGGTATTACCGTAACCGCGTCTTTGCCTGATGAGGTAGAGATTGCTATTGAAGACGAAAATCACGTTATCGGTAACTATGTTACAGAAAAAGGTAATACTTCTTTCAAAGCAGGTGTTTGGACTGATAAGGTTATGTTCAACGGTCCTTTCCAGTTTTCGGAAGATGTAACAAGTGACGGCGCTAACTTCCTAATCCCCGCGTTCAACACTACAGAGAACAATGACGACGCGGAGAAAGCGGCTAGGCAGGACGGTAAAATTGTAAATATAAACGGTATTCCCACAACCGGTTTAAAGACAAATTTAGATAAACTTGAAGAGGGCGAAACGCCAAAGTATGTTTCAATTCCGTTCTATCTCCGTTCTCGCAACAGTAAAATCACCGTAAAGCCGTCAGCGTATCTTGCTATGGCAGCGGAGAACACACAGGGAGCCGAAATAACAGGCGCAAACAGCGTGCGCAAAAGCAGCTATGGCGATTTTACATCCGACGCTTTAGTTGCCGCTATGAGAGTTTCAATTGTCGGCAATCCTATTACAAGCATCAATGCCGAGAACAAGGCTACGACAGACGGAACATCCGCGTGCAAATTCATTTGGGTTCCGCGTCCCGATTTAAAGCTGACTTTACCCGAGACGTATCTGAATCTTCAAAGTGAAGATACCACTAACTGGACGTTGACTCAGGGTTTAAGCGATCCTTCCGGTTCAACCTATCGGCATGATTTTTACAAGGAGAAAATAGTCGATGGCTCGACTGTCGGAGTAACAAAGGAATCGATGGATGTAATAGTCAACAACAAATATGTCGGTGATGATAATCTTGACAAAAATGACGTTATTGTATCGAATCCCACACAAAAGAAGCAGCTTGCTAACGGCAGTGTTCCCACTATGGGAAGCACGTGTAATATTACGAATTTCGGAGAGGGGTATAATGTAACCGAGATAGACGGCTACTACTACTTTAAGTATAACCTTAATCTGTGGATTGAGGGCACCGACTCCGAGGCGCGCCGTGCGATGGATACAGGTCAGTTTAACCTATTTATTGAGTTTGGCAACTCATAAATAAAACTACTAAACATAATTGGAAAAGTGAGGTGAGATTATGGACAAAAAGCCTAATAAATTTGCTGCCGGGTTTTCAAAATGGATAAGCGGGTGCAAGGCAGACAGGTCAAAGCTTTTAAAATCTATAGTCTCACTTGTTTTGGCGTCCGTAATTCTCGTCACCTGCACATTCTGTTGGTATTTCTTAAAGACAGCGGAGGGAGAGGCAAACTTCTCGCTTGACGCGGGCAAGGGACTGCGTGTAAACGATACCGGTACAACCCAGTTTTCATCCGCTGAGAATGACTTTGCGCTCAAACCGGCTTCATCTGTTGACGGCCGTAACCTATTCTTCCCGACTGACGGAACGGACTTCTCGGACGTTACAAAGGATATGACATTCCGCAGCGCGAACGCGGGCGACAAAAACTGCAATTATATTCAGATTGATTTTACTTTGACCGCTCAGGCTAACCACACAGCTATTTATATCAACCCCGATCCCACAAAAACATGCCTGAAAGTTTATAACAAAGAGAAAGACGCGAACGGCAATGAAGCGAGTGCCCAGAACGCGGCTCCGCTCAGAATGGCTGTATGGGCGTCAACTCCCGATAAAGACACGGGGGCTGTTGCCGCTCCTATTGTGTTCAACTCACAGGCTAAAACAATTACAACTGCGGCAGTAAGCGATGTTGACCGCGCAAGCGGCGCGTACATCAGTAACGGTCCTCAGGTTGCTCACCAGTTTTCGGATTACGCCTACGGCGGCACTCCGATTACGACTCTTTCCGCAGGTGTGGAAACAACATTCTCCGTTATTGTTTGGCTTGAGGGAACAGACCCCAAGTGTAGATACGATAAAATCTCAAGTATAAATAAGAATGATATCCAGCTGAAACTGGCGTTTAAGACCTCCTGGGATAACACAGAGGTTATAAGGTTCAGAGATGACTCAACAAATCATTGGATTCAGAGCTTGATGAATCGTGAATCGGGAAGTTACTCGCTCAACCTTCGCTATACCGATACAACTGTTAATCCTAATGAGACAGTTGACTTTAATATGTATAAATATCAGCAGAATGACAACGAGTGGACGGCAAGTATCCCGGGCGATATGAAGGAAGAAATCACCTTTATACTCAGTCCGCCTACAGGCTCGAACGACCCGACATATATATTCTGTAAGAGCGACGGTAAGGACGGCGGAACAGCCGGAACGTCCTCAACAACTAACAGAGACGTAAACCGTCAGTATGTTGTTGAAACCTCAGCAGGATCGGATACAAGTCAATGTCAGGGTCACTGGGTAGCTCTCGGAGACAGCGACGGCGGCGGTGTTGATATCGGCGACCTCGACGGCGATGACTTCTAATTATAAGACTATTAACTAAGGAGGTGTCACTATGAAAAAGAGATTTAACCTTAAAAACTTAACAGGGCGCAAGAATGTTCTCCTCACCGTAGTGGCGCTTATCCTTGTTATGATATTGGTTGTGGGAGTAAGCTACAGCTGGATTGAGCAGATTTCAAACGTTGAATTCCAGTTCCCCTCAGGCGTTGAGAACCCGATGCACATCAGCACCGACCGTCTCAACCAGACTGCTGAGGCTGAGCTCAATGGTAGAACCCCAAAAGTTATTGACCTCTCAAGGTATTTCTACGAGAGCGGCAATATGCACCTTTCCTCCTGCTACAGCGACGGCAATTCTTTCTACTTCCCTACACCTACAAAGAATCAAACAGGCAAGTCAACAGGTACAACCTATCGTTTAGGTACAAAGGACGACGCTAATGTAAACTATATAAGCGTAAGCTTTAAAATAACTAACAAAGAGGCCTACGATCAGGTTTATTGGTTTGACAAAAGTTCAACATTTTTTAAGACTAAGTCAAGTGCGGACAGCTCGCTCGATAAGCTAATCCGTTGCTCTATGACGGTTGACGGCTCTACCTCTATATTCTCAGCAAGCGATACACCTGCATACAAGACAATTGATAGCATTACAGACAGCACCCCAAAATCTAATTCCTGCCAGTCGTTCAAGGCTTATCAGTATGACCCGGATCATAATCATCAGGACGATTCCAGTAACACAAATCTCAGTCCTACACGCGGAGCTAACGGCAACGTTCTCTTTACGTTAGCGGCGGGTCGTACCTCGACTGTTAATATCAAGGTTTGGCTTGAATATGACGACAGTAACAGATCTGCGTCCCTCTCCGACATTAATATGAAGTTGGTATCCAGCTTTACAAAGACACGTAATATCTATCTAACTGACCAGTCAGTATATAATAAGCTTGATCCAAACTCGACGTGGATGTACACGGCGGGAGACGGTCACGCCGATATGTATCTTGTTCTTAAAGATGACACTACCAAATACTGGAAATTTACCGAAACATCATTAAACGACCATAAGCACTTTGTTGTACAGAATTTCCCCTCATATTATAACAATAAAGACGTCTATATTTTGCGTTGTAATAGCACGGGATTTGGTACAGGCGATAACGATAAGGTTATTCCGGGAACAACGATTCATTACTGGAATAAATGGGATACCAAACTTCCGGATACATATGATGACAGAACTTTTAGTGTTTATTCTCCCGGGTTTGGTTCTTGGAGAAATACTGATAAAATCGGTTATTTTTATCTGATAGACTCTTGGGACTGGGGTAAAAATGACTCATTAACGTACAATGGTGTTTACGTTTATATGTGGGACAATACTACAGTAGCTGACGGAGTAAAAACTGTAGAAAACCATGCGTGGGAAAACGGTGCTCACGGTGAGCCTATGTTCTATACAAATAAAAGAGTCGGTGGCGATGGTACTCCGCGAATATATGTTGTGTATTACGACGCTGACTTTACTCACGTAATATTTAATAATAATGACAATTATCAAACATCTGACTTGGAAATAGAGAAAGGGAAATTCTACGATTTAACATCCAACAGATGGATTGATGATTATGCTAACGCTGCGTATACAAAAAGTCAGACTTCTGCATATGGTACATTTGACGGTGGGACTAATTATGTTGAAAGAACACTATATTCAGCGGCTAACGGCGGCAATTATCTGTACGGCGCTACTTATCTGAAGGCGAACACAAAGTATGAGATGCAGATTAAGGATACAGTTAATAATGGTGATATTAGATACAGCGATAGAAACAATGCAACTATGAATTCCACATCTGAATGGGAGCTTGTAGAAAACAACCAGAAAAAAGTTTACATACAAACAGGCTCAGCCGGTATTTACTGGTTTAGATGGGACTGGAGCACTCATAAATTTAAGGTAACATTCCCGTTCAAGGCTGCGAAAGGAAGCGGCGGCTCGTCCTCAAGTTCAGGCGATAGCTCGGGCAGTATGGACGGTTATACTACTGACAGCGAATTTACAGTTCAGTTAAGTGGTCAAACGTATACCGTAAAAACAAACAGTACAGGCACAAGCTTTAAGGTTAAGATACCTCTTGCTGTAGGTGATAACTGGACAACATTCCAGAAAAAAGGTACTAACTATGGATTGGACAGTTCAGGTCAGCATTATGATGTTCCGAAGGCGGGATTAAGTATATACCTTGTTAAAGGTAAAAACTATAACATTTCACTTAAAAACACGTCAACGGCAGGAGATTATATCGTATCATTTGAATACGACAGCGGCAATACAAATACAACCAAAATTACAAGCGTATTAGCTGCGAGCAGTTAATTTAAAAAGGTGGTGATACCATGAAAACAACTAAAAAACTTTTAGTAATCTGTCTCATAGCTGTTATGGCTATGGTTTCAGTTATGCCTTCAACGTTCTCGTGGTACGCCCACAACGGTACTGTTAGTTATCAGGGCAACGAAATTGAATACGTGCCCTCGTCTAACCGCCAATTGAAAGGTGACGGAAATACAAAAACGTTTTCCTTAGGTACAAATGTTACCGATATAAAATCAGTAACAATTAACGGTGCGAGCACGTCCGCGTATACATTTAATCCGGAGACAGGAGAAATAACATTTAATACTGTTCCCAAAGTCAACGCGATAATTGATATAAGGTGTACGCATAGTGTGCCGCTTTCATTAAAACAGAGCGGCGGACTGACTATGACTACCTATAAAGCTGACAAGAACAGCAAGCAAATAGGCGGCGAGATCACTACGTTCGGAAATATTGAGACGGGAAAAACCCAGCGATATATAACCAAAATCAAGAATAACGGCGCAAACGCTGTTTCGGTTGACCTCGGGATGAGCAACATCACTAACGACTCCAAGGTTTCGGTCGGCGTATGCTCGCCTGTAATAAACGAAAAGTCCTACGCGTCCCGTGCGGCTGTTAACAAGGTTGACTGGGATTACAATGTTATCTACTTTGAGCCCCGTACTCATTATGACTGGTGGAAGCAAGGCGTTAATTACAACGCTCCTAATTCACCATACTTCAATCTTCAGAACAATATAGTTTATAATTTTGATACTAATACCGTAACAGGTAATAATGATATGAACCTTGAGTATCAGGTAGGAGCTACTCCTCATCAAATGGCTTTGCAAGAATGTCCGAACCAAGATAATTCCTATACAGTCTACCGTGCGTTTATTCCAACCGAGGCTGACAGCCTGTTCTTCTTCAACCATTATTATGTGACTGAGGACAAAAATATGGAGTGGAACCGTACGCCTACCATAAGCGACTTTTATGAGGGCAGAACTTACTACCTTGCGGGCACAGAAAACTCTAACGGCTACAACAACAAGGATATTTCATATCACGACTCTTTTACAGAAACAAATCTTTGTGTTTACCATTACTACAATACAGCTACAATGAGTGTAGGTAAAACCGCGGATATCGGTCTGAAAAAGGGTACAAAAGAAATGCTTAATACCGCCGAGGATTTTGACTATCTGGGAAAAAGCATCATCTATAGTTCAAGCAACACAAATATAGCTACGGTATCTAAAGACGGACTTATTACAGCGAAAGGGTCAGGTACCGCAACAATAACAACCACAATTACAGGTGAGTACGGCGATACAGTTGAACTTGAAACGAAAGTCAACATTCCCCAGAGCATCTCTCAGGTTCCTATCGCTCAGAATATTAAAATTGAAGCAGACGAAGAAGCAGAGATAATTTGGTATGTAAAGAACTCAAAAGCAAGCGGAAATGCAAACTTCGATAATATTTTCATCACAGTTTAATAATCAAATTCTCAAGATGTCCGTTTGGGCATCTTGATTTTTTTGGCTTTATACATTAGAATAAAAGCGGTGATTAAATTGAGCGAAAACAAAGAAAACACAGTACAAACCGCCCCCAAAATTCCTTTAACGGAGCGCAAAGGTTTTAAAATATATAAAAATATAAGAAGCATATTATTTACAATTATTCTGATTCTCTCCGTTATTGTAATAGTAATAACTATGGTCGCGCGTATAAGCGGCAACACGCCGTCGTTCTTCGGGTATTCCGTTTTTCGTGTGAGCTCGGGGAGTATGAGCCCTGCCTATGAGGTGGGAGATGTTATTATTGTAAAAGAGTGTGACGCGAAAAAGCTAAAGGTCGGGGAGGTTGTCACCTACAACGGCACTCAAGACGAGTTTGCCGGCAAGATTGTTACTCACAGAGTAATCAAGGCGGCGTTTGAAGAAAACGGCGAGTACTATATTCAGACCAAGGGTGACGCAAATCCGATTGAGGACCCTAAAGTAAACGTAAAGGACGTTATCGGTAAGGTAGTAAACAAAATCGGAATACTGAGAGTTGTTTATAATATCTTTATAACTCCATTAGGACTGATATTGGTAATCCTGCTCATAATCGCCGCGTTCTTTAACGAGATTATAAACTTTATCAAGTCTATTCTCGGCATCGGATATGAGAAAGAGAAGAAGGAGTCCGTCGAGGATATCATCTCCCGCTACCAAAAGGAAGACAAGGATAAGGACAAGGAATAAAAGCATTTTATATCAGTAGTGCAAATTCACTAAACCGCTTCGGTTAATCCCGAGGCGGTTTAATTCTTGCCTAAAAATTATCGTCAAATAGCTTAAAAAATCACCCCTGCAATTATGCAACTTACCGAATTTTCAAAATGTTGCACAAAACTAAAAAGTTAATGTTGTTAAGGAATTTTAATTGTGCTAAACTTATTGTATATAACTATGGGTAGTTATGCCCTTTTGCACCGAGTTTGAGTTGAAAACACACTTAACTATTAGGTATTAGTTATTAGTTATGAATAATTAACTATCAATTATCAACTATCAACTTTCAACTAATTTACCTATTACTTATTAACTATTAACTATCAACTCTCAACTATCAACTGGTTCGCTTCGCGAACCAAACGGAGGTTTTATAAATGATGAAAACAAGGATACTTCGAATTTCAAAAAGAACACTCTCAATGATATTAGCATTGCTGATGATGTTCTCAA
>X127_Alpine_Marmot__coassemble_160_pt1 | contig 14165 bp, 16 predicted proteins | sample X127_Alpine_Marmot__metabat2_low_PE_002 | metagenome-assembled genome bin X127_Alpine_Marmot | reverse complement strand
ATCCCACATAGCGCTGTCATTTTTGCTTGTTATATTTATTTCAAGGTAAATTTCATCATCAAGAAACTTTATTTTGCCTGTACCGCGGTTCTGCCAGTTGTCATCATCAAATGTGAATGTTCCGACGCCGTCAATAATCTTGCTTGTAACATTGCTTATTCTTGCAATTCGATTAGACGAGGAAGTTTTGGTAAAGGTAAACCTCACAACATCATCACTTACAGAGATAATTTCAAGCAGGTTACCGCCGTTTTCGGTAAGATTATCAATATCGTTATTCTTATCGCTCCAAAGTCCGATATATTGGGTGTAGTCGTATTTTGCGGTTTTTTGAGTTTCAGCCGGAGCAACAGTAGTTGTCACAGGCTTTGTGGAACTAGCTTCGTTATTACTGTTAAAAGCAAAAAATAAAAACGTTCCTGCGACAGCCAGTATGATAACAACTGTGGCAATTACAATTGGAATAATAAATTTTTTCTTATTTGATTTAATCGGATTGCCTGTCTTGACGTCAATCAACTTTGTCATACAGTATGGACAGAATACCGATTCAACAGGCAGTTCTTTTCCGCACTTCGGACAGAATTTAGTGTTCATAATTTTTTCACCTCAAGAATATTTTAGCTCAAAAAACAACGCAATGCAACTAAGCAAAGCGTTGTTTTTCTTTACAGTGTTTCACTTTATCATCCTCGTAAGCGTTTATGCAGTTATCACATAGTAAATTCCGAAAATCACAAACGCTATTCCTATACCCACGCCGATTATTTTCAATATAGTTTCTTTCTTCATAAGCCCACCGCCTTTCTAACGAAATAACACAATTAAAATATTAGTTTTCATCAGGAACTTTTTGCCATTCGTAGTCAATACCATACCTTGATGATAAGGCTTTATCAAAATGAGCCAAATCATCATAATTAAGATTTATTATTTCTCCCGAATAAGAATCTTTATCTTCGTCACTTAATGGGAAATAATAATATGTAGGGTTATAATCCTCTGATTCTATTGATAAAACATCAACACCATCAATGTCTAAAATATAATTCGATTCTTCCACTACATCGTCTAAAAATATACTGAGATTATATATGCTTTCAAAATTATTATCAATGTCTTTATATCCGTAAAAAATGTATGATGTCAGTATCATTTTTGTAATAATGTCAGGAGAATAAGAGGTTGAATTGATACTTTTGATTTTATTGCTATCCTTGTCAACCTGAACCGATATTTCATATGAAAGCGAATCGCTGTACTTATATGTCCACTTATGATATACGTTCTCGTCTTCATCCCACGAATACCAATTATCCTCGTTGGTAAATTCAGCCTTGTATTCATCAAGAGTAAAATCGGAACTTTGATTTTCATAATCCATAGCCTTAAACACAGGCTTTATTGACTTGCTGAAACCGGACTTAAACTCTTCAAATGTCAAATCAAAAGCTTTGGTATCTTTATCTAATTCAACAACGCTTGGTCTGCCGCTTGAAAACAGACAAATAATACTAATGATTCCGACAACAACAACTACCGCAAGAATTGAAACGGACATTGCCAATCGTACATTTAACTTCTTTTTAGGTTTTATCTTTGGGGCTGATTTTACAACATCTACAATCTCAGGTATTTTACCACTATTGCTTGATGATGATGTATCGGCAGTATTAATACTGTTAGGCTCCGCAATAACAGGCTCACACTTATTCCCGCATTTAGGACAAAACATCATCTCGTCTGAAAGCTGATTACCGCAATTTGTACAGAATTTACTCATTTGTGTACCTCCATTATGTAATTTATTATTCAGGCAATAGTGCCATTACCTGACAAAATCCATAAATATTTTATCAATTTCAACATAAACAAGCTTTAATAATTTTACAAAACAATTAAAACAAAAACTGCCTTTGATTTTATTATAATCAAGGGCAGTTATTTTGTCCTGTGCTGTCAGCACAGAATTATAAATATTTTTTAAGTTCCGTTACATTCTGGTAACGGTTATCGGGGATTGTTTGGGTGCATTTTATAATTACCTTTTTCAGTTTGCCGCTGTACAATTTTCTTTCAGGAGGTTCACCTGTGAGCATTACGTTCATAAGCACTCCGAGAGCATAAATATCTGTCCTTTCGTCTGTCTGATTCAATCCGTACTGTTCGGGAGCGGCATAGCCTGTAGTACCAATCATCCTTGTATCACCGCTTTTATACGGCTTGTAGACTCTTGCGGCGTCAAAGTCAATCAATCTGACATTTCCTCTGTTGTCAATCATAACATTTTCGGGCTTTATATCCTTATGTATAATTTTATTTTTATGGAGAAAATCGAGCGCGTCACATAAGGAAGATACAACCCTTTTTACACCGGTCGGAGAATACAGACTGTCCTGCAAATACTCATAAACTGTCTGTCCTTCAACATATTCTTCAAGAACGATAAAGCCGTCTTTTGTTTTAACAGCGTCATAGACATTCGCAATGTTCGGGTGTGAAAGACTTCGCAAAATCATAAAGACTTCTCCCGAACCTTTTACGGACCTTTTAACAAGGTCTTTTCCGAGTTCTTTGTGCCTATAAACGTAAATCTGAGATTTTTCGGAGTCTTTTAGTTTTCTGACAAACTGATATTGCTCTTTTAATACATTTTCAATCCAGTTATCATACATATAATCTCTCCATTTTCTAATTGCTTATTTTATTATACCATGTTAAAATAATTTTGAAATACTAAAATAGGGGAATGAATAAAAAATGCAGAAAAAGTCAACAACGGAGCTTTTGAAAGAGCTCGAAAATTTCAGCAGTTTTGAAGAATATGAAAACCAAAATAAGGATTTTATGGTCAGCAAATCATTGTCAGAATATCTTTGTGATTTACTAAATGAAAGAAAGCTTAAAAAAGCAGAAGTTATAAGAAAAGCAGAAATAGGCGAAAGCTATGCTTATCAATTATTTTCAGGTATTAAGTCTGCTCCAAATAGAGATAAACTCATTTGTTTATCTATAGGAATGAATTTATCGGTTAATGAAACAAACAGCCTGCTCAAGCTTGCGGGACTCTCTCCGCTTTATCCGAAAGTTAAAAGAGACAGCATTATAATTATAAATATGAACGCTCATAAAAGTGTAATAGAAATCAACGAAATGTTGTTTGAAGAAAACGAGGAAACGCTTAACTAAGTTTATTTTCCCCTCATACAATAATTTTGATACATAAAAAATCGGGCAGACTCCTGCCCGATTTTTAGTGAAATAAACTGCTTCCGTTTTACCAAATATAAAGTTAATCACCCATAAGTACACGGTTAATTCTAAAATCGACCGAGGCTTTAAGATAATCGAGATAATCTTCGTCCATACACATAGCCTTACTCCCTGTGTCCGAGAGCTTAGCTACGGGTCTGCCGTTTACATACTGAAGCTTAATTACGATATTAAGAGGCTCGGCGAAAGTATCGTTGGAACAGAATGTACCTATGCCAAAAGAAACCTTGGTCTTGTCTTTAAAGTAGTTATAGAGCTCCTGAGCTCTGTCAAAATCGAGACTGTCGCTGAAAAGAAGCTGTTTTGTCCTCGGGTCTACGCCGTAGCTCTTGTAGTGCGCGATAATCTTCTCGCCCCATTCATACGGGTCGCCGCTGTCGTGACGTACGCCCGAGTAGTTGTTAACCATAGAACGGTTAAAGTCGAGCAGAAACAGGTCGGTTGTAACCGTATCGGTAAGAGCTGTACCGTTATCGCCGTTATACTCCTCGTACCAGTCCTTCATAGCGTAGTAATTAGTATACGCAAGCGGGATTTTATCAATACCCTGATACATCTGCACAAATTCGTGGGCATATGTACCTATGGGCGTGATATTGTATTTCATAGCGAGATATACGTTGGATGTGCCGACGCAGTTGTCGGTTTCCTCGATAAATCTTTTGACCACGTTATCCTGCCACTCACGTGATAATCTGCGGCGGCAGCCAAATTCGGCAAACTTAAAGGTGTATTTGCCGCTGTTTATATCCGCGATTTTCTGATTAAGCCTTTCCTCGGCGGATTTTACAAGCTCGTCGTAGTCGTACCTCATTCTGAAGTAGACTTCGTTTACAATCTCAAGAAGGAAAATCTCAAACTGCATAGCCGAGAAAAGCGGCCCCTTAACCGTTATTGAGAGCTCGCCCTTGTCGGAAAGCTCAACGCTCACATACTCGCGGATAGGTCTCCAGAGCCTGAGAAACTCAACATAGTCGGATTTGATGAAACGGATTGAACGCAGGTAATCAAGCTCCTTGTGGGTAAATCTGAGGGAGCAGAGGTGATCAATCTGGTCGTTGATTTCGTCGAGCATTTCCTGTGTAAACACTATGTTCTCGTTGCGGCATTTAAAGTAATATTCACCGCTCAAGTCGGTGTGCTTGTGGAAAATAACCTGATCCATATTAAACTTGTATAAGTCTGTGTCTAATAATGAAACAATAATCGGCTGTAATTTCATAATTCTACCTCTTCTATAAAAATCCACTATATTATAACGTTTTTGTTAAATTCAGTCAATACGAAGAAACGAAAAGCAAAAGGCTTGCCTGTAGTTTTTTATTGTTTATTTTACTTGAAATTTGTGTAATATTTTTGTATAATAGGAACGTTATAATTATAAATATAAGATTAAGGTAATTTCGGAGGATAATATGTCTAACAATAAGAAAATGGTCGAGGCGATTACCGGCCGTGACGAGGACTTCGCAAAATGGTACACCGATATCGTTAAAAAAGCGGAGCTTATAGATTACTCAAGCGTAAAGGGTTGTATGGTTTTCCGCCCTTACGGCTACGCTATATGGGAGAATATTCAGGCGGATATGGACAGGAGATTTAAGGAAACAGGCGTTGAGAACGTATATATGCCGATGTTTATCCCCGAAAGTCTGCTCCAGAAAGAAAAAGACCATGTTGAGGGCTTTGCGCCCGAGTGCGCTTGGGTCACAACCGGCGGTTCGGAGAAGCTTAACGAGCGTCTTGCCGTTCGTCCTACATCCGAGACTCTGTTCTGTGAACACTACAAAAAGGTTGTTGAGACTTATCGCGACCTGCCCAAGCTCTACAACCAATGGTGTTCCGTTGTAAGATGGGAAAAGACCACGCGTCCGTTCCTTCGTAACTCCGAGTTCTTATGGCAGGAGGGACACACAATCCACGAGACCGCCGAGGAAGCCAAGGAAGAAACTCTCCGTATGCTTAAGGTTTACGAGGATTTCTACCGCGACACTCTTGCTATCCCCGCTGTTGTCGGCGAAAAAACCGAGAAAGAACGCTTCGCAGGAGCTGAGAATACATATACAATTGAGCCGATGATGCACAACGGCGTCGCTCTCCAGGGAGGAACATCTCACTACTTCGGCGACGGCTTCGCAAAGAGCTTTGACATCAAATTTCAAGGTCGTGACAACAAGCTCCATTTCCCTCACCAGACCTCTTGGGGCGTATCAACAAGAATGATTGGCGCGATTATTATGGTTCACGGCGACGACGACGGACTTGTTCTCCCGCCGAAAATCAGCCCGATTCAGGTTGTTATCCTGCCCATTGCTATGCACAAAGAGGGCGTGCTTGAAAAGGCTAACGAGCTTAAAGACGCTCTCAAAGATAAGTTCAGAGTTAAGCTCGACGACAGCGACCACGCTCCCGGCTGGAAGTTCTCCGAGTACGAGATGAAGGGCGTGCCTGTTCGTGTGGAAATCGGCCCGAAGGATATCGAAAAAGGTCAATGCGTAGTAGTGCGCCGCGATAACCGCGAAAAGATTTTTACGCCGATTGAGAGCCTCTCTGAAACAATTGAAAAGGCTCTTCAGGACGTACACGACGCTATGTACGAGAAGGCTCTTCAGAGTATGAAGGACAAGACCCACGTTGCCTTAACCCACGACGAGTTTGTCAGACTCGGCAAAGAGGAAGGCGGATTTATTAAAGCTATGTGGTGCGGCGACAGCGCGTGCGAGGATGTGCTCAAAGAAGAAACAGGCGGAGTTAAGAGCCGTTGTATCCCCTTTGAGGAGGAACACCTCTGTGACACCTGCGTATGCTGCGGCAAACCCGCGAAGCATATGGTTTACTGGGGTAAGCAGTATTAATAATTGATAAATGAAAACGGACAAGGAATAATTATCCATTATCCATTTTAGAAAAGAGGTGAAAGAATGCCGATTAAAGTACAGTCAAACCTACCGGCTATTAAAATCTTAGAGGGCGAGAATATCTTTGTAATGCCTGAGGAGAGAGCTATTGAGCAGGATATTCGTCCGCTTAAAATTGTCATTCTTAACCTTATGCCCACAAAGGTTGTCACCGAGACTCAGCTTCTCAGGCTGCTCGGCAACAGTCCGCTGCAGGTTGATATTGAGCTTTTACAGATGGCAACTCACAAGTCCAAAAACACCTCACGTCGGCACCTGACAACCTTCTACAAAACTTTTGACGAAATTAAGTCGCAAAAGTTTGACGGAATGATTATCACAGGCGCTCCTGTAGAACAGCTCGACTTTGAGGAAGTTGACTACTGGGATGAGCTGTGCGAGATTATGGACTGGTCAAAGAAAAACGTCTACTCCGTCCTGCACATCTGTTGGGGCGCTCAGGCAGGTCTGTATCACCGCTACGGCATACGCAAGTATGAGTTCAAAGAAAAGCTCTCGGGCGTTTTTGAACACACCGTACTCAATCCGCTGCATCCATTGCTCAGAGGTTTTGACGACAGGTTTATGCTTCCTCATTCGCGTTATACGGGCGTTGTCGAGGAGGATATATACAACTACGAAAACCCAAAACTTGAAGTTCTCGCCAAAATCAAGGATGGCGGCGTATCAATTATCGGAAAGAAAAACGGCAGAGCGTTCTATGTTCTCGGTCATGCGGAATACGACCGCGAAACTCTCGCCAATGAATATTTTAGAGACATCAACAAGGGACTTGACATTAAAATTCCGACAAACTATTTCCCGAACGACGACCCGACAAAAGAGCCCCCGATGGTATGGCGAAGCAGCGCGAGCCTCTTGTTTTCGAATTGGCTCAACTACTATGTTTATCAGCAGACGCCGTACGACCTTGAAGACCTCAAAAAAATGTATGAAGAAATCGATTAGAAGGAGACCCGCGGGTCTCCTTTTATATTATTGCCTTGAAGACATTATACTGACAAAAGTGCCGCCGAGATAAATATCTCGACGGCACTTTTGTGGGAGATTTATTTAAAAGTCAGATTGCTGATTTTATCCCAGTTTTTGCCTTAGAAATCCGAGTATTTTCTTTTCTCTGCGGCTTATCTGAACCTGAGTCATACCAAGGGCTTCTGCTGTTTTTGACTGAGTTTTATGTTGATAATACCTCAGCTCAATTATCCTCTTATCGCCGCTGTCAAGCGTACTTATAACGTCCCTGAGAGCGAGCTTTTCGGTAAGCTTCTCAGCAATATCCTCGGTCGGTATATCTACCGCGTGTTCGTCGTCGCTGTCAGAAGTCAGCGACAGCGGAATTTTGCTCGCGTTTAAAGCGTCGTTGAGCTTTTCTACGCTTTCGCTCAGTCCCTCGGATATTTCATTAATACTCGGTTCTCTTCCGTTTTTTAGCTGAAATTCGGTTGAAAAACGCTTTATTTTAATCGACAGCTCCTTTAGGCTTCGGCTCACCTTAACCGTTCCTCCGTCCCGAAAAAGCCGCTTTATCTCGCCGAGAATAACAGGTACGGCGTAGGTCGAAAGCTTGAGCCCAAGCTTGGGGTCAAAATTGCGCGTTGCCTTAACAAGGCCAAGGCAACCTGCCGAGTACAAATCGTCGTACTCAACGCCCCTGTCCTTAAATCGCCTGCAGCACGCTCGCACTAAACCAAGGTTCTCGCTGACTAAAGTATCGAGCTCGGTCATTTCAGCGCGACAATACGCTTTTTGAGTGTTACGCTTGTCCCCTTCTGAGGTTTGGAGGTAACCTTAACGCTGTCGGTAAAGCTCTGCATTACGGCAAATCCGAGTCCCGCGCGTTCCTCGCCCTCGGCGGTAGTGAACAGCGGCTGCATAGCCTGTTGTATATCCTCAATTCCGACGCCCTTGTCACGGACTTTTATTATCACGTTGCTGTCGTCGGTCAGCTTAACGTCTATGTAAATCATTCCGCTCTCACGGCGGTAACCGTGGACGATAGCGTTTGTAACAGCCTCGCTGACGGCGGTTTTAATATCGGCGAGCTCGGTTATTGTCGGGTCAAGCTCCAGCACAAACGCCGCTACGGCGCTTCGGGCAAAGCTCTCGTTTGAACTTTTACTCAGGAATTTTAAGTGCATCTCGTTAATAACGTTCATATCAGTACCCCCAATGAGCTTATGCCGCTGAGCTCGACAATTTTTGTGAGATTGTCGGGGATATTAACCACCCTGAGCCGTCCGCCTATCAGACCGACAGAGCGGTAACGCCCCATTATTAAGCCTATACCCGAGCTGTCCATAAAACTGACTTTTGAGAAATCGAGCTCCAGTATTTTAGGACGCAGAGCGTTTACACGTCCGTCGATTTTCGCACGGATTCCCGCGGCGCGGTTGTGGTCAATCTCACCGTTCAGATACACCGTGAGCACATCGTCCTTATAGTCTGTGTTAATCATTTTAAACTTCCTTTTACAAGAAATCCCGCTTGCGCAGATTTCGCTTCTCATCGCTCGTTCTGCGAAGCAGAAACTGAGCGGAGAATATTAATTATATTTACTTTATAGGAGTTTTATTATATCAACTTTTCATAGGGTGTTTTTGTAAGTCTTTGTTCTATGTTACAGAGAAGTTTCCCATAAAGTAAATAAGCCTGTACTGATTATACTCAGTACAGGCTGAAAAATTTGTCAAATTAAGTTGTGCTTAAAATATATTGTCTTACTTCTCCGGCTAAATACAGGGAGCCGGCTATCACGAGCGTTCTGCCGCTGTCTTTACAGAGCGCGTACGCCTTATCAAAAGCCTCAAAGACGCTGCCAAACGACTCCACATTGTCGAAATAAGGTTTACACTCCTCGGCTAAGCTTTCCGCCGAGAGCGTTCGAGGGTTATCTACAGGTACGGTATAGACCGTGTCAAACATTCCCTTTAAGAGCTTTACGGAGCTTTTGCTGTCCTTGTCGGAGAGCATACCCAGGATAAGCACAGCCTTGTCGTCGTTAAAATACATTTTAAAAGCTTCTGCCATCGCCGATATTCCGTCGGGGTTATGAGCGCCGTCCAGTATTATGACGGGAGACTCTGAGAGCAGTTCAAACCTCGCAGGGTTGGTCGTTATACTAAAACCGTCCTTGATATTATCGTCAGTTATTTTAAAATGCTTTCTCAGCTGTTCTATCGCGGCGAGGGCTGTTGCGGCGTTCTCAACCTGATGAGTGCCTAAGAGCCTTAAACAAAGCTCCAAACCGTTATAAATTAGCGTCGTACCCGAAAGGCTCTGCCTTTTAACCTCAATATTCAGGCTTTCGCTTCTTATAAGCGGCACGCCGTTTTCCTTACAGGTTCGTTCAATTACATTTAACGCTTCCTCACGCTGGGGTGATGAGATTACAACCGAACCGTGCTTGATTATTCCGCACTTCTGAGCGGCGATTTTTTCTATTGTGTCGCCCAGAACGGCGGTATGGTCGAGCCCGATTTTGGTTATAACGGTGCAAAGCGGCGGTTTAATTACGTTTGTGCAGTCAAGCAACCCGCCCATTCCTGTTTCGAGCACCACTACGTCGCACCCAGCCTCAGCGTGAATCAGAAATTCCAGCGCCATAACGTACTCAAACTCAGTTATAACACAATCCTGCTCCCTGAGCTCAAGGACAATCGGGAAGGTTCTTTCAACAACCTCCCCGAGAAGCTTTTCGGATATCATCTCGTTATTTATCTGTATTCTCTCCCTGAAATCGACAATGTAGGGCGAGATGAACAGACCTGTCTTGTAGCCGGCTTCTGTCAGCACAGAGCTTATCAGCCTGCACACAGAGCCTTTTCCGTTTGTACCAGCGACGTGTATAAACCTAAGCTTATCCTGAGGATTGCCGAGGATATCGAGAAACCTTTTTATCCTGTCAAGCCCGGGGCGCGAGCCGAATTTGTCGAGAGAGTGAATTTTATCTATAGCGTTCAATTTATCAATTCCTTATAAATTTCGTTTTTCTTAAAGCCTGAAACCAGCGAAGCTTCCTTTGCCGCGTCGCTAACCCTTGAGCCGTCGCTCACAAGCTTTTTGGCGAGCTCAACCGCCTGCGCGAGCGTAAACTGTTCGGCTTCATCTGGCTGTTTTCCCTCTAAAACGAGCACAATCTCACCCTTTATTCCGCTGTCAGCGAGCTCCTCGGCGGCGTGCTTTGTAGTAGTACGGATAACCTCCTCGTGGAGCTTCGTTATCTCACGAACTATGCTGAGTTTTCTCTCGCCGAAGAAGTCATACAAATCCTTTAACGTGGTCGAGAGCTTGTGCGGAGCTTCATAAAAAATCATAGTTCTGCTCTCGTTTTTGAGGCTCTCTAAGTGTTCCTTGCGGCTCTTTTTATTGACGCTTAAAAAGCCCTCAAAGCAGAATCTGCCTGTACTTAGCCCGCTGACGGCGAGCGCTGACACAACCGCGCTCGGGCCCGGGACAACAACGGTCGGAATACTCTTTTGCTCACATAGCTTTATTAGGTCCTCGCCGGGGTCGGAAATACACGGCATTCCGGCGTCGGTCACTATGGCGCAAGTCTCGCCCGAGAGAATACGTCCGCAGATAATCTCACCGCGTTCACGCTTATTGTGTTCATAGTAGCTTACCATAGGCTTCTTTATATTAAAATGGTTGAGTAACTTAAGCGTAACTCTTGTATCCTCAGCCGCGATAAAATCAACCTCATTCAGCGTGTCTACCGCGCGCGGAGACATATCCGAAAGGTTGCCTATCGGCGTGCCCACTACATATAACTTACTCAAGGTAACCCTCCTTGTATTCTCCGTATATCTTAATCATCTCGTCACTTTCTATATATAGCGCAGGCTCAACGACAAGACCTCCGCTTCTTCCGCCGCGCCTGCCCTCAACAAGGAACAGCTTGGGCGGTTTGCCCTCGCGCTGTTGGACAAACCGCAGGCGTTTTGGCTCTAAATCATTTTTTCTCATTGAGCCGAGTACGTCTGTCAGACGTTCGGGGCGCTGACACATTACGAATTTCCCGCCGAACCTCAAAAGGTTTTTAGCCGCCGCAGTCACATCATCTATTGTACAGCTCTCCTCGTGTCTCGCCAATAGCTTTTCGCCGTCGGGATTTTTAATTCCCGAACCGCTGAGCTTGTACGGTGGATTACACGAAACAAGGTCAAAAAATCCGAAAGGAACAACACCCGAAAGCTTCCTTAAATCAGCGTTCACTACGCTTATATTATCGAGCCTGTTGTGTTCTATGCTCCGCTTAAAAATACCGCAAGCGCCGGGCTGAATCTCAACTGCGGTTATTTTAATTGACTTATCATTACGCGTCCAGATAAGCGGAATTGTTCCGCAGCCTGTGCCGAGGTCAACCGCGTTAATCCCCCTGCGGGGACTTGCGAAATCAGCCAGTAAAATTGTATCGGTGGAGAAATGGTACATATCATTGACGAAAATTTCCATACCGTTCCCCAGCGGCTCCGGTCTCTCTCCTTTTGCCATAAGCAATCACCATACTTAAAACTTATCTCCTCAACTAAAGGGAGTTGAGCAATCCGCAAGCAAATTGCCGCTTGGATTTTTACTTTTAGCTTCCCCTTAAACAGTATCCAATTTATATTAAAGGTATCTTTGCTGTTTATTATATCATCAAAAACAAAAAACGGCAAGGCACAGCCTCGCCGTTTTGTATGTAGATTTTAGCCTTCCTGCGGAGCGCCTACAGGACAAACGTCAGCACATGTACCGCAATCGATACAAGTGTCAGCGTCGATAACGTATTTGCCATCGCCCTCGGAAATAGCGCTTACAGGGCACTCATCCGCACATGCACCACACATAATGCAATCGTCATTAATTACGTATGCCATTAGATGAACCTCCTTAAGTTATTAATATAATTGTATCATATTATTTATAAATTGCAATAGGTTAGTTTCGTCTAATATTCAAAATTTTGAAAAAACTTATTCCTCAAGGTGCTTTAAGTCCTCAATCTCCTTCTTATCCATACGGATATAGCCGTCTTTAAGGAGCTTGACCTCTTTAACGTTAAAGCTTGACGGAGCAACTCCCTCGGGAGCGGAGTCAAGTTTAACCTTTAACGTACCCGAAATAAGATTGTTATCAACAACCAATCCCTTGCCCTCGGGGGTCTTTACGATTGCGCCGACCTTAGGAGTGCGCTTGAGGAGGTCCGAGTATGCCTCCTGTTCATATTTAAGGCAGCACATAAGCCTTCCGCAAGTACCCGAAATCTTAACAGGAGAGAGCGAAAGTCCCTGCTCCTTAGCCATTTTAATCGAAACAGGCTGAAAATCGCCCATAAAGCTGTGACAGCAGAACGGTCTGCCGCAGACGCCGAGTCCGCCGAGCATTTTAGCCTCGTCGCGTACTCCGATTTGCCGAAGCTCAATTCTCGTTCTAAACACGCCCGCTAGATCCTTAACAAGCGCGCGGAAATCAACTCTTCCGTCGGCAGTAAAGTAGAATAATATCTTGTTGTTGTCAAACGTGTATTCAACGTCAACAAGGTTCATCTTTAGCTTATGCTCCGCGATTTTCTTTTCGCAGATTTTAAATGCCTCTTTTTCTCGCTTTTTGTTCTCGGCTACGTGAGATAGGTCGTTGTCCGTAGCCTTGCGGATAAGCGGCTTGAGGGGATGCACAAGCTCATCGTCGGAGACCTCCTTGTTGGGGAGGGCTACCTTTCCGCACTCGATACCGCGCGCGGTCTCAACGATGACAAAGTCGCCTGTTTTAAGCTGTATATTTTTAGGGTCAAAGTAGTAAATCTTTCCGACCTCTTTAAATCGTACTCCGATTACTTCTGCCATAACATTCTACCTTTCTGTATTAAATTCTTTTACGGTATATATAGTAAAGGGATTGCAAACTCCCGATAACAGAATGAAAAATTACCATACTGTTTTTCTGTACTGAGCACAAAGCCAGGTGGAAACCAGCTCCAATGAAACATTCTGATTTATCTTTAGCTGAGCTGAGCGTGTAATTTCAATCAACTGTAAAAACTGAGTTTTAGTGAGCTTTCGACAAAGCGTCTCGGCTGTATCTAAGCTTTTGTCGGGCTCAAAGCCTGACTGAAGGCACAGTCCGTCGCCGAGTATCTGAACTGCCGCGTCAAGTGCTTCAAGCGCGGTAAAGCGGTCGGACAGTTTATGCGCGGCTCTCAGCAGCTCGATTTCGGATGATATCAACATACTCGAAAGTATCTCCTCGGCAAGCCTTGTCGCTTCTTCGGTCATTTCCTTTTCGTCACCGAGATTCAGCGTTACGGCACGTGAGCGGATAGTTTCGAGCAGCGTCTTGCTGTTCTCGCAGGTCAGGATAAACAGGATATCCTGAGGAGGTTCCTCAAGCGTTTTAAGCAGGATGTTCTGGGAGATTTCGGACAGCTTTTTATCGCACTCCTCAAAGACAAACACCTTTCTGTCCGCTTGATTCGGCTTTATTGACGCGTCGTGAACTATTCCTCTCAGTTCCTCGGCGTTATAAATCTGTGTTTTTCCGCTCCCCTTAGCATAATAGACATCGCTGTGAGCGCGGTCAAACGCGTTTTTGCAATTCTTGCACACTCCGCAGGGACGTTCACCCTCGGCGCCGCACACCGCCCAAGCCGCCATATGGTCGCAAAGCTCTTTGCGGCTTTTTTCACTTCCTCCGCTTATTATAAAAGCGTGAGGCATACGGTTATTTTTATCAAGAGCGTTTAATGAATTTATTAAACTTGTGTTCAGCTGTAAGTCCAAATAATTCATAAAAACACCCCGTTCTTATTATTATAACATATATTTTATTAGAATACTATACTTATTTTACGCTAGGCGTGTTCACGAGGATTTTGACGAAGAATAGGCTTGAATATGCCACTAAAAACCGATTTAGGTTCAACTTCCTAAAGCCTAAGATGATTTACCAGAACATTACCCTTATCGTCTATCTCGACTACGGCACAGGTAGGCT
>X127_Alpine_Marmot__coassemble_151_pt1 | contig 14489 bp, 10 predicted proteins | sample X127_Alpine_Marmot__metabat2_low_PE_002 | metagenome-assembled genome bin X127_Alpine_Marmot | reverse complement strand
TTGTGGTCGTCATCAGCGAGGACATAGACTTCTGACATACAACACGTGTAAGATAAGCCGCGCCGACAATATACACACAGGCGAGCAACAGCGCAAGTGACTTTATCAAAACCTGCTTTAAGCTAATACGCGCCGGATTTGAGAACAGATAGAACACTATAGTGAAAACAACGTAACATATAAACAGCACAAGCGACGCGTTGGAGTCACACAAAAGAAGCGAGAACAGGTTTACACACAGGCACACGGCAATAACAATACGGCTGATTCTCGGCATTTTAGCCTGCGCGATAAAATCGCTCTTCGAAACAATATGACAGCATACTATAGACACAACCGAAACAAATCCGAGCATATTCGGGTTCATAAAGAGTCCGGTAAAGCGGTTCTCAAAAATAATGAACTTATAAATGAAAATATCGTTCCAGTTTAGCTCGAACTTAACGTGGCACATCATCAGGATAAAGCCGATTATTCCGACTACTGTTGTGGCGTAGATGATAAATTTGCACACCTTATAAAGCTCAGCCTTGGGGTTAAGCCCCTCCTCGGTATGTATTCCGTAAAAAATAAAGAAGCAGATACTCACGTGAAGAAGCATAATTATACTGTAAATCATTCCCCACGTAACAAAAATAAGCATTGTGATTACGTTCATACCCATAAAAGCCAAAAGCCAGATTGAAAATCTCAGCCTGCTGAGGCAGTGTTGGTGCCTGATTTTATAGAATACCAGCCTGACTCCCCAAAAGAACATAAATACAAGGCAAAGATACGCCGGTATCTGTATAAACGTTAAATTCGTAAAGAAAAGTACGGCGAGATAACAGACTCTGAAGAAGGACGGGTCATTCATTCTTGACTTTGTGTTCATCTGTTATCGCCTCCTTACAATTAAATATTTGATTATTTAATGAAATAGAACCTCTTTGACGGTTTTAAGCATTAAATAAATATCAGTTTTAAAATCAAAGCTTTTCAGATAAAGCAAGTTATAGTGCATTTTTTTTGGTAAAATAATATTGACATAATCCTCGTCGATGTTGGTGCTTGTTTCGAGCATTCTGTCCTCGTTCTTGAACTTAATACTCGCAAGACTCGTTATCCCCGCCGGCATAAGCAAGGTAGCGTACATAGACTGTGTATAGGAATTGATATATTTAGGCACCTCGGGACGGGTTCCGACAATACTCATATCGCCTTTAAGCACATTAAAAATCTGAGGAATTTCGTCGAGACGGTATTTCCTCAGAAAATGTCCGACGCGTGTAATACGAGGATCCCTCGCCGAGGTAACAAGCGTGCCAACTTTGTCCGCGTTAACAATCATAGTCCTGAATTTATATATATTAAACTTCCGATTATAAGTAGTGACTCTTTGTTGCTTATAAATAACAGGACCTTTTGAAGTCAGTTTTACGAACAAGGCTATAATGACGATAGGTATAATCAGTAAAACAAGAAGAAAAAGCGAAACCACCATATCAAAAGCTCTCTTGACAGCAAGGCTTCTCTTTTTATTTTTCAGTATATTATAGTATTTTTTAACAGCTTCGTTTCGGAACTCCTCGGGGAGCTCCTCAAATGGCAGTAACATATATTCCTCCGAAAGATATACATATTATTCCATATTAATATCTAAAAAATATTCTAACAGATTATATATCAAAATATTAAATAATTCAAGTGATTTTTACATAATATATATTAAAAATTTGTCACAACGAAAAAACCGACGGAACTAACCGTCGGCTTTCTAGGTAATTTTATGGAGTAATCAAAACTTTCTCTCTTCTTTAGCTTAATCCTATTTTAACATAAAATTATTAATTGTCAACAGTTTTTTGAATATTTTTGATAAAAATATATTTATTTTCATAAATATGATAAATTATTATGCTTGACGTAGACGTTCAACTGTTGTAAAATTATATAAAAGGTAGTGACTTCAATGAGTAATGAATATACTCCTGATCTTATAACGTTACTGGACGACGACAATCAGGAACACAATTTTGAAATATTGGATATTATCGAAGAAGGCGACACACAGTATTACGCGCTGATGCCTGTATATGAGGATAAAACGGATATGCTTTACGGTAGCGGCGAGTATATTATCCTTGAAAGTGCCGATGATAACGGTGAACAACTTCTTTTAGAAGTTGAAGACAGGGAGCTGAAATCAAGGCTGTCAAAGATTTTTGAGGAGCATTTCGACGAAATGTTTTACGAAGACTGATTTTCTCGGTATTTACCAAAGCACAGTCACAAAGCTTTAAAAAAATCCGATGTTCGGAATTATAAAGTTTATCCTGCCTGACGCGTGTATGCGATTAAAATAACCCTACAACATTTTATTTGGGAGCTCAACTCTTTTTATGGTGTGCAGACCTCTCCTTCGGGAACGTTGGGAGTACTAAAGTAAAAAGGAGGCACCCACCTGTCCTTTGGTAGGCAGGTTATTAAGTATCGCTTACGATCAGGCGGGATTATATTTTGGGAAATAACTCAAAAAGAGGAGTACGGTATGAAAATTTCTGTTTTAGGCAGCGGTCGCTGGGGCAGCTGTATTGCATGGTATCTTGACAGAATAGGAAACGAGGTTGTGTCGTGCGGACTGAAGGACGCACCCGATTTTCTTTCGCTTTATTATAAACATAAAAACGATTACCTCACCTTCCCCGAGAGTATCGAGGTAACTCCTGACTTAGAGTATGCCGTTAGCAGAGCCGAAGTCATCGTAATTTCGATTTCCTCACAGCATTTGCGTTCATATATGAAAGAGATTACACAGTATAATGTCGAGGGAAAAACCTTTGTGCTGTGTATGAAAGGCGTTGAAGCCGACACAGGAAAAAGGCTAAGCGAGGTTGTAGGCGACTTTGTTGACGAAAACAAAACTCCTATAGCCGTATGGGTAGGTCCAGGACATCCGCAGGATTATGTTAAGGGCATCCCAAACTGTATGGTAATCGACAGCAAAAACCAGGCGGTTAAAGAAAAGCTTGTCAAAGAATTCACCTCAGATTTAATCAGGTTTTACATAGGCACAGACCTTATCGGAAGTGAAATCGGAGCAGCGGCGAAGAATGTTGTCGGTATAGCGGCAGGATTTCTTGACGGACTTCATATGACTTCGCTCAAAGGCGCGCTGATGTCGAGAGGCACAAGGGAAATCGGCAGACTGATAAAAGCCATAGGCGGCAACGAGATGAGCGCCTACGGGCTGTGCCACCTCGGAGACTATGAGGCTACGCTGTTCTCCCCTTGGAGCCATAACCGCAAGTACGGCGAAGATTTAGCCAAGGGCATTAAGTTCGATAAGCTCGCCGAGGGAGTTATGACATCAAAGGCTCTTAAAAAGCTCGCTGACGAAAACAACGTCGAAGTGCCGATTGTTACAGGTGTGTATAACGTACTGTTCGAGAACAAAGAGATTAAGGACGAGCTCGGCAAGCTGTTTATGAGAAACGTTAAATCAGAGTTTTGATAAATTAAGGACAAGAATGTATAAAAAAGCCTTGAAGTTCTAATGTGAACTTCAAGGCTTAATTATTTACTTTAAAGAATGTCTGTTTTCTATTAGAGATTAATTAATACATTCCGCCCATATCGGGGTTAGGCATAGCCGGAGCATTTTCCTCCTTGATGTCGGCGACGAGCGACTCAGTTGTGAGAACCATACCGGCAACCGAGGAAGCGTTCTGAATAGCGGAACGTGTAACCTTAGTCGGGTCAACGATACCCGCTTTAACCATATCTGTATACTCCTCGGTAAGAGCGTTGTAGCCGTAACCTACCTTGTCGGCTTTCTTGATGTTCTCTACGATTACAGAACCCTCAAGACCCGCGTTAGCGGCAATCTGGCGAAGCGGAGCTTCCAAAGCGTTGAGAACAATCTGTGCGCCTGTCTTTTCGTCGCCGTCGAGAGTGTCAATATACTGCTGAACAGCCGGAATAGTGTTCATAAGAGCTACACCGCCGCCCGCGACGATACCCTCCTCAACAGCTGCCTTAGTAGCCGCGAGAGCGTCCTCAATACGGAGCTTTTTCTCCTTCATTTCAATCTCGGTAGCCGCGCCGACTTTGATAACAGCTACACCGCCCGCGAGCTTAGCAAGACGCTCCTGGAGCTTCTCACGGTCGAAATCTGATGTGGTAGTCTCAATCTGAGAACGAATCTGACCTACACGAGCCTTAATAGCTTCAGCGTCGCCGTTACCGTCAACGATGATTGTGTTCTCTTTATCAACCTTAACCTGACGTGCTGTACCGAGCTGGTCAAGGGTTACATCCTTAAGCTCAAGTCCGAGCTCAGATGTAATAACTGTACCGCCTGTGAGTGTGGCGATATCCTGAAGCATATCCTTTCTTCTGTCGCCGAAGCCCGGAGCTTTAACGGCAACGCTGTTCAAAGTGCCTCTGAGCTTGTTGAGAACGAGGTTTGTGAGAGCGTCGCCCTCAACATCCTCGGCGATAATAAGCAGCTTTCTGCCGCTCTGAGCTACAGGCTCGAGGATAGGAAGCAGCTCCTGAATAGAGCTGATTTTCTTATCTGTAATAAGGATAAGCGGCTCGTCGAGCTCGGCAACCATCTTCTCTGTGTCTGTTACCATATAAGGAGCGATATAGCCACGGTCGAACATCATACCCTCTACAACCTCGCTGTAGGTCTCGGCTGTTTTGCTCTCCTCAACGGTGATTACGCCGTCGGTGCTTACCTTCTCCATAGCCTCGGCAATAAGATTACCGATAGTCTCATCAGCTGAGGATACAGTAGCTACGCGCGCGATATCCTCTGTGCCTTCAACTTTCTTGCTGTTCTCGGCAAGAGCCTTTACGGCAACGTCAACAGCTCCGGAGATTCCTTTCTTTAAAATCATAGGATTAGCGCCTGCGGTAACGTTCTTCATACCGTCTGTGATAAGCGCCTGAGCGAGCAGAGTGGCGGTTGTTGTGCCGTCGCCCGCAACATCATTTGTCTTGATACTTACTTCCTTAACGAGCTGAGCTCCCATATTTTCGAACGCGTCATCGAGCTCAATCTCCTTAGCGATTGTAACGCCGTCGTTAGTGATAAGCGGAGCGCCGAACTTTTTGTCGAGCACTACGTTTCTGTCCTTAGGGCCTAATGTAATTTTAACTGTGTCGGCGAGCTTGTCAATACCGCTTTTTAAAGCTTTTCTTGCTTCTTCGCCGTAAGCAATCTGTTTAGCCATAATATTACCTCCAAAAATAAGTTATCAGTTTATACTAAGCTCTGATGTATTATTCTACAGTCGCGAGTACGTCGGACTGACGGACAATAGTAAACTCCTCGCCGTCGATTTTAACTTCTGTACCGGCATACTTTGAAGCGATTACCTTATCGCCCTCTTTTAAGTACATTTCTACCTTTTCGCCGTCAACTACTCCGCCGGGGCCTACAGCCACAACAGTAGCGAACTGGGGCTTCTCCTGAGCGGAAGATGTGAGAATAAGTCCTCCTACGGTCTTTTCCTCGGCTTCCTCAACCTTTAATACTACTCGGTCGAGTAACGGTTTAATAGTCATATATAATTCCTCCCTAATATAAATTTGCAATTAATTAGCACTCACTTATCCCGAGTGCTAATTATATTATAGCGCATATTACAGAAAAATCAAGTGAATTTTGACTTTTTTTGACTTACAAAAATAAATTTTTGTTCATATAGGCTTTTTATCTGAAATAAACGGCAGAACTTCTCCCCTCGGAAATGTTCTGCCGGTTCAATATATTTTATTTGGTCGTAAATCCTGTACCTTAAATCTTTGAGATGTCCTCGTCGGTCACGATTGTAAAGCCGTTTTCGCTGAGAAGCTTCTCGGCTGAGGCGTTATCGTCCACACGCAGTACAACATAGGCGTTTTTCTTGGAAACAGAGATGAACGCGTACATATAATCGACGTTGATAGCGTTATCGGCAAGAAGTTTTACAGCCTTGGCGAGACCGCCGGGCTCGTCGGAAACAGCGATACCTACAACCTCTGTAACCGAGAGGAACAGGTTTTTGTCGCTTAACTTCTGTTTAGCCGACTGAGCATCGTCAACAATCATTCTTACGATACCAAACTCCTGAGTATCGGCAACGCACATAGCACGGATGTCGATTTTTTCCTCGGCTAGAGCGTCGGTGATAGTAGAGAGTGTACCCTCTCTGTTCTCAACAAAAACAGATAACTGTTTAATAGCCATAATTCTGTTTCCTCCTTATACATTAATGCCAAGTCTTTTACGCTTGTCGATTACTCTTACAGCCTTACCCTCGCTGCGCTGGATAGACTTGAACGCGACAAGGTGAACCTTGGGGCTGATGCCGAGCATAGCCTTGATAGCTGCGGCGAGAGCCTTTTCTTTACCAGCCATATCCTTAACCTTATCAGAGAAGTCGCCCTCCTTAGCCTCAACATAAATGTCGAGAGTATCGCTGTTATTAACACGGTCAACAACAATCTGATAGTTGGGAGCGTAGCCCTCGTTAAGGAGAACCGCCTCAATTTGGCTCGGGAATACGTTAACACCTCGGATAATCATCATATCGTCGCTTCTGCCCATAGGCTTAGACATCTTGATCAAAGTTCTTCCGCAGGAACATTTCTTTCTGGAGAGAACGCAGATATCGCGTGTTCTGTAACGAAGAAGCGGAAAGGCTTCTTTATCGAGGGCTGTGAACACGAGCTCGCCCTTTGAGCCCTCGGGGAGCACCTCGCCTGTGTCGGGGTCTATAATCTCAGCGATGAAGTGGTCCTCGTTTATGTGCATACCTGTCTGTTCGGAACATTCAAACGAAACGCCGGGTCCGCAGGTTTCGGTAAGTCCGTAAATATCGTAAGCCTTTATTCCGAGAGATTTTTCTATATCGCGGCGCATTTCCTCTGTCCAAGCTTCCGCGCCAAAGATACCTGCTTTAAGGTGGTTATCCTCGGGCTTGTAGCCGCGTTCCTTCAAGCTTTCGCCTATGTAAGCGGCGTAAGAAGGTGTACAGCAGAGGATTGTCGCCTTTAAGTCCATCATAAACTGTATCTGGCGTTCTGTATTACCGCTGGACATAGGAAGCGTCAGACAGCCAACCTTGTGCGAGCCGCCGTTAAGACCGGGGCCTCCTGTGAAAAGACCGTACCCATAACAAACCTGACAAACGTCCTCGTTTGAACCGCCCGCGGCGACAACAGCTCTGGCGCACATTTCTTCCCACATATCAATATCGTGCTGGGTATAGAAAGCTACTACGCGCTTTCCTGTTGTGCCTGAGGTTGACTGTATTCTCACGCAGTTTTTAAGGTCTGTAGCCAACATTCCGTAAGGATAAGCCTCTCTGAGGTCGTCCTTTGAAAGGAAAGGAAGCTTATGGAGATCCTCTAAACCCTTGATATCATCGGGGGTTATGCCTTTTTCGTTCATAAGGTTGCGGTAATACTCGACGTTATCATAAACATACTTTACGATTTTTACGAGTTTTTCCGACTGCATTTCCTTGATTTGTTCAACAGGCATTGTCTCGATTTCTTTTTGATAATAATTGCTCATTGGTATCAGTCCCTTCTAAAAGTTATATCCAAGCTCGAAAGCTTTTCTGTTTATTTCAACAAACTGAGGCTTAACGCACTTTTCGATAGCCTCCTGCCACTTCTCGGCGGGGATATCAAAATATTTGGCGAGTCTGCCCATAAGAACTATGTTACAGGCTTTTGACGAACCCGCCTCGTTAGCGAGTGACAGAGCGTCAAGAGCGTCAACGTGTACACCCTTCTCAGTCATACTATCGAGGATAGTCTCGGGATAGGTTTTAGCTCCTATAATTACCGGCATAGGGTCAATCTGCTGGGTGTTGACGATTACTGTGCCGTCCTTTTTGAGCTTATCGGCGTAGCGAGCCGCCTCAAGCTTCTCAAAGCTTACGATAAAATCTGCCTCTCCATCCTCAATTACGGGAGAGTAAACCTTATCGCCGAAACGGACGTAGGTTACAACCGAGCCGCCGCGCTGGCTCATACCGTGAACCTCGCTTACCTTTACATCATAACCCTCGTCAACGAGAAGTCTGCCTAAGAGCTTACTTGCGAGCAGAGAACCCTGACCGCCAACGCCTACTATCATAATATTTTTTGTTTCCATATCAGTCTACCTCGCTTTCAAACGCGTCAAAGGGACAAAGCTGTTCACAGACGCCGCAACCCACACAGAGCGTCGGGTCAACTACAGCGTGGTTGTCCTTGAAGCTTATAGCGGGACAGCCGAATTTCATACAGCGCTTGCAGCTTCTGCACTTCTCAGGATTAACACGAAGCGGCTTTTTAGGCTTGACGTATTTAAGAAGCACGCAGGGTCTGCGAGAGATAATTACGGAGGGCTCGGGCTTAGCCATTTCCTCCTTAACTACCTTTTCACACTCGGCTAAATCATACGGGTCAACAACTCTTACGGAGTTTATGCCGATTGAATGGCACAAATCCTCAAGATTAACCTTGCCGGCGGGATCACCCTTAATCGAGTAGCCTGTGGTCGGGTTCTGCTGGTGGCCGGTCATACCTGTGATAGAGTTATCGAGAATAATAACTGTTGAGTTAGACTGATTATAAGCGATGTTTATAAGACCTGTTACGCCTGAGTGCATAAAGGTTGAGTCGCCGATTACGCAGACGGTCTTCTTCTCGGTTTCTTCCCCTCCTGCTACGTTAAAGCCGTGAATACCCGATACGGAAGCGCCCATACACAGCGTCATATCGAGCGCGTTAAGCGGAGCGGCTGAACCCAGAGTGTAACAGCCGATATCGCCGAGAACGGTAATCTTGTTCTTGGAAAGGACGTAAAACATACCTCTGTGAGGACAGCCGGCACACATCATCGGAGGTCTTACCGGGATATCTTCACTGAGCTTAATGCCGGGTTTATCCTCTAAGCCTAAGGCTTTTGCGATAGTTTTCTGTGAAAATTCGCCTGTGATTGAGAATTTATCTTTACCGATTACGTCAACGCCTATGCTCTTGCAATGGTTCTCTATAATCGGGTCGAGTTCTTCCAGGACATAAACTTTGTCAAGCTTTGAAGCAAAGTCCTTGATGAGATTAACAGGAAGCGGATTGACAATACCGAGCTTTAACACAGACACGGTGTTGCCGAAAACTTCCTTTATGTACTGATAGGATGTTGAGGACGTTATAACGCCGAAGTTTTGTGAGCTGTCACCCTCCTCGATACGGTTGAGAGGCGAAGACTCGGCATAGTTGGTCAGCTTATTGGTTCTCTCTTCAACAAAGGGATGCCGTCTGATTGCGTTAGCAGGCGCCATAATGTACTTTTGGGGATTTTTTTCGTACTCTTTATCTGTATTTGTGAGTTTATCTCTTGTTTCTACAATGCTCTGGGAATGAGCTACACGAGTGCACATCTTTAGGAGTACCGGTGTATCAAACTCCTCGGAAATATCGAACGCGATACGAGCAAAGTCGTAAGCCTCCTGAGAGTCAGAGGGCTCAAGCATCGGAATTTTGGACGCTACGGCGTAGTGGCGGGAGTCCTGCTCATTCTGTGACGAGTGCATACCGGGGTCGTCGGCTACGCAGATAACCATACCGCCGTTAACGCCTGTATAAGACATTGTAAACAGCGGGTCGGCGGCTACGTTGAGACCTACATGCTTCATACAGCAGGAAGAGCGCTTGCCTCTTAAAGAAGCGCCGAAAGCGGCTTCAGTGGCAACTTTCTCGTTGGGAGCCCACTCACAGTAGGCGTCGTCAAATTTCGCGAAGCACTCGGTAATCTCGGTGCTCGGAGTACCCGGATAACTCGATATTACCGCACACCCCGCGTCATAAAGACCGCGAGCGACGGCGGCGTTACCGATTAATAGTTCTTTCATTCTATCACCCTTAAAAATTAATAAAAATTTTCTGTAATTTAGTAATATTTTATCACTAACTGACGAAAGAGTCAATAGGAATCAGTTAGCAGATATCGGTCGTTTTTAATGTTAAAAACTACTTAACCGCAACATTCTCATTGCCGAGACGGCGTTTGAGTTCATCTATCATTACATCGTTGAGGCTCACCCACATAGAGTCGGGGGCAATAAACGACTTTTTAGTATCCGTAAGATAGTAAATAACGGGTGTTCTTCCCTCAAAAATATCGGTGACCTGTCTTGCTCTTTTATAAAGCTCGCTTTCAAGGTTGTCAACGCGCAGATAAAGGCGAACAGGCTTGTTTTTATCAACAGGTTTCGAGGTATCAGGTTCAGGTTTAGGTACGAAGTTTTTATCAACCGTGCGGATTTCATCGGCTATAATCTTAGGTTCTTCGTCTTCTCTGACGGATATGGTGCCGAAAATCTCTATCACGTTACCCTGTGAAAGATGCACGCCTGACTTAGCAAATACATTCGGGAACACTATGGCTTCGGTTATACCGTACCTGTCCTCAACTGTTACGAACGCCATCATAAGGTTGTTTTTGGTAATCTGAGTTTTGACCTTTGAGACAATACACACAACCCTGACCTTTTGTTTATCTTTATAGCGGTTGTTCTCGTGGTTGATTATATCGCCTATTTTGTCGCATTTAACAGCTTTTATATAGTCCTCGAACTCGTCTATGGGATGACCGCTGAGGTACATTCCCGCAACCTCGTTCTCCATAAACAGGAGCTCATTCTTTGAAAACTCAGCAACATTCGGAACCTGAGGCTCAGCGCCCGAAAGGTTCTCGTCATCGTTCATATCGAAGAACGAGAGCTGACCTCTTATATTCTTCTTGTTCTCAAACTCCAAGTCAGAAAGTACATCCTTAGACATCATTAACATCTGACGTCTGTTAAGCCCCATACCGTCGAGAGCACCGCATTTAATAAGACTTTCGAGTGCTCTGGAGTTCATCGATGGGCCGTAATTGCGCTTACAAAAATCGTAAAAGCTCGTGTATTTGCCGAGTTTACGCTGGGAAATAATGTTATCAATAAACTGTTTGCCTAGATTTTTAACCGCGAGCAGTCCGTATCTGATATCCTTATCGGAAACCGTAAATCCGTAAAGGCTTGTGTTAACGTCGGGCGGAAGAACTTTTATGCCTAAAGAGTGGCACTCGGATATATATACAGCCAGCTTGTTCTGTCTGTCGAGCACGCTTGACATCAGCGCCGCCATATATTCCTTTGGATAATGGCACTTTAAATACGCGGTCTGGAAAGAAATCTTAGCGTAGGCTGTGGCGTGGGATTTATTGAACGCGTAGGACGCGAAGCTCTCCATCTCGTCATAAATCGACACAGCCGTCGCGCGGTCAACGCCTCGTCTTAAACAACCGTCAACGACAACCTCGCCTCTGTCGTTTGTAAGTCCTTCAATAAAAATTTTGCGTTCTTTTTCCATCACGTCGTGCTTTTTCTTGCTCATAGCGCGGCGGACAACATCGGCTCTTCCGAGCGAATAGCCTGCAAGCTTACGCAAAATCTGCATTACCTGCTCCTGATAAACAATACAACCGTAGGTAACTCTTAATATGTCTTCAAGAAGCGGATGCTTGTATCGGATTTTAGAGGGGTTATGCCGGCGTTCGATATAGGTAGGAATACTGTCCATATGTCCCGGACGATAGAGTGAGATTACCGCTATAAGATCCTCAAAATGGTCGGGTCTCAGCTGAGTCAGGACGTTTCTCATTCCCTGTGACTCAAACTGGAACACGCCCTCGCTGTTGCCGGATGACATCATCTTATAAACAGCGGGGTCATCGTCGGGAATTGAGTTTATATCAAAATCGGGGTTTTTGAGTTTAATAAGCTTCTCGGTGTCGTCGATGATATTGAGGTTACGCAGTCCGAGAAAATCCATTTTCAGAAGTCCGAGTTCCTCGAGAGTTGTCATAGTATACTGGGTGACGGTTACTCCGTCGTTTGACGAAAGCGGAACATAATCGGACACAGGCTTTTCCGTGATTACGACTCCTGCAGCGTGCATAGTAGCGTGACGCGGCATACCCTCAATCTGCATTGCTATATCCAAAAGCTTCCTTGTCTCGGGGTCGGTATCGTAACGGTCCTTAAGCTCAGCGGAAAGCCTTAGCGCCTTTTCGATTGTGATATTCAGCTCGTTAGGAACAAGCTTGGCGATTTTATCAACATTAGAATAAGGAACCGCAAGAGCCCGTCCTACGTCCCTAATTGCACCGCGAGCCGCCATAGTTCCGAACGCGATAATTTGGGACACGTGATCTGCGCCGTACTTCTCAACAACATAATCAATAACCGCCGCTCTGCCTACCGTATGAAAGTCAATATCAAAATCGGGCATACTGACACGCTCGGGGTTAAGGAAGCGCTCAAACAGCAGGTCGTATTTAATTGGGTCAACGTCAGTTATACCGATACAATAAGCGCACAACGAACCCGCGCCCGAACCTCTGCCAGGCCCGACGGAGATGCCAGAACGTTTAGCAAACTGAACATAGTCGTTAACTATAAGATAATAATCAACAAAACCCATTCTACCGATTGTGGAAAGTTCGTATTCAAGACGGTCGATGATGCTCTTCTCGGGCATATCGCCGTAACGTCTATACATACCCTTGTAACACTCGCCGCGGAAATACTCGAAATGGTCTGTACCCTCGGGCAGCGGAAAGCGCGGAAGCTTACGCTCGCCGAACTTAAACTCCACGTTACAACGGTCCGCAATTTTAGCTGTGTTATCAAAGGCTTCGGGAAGCTCGGGGAACAAAGAACGCATTTCGCTCTCGGATTTAAGATAGAACTCATCTGTAGCGAACTGCATTCTGTCCTCGTCGTTTATCGTTTTGTTTGTCTGAATACACAAAAGAATACTGTGCGTCTGAGCGTCCTCTTTATTTATATAATGAGAGTCGTTTGTGACGACAAGCGGAGCGTCAATTTCACGTGCGATTTTAATAAGCTCGGGATTAGTTCGCAGCTGTTCGTCAAGACCGTGGTTTTGAAGCTCAATAAAGAAATTATCCTTACCGAATATGCTCTGATAATAAAGAGCCTTGTCCTTAGCGGCTTTATAATCTCCCGAAAGTAGGTTCTGAGGAATTTCACCGGCGATACACGCGGACAGACAGATTAATCCCTCGTGGTATTTTTCGAGGAGCTCGTCGTCTATTCGAGGTTTGTTGTAAAAGCCCTCAGTAAAGCCTAAAGAAACAATTTTTATAAGATTTTGATAACCTGTGTTGTTTTCACAAAGCAGGACTAAATGGTAGTAATTCTTGTCTAAATCGTAGCTCTTGTCAAAGCGTGTACGCGCAGCAATGTAGACCTCACAACCGATAATCGGCTTTATTCCCTCTTTTTTACACGCACGCCAAAAATCCACCGCGCCGTACATTGCGCCGTGGTCGGTTATGGCGAGAGCAGTCTGTCCCAGTTCCTTTGCGGCTTTGGGCAGTTTGTTAATCCTGCATGCGCCGTCAAGCAGACTGTACTCACTGTGAACGTGTAAATGAGCAAATGACATCCTAAATTTCCTTAATTTCTTTTACTTCTGTTGTAACCTGTCCGTCTTTGAGGGTTAGTTTTAATATATCGTCTTGTTTTAATTCTTTAACAGAATTAATAATCTTGCCGTTCTTTTCCGTTACAGTATATCCTCGGCTGAGGACAGCTATGGGATTAAGCGCTTCCAGCTTAGCGGAAAAGCTGTTAATAGCTTCAAGTTGTTTAATGAATTTTGTGTTTATTATATTCTCGGCTGATTTGCTTAGACCTATGTACTTCTGTTCATAGTCTTTAATACGTCTTTCGGGAGAATTAGCAATAACACGAGATTTATAATTATTCAAAGTTGACTTATAATTAATTATCTTGGAGTCCATAATCGAGGTAATATACTGCCGCTGCGACCGATAATAAGCCTTGAGCTCCTCTTTATCGGGGACGGCAAGCTCAGCCGCCGCGGAAGGAGTAGGAGCGCGCAGGTCAGAAACAAAGTCACATATTGTAAAATCAGTTTCGTGACCCACAGCCGAGATAATCGGAATATTAGACGCGTAGACAGCGTAGGCTAAATTCTCATCGTTAAACGGCCACAAGTCCTCAATTGAACCGCCGCCGCGTCCGATGATAATAACATCAGCGAGGTCGTACTCATTAAACAGGTTAACCGCGTTAATAAGTTGAGGAGCCGCGTTGTCGCCCTGAACCAGTACCGGACAGAGCACAATCTCAACCTGAGGAAAGCGGCGGGATATTACATTCTGGATATCTCTTATTACAGCGCCTGTCGGAGATGTTATTACTCCGATTGTCTTGGGAAAATCGGGGATTGGCTTCTTGTGTTCTTCGGCGAATATGCCCTTAGCCTCAAGCTTCTTTTTCAATTGTTCATAAGCCAAAGTCAGCTCGCCGATACCGTCGGGCTGCATTCCCTCAACATAGAGCTGATACGAACCTGTCTGCTCATACAGTGAAACACGTCCTACGACTATAACCTTCATACCCTCCTGAGGCTTAAAG
>X127_Alpine_Marmot__coassemble_140_pt1 | contig 14947 bp, 7 predicted proteins | sample X127_Alpine_Marmot__metabat2_low_PE_002 | metagenome-assembled genome bin X127_Alpine_Marmot | reverse complement strand
GCGTTAATGAAGAAGCTGATGAAGTAATGGAGAATATTCAAGACAAAATTGCTGAAATTATGGCGGACCCCGAAGCACTCAGCCAGGTACAAAACCTGGGCAAAATGCTGGGACTGGGCTCAGACGAGCCCGCCGCACCCCCGCCTTCGCCGAATCCCGACTCAAACGAACTGCTTTCGGGGGAGGCTCTGGGCGCAATCACAAAGCTGATGCCGCTTTTGTCAATGGCTAATCAGGAGGATGATACTTCCCGACTTCTCGCCGCGCTGAGACCTTTTCTCAGCGAGGAAAAATGCCGCAGACTCGACTCTGCCAAAAGAATGTTGCGTATTATGAAACTTCTGCCGGCCCTTAAAGAGGGCGGTTTATTTGAATTTCTTTAGAATGGGTGATAAATAATGGCTGATATTGACCCTATTACTCGCGAAGCCCTGCGACGCGCTTCTCAGATACAGGGGCGGACAAACCGGAGTAATCCGCCGCCCGAGCGTCCTCACAATCCGTCCGAGGAGCACCGCGGCCAACGTCATAACGACAGGCATCACCACGAACCGCCTGAGCCCGAGAAGCCTCGTCCGCCTGAGACATCAAATCAAAACAGCGGACTGGACGCTCTGTTCAAGGACAAAGAAACCAGCGTAATTCTAATACTTATAATCCTTCTTATGGGCGAAAAAGGCAGCGAGCACCTGCTCCTGGCTCTTATATACTTACTTATCTGATTTTAACATACTTTTTTACTGTGCACAAGAGGTAAACAAGGGCAACCGATAAATCGGTTGCCCTTTAACTTTGCGTTACGAATTACGAATTTATTTTATTTTAATCTTAACTGTTACGGTCTTTGTCTTGGCGTTATACTTCGTATTGCCGGAAGCTGTAACCTTAACCTTGAGTTTATAGGTCTTGCCTTTCTTTAAGCCCTTCTTAACAGTAATCGTACCGGACTTTTTGTTGATAGTAATCTTCTTATTGCCGGAAGATTTCTTAAAGGTTACTTTGCCCTGAGCCTTCTTGATTGTGAAAGCTTTAGACTTAGAAATCTTAGTTGTTTTCTTAGCCTTGGCACTAACGGTCTTAGTCTTAACGGTCATTGGGTTAGCTTTCTTAACTACCTTAATCCTAACCTTATCGTAAGCGCCGTTGTTCTTAACGGTAATAGTTACAGTACCTGCTTTCTTACCTGTTACCTTACCCTTTGAGGATACTGTAGCAACCTTAGTGTTGCTGGAAGTATATTTTATCGCGCCGACCTGATTTGTAATCGAAACGGTAATACTTGTCGAAGAGCCTACATAAATCTTGGATTTATTGGCAACAGCTAATACGTATGTCTTATAAGTCTGCGTTGGCTGAGTAGCCTGAGTCTGCGTAGGCTTTGTAGCTTGTGACTCTGTAGGCTTAGTAGACTGTGACTCCGTAGGTTTAGTAGATTGTGACTCTGTAGGTTTAGTGGGTTGTGACTCTGTGGGCTTGGAAGGCTGTGACTCTGTAGGCTTAGAAGGCTGTGACTCCGTAGGCTTAGAGGGCTCAGTTGATGAAGAACCTACTGTGCTCGCGCCTGTAGCGATAGAAGGTGTAGTTGGCTCTGTGTCAGACTGTGTAGCCTTTTCGCCTGAAACTTCAGCCGCTGTCGAAGCGCCTTCGCTTACAACCGCGCTGTTCTCAACATATTTTGTATCTATTGAACCGAGCTGGTCGAAGTTAAGCGCTACATTCGCTGTATCCGCGGCGCCGGCTCTTACTGTGAACATAAGGGTAATTACAGCACCGCCGTTTCTAAAGTCATATGTACCCTGCTTGGTCTGTGCGCTTACTCCTGTGAAGTTGAACTTCATAACGCCGTCTGAAACATTGAGTCTGTACGAAACGTTAGAGTTCAAAGTTGTGAACATTGTATCATATGTATTGTAGCGGCTCTCGAGAGCGAGCTTCGTATTATCATAGGTAACTGTGGCGTCACCGTAGGAGATGAGCTCGGGAGCTGTGAGGTTGAATGTAACCTCAACGTTAGCTGTCGTAACCTTCTTGCTCTGAATATCTGTTGAGAGATTCGAGGAAGCGTTAACGGTGATATTATTCTCAGCCGATGTGCTTGCCTGAGTTTCTGTCGGGATTTCGGGCTTCACGCCCTTAACGGACTGATCCATAGACATAGTAACGTCGCTGTTAACCTTGTTATCCTCAACGTAAGCTTTGCCCTTAGCGCTCAGCTCTGAAACATTGAGATAAACGGTAGCTGTACCGACTGCACTCGAAGACTTCTTCGTGAATACGAGATTAACGAGGACTCCACCATTTGTAAAGTCGTACTTACCGTTGATTCCCGAGAAGTTGAATACTACTACGCCTGTAGCCGCGTTCAAGTTATAGGCGGCGTCAACTGTAACAGGGAACATTGTTGAAGCTGTATTATAAGAAGGACTGATTGAAAGTTTTGTTGCGTCGTAGGAAACGCTTACCTGACCGTCGTCAATTCTATCGGCGGTTTTAAGTGTATAAGTAACCTGAATATTATCATCTGTTACCTTAACCTTTGAGCCTACGGAATTGATGTTGGACTTTGCGGAAACATAGAAGCTTGAATTTTCGTCAGCTTCTGTCGCGTCTGTCGGTCCCGCGATACTCGAGGGCTCTGTAACTACGGGAGCAGTTGTAGCTGTGGGGAATGTGGGAATTGTCTGCTCTGTCTGCTGAGTCTGTTGAGTCTGCTGTGTCTGCTGGGTTTGACGGCTGGTATCTTCTGTATTTTCGGTGATAACTCCGCCGCCGCCCCAGGAAGTCGCAATATAATGACCCTCGGCATCCGTTGTTCCGTCGGTATAGAAGCCTTGAATACCCGAATCTGTGATATCACAGTTTGCTGTCTGAGGACCGTTGTTGCCTTTGGTGAAAACTACGCCTGTGCTGTCCGCGGGAATTTGAGCCGAGAACTGAGTCTGACCGTATTCATTCGTACCTGATGCTGTCATAGAGACGCCCGGCCAAACGGACTCGGATGAGCCGCCGAAGTAATGAACATAAGCGTTACCCCAGCCCTGGTTGTCAGTAAACAGGATTGTTCTCATATCTCCTGTATATTGATTTGTATCCTGTGTGGAAATATTTCCGCCGCCGCCGTCATAGTGAGACCAGCTTACGGTAAACTTACCTTCGCCGTTATCCCAGGACTGGAAAGTGGCAAGGTTGTCTGTTACAGTAAGGTCCGCGCTCTGATTCCACATTGTATCCCAGTTAATCGATGTACTGCCCGCGGGCATTCTTACGATAACCATAGTGGTGTCAACACCGTCAAAACGGATATAATTGCCGTCCGGAACACCTGCAATCTCGCGAGATTCACCTGTGCCCCAAGTCCAAGCGAACCACGCCGGGCTATCGACTCCGGTATCACCGGGAGCAAAGTAAACTGTAGAAGCGCCTGTCGCTTCGGCAGTTGTGTCAGCGGCATAAGATGTTACTGCGAACGCTGAGAGCAACACCATAACCGCGAGCACAATGCTCGTTAATTTCTTCAAAGATGTTTTAGTCATAAAACAATCCCCCTTATAGGATTCTAAATCTTTACATTATATATTGTACCATTAAGGCGACGAAAATTCTATTGACAAAATAGTCAAAATACGACCCAATAATATGTAACAAAGGTACAAAGCAGAGCTTTGTCCTACAGCAGAGAGTAATAAGCGGCAGGTAATAAGTGAAACTCTTACCGCCGAAAAGGGCTGTTCAACGAACAGCCCTTTGTAATAAATTTATTCGGTTTATTCAGTTTCTGTCGAATACACAAGAGCTTCGTCGTCCGTGGACTGGTTAACATCAAGAGAAACCTCGTTATAACGGCGCATACCTGTACCTGCCGGGATAAGCTTACCGATAATAACGTTCTCTTTAAGACCCATAAGGTGGTCAACCTTACCCTTGATAGCGGCGTCGGTGAGAACTCGGGTTGTCTCCTGGAATGAAGCCGCGGACATAAAGCTGTCTGTGGCGAGAGCAGCCTTTGTAATACCGAGCAGCATCTGTGTCCAGCTTGCCTCTCTGAGACCTTCCTCGCCCTCGGCGATACGGCGGCGGATTTCCTTATTAGCCGCGAGCACCTGAGTCTTGTCATAAGACTGACCCGCGATTAAGTCGGTATCGCCGGCGTCGTCAATGCGGACTTTCTTGAGCATCTGGCGAACGATAACCTCAATGTGCTTATCATTGATATCAACACCCTGAAGACGGTATGTGGACTGCACTTCGGAGATGAGGTAGTTCTGTACAGCGTTTGTACCGAGGATTGAGAGTACATCGTGAGGATTAACGGCACCGTCGGTAATCTTGTCACCCTTTTGAATCATATCGCCCTCGGCAACTCTTACGCGGAAGCCGAACGGAATAAGATATGCCTTTTCCTCACCCGACTGCTCGTTATAGATAACGGCGTGATTAGCGTTCTTACGCTCCTCAAAACGAACCTTACCGTCAATCTCGCTGATAATAGCGAGGCTCTTGGGTTTACGTGCCTCGAACAGCTCCTCAACACGGGGAAGACCCTGTGTGATATCCTCAGCCGAGGCAACACCGCCCGTATGGAAGGTTCTCATTGTAAGCTGTGTACCGGGCTCGCCGATTGACTGAGCCGCGATAATACCAACCGCTTCGCCGACTGTAACCGGGTGGCGGTTAGCAAGGTTGGAACCATAGCACTTGCGGCATACGCCGTGCTTAGCGCAGCATCCGAGAACAGAACGGATTTTAATGCTCTTTGTTCCGCTGCCGACGATGATATCAGCTTCCTTGCTGCCCATCATAACATCCTTGGAAACAAGGGTGTTGCCGTTTTCGTCACAGAAGTCGTCGATAAGATATCTGCCGATTAAGCGCTCGTGAAGCTTCTCGATTACATTTCCTTCGGTCTCAATGTCAAATACCTCTAAGCCCTCCTGCGTTCCGCAGTCGTCCTCGTGGATAATAACTTCCTGAGATACGTCAACCAGACGACGTGTAAGATAACCCGAGTCAGCGGTACGAAGCGCTGTATCGGCGAGACCCTTACGCGCGCCACGAGATGAGATAAAGTACTCAAGAATGTTAAGACCTTCACGGTAGTTGGCACGGATAGGAATTTCAATTGTTTTACCGGATGTATTCGCGATAAGTCCGCGCATACCGGCGAGCTGACGAATCTGGCTCATACTGCCTCGAGCTCCCGAGTCAGCCATCATATAAATCGGGTTGTAGCGGTCAAGACCTTCCTGAAGCTTGGCGGTAACGTCGTTTGTCGCTTTTTCCCAAACTTTAAGTACGTCTGTGTAACGCTCGTCGTCCGAACGCAGACCCATATTGTACTCCTCGGTGATTGCGTCAACCTTTGCCTCGGCGTCGGCTATAATCTCACCCTTTTCAGGCGGAATAGTCGCGTCGCATACGGCAACGGTGATAGCGCCGATTGTGGAGTACTTATAGCCCTGAGCCTTGATGTTATCAAGAACAACGGAGCTTACCTGAACGCCGTGCTTCTCGATGCATGCGTCGATAATCTTCTTGAGTCCGCTCTTGCCGACTAAGAAGTCAACCTCAAATTTAAACTTATTTTCAGGGATGCTGCGGTCAACAAGACCGAGATCCTGAGGAATGGGATTATTGAATATGATTTTACCGACTGTGGTATCAACGAGAGCTGACTGCTCCTCACCGTCGATAACCATTGTACGGCGAACCTTAATCTTGGAGTGAAGCTTAATAACGCCTGTCTGATACGCCATCATAGCCTCGTCAACATCACGGAATACCTTGCCCTCGCCGGGTTCTCCGTCCTTATCGAGTGTGAGGTAGTAGGAGCCGAGAATCATATCCTGTGTAGGAACGGTTACAGGCTGTCCGTCGGACGGCTTTAAGAGGTTGCCCGCGGCAAGCATAAGGAATCTTGCCTCAGCCTGAGCCTCAGCGGAAAGCGGTACGTGAACCGCCATCTGGTCGCCGTCGAAGTCAGCGTTATACGCTGTACAGGAAAGCGGATGAAGCTTGATAGCTCTGCCCTCTACGAGCACAGGCTCAAACGCCTGAATACCGAGACGGTGAAGCGTAGGAGCACGGTTGAGGAGTACGGGGTGACCCTTGATTACAACCTCGAGCGCGTCCCAAACCTCAGATTTAGCGCGTTCTACCGCTTTACGAGCGGCTTTGATATTTATAACTACACCTGTTTCAACAAGGCGTTTCATAACGAAAGGCTTAAACAGCTCAAGAGCCATTTCCTTAGGAAGACCGCACTGGTACATTTTAAGCTCAGGACCTACAACGATAACGGAACGGCCGGAGTAGTCTACACGTTTACCGAGGAGGTTCTGACGGAAACGTCCCTGTTTACCCTTAAGCATATCGGACAGCGACTTGAGCGCTCTGCCGTTAGGCCCTGTTACGGGACGGCCGCGTCTGCCGTTGTCGATAAGAGCGTCTACAGCTTCCTGAAGCATACGCTTCTCGTTGCGGATAATGATATCGGGAGCGCTGAGCTCAATAAGCTTAGCAAGACGATTGTTACGGTTGATAACACGTCTGTACAGGTCGTTGAGGTCGGATGTAGCGAAACGTCCGCCGTCGAGCTGTACCATAGGACGGATATCAGGCGGAATTACCGGAACTTCGGTAAGAATCATCCACTCGGGACGGTTGCCGGAATTGCGGAAGCTCTCGATTACGTCGAGCTTTTTGATGAGTCTGCCCTGTTTCTGACCTGTAGCGGTCTCGAGCTCCTCTCTTACGATAGCCGCCTGTTCGTCGAGGTCGATTTGCTTTAAGAGTTCAAGGATTGTCTCTGCACCCATACCCGCCTTAAAGTCGTCCTCGTACTTCTCGCGCATATCCATATACTCGGTTTCGTTAAGGCACTGAAGTCTTTCGAGCTCGCGGCAGTCGCCGGGGTCTGTTACGATATAGCTCTGGAAGTAGAGAACTCTCTCGAGGTCACGGGGTGACATATCGAGGATAAGGGCGATACGAGACGGTGTGCCCTTAAAATACCAAATGTGAGATACAGGAGCGGCGAGGTGGATATGACCCATACGCTCGCGTCTAACCTTGGCGCGTGTTACCTCAACGCCGCAGCGGTCACAAATCTTGCCCTTATATCTGATTCTTTTGTACTTTCCGCAATGGCACTCCCAGTCCTTTGTAGGTCCGAAGATACGCTCGCAGAAAAGTCCCTCTTTCTCAGGCTTTAAGGTTCTGTAGTTAATGGTCTCTGGCTTTGTTACTTCGCCGTAAGACCAAGATAAAATCTGCTCGGGAGAAGCGAGATTTATTTTTATTGAGTCAAAAACATTGTTTTCCATAATTACTGCTCCTCCTTATTAATACTCGTCGCTTGAGTCGAAGTCGAGAACATCGTCCTCTTCGTCGTCAACTACTGACTGTTCATCAAACATATTGTCGTCGCTGTCGTCATCCTCGTCAAGGTTGAAGCCATCCATTGAGGTTGAAGTCATAACGCTCTTTTCCTCAAATTCGGAATTGTCAACAGGAAGGTTGTCGTCCTCCTCAAAGTGCTGCTTGAGGTCAATTTCCTCGCCTTCGTGATTGAGCACACGAACATCGAGTGAGAGCGACTGCAGCTCCTTGATAAGAACCTTGAACGACTCCGGGATGCCCGGAGCCGGGATGTTCTGACCTTTAACGATAGCCTCATAGGTCTTAACACGTCCGACAACGTCATCGGACTTGACTGTGAGGATTTCCATAAGTGTATAAGCCGCACCGTAAGCTTCCAAAGCCCAAACTTCCATCTCACCGAAACGCTGTCCGCCGAACTGAGCTTTACCGCCGAGCGGCTGCTGAGTAACAAGGGAGTAAGGACCTGTTGAACGAGCGTGAATCTTGTCGTCAACGAGGTGATGCAGCTTGAGATAATACATATAACCTACGGTTACCGGGTTGTCAAAGTACTCGCCGGTACGACCGTCTTTAAGAAGGGTTTTACCCTCAAGTGAGATACCGTTCTGGCGTACGCACTCGCCGAAGTCGATTCCAGTAACTTCCTCTCTGGGCGGATAATCGTCCTTCTTCATCATCAGGTCAAACGCCTCAAAGATGTCAGACTCGTGAGCGCCGTCAAATACAGGAGTCTGTATCTTCCAGCCGAGAGCCTTGGCGGCATAACCGAGGTGAACCTCAAGCACCTGACCGATGTTCATACGTGAAGGTACGCCCAAGGGGTTAAGCACGATATCAAGCGGAGTACCGTCGGGGAGGAAAGGCATATCTTCAACAGGTAAAATGCGGGAAACAACGCCCTTGTTACCGTGACGTCCCGCCATCTTATCGCCGACGCTGATTTTACGCTTCTGAGCGAGGTAGCAGCGTACTACCTTGTTAACGCCGGGCTGCAGCTCGTTGCGGCTGTCCTCGCGTGTAAATACCTTAACGTCCACTACGATACCGCTCTCGCCGTGAGGAACTCTGAGCGAAGTGTCGCGAACCTCTCTGGCTTTCTCGCCGAAGATAGCTCTGAGCAGTCTTTCCTCGGCTGTAAGCTCGGTTTCACCCTTAGGCGTAACCTTACCTACGAGGATATCTCCCGCTCTTACCTCGGCACCAATGTGGATGATACCGTTCTCATCAAGGTCCTTGAGCATATCGTCGCCGACATTCGGAATGTCGCGTGTAATTTCCTCGGGGCCGAGCTTGGTGTCACGCGCCTCGATATCGTATTCGTTAATATGGATAGATGTGTAAACATCTTCTCTTACAATTTTTTCGCTGATAAGAACGGCGTCCTCGTAGTTATAACCCTCCCAGGTCATAAAGCCGATAAGGGCGTTCTTACCGAGAGCAATCTCACCGTTACAGGTAGCGGGACCGTCAACAAGGACTGTGCCCTTTGTTACGCGTTCGCCTCTCTCAACAACGGGAATCTGGTTGATACAAGTACCCTGGTTACTTCTGAGGAATTTGATAACCTCATAATCTTTAACCTCGCCGTCGTCATACATAACACGTACGTTTTCCGCGTCAACGCTTGCAACAGTACCGTCGCCCTCGGCGAGGATACATACGCCTGAGTCAGTACCTGCGCGGTATTCCATACCTGTACCTACGATAGGCGACTCGGTAACCATAAGCGGAACAGCCTGACGCTGCATATTTGAACCCATCAGCGCACGGTTCGCGTCGTCGTTCTCAAGGAACGGAATCATAGATGTAGCCGCGGATACAACCATTCTCGGGCTAACGTCCATATAATCGAACTTATAAGGAGCGTGCTCTACAAAGCTGTCGCGGTGTCTGCCTACAACTCTCTTGTTGAGGAAGTGGCCTTCTTCGTCAAGAGGCTCGTTCGCCTGAGCTACGCGGAAGTCATCCTCCTGGTCGGCTGTCATATATACAACCTCGTCGGTTACTCTGCCGTTTTCCTTGTCAATCTTGCGGAAAGGAGCCTCAATGAAACCGTATTCGTTAATCCTGGCAAATGTAGCGAGGTAGGAGATAAGTCCGATGTTAGGACCTTCAGGGGTCTCGATAGGACACATACGGCCGTAGTGGGTGTAGTGTACGTCACGAACCTCAAATCCTGCGCGGTCACGTGAAAGACCGCCGGGGCCGAGTGCTGAGAGTCTTCTCTTGTGAGTAAGCTCGGCGAGAGGATTGTTCTGGTCCATAAACTGTGACAGCGGAGAGGAACCGAAGAATTCTCTTATAGCCGCCGTAACGGGACGTATGTTAATAAGTGTATTAGGCGTCATCGACTCAACGTCCTGATTCTGGAGAGTCATTCTCTCGTGAATAACTCTGTCAAGACGGCTGAAGCCGATTCTGAACTGGTTCTGTAAAAGCTCGCCTACGCAACGGATACGACGGTTACCCAGATGGTCAATATCGTCGGTGTTGCCTACGCCCTCGGCGAGACAGTTCATATAGTTTATAGAAGCAAAAATATCGTCAACCGTAATGTGATTAGGTATTAACTCCTCTTTCTTTTCTCGGAGCATTTCTTTTAACTGTTCTTCGTTCTCAGCGCTGTCGAGGATTTCACAAAGCAGTGAGAATACAACGTTCTCGTTTATGCCGCACTCCGCTTTGGCGTCGAAATCAACATAACCGCTGATGTCAACCATACCGTTGGAGATAACCTTAACAACTTTGTTGTCACGCTCGGGAAGACATACATAAACAACCTTAACGCCTGCGTTCTCAATCTTACGCGCTAGCTCACGGTCAACCGTCTCGTTACGGTTCGCGAGAACCTCGCCTGTGCGCGGGTCGGCTACAGGCTCAGCAAGAGTTCTGCCCGAAATTCGAGCGGAGATACCGAGCTTTTTGTTGTACTTATAACGGCCTACACGCGACATATCGTAGCGGTGCGGGTCAAAGAACAGGTTGTTGATGTGTATCTGTGCGCTCTCGATGATCGAAGGCTCGGAGGGACGCAGCTTTCGGTAAACCTCTAAAAGTCCTTCCTCAACGCTCTTTGTGGTATCCTTCTCGATAGTAGCCTTGATACGCGCGTCGTCGCCGAAGTAGTCGAGAATCTCAGCGTCTGTGCCAAGACCCAGCGCGCGGATAAAGGTGGTAATCGGAACCTTGCGGTTTTTATCAATATGAACATAGAAAACGTCGTTAACGTCGTTCTCGTATTCAAGCCAAGCGCCGCGGTTCGGGATAACGGTTGAGGAGAACATCTCCTTACCTGTCTTATCGTGCTCCATCTTGTAGTAAACGCCCGGGGAACGTACTAACTGAGAAACAATAACGCGCTCAGCGCCGTTGATTACGAATGTACCGCTGTCTGTCATAAGCGGGAAATCGCCCATAAACACGTTGTTCTCTTTAATTTCCCCTGTCTCTTTGTTGAGAAGGCGAGCCTGAACCCTAAGCGGCGCGGAATATGTAGTGTCGCGCTCCTTACACTCGATTACGCTGTAGTTCGGATGCTCTGTGTCCAGCTCATAATCGAGGAAGTCGAGTACAAAGTTCCCTGTGTAGTCGGTAATGCCCGATACATCGTGAAAAACTTCCTTGAGCCCTTCCTCCAAAAACCATTGGTAAGACTTCTTCTGTACCTCAATGAGATTCGGCATATCGATGACTTCATCGATTTTCGCGAAACTCATACGCTCAGTCTTACCACGCTTCACCGGTTTAATAACCATAGGCGAATCACTCCTTTAAAACTACGGTTTTTTGTACTTCATTGAGTAACGAAAATTTCTTCGGATTTTATAAATTTAACGCTTGACAAATAAGAACCAATGTGATAGTATTCAATATTTAATTTCAAGCGTAAATTTTAACAAATTCGGAAAAATCCCCATTATCATTAGTTTACCATTTTATTACACTTCTGTAAAAATGTCAAGAGTAAAAAGCCTAAAATTTACATAAAAGTTTAAATATCCAGGGAACTCTCGGGACTGTTGGTTGTTATTAAATTTTTATTAACCTTTAACAAAGAAGTTTTTAAAACTTTGTGCAAAAAGCATAGCCGCTGTCGCATTAAACAGAAGCTCTCATACGAAAAGTTTTATAACGAAAAGAATTGCCCCGTAAATTACCGCCGAAATGACGCCGTACACTATAACGGGACCTGCTATAACGAACATCTTTGCGCCTAATCCCGTAATAAATCCCTCGCTTTTAAACTCAATGGCTGGCGACGCCATAGAGTTAGCGAAACCGGTTATCGGCACAAGAGTACCTGCTCCGGCGTGCTTGGCGATATTGTCATAAATGTGCAGAGCGGTGAGCAGTACACCGACAAAAACCAGCGAAACCGAACAAAGAGTACTTGCGTCGTCCTTGCTCAGTCCAAGCGTCATATACAGGTCTGTAAGACCTTGTCCCAGAGCGCATATAGCTCCGCCGATGAGAAACGCTTTAAGGCAGTTAATCGTGCACTTGCTGTTGGGCGAGTTTTTCTTAACAATTTTTGAATATTCTTTTTTGTCCATAAATGCCACCTGTTTATCAAAATTTTTAAATTAGCAATAACTACTGTTTTATTTTTACCAATAATTCTCTGTTTAAACTATTTATTTTTTTCTTTTTATATAGTATAATGATTATGATTACATAAGATAGGATAAAAATTATGCAGCACTATTTGGATAACAGCGCCACAACAAAAGTCAGAAAAAGTGTCTCGGACAAGGTTGTGGAATTGATGACGGAGAATTTCGGCAACCCCAGCTCTCTGCACAGTCTCGGCATAAAAGCTGAAAAAGAGCTTGAAAAAGCTCGTAGTATTATCGCCGCAGAGTTGAGTGTGAATGAGGACGAAATTTTCTTCACAAGCGGCGGAACGGAGGCTAACAACCTCGCGGTTTTCGGTACTGTCGAGTGGATGAAAAGGCGCGGAAATAAAATCGTGACAACCGCGTTTGAGCACAGCTCTGTTATGGAAGCTATGGCTCATCTCGAAGAAAAAGGTTTTAATATAACATACATAAACCCTGATGGGAACGGCAATTTTACGGCTGAGCAGTTTGAAAACGCAATAGACGAAAAGACAATCCTCGTGTCCGCTATGTATGTCAACAATGAGGTCGGAACAATTCTTCCGATAGAAAAACTCAGAAAAATAATTGACCGCAAAAAGAGTCCTGCAATCCTGCACAGCGACTGCGTACAGGCGTTCGGCAAAATCTCCCTGAAGCCCAAGAAGCTCGGACTGGATATCGCGACAATCAGCGGTCATAAGGTTCACGCTCCCAAGGGCGTGGGCGCTGTTTACATAAAAAGGAACCTGCACCCAAAGCCGATAATTTTCGGCGGAGAACAGGAGAAGAAGCTTCGCCCCGGCACCGAGGCTCTGCCGCTTATCGCGGGCTTCGGTCAGGCTGTGAGCGAATTTGAAATAAACAAAAATTATGAATACGTAAAGTCGCTGAACACCTACGCTATAGAAAAGCTCAAAGCTGTCCGCGGCGTTAAAATTAACTCACCCGAGAACGCTCTCCCATACATTATCAACTTTTCGGTATCGGGAATACGCAGCGAAACTATGCTGCACTTCCTTGCTCAAAAAGAAATTTATGTATCCAGCGGCAGCGCGTGCGCCAAAGGTAAACCCAGCCACGTTCTAAGCGCTATGGGTTTAGACAAAAACACCGCCGACAGCGCAATCCGCGTCAGCTTCTCGGACGAAAATACACCCGACGATATCGACGCGATGACAGAAGCTCTGACGGAAGGTATAAACACACTTGTGAAGAGATAAAAAAGCGCGCGTTTCGCCGCTCATTGCTCACCCCGCAAAGCAGAAACCGAGCGGAGAATAATTGGAGGAAAAATGAAAGAAATCGTACTGATAAAAGTCGGCGAAATTATCCTGAAAGGCTTAAACCGCAGGGAATTTGAGGACCGTCTTATAAAAAACATAAAGAAAGTTATCCGTCACCTCGGCAGCTTTGAGGTCAAGGCGTCACAGTCAACAATCACTGTTATTCCACGTGACGACGACGCGGATTTCGAAGAGCTGTGTGAACATATTTCGAGAGTTTTCGGAATTGTCGCGTACTCACGCGCCGCAATCTGTGACGAAAAAACGATGGAGTGCGTGCTTGAAACAGCGCCGAAATACCTCGCCGAGGAGCTTGAGAACGTAAAAACCTTTAAGGTTGAGGCTAAACGCGCGGATAAAAAATTCCCGCTCAAAAGCCCCGAAATATGCCGCGAAGTCGGCGGAAAAATCCTGTCGCAGTTTAACCACCTCAAGGTTGACGTACATAACCCCGAGCTGGTAGTGAATGTTGAAATCCGTGATTTCGGCGCGTATATTCACGGCAAAGCTCTCAGAGGCGCCGGCGGTATTCCGGTAGGCACAGGCGGCAACGCGGCTATCCTTATCAGCGGAGGATTGGACTCCCCGGTCGCCGCGTATATGATGGCGAAGCGCGGTGTAAAGCTCACCGCCGTTCACTTCGCAAGTCCCCCATATACCAGCGAACGAGCCGAACAAAAGGTAGTTAAATTACTGAAAAAAGTCGCTCTCTACAGCGGCGATATGAATATGTACACCGTCCCATTCACCGAGATTCAGGAAACAATCCGCGACAAATGCCCCGAAGAACTTTTCACAATCATTATGCGCAGACTTATGATGAAAATTGCGGAACGAATCGCACGCGAAAAGAACTGTCAGGCGCTTATTACAGGCGAGAGCCTCGGTCAGGTCGCGAGCCAGACCATAGGCGCGATTATGTGCACCGACGCGGCAGCAGAACTGCCTGTTTTCCGTCCGCTGATAGGTATGGACAAGCAGGAAATTATCGACATTTCATACAAAATAGACACCTACAATACCTCAATCGAGCCGTATGAAGACTGCTGTACCGTATTCACTCCCAAGCACCCGAGGACAAAGCCGTCTCTAGACAGAGTTGAAAAAGCAGAGGAGCTCGGCGAGTTTGACGAGATGATTGAGAGAGCCCTGCAGAACCTTAAAATCACTTACATTAATACAAAATAGGAGGCAACACCTTTGAAAATTCTGGTTTTATCACTTACCAAAAAGCTTAGAAAAGCTGATAAAACTGAATATTTAGATAAATTCGAAGTCCTTAAATCAGACGGTAACTCCGTCGAAGTCAGAGAGGTCTTTAACAGTTCGTTCATTCTTGAGCGAATCCTTCTCGCCGCGGCAAAGGAAAAGTACGACTTAATCCTGATTTCCTCGCCGCTAAAAGGCAAAGAAGCCGAGAGCGTATTCCGCTCAAAATTCGCTTTTATAATCCCGAACGGCGAGCGCAAAATCCAGAAAGCTCCCCCCGCGAAGAAGAAAGGCCGCCGCAAGAAGGGCGAAGAAATCGAGACTGTTACTTACAAGCGCAAAATTACTCACGTATTTCCCATTGAACTCGGCGACACAACCGCCTACACATTCAGCTATATCGGCTCTAAGGTTGCGTTTGTTTCGTCCGACGCGGAGGAAACTCAGATAGAGAATCTCCCCGAAAAAGTTTTT
>X127_Alpine_Marmot__coassemble_133_pt1 | contig 15418 bp, 14 predicted proteins | sample X127_Alpine_Marmot__metabat2_low_PE_002 | metagenome-assembled genome bin X127_Alpine_Marmot | reverse complement strand
CCCGATAAGAACGCGGAGGTAGCTTTCGCCGACTTTGACACCGTTCTGAGAAACAGCGACATTGTCACCGTACATTGTCCGCTCAACGACAGTTCCTACAGACTTTTTGACGAAAAAGCGTTCTCCAAAATGAAGGACGGAGCGATTTTTATCAACACCGCCAGAGGCGCGATTATGGACGAAACCGCCCTGAAAAACGCTCTGCTCAGCGGCAAGCTCGCCTATGCGGGTATTGATGTCCTCGAAACCGAACCAATGTCGAAGGACTGCCCCATATGCTCGGTAAAAAACTGTTTTATTACTCCGCACATAGCGTGGGCGCCTATGGAAACCCGCGAAAGGCTTATGGAAATTGTGTGCGATAATCTGAGATGTTTTTTAAGCGGCAAACCGAAAAATGTTGTAAATCAGCCGCCGATATGTTAAAATACTACCGAAAGAGGGAGTACTATGAAAAAAGCTCTTATTGTAGCGTTTATTATAATTATGACCGTTTTCGGCACCGCGTGCTCAGAATCGAGCGAAACCTCAAGCACAGATGAATCAGACGTTGTAATACAGATAACCAGCCGGGAAGTTGCCGAAACAAAGGGCGTGGAGATTAAAGAGGAAGTTGTAAAAAAAGCAACCAACCCAAAAACCACCGAGCCAAAGGACGATGCCGAGCCTTCGTCAGCGGCGAAAAAGAAGAAGAAAAAGAGCAACAAACTGCCTACCCAGGGCGAAGTTATTCCGAACAGGTACATAGAGGTCACCACAGCTCCGAACGGAAGCTTTGACAACAGCGACCTCGACTTTGTTTATGAAGGCGCGTATATCAGCCTCAACGACGATATTGAGGACGCCCTCGCGATACTCGGCGATGACGACGCCGCGAACGAGCTGTCCAAAACCGAAACCGAATATGAATTTGACGGCGTAGCGGTTATAACGTATGAAACCAATGACGCCGAAAGAGTTGAACAGATAACCGTTACTTCGGATAAGCTCTCTACAAAAAAGGGCGCCAAGGTCGGTATGTACGGCACAAAACTGCGTACCGTATATGGTATTCCCACCAAAAAGTCAGACGCATATTACACCTATACCAAAGGCAATAAGTCCCTGATTTTCAATATCGAGAACAATATCGTAACATCTTACAGCTATAAGCTTGCCCGCTAAATTATTAAAAATAAGTATTGATTTAAACTTTTAAATGTGTTATTATATCATACGGACTTAAAAATCCGTGTGCGCGCTGGTATAGCTCAGGCGGCAGAGCGCATCCTTGGTAAGGATGAGGTCGGCAGTTCGAGCCTGCCTATCAGCTCCATAAACAGAAAGCACCCTTATGGGTGCTTTTTGTTTTTTACATTTGCGCGTAAGATAGGCAGGCTCGAACAGGACGTGCCGAGGATGAAGCACAAAGACGCTGAAATCCGAAGGCAAAAATGCTCTTGCAGAGCATTTTTAGGACGCCGCGAAGATGAAGCTTAACCAATACGACACGCCGCAACAAACGAGGCAGGTGTTTTCTCATATTATAAACCTCGCCTATCAGCTCCATAAACAGAAAGCACCCGTATGGGTGCTTTTGTTTTTTTACATATGTGCGTAAGATAGGCGTTCACAATTTTCAGCTTGCAACCTGTTTTTGCAGGCTGTTTTTCTCCTACGTAAACAATACCGTCGATTATATACATACTAATCCCAGTTAATATCTTCATCCGAAAACACTTCGGGATCAGCTTCCGCTTCTTCAAGCTCTTTCGCTTCTTTCGGTGTAACCTTTGTAAAATCGGGATCCCAAGCAAGAACAAGTTTTTTTATTAAGTCAAAAGCCAGAATTTGGTCTTGTTCAGGTAACATATCAATCATTTCGGCAATCTGCATTGTTTTCTCTGACATTATAATCAACTCCTTATTTATAAATATCTCCACGAACACCAATATCAATAATAAGCAATATTTCAACATTACCGTTATCGGTGTATTTATATATTATTCTGTATTGACCTACTCTTAAACGAAAACGTCCATCCTTATAGCCTTGCATTTGCTTAATGTCGCCTTTTGGCGGTGTCTGAGTTAACCCCTCAATAGCAATTTTTATTCTTTGCTTTGTTGATTTATCCATTGAGTTAATCGCTTTTACGGCTCGTTTCTTATACTGTATTATCATTCTTCGCTATCCTCCACATATTCCTTTATGTTGCTAAGTTGGCAGTCAAGTAATCCCGCTCCATAGCTCCATATCTACAAGGAAGCTGAAACAGCCGCCGTTCCTTTACGATACCATTATATCACATATATCCTACTGTGTTCAGTATGCAATATATACAAAATGCACCCGGCACGTTTGGTGAGTTTGCCGATAAACATAGTGTGTACAGTATGCTATTCATTAATCATTTTTCACCGAACCGCTGCATTTCCGCGACCTATTTTATACATCAATAAGCTTCATAAACAGCGAGGTTATTGTGGAAATTAGGATATCGGGATTAATGGTTTTGTTGCGGATATGGGCGTGGTACGAGCCCTGAATAAACAGTGTTAAAATAATGTTGATTTCGTTATTGTTCGGGATATTCGGGAACGTCATAAAAACATATTCCTTAATCCTGTCCTCAAGGTGGTTGACAAACTTGTTGTTGTCATAACCCGAGAACAAAATCTCGATTTCCTTTGAATGAGCGACAATCGTACGGCTTAGGTCTTCGGCAAAGAGTTTAAACTCGTTCTTGCCCAAACACAGGTCGTACTGCCTTACGTTGTCGATTACCTCCGTAATCAGTTCGTTTTCGAGCTTTTCCGACAAATCGTAAACATCTTTATAGTGCAGGTAAAAGGTAGCCTTGTTAATCATCGCCAGTTCGCTGAGTTCTTTTACGCTGATTTTCTCGATTGGCTTCTTTTTTCTGAGCTGATAGAACGCTTCTTTTATATTTTTTAAGGTCTTTTTTACACGTAAATCCATTTTTTCACCCTTTTTAATAGACAGATTTTATATTATAGTAGCATAAGCAACAAAATAAAGCAAGTGACTATAGAAAAATAAATAAAAATATTATATAATTTGTTTAAAATATAGTAAAATGCACTAGGTGTCAAATAATATACACTCGTGCAAACTATTTTATTACAATTCCAAACCGGAAATGAGGTTATGTTTAATGGAAATTGATTATAATATGAGGAAACTTTTTAATGAGGAATACCTCACCCAGGTTGCGTATATGTACAACAATATGCCGCGCGGACTTCTGGGTCCTCACTTTACCGAATACGGACTTAGAATAGCGGTCTATCTTCCGCAATGCAATTCCGTAGAGTTTGTAAACAAGGATAACGGCGATGTTCACCGCGCGTTCCTTGTACACGAGAAGGGTATCTTCGCGGCTAACGTTCACACAGACAGAGTGTTTGATTACTACTATCGCGCATGGGACGAAGAGGGTAACTACTACGAGAGCGAGGACAGCAACGCTTTCCCGACTCAGTTCTCCGAGGTTGACGGTTACCTTTTCGGCAAGGGTACACACTACGACCTTTACAACAAGCTCGGCGCTCACAAAAAGACCATAAACGGCGTTGACGGCGTACTGTTCGACGTATGGGCTCCCAACGCTCAGCGCGTATCGGTTATCGGTAACTTTAACAACTGGGACCCCGCTATACATATGATGAGTAAGATAAGCGAGGTTGGCGTACACGAAATCTTTATTCCGCGCATAGGCGAGGATGAGATGTACAAGTTCCAGGTCAAGACTGTTGACGGCTTCTGCGTTGACAAGACCGACCCGTTCGGCAACACACAGCAGATGCGTCCCGACACCGCTTCTATCGTAACTAATATCGACGACTACTCCTGGACTGACGAAAAGTGGATTGAGGATCGCAAGGTTTCAGACTACACCGTTAAGCCTATGGCGATTTATGAGGTTCACCTCGGTTCATGGCGTCAGCACGAGGACGGCAGCTTCTACTCCTACCGCGAGCTGGCTGAACAGCTTGCCGACTATGTAATAGATATGGGCTACACCCACATTGAGCTTATGGGTATTCTTGAGCATCCGTTCGACGGAAGCTGGGGATATCAGGTAACAGGTTACTTTGCTCCGACATCACGTTTCGGCAAGCCCGAAGACTTTATGTACTTTGTAGACTATATGCACAGCAAGGGAATCGGCGTATTCCTCGACTGGGTACCCGCTCACTTCCCCAAGGACAGCCACGGCTTCGGACGCTTCGACGGCACGTGTCTGTATGAACATCCGGACCCGAGACGCGGCGAGCACCCCGACTGGGGCACGTTCATCTTTAACTATGAGCGCAACGAAGTTCGCAACTTCCTTATCGCAAGCGGTCTTTTCTGGCTTAATAAATTCCACATAGACGGTCTCCGTGTTGACGCGGTTGCCTCTATGCTTTATCTCGACTACGGCAAGAGCGACGGTCAATGGCTCCCGAACATCTACGGCGGCAGAGAGAACCTCGACGCGGTTGAGTTCTTTAAGCACCTCAACTCAATGGTTGAGCAGTACGCTCCCGGTACGCTCGTAATCGCTGAGGAGAGCACAGCATGGGCAGGCGTTACAAAGAACGTCAATCAGGACGGTCTGGGATTCTCGCTCAAGTGGAATATGGGCTGGATGAACGACTTCCTTGAGTACATCTCCAAAGACCCGGTTTACCGTCAGTATGAACACGGCAAGCTCACGTTCTCGATGATTTACGCTTACACCGAGAAGTTCATTCAGGTTCTTTCTCACGACGAGGTTGTTTACGGCAAGTGCTCGATGATTAACAAGATGCCCGGCGATGACTGGCAGAAGTTCGCGAACCTCCGTGTGGCTTACGCGTTTATGTATTCTCACCCCGGAAAGAAGCTTCTCTTTATGGGTCAGGATTTTGCGCAGTACGACGAGTGGAACTCCCAGGTCGGTTTACAATGGTTCTTAATCGACGAAAACGAGAACAACCGCAAGATGCAGCAGTACTTTAAGGCGCTGCAGCACCTGTACACAGGCCACAAGGCGTTCTATGAGCAGGACTTCGACCCGGCAGGCTTTGAGTGGATGAGCTGCGACGACTATCAGAACTCGGTAGTAAGCCTTGTCCGTAAGACAAAGAACGGCAAGAACTCCGTGCTCTGTATCTGTAACTTTACTCCTGTTCCCAGGGAAAATTACCGCGTAGGCGTTCCGAATCTCGGCAACTACAAGACTATCTTTAACAGCGACGACGTTGAGTTCGGCGGCACAGGAGACTTCCCGCAGGAGGACAAGAAGGCTGAGAGAAAGCCTTGGAACTACAAGAAGCAGAGCATTTTGGTTACAATTCCTCCGCTCTCGATGATTGCGTTTGAGTACAACCACACAATGCCTAAGCCCGATTCTCCGGCTAAAAAGAAAACAGTTAAAAAGGCTGAAATCAAAAAGCCGGCGGCTAAGAAAATAGCTAAGGCGGCTAAAAAGACAGACAAGACAGCCGAGGAGAAAGCTCCGGCTAAAAAAGCGGCTAAAAAAGCTCCCGCCAAGAAAGCTGTAGAGAAAAAGGACGAAAAGTAAATATAACAAGCAACATATAATAAGCAAGAGGCTGTCAGATGACAGCCTCTTTTTATATCCCTAAATACTATTCAATTACCAAAAGCTTTTCACGGAGTCGCCCTTTGAAACAGCTTTAGCTTGAGTTTTTAACTTCTCAGCATACGAGGACTCGACTGTTCCGACAACAGTTCCGTTGAGGGTAACGATGTGCTTTGAACCGTTCTTATAGAACTCAATTTTGTCTTCGGCTCTGTCTGAAGAATATGAATAAACAATCGTAAGACTCGCTTTGCCGCTCGGACTTGACGCGGTTTTGTCAGCCTTTTTCAGCAAAGAAAGGTTGCTGAAGAAGGTCTCAAAATTGCCCTCGTCGATTTCCTTTCCGTTAAACTTGGTCTTGGTTTCGGTCGTTGAGCTCTCTTCGCCTTTGTCGTCTGTGGTGTTAACGGTTTTTGTTGTTATGTCGAACGAATAACCGTCAACCTTTAAGTTCTTAACCGTTTTTAAATCAACCTCCAGAACATATTCCGACACAAGCTTCTCGTAGCTTGTGTTAACCCACGCAATTTTCTCGGCGCTGATTTTGTAGACAACGGTACCGTCCTTTTCCATAAGATTGCAGTTTCCGTCAGCGTCGGGCTTTGAGGCTTTAAGGCTGATTGTTTCGTCGGAATAGACCGCCGTTATCTCGGCGTACGGGGAACTGAGCCCAAGCTTTTTGAGCCTGTAGGCGTTGGGATTAACCGCCACAACCTCGTCGGCGTACAGTCCGCGGATACCGCCCGAAATATTGGACGCTTCGGTGTTGTCGGCAAAAACCTCGTTAGGCGACGTGATAACATAATCGCACTCGATTTCGTTTGAGCTGTTAGGCTCAATTACAACCGAGCCGTCAAAGTTCTTTCCGCTCAGAGTAACGCTCTTAAAGCCTGAGGTGTCGCTGTCGGAGGCGGCTTCGTTTATTGTCAGGCTCACTAAATCTGTTATGCCGTAGAGCAGGTGCTCGACGGTTTCGGTGTCACAGAGGAAGACAGCATTACCGCTGCCGAACATCACATATGTTCCGAGATTCTGGGGAGCGTTAGCTCCGACCTTTATAATAGCCTTTGTGCCGTTGTCATATGTTACAGTAGCTACGCTCCTCGGCTCATCAAAGCCGAAGTCCGAAAGCTTGTCGCCTGCGTCGGCGCTGGAAACCGATTTAAACGACAACGATGAACACGCGCTGGCGATTTCGTCCGGCTCGCCCGACTGCAGGTCATAGTCCTCATAACCCTTTATCGTGTACTCGGTATGGTCAGTCTGTTCAACCGCTTTGCCTGTTTTTGGGTCGGTTTCTTTTGTTTTTACTTTAGGCGTGCGCGACGTAATGACCGTTGTACCCTTGTCGTTTTCGAGTTTTACGGTCTTTATGTCGGACGGAATAAGGGAGAGAAGTTCCCCCGAGCCGTTTTGTGCAACCTCGCCGTTTTTGGTTTTTACCTCAGCCTGCCAGACTTTGTTTTCGTCGAGCTTAGAGGTTACGGAAGCCGTACCGTCGGTTGAGCTTTTTTCCTGTTCTTTCGGCAGGAACAGAAGTGTGATAAGCACCGCCGTCAATACCACAACAGAACAAATCGCTATAATCAGGGCTTTTGCTGTGGCGGTTGTTTTTTTCTTTTTCCCGGTCTTTTCGGGAGCTTTATCAAAGTTCTCGAATTCGCCTGTCTGTTGGGTTTCATCCTCGATAATAACGTCGGGGGTGTTTTTGTTTTCGTCCATTACATTGACCTCCTGCGAATAAATACCGCCAGTCCGATAAGCAGAACGATTACCGGGATTGCGCCGATAAAGATTATGCCGACAATTATTGTTGTCGCGGCTGTGACAGTACCGAGTGCGCCGTTGTCGTACTCAGCCGAGGTAATTGTGATGCCGAGGTCGCCGCGGCTTGTAACGGTGTTGCAGATATTGACGATATAATTCGCGTTGTTATAGCTCGGGTCGAGGAAGGTTGAGAGGAACATTATCGGCGAGCCAAAGACAACCACGTTGCTCTTTTTCTCGTCGTCGCTTGAAAGCGTACCGATTGCCGCAACGTTAATTCCGTCGGCTTTAAGATAATCCTCAGCCGTGCCTTCTCCGTCACTATCAAACGGAACCATACCTGCGCCGCTCTCAACGCTGAGAAGCGGAGAAGCCGCGTCCTTGTCAGTAATTTCAACGTCTCTTGTGTCGCGCACGACAACAGGAATGTCGGGATTTTTGAGTCCCTTTGTGTATGTGTCGTTGTTATAATCGGTGATAAAAGTATAATAGTCGCTGATAACATACTGAGTATTTGTGCAAAATCCGAGTCCGTCGCTGACTTTCATTCCGTATTTTTTAAGCAACGCGTCAATGTTCGGGGTTTCCACGCTCTCATTAAGCGGAATATAGACAAGGCTTCTGCCGTAGTCGCCGTCGTTGTTAAGCCATGTTTCGAGTTTCTCCATAGAGGACTCGGAGAGGTCAACCGTCGGCGCGTAGAGGAAGGCGATTTTGCTTTCTTCGTTCGGCTTCTCTGTAAGAAGGTTAACCTCCTTAACATCGTAGGCGTTCTTCTTTAGCAGGGTTTCGAGAGCGGAGAACGCCTCCGAGTTCTCGCCTGAGCCTGTTATAAAGTCGATTGATGTCTTTTCGCCTGTGGTAACCTCCAGAATACCCGTAACCACAGCCTGCTCAATGGTTGTCGCGGTGTACTCGCTGTAGCCGTACTGGTACATCTCGCTTGAGGTGTTTATTGTAAAGCACTCGTCAAGCGTGAGAGGGGTGTAATCATCACCGCTCTCAACAATCATCAAGGTGTTTGAGTCCGCGGAGTTCCAGTCGATTTTATCGTACTTTGAAGTGAAAGTCGGGTTAGCGGACAAATCAATATATTTGAGCGTTACGTGAGAGCTTTCCGCCGCCATTTTCTTGAGAAGCTCGTTAGCCTGTATAAAGTACTGAGCTCCCGAGTAGGCGTTCATCCCCGATTTAAAGGTCTTTTCCGTTACAAGCACGTAAAGGGTTATGTCCTCATCAAGCTGGTCAAGGTACTCCTTGGTATCCTTCTGTAGCTGATATGTCCCCGAAGAGGTCATATCAAACTGTAAATTCGGGAAACGCTGAACAAGCAGACCCGTAATAATATTCAGTAAAATAACAACAGCCAGAGCCGCCGCGAGGATAATAACGGCAACCGAGCCCTTTTTGGTTTTTCTTGACTTAAAGAAGGCTTTTATCCTTCCTTGCTTTTTTTCTTTGTTACCCATATTCGTCCTCCTTAGCTCCAGCGTTTTCTGTCCAGTACGCGGATTGTAAAGAAGATAAAGAGCGAAATCACACTCAGGAAGAATACAATACCCGAAAGGTCAAGCATACCGTATGTAAAGTTAGTGTAGTAATTGAGGGGAGAAATCGCTTCAAGCGCTTTTGAAATCCACTCAATATTAACCATAGAAATAATGGTGCTCATCATATAGAGCAGGAGTCCGACAGCCATACCTACAACAGCCGCGATAACCTGACTCTCCGTTAGCGCGCTTATGAACACGTCTATAGCGATAAGCGCTCCGCCGACGAGCAGAAGTCCAACGGTTGTACAGATTATTACAGGCCAGTCGGGCGCTGTAAAGAACGCAATAACAATGCCGTACACAAAGAAGATAAGACAGCAGATTGCGTAGAGGATAAACGCTCCGAGGAATTTCCCCATAACAATATCAAACAGGCTTGCAGGAGAGGTGAGCAGAGCCTGGTCGGTTCTCTGTTTTTTCTCCTCGCTGAAAGTCTTCATCGAAATAATCGGGATAAGAAACAGTATTACTACGAAAACATTGCTGAATGTATAGCTCAGCGACGATACGTTGCCGATAAAGCAGGTTCCCACAAAGAAGTAACCTGAAAAGCCAAAAAATACAGCCATAACAATGTAGGCTATAGCCGAGTTGAAGTAAGAGCTGAGCTCTCGTTTAAGTATAGCCCTCATTATTACACCTCCATAGTCCTGTCTCCGGAGACAAGCTTAAGAAAACTCTCCTCCAGAGTTTCGTTGCCGCTCTGCATATTAAGGATAACGCACCCCGCGGACGCGATAGCCTTAAACACACTTCTGCGGATATCTTTTTCACTTTTATACTCAACAACATATCTCGCCGTATTTTCGCCGATATCACGCGTTTTACGGATTTTGAGCACTCCGGGAATAACCTTCAGCGCGCCGAGCACCGTACTCTGTGAACCCTCGATATCAAGGCTGAGCTTTTCGTCGCCAGAAATTGAAGAGCTTAGCTTCTCGGTCTTAGCGTCGGCAACGATTTTGCCGTTGGAAATTACTATAATCCTGTCGCAGATTGCCGACACCTCGGAGAGCACGTGCGACGAGAAGATAACCGTGTGTTTTTTTCCGAGGCTTCTTATCAGCTTGCGGATTTCGATTATCTGCTGAGGGTCAAGACCGACAGTTGGCTCGTCCAGAATCAGCACAGGCGGATTTCCGAGCAGAGCCTGAGCGAAACCGACGCGCTGGCGGTAACCCTTGGAGAGGTTTTTTATCAGCCTTTCGCTGACGTCGGTAATCTTAACAAGCCGCATAACCTCCTCAATGTGCTCCGTCTTGGGAAGCTTAACCTTTTTTAAGTCAAACATAAACTCAAGGTATTTGCGCACAGTCATATCCACATAAAGCAGAGGTATCTCGGGGAGATAGCCTATCTTTCTTTTAACAGCCTTAGGGTCCTGTAAAATCTCAGCTCCGTCTACGGTAACCGTACCGCTTGAGGATGAGATATAACCCGTAATAATATTCATAGTTGTGGATTTTCCCGCGCCGTTAGGTCCGAGAAAGCCGAGCACCTCACCGCTCTCGACGGTAAAGCTTATGTCGTCCACCGCCGCGGTTTTTCCGTAGCGCTTGGTAAGGTTCTTTACCTCAACCATAGTATCACTCCTTGTATATTGAATTAATCTCCTACTAATTATAACTTAAAACTTAAATCTAATCAATACGAATAAACCTGAAAATTGTGTGAACAATAACAGTACAGAGGTGAATTATATGCCGTATATTATTGCTTTTCTTGTCGGCGGCGCGATTTGCGTCATAGGACAAATTTTAATCGACAAAACGTCCCTTACGCCGGCGAGGATACTTACCTCGTTCGTCGTAGCGGGTGTAATACTGACGGCTGTGGGCGTCTACGATCCGCTTGTTGACTTTGCCGGCGCGGGAGCGACTGTTCCGATTTCGGGTTTCGGTTATATTATGGCGAACGGCATCAAAGAGGCGCTGAACAGCGACGGAGCTCTCGGAATACTGACGGGCGCTCTCACCGCGTCAGCGGCGGGAATAGGCTGCGCCATAGTTTTTTCATATATTGCCGCTCTGATATCACGTCCGGGCGACAAAAGTTAGGCATTAGGGAGTCGATTCCCTAATGAATAAAAAGGAGATGTCCGCTTAGTGCGAGCATCTCCTTAAATTATATCTTTTGACAGTTTTCGGTTCTCATTTCTTCAAAGTTTTTAATTCGTTTTTAATATCCTTGCGGTTTCTTATCGACTTGACGAACATCCTGTGAATATAGGTAAAGGGCAAAAACAAGATGCTTTTTTTCAGTATCGGATAGGTTTCTATCATCCATTCTTTTGATGGAAAAATCCTCTCCCTGAAAAACTGTGCCTTTGTCTTGTTCTTCATTCTGTTTTCGTATCTGTGACGGTCAAGTCCGTATACTCCGCTTGTAATTATGTACAGCTCGTCCGCGGAAAAGCTCCCCAAATCCTCACGCTCAAACCACTTATCCGTAATATATTTCACGTGTTCAAAAAACTCCGTAAGCCCCAGCTTTTCAATCTCAGCTTCAATATATTCCCGATTGAGGTTCGGGAGCATTTTTTTGTTTATAAGGTACATATCAAGGAAAGAGCGTATGCCTGTACCTGCTTCTTCATAGTGCTTGTTAAGGTGTACAAGCTGGAAGATATAGAAGTCCTCGCCGCTCATTTTGTACTCGTGACCGCCGACATTTTCGCATTTGTCAATAAAACCGTTATAATAATCGTGAAAACGCGAGCTCGGGTTTACCATAGCGTGGTGAAGCTCAAGCACCATAAGCGGAGGCTTTTTGTACTCGTCGTGGTGAACCTTGCCTATCTCGTCGGGCATATAACCCATACTCTTGACGATAACTCCCGCCTTTTTGAGGTCCTTTTCTCTGATGAGATAATCAAGGTCTCCCATATAACGATAGTCGGGTTCGGGGTATAGCGCGCACACCGAAAACCCCTTAACAGGCATAAAGTCGATTTCGTTCTCGTTAAAAGCTTCCTTAACGGCGTTCGCCTCCATCTTCTGAATCATATGCCGGTGGATACCCATACTTCTCTCGTCACGCCATTTTTTATACAGCTTTTCCTCGGGCTTGTTGTTGAGCTTTTCAACCGCGTAAAAAACGGTGTTGGCTATATCGTGCTTTTTACAAATACTGTATACGCCCTCAAACCGCACCCTTTCGTCAGGCTCAGGCGGCTGAGTTCCCTTTATCGCCGCGTTGAGGAGTTTTATCAAATAGCCTATGTTATAAAGTTTTTGTTCTCTTGTTATTTTTTCTGCCATTTTCTTCTCTCTGTTTCTGCCGTTCTAAATCACAAATCCGCCGTTTACTCCGAGCGTCTGTCCCGTTATGAACGACGCTTCGTCCGACGCCAAAAACAGCGCCGCGCGAGCTATATCCTCGGGGGTCCCGAGCCTGTTAAGCGGAGTCTCGGCTCTTAGTTCGTTTAATGTATCTTCGTCAAAATCCTTCATCATATCGGTCATAACAACTCCGGGAGCGATACAGTTAACGCGTACCCCCGACAGTCCGACCTCTTTAGCCAGAGCCTTTGTAAGTCCGATTACGCCTGCCTTTGAGGCACTGTCATGAACCTCGCAGGAAGCTCCGACCTCGCCCCACATAGAGCTGATGTTAATAATTACGCCTTGCTTTTTTGAAATCATAGCTTTCAGAGCCTCGCGGCAGCAGTAGAAAACACCGTCAAGATTAACTCCGATTGTTTTTCTCCAGTCCTTATCCGTTATGTCGGTAAAAAGCTTTTGCGACGAAACTCCCGTGTTGTTTATGAGAACGTCAACCTGACCTGCCTGCTCAAACATAGCTCTGACTTCATCAGCCTTTGAAACGTCCGCCTTTAACGCGCGGCAGTCCGCGCCGCAGGTTTTCTTAAGCTCTGCCGCAAGAGCCTCGGCTCTTTCCCTGCTTTTATTATAATTGATAATAACCGAATATCCCGCTTTGGCGAAAGCGGCGGCGGCTGCCTTTCCGATTCCGCGCGAAGCTCCTGTAATAAGTACGGTCTTAATAATAATCCCGCCTTTCCGCCCTTTTTTCTCGGGCAATTCAATTATACACTTTAGGCGATGATTTAGCAACCTTTCGGCGTAATTTGCAAAATTTTAAAATAATGTTATACTATTGATAATTAGGGAGTCGTAACCCTGAACCAACAGGAGGACTAATCTATGAAAAAATCACTTAGTATATTTTTATCTCTGTTAATTGTTTTAGGCACGTTTTCGGTTTTCGGCGCGACAGCGGCGGTCTCCGTTAAGGACAAGACGCTCCGCGCGTACGCCTGTCACTCGTTTAAGCTAAATAAATCCGAGTCCTTAAAATACTACTGTAAAACCACGAACAACTCCAAAAAATACATAAGCGTAAAATTTAAGGACAACGGCTCCGACTACACGCTGAAGATAACCGCGAAAAAAGTTACCAAGAGCCAAAGACCCGTAGTAACGGTTTACTACAAAAACGCGGAGAATAAAGCCGTTAACGTAAAAAAGTTAAGGTACAAGGTAACTCCTATGGGTACGGTAAAGTTTCGGAACCTTAAAATCAACGTTAAGGCAACCGAAAAGACCTCGCTTAGAAATCCTTTCGCGTATGAATACAAGTTTAAGGCGACAAAATCAGGTATTGTAAAAATCCCGACAAAATTCTCAAAAAACGGCACACTCCGCACATACTCGTTTAAAGCTCTCAAATCCGGCAAGACCACCGTTAAGGTTTACTTAAAGGGTGTGAATAAAAAGGTAGGCTCGTTTAAGATTACCGCCGGAAAATTCAAGACAAAAATCAATCCAAAATACAAGACGGTGAAGCTCAAATACAACTCCCACGGCAGCAGTACATATATGTCCGAGTCGAATTTCAATATTTCAAAGCTTTTAATGTACAAACACGCGGGAGCGAAGTACTACGCCATATCAGACAACGAGAAAATCGCGGGCGTTGTCAGCAACAAAATCGTTTACTCCGCAAGCAAGGGTACAACTACCGCAACCGTTTATGAAAAATTAAAGAACAAGACAACAACGGTAGGCACTTTTAAAGTCAAATCCGTCTCTGCCGTTATGGCTTATGTTGTAAAGCAGAACGCTCTCTTTTATAACAACATCATTTTCGGCTACGGCGACAACACAGAGTTCCTTGATTTAACCGACGTAAATACCGTTTCATTAAAACCGACAATAGTCTCTCGTCTTATAAACAACTCTCTGACAAATTCTCATTTTAAATCGTCGGAGTACAAGATTACCTTTAAATCCACTAACAGTAACGTCGCTAAAGTCAGCTCCGCGGGAAAGGTTACCGCGGTAAAAGAAGGCTCGGCAAAAATCAACTTCACCATTACCTTTAAGGATAAATCGTCATTTAAACAAAGTTGTAAAATAATTGTTGAATAAAATCGCAAAAAATGTTGATTTTTTTGTCAACGAGTATATAATGTATTATAGTATTTTTAGCTAAGGGATGAAATGAGGATGACTTACATTCAGGAAGACCGCGTTTTTCTTATTCGTAACGACGAAGTGCTGTTGTTTAAGAAAAACGAGGAGTATGACGGCGACGATGTAAATATCGACGATTTTACAAAGGCTGAGTTTTTGCGGTATATCGGCGTAAAACGTGTTGAGGACGGAATAAAGCAGGTGTTCTATTACTTCGCTACAACCAACGACCTTTACATTACACAGTCGGGACATTGGATTGAGATAAAAAAGGCGATTTATTATCCGACCAAAGCGCTCACCTCGGGCGTTCTTAACGACTATATACGCAACGGTCAGTACGACAACGAGGTTCGCCTCGGCGTTAAGAACGGTGACAAAGTAACATTCACAATCGTCACCGAATAACAAAGCAGTTTCCGATAAAATAATTAAGAGCAGCCTTTCGGCTGCTCTTATTCATTTTATATTACGCAAGTACGTTTGAGAAGCTTACCTTTGAATAGTTGCTTATCGTAACCTCGCCGTCGCTGTTTACAACGTACGCATAGAAGTACAGGCTCTTGTCTTTGCTCACCTTTGAAACCGAAACATAGGGAGCGTAAATAAACTGATACTGTCCCGAAATGTTCGGGTTATCAACCGCGGAGTTATGAACCGCAATCCTATTATTGGTAGCTGTACCCGAAGTTACCGCGCTTACAGCTGCTTTAATATCGTCGTTTGAGCGGTTTGAGGAAGCAAAGGCTACGCCCATTCTCTTAAACCCTGCGGAAGTCGCGCTCGCGAGCATCTCCATTTTTACAACAGCTTTACCCTGCGCGTTAGCGTCGTCGCTTACGTAAAGAGCGTTGCTTATGAGTGTCGCGCTTTCGCCGACTGTGCCTGTCGGCTCGCTTGTCGCGATATCTGTGTCGCCTGTAACAAAGAAATTATATACTGTGCCGGACGCTACAAAGTTACCGTCTATGATAAAGTCCTTAGGTTCATCCACCGTTATCTGAGCGTTTTGGAGATATTCATACTCGCCCTTTTTTTCGCCGTTAAGATAAACCGTATACTTTTTATTCTGCCAGCTCAGCTG
>X127_Alpine_Marmot__coassemble_125_pt1 | contig 15757 bp, 13 predicted proteins | sample X127_Alpine_Marmot__metabat2_low_PE_002 | metagenome-assembled genome bin X127_Alpine_Marmot | reverse complement strand
AGAAGACGATAAAATGGTATCTTGATAATAAACCCTGGTGGCAGGAAATCATCAGCGGTGAGTACCAGAATTATTACGAGAAGATGTATGGTGATCGTTAACAAAAACAGGAGGGATAAGTTTTGACTGAAAGAAAGACAAATTATGTACTAGACTATGTTTTTCCATCAAAAGCTAAATATATTGCTGAGGCGAGAGATAGGTTTGTTAATCGAAAAACTGCTATTGTCGAAGAGTATAGTAATGCTATGGTTTTACCTGCTGTTCAGTTTAACGATTATGATGTGTCTCATGGTCGCGGCGGGGTTGTGGATTTTGATGGTAACTATGTTGAATTGTCAAAAACAAAAGCCAGAGTAGTCGGAAAATACGATGTAGATCAGTACGATATGATTGATGAGAAAGTAGTTTACTGCGGCTTTTTTAACAAAGCATGGGGACATTTTCTTACAGAGGTTGTATCTCGTTTGTGGTATGCTTTGAAAAATGATGATACAGTTGATTCATATGTTTTTATTATAGAGAAAGACGTCGAAAGAAGCTTCTCCGGTAACTACCTTGAGTTTTTAAAACTACTTGGAATTTCAGATAAGGTTAAGATCATTAATAAACCCACTAGATTTAAAACTGTAGTTGTCCCTGAGGAAGGGCTTGTTTATGATGAGTATTATACCGATGAGTTTGTTAAAATGTATGAATACATAAACAAAAAAGGTTTGTCTCAGTATAATGGACCTAAATATGACAAGGTGTTCTTTTCAAAACGTAAGTGTGAAATTAGCATTTATTCGAATCTAAATGAAAAATTTGTTGACAAATTTTTTGAAAAGAATGGATATAAAGTTTTTTATCCTGAAAGGCTTTCTTTAGTTGAGACAATTGGTTTAATTCAAAATGCAAAATATCTATGTGGTATATCAAGTTCCCTTATACATAATCAGCTTTTCGGACATTCTAATCAAACAACTATTTGTATTGAAAAACAGGCTTTCTATAACCCGTATCAGGTAATGATTGCGAAAATAACACAATGTGAAACTGTGTTTATTGATGCCTGTAGATGTATTTTCACTGTGAATGCGGGTGGCCCTTTTATATTTGATTATACTTATTATCTTGATATGTATGTAAAAGATCATGATTTAATTCCAGATAAACCTATGTCAGAGTTCAGGTTTAAAAGGATATATAAGAAATATTTAGTTCGTTATTTCTATTTTAATTATGAATATCCACCCGATTATATGTTTCAACAGTATATTGTTGATATGACCAGAGAAGCGTATAATGATACTGTCCAGCATAAAAAGGAGTTTACATTCTCATTTTATAATAGAGTAATGTTTAAATTTAAAAAAATAATACTAAAATATATTAAGTAAATTTGTTTAGACTACGAAAGGTATAAAATGAAAGTTTTAGTTACAGGCTGTAAAGGTCAGCTTGGATATGATGTATCCAAGGAACTGATTAGGCGCGGCGACATAGCAATTTCGGTTGATGTTGAGGAGATGGATATCACTGACAAGGTTGCTGTTGAAAATTTCATAAGTAACGCGAATGTGGACGCTGTAATTCACTGCGCAGGCTATACTGCTGTTGATAATGCCGAGGATAATGTTGAACTTTGCAGAAGAATTAACCGAGACGGTACACTGAATATTGCCAGTGCTTGTCAAAAACATAATCTGAAAATGATTTATATAAGCACGGATTATGTTTTTAATGGTGAAGGGACAGAACCGTGGGAGCCTGATGAAAAACGAGAACCTCTAAATGTTTATGGACAGACCAAATACGAGGGCGAGTTGGCGGTTGAAAACACTCTTGATAAGTATTTCATAGTCCGTATTTCATGGGCATTTGGATTGAACGGGAAAAACTTTGTGCGTACAATGCTCAATCTTGGCAAAACTCACGATAAGCTGACGGTGGTTGCAGACCAAATAGGTTCGCCAACATACACGATTGACCTTGCAAAGTTGCTTTGTGATATGATTCACAGCGATAAATATGGACGATATCACGCAACAAATGAAGGAATTTGCAGTTGGTACGACTTCACTTGTGAGATAATGAAACAGGCGGCAGAGTATTATCCCGAATATGGTAAAGTTAAAGTGTTGCCTGTTAGCAGCGATGCATATCCAACAAAAGCAAAACGTCCGTCAAACAGCCGTATGAGTAAGGATAAGCTTGTTGAAAACGGTTTTGATAGGCTGCCGTTTTGGCAGGACGCTTTACGAAGATATTTAAAGGAATTACACGAAAATGAGCAATTTTAATTTTATAAAAACTGAAATTGACGGTGTTATAATCGTTGAGACAAGAGTGTTTGGCGACAATCGCGGATACTTTATGGAAACATACGAGGAGCGCAAATTTGCCGAGGGCGGCATAACCGCAAAGTTTGTTCAGGATAATCAGAGCAAGTCCACTAAAGGCGTGCTTCGCGGATTGCATTTCCAGAAGAAGCACCCGCAGGCTAAGCTTGTGCGTGTAATTAAGGGCGAGGTTTATGATGTTGCTGTTGATCTCAGAAAAGACAGTCCTACATACGGCAAATACGTTGGAGTAGTTCTTAGTGAAGATAACAAGAAGCAGTTCTTTATCCCCAGAGGTTTTGCGCACGGCTTTCTTGTCCTTTCTGATGAAGCTGAGTTTTGCTACAAATGTGACGACTTTTATCATCCCGAGGACGAAGGCGGATTGATTTGGAATGATCCCACAATTGATATAGATTGGCCGCTTGAGGGTATAGATAATTTAAATCTATCTGAAAAGGATTTGAAGAATCCGAGTTTCGGGAGCTTTAGTTTCTAACAGATTTATTGTAAATTTCAAATGCGAAGACAAAATAGGTGTTCTATGACTAATTTGGAATCAGAATTTTTCGATGAATACAAGAGAGTTGACGCGATTTGTCGTGATATGTTCGCGGCAGAAACAGGTGTTAGCACTTACATAGAGTAGATGGAAATGACGCCAATTGCTATGCAGTATAAGGTTCCTTATTGGGAGAATGATTACAAACAACTAAAGCGTATGCGGTGGATTCGTAATCAGATTGCGCACGATAACGGAGCCGTTGAATGTGAACCTTCAGATTTGGACCGGCTTAAAGATTTCCACAATCGTTTGCTCAAACAACAGGATTCGCTTGCAGTTGCACAGAGGATTATTAGCAATAATATGCGGCAACCCGCAGTTTCAAATCTGCAACCTGTTTTCTCAAACTATAAAACAAGACCTGTTGATGATAAGAAGAACATCACTACTTCGCGGATTGTTTTAGCAATAGCTGCGGTAGCGATAATCGGAATTATAGGCTTCGGTCTGTATTGTTTTCTAAGTCAATAAAATAACGCGCCATGGGGAAAACCTTATGACGCGTTTTCTATGTCAATATTTACTATTCCGGACCTTTGCGCTTCTTGAGCCTAGCACATTTTGAATTAGGAATATTAGTTTTGTGACAGCGTAATAAAATCCTTGATGTTTGATATAGAAAAGATTATAATTGAACCGGTGATAATATGAGCGAAACAATGAATATAAGGCATCCGTTCCCGCCGTTGTTTGACGAGAGTTCAAGGACGTTGATACTCGGAAGCTTTCCGTCAGTTAAGTCGAGAGAGGCTATGTTCTTTTACGGTCATCCGCAGAACCGATTTTGGCGTGTAATCGCGGCACTTTACGAGGAAGATGTGCCGCAAAATATTGAGGAGAAGAAAAGTATTATCTTAAAACACAATCTGGCGCTGTGGGACTCGATACAGTCCTGCACGATAACCGGCTCAAGTGACAGCTCGGTTAAGGACGTTGTGCCTAACGACCTTTCGCTGATAATAAATAACAGTAAGGTGGACAGGATATTCTGCAACGGCGCTCTTTCGTATAAGATGTATGAAAAATTTATATTTCCAAAAACGAATATTAACGCGATTAAACTCCCATCAACAAGTCCTGCAAACGCCGCGTTTTCGCTCCAAAGGCTCGTTAATGAGTGGGAGATAATAGTAAAGAATGGTGAATAATATGTCAAAACAAATTAAGACCAATGTTATGCGGATTCTCGACCGGGCTAAGATAAGCTATGAGGCGCTTGAATATCCTCACGGCAATGAGGCGCTGGAGGGCAACGAAGTCGCGTCTCTAATGGGGCAGAACCCCGACGCGGTGTTCAAGACGCTTATAGCGAGAGGTAAGTCGGGCGAATATTATGTGTTCGATATACCTGTAAGTTCTACGCTTAATCTCAAAAAGGCGGCTAAAGCCGTGGGGGAGAAAAGCATCGAAATGACCCATGTAAAGGACTTAAAGAAAATCTGCGGTTATGAGCGCGGCAACGTCTCGCCTTTGGGGATGAAAGGGGATTTTGTAACCGTTTTTAATGAAAGCGCATTAGGTTTTGAGTGGATTTACATAAGCGGCGGTAAAATCGGCACTCAGGTTAAGGTCAATCCTGTGAATCTTATAAATCTGATTAACGCTAAAACAAGTGATATTGTATAAAAATATTGACAAAATCTTGAGACTTGAAACAACAGGTATTGTACCGGGACTGTAATAATAAAAATCAAATAACAACTTTTAAGCAAAAGCTCGGGCAACCGAGCCTTTGTTTTTCTCTATATGAATTATTATTGCAGGTGAATCACCAAAAATCGTGCAAAATCTGTGCTTTTTATTTCATTTTGCATAAAATTATGAAATTTTTAAAAAAATTCTTGCAATTTCTAAGTACTTGTGTTAATATATTAAAGTGCTAAAAGGTATTATAAAGAATGGAGGAACCAAAATGGCATTAAAGAACAAGTATTTAGCTGATTTACTTGAAACAGTTAAAAAGAGAAATCAGGGCGAGCCTGAGTTTATTCAGGCTGTTACAGAGGTTTTCACTTCTCTTGAGCCCGTAGCTGAAAAGAGACCCGACCTCATCGAGGCAGGCGTATTCGAGAGAATCGTTGAGCCGGAGAGACAGATTATCTTCCGTGTTCCTTGGGTAGACGACAACGGCGTTACACGTGTTAACCGTGGATTCAGAATTGAGTTCAACTCCGCTATCGGTCCGTACAAGGGCGGTTTAAGACTTCATCCCTCAGTATATCTCGGTATTATCAAGTTCTTAGGTTTCGAGCAGATTTTCAAGAACAGCCTTACAACACTCCCCATGGGCGGCGGTAAGGGCGGCTCTGACTTTGACCCCAAGGGCAAGTCTGACGGCGAGGTTATGCGCTTCTGCCAGAGCTTTATGACAGAGCTCGCTAAGCACATCGGTCCCAACACCGACGTTCCCGCGGGCGACATCGGTACAGGTGCTCGTGAAATCGGCTATATGTTTGGTCAGTACAAGAGACTGAGAAATGAGTTTACAGGCGTTCTCACAGGTAAAGGACTCACATTCGGCGGTTCTTTAGCTCGTACAGAGGCTACAGGCTACGGCGTATGTTACTTTACAAACGAGCTCTTAAAGGCTAACGGCAAGTCCTTTGACGGACAGACAGTTGTTATCTCAGGCTCAGGTAATGTTGCTATTTACGCTACACAGAAGGCTACAGAGCTTGGCGCTAAGGTTGTGGCTCTCTCCGATTCTAACGGTTATATTTATGACGAAAACGGTATTGACCTCGCCCTCGTTAAGCAGCTTAAAGAGGTTGAGAGAAAGAGAATCAAGGAATATGTTAACGTTCACCCCGAGGCTAAGTACACAGAGGGCTGCAGCGGTATCTGGACTATTCCCTGCGACATCGCTCTTCCTTGCGCTACTCAGAACGAAATCGACGCTGAGTCTGCTAAGGCTCTTGCGGCTAACGGCTGCTATGCTGTAATTGAGGGCGCTAATATGCCTTCAACTCCCGAGGCTATCGACGTTTACTTCGAGAACAATATGCTCTACGGTCCTGCTAAGGCTGCTAACGCAGGCGGCGTTGCAGTATCAGGTCTTGAGATGAGCCAGAACTCCGAGAGACTCTCATGGACATTTGAGGATGTTGACAACAGACTCCACAACATTATGAAGGAAATCTTCAAGTCCTGTGACGAGGCTGCTAAGGAGTACGGTATGGAAGGCAACTATATGGCAGGCGCTAACATCGCCGGCTTCCTCAAGGTTGCCGAGGCTATGAAGGCTCAGGGTTGCGTTTAATCAATTGAAAATTGATAATTGAAAGTGTAAAATTGCGGAGCAGTTTTTAATCGCTCCGCTTTCTCTTGCAATTATGTAATGATTGTGATAGGATAATTACACAAATATTTTGGAGGTAAATTATGTTATTGGTAAATACAGAAACAATTTCAGGCAGGAATTTACAAACGCTCGGTCTTGTATCAGGCAGTATGGTTCAGTCCAAGAACGCGTTCAAGGACATCGGAGCAGGCTTTAAGAGTATGATAGGCGGAGAGCTTGTTTCTTATACAAAGATGATGCAGGAAGCTCGCGACGTCGCTACACAGCGTATGATTGAGCAGGCTCAGCAGATGGGCGCTGACGCTGTTGTAAACGTTAGATTCGCTAGCTCAGCCGTTATGCAGGGAGCTGCCGAGATTATGGCGTTCGGCACAGCCGTTAGGTTTATTTAATTTAAGGGATAAGGAACAGGGAATAGAGAATAGTAAATTTCCTTGAAAAAGTTAATATCAAAAAATAGCGGAACATTTCCCCAGATGAGAGATGTTCCGCTATGTTTATTCTTCATTCCCTATAAGCTATTCAATGATTAAACTCCAAACAGCATTTCGCCGTATGAGGGATAAGGCCAGTATTTGGAGCCTGTCTGAGTTTCCATATCGTCGCCGATTGCTCTTAACGCCTGCATATCCGCGAACACAACTTCCTTGTAGAAGTCGGCGTAAGCCTGAATGTCGTTTTTAAATTCGCCTGCTTTAATCAGGTCATTTTCAAGTTCCGCGGCTTTGTCGGCGAAGCATACAAGCTTCTGGCTCAAATCGGTAATGAGCTTCTTTTCGAGAATAACCGGGATATCCGTCGATAGCTCCTGCTTAGCCAGAGCTGTGTCGGTAAGAGTCTTTACATACTCTGTTACACCCGGGATAATGTCCTTTTTAGCCATATCCAGCATTGTCAGAGCCTCAATGTTGATAATCTTAGCGTAGTTCTCAAGGTCAACCTCATAACGCGCATACATTTCTTCTTTTGTGAATACCTTGTTGCTTGTAAAGAGCTTAACGTTCTTCTCGTCTGTGTAGTGTTTAAGGGCATCGGGAACGCTCTTAAGGTTGAGAAGTCCGCGTCTCTCGGCTTCCGCTTCCCACTCTTTCGAGTAGTTGTCGCCGTTGAAGATAATGCGGTCGTGCTTCTTGAATGTTCTCGCAATAAGACGCTTGATAGCGTCTTTTGTGTTCTTAACTGACTCCAGGTGGTCGGCAAATTCCTTGAGCTCCTCAGCTACAATTGTGTTCAGTACAATGTTGGGACTTGCCACGTTTACGGATGAACCAAGCATTCTGAACTCAAAGCGGTTACCTGTAAAAGCGAACGGTGAAGTGCGGTTACGGTCCGTTGTGTCCATTCTGAGAGTGGGAAGAACCTCAACGCCGAGCTCCATATTGTGGAGCTTCTCGCTCTCGTAGTTCTCGCCCTCCTCTATTGAGTGTACAACCGCGTCGAGCTGATCGCCTAGGAATACGGACACAATTGCGGGCGGGGCTTCGTTAGCGCCGAGACGGTGGTCGTTACCTGCTGAAGCTACGGAAATTCTGAGTAAATCCTGATATTCGTCAACGCCTTTTACTATAGCGGCGAGGAAGAGCAGGAACTGTAGGTTTTCCTCGGGCTTCTTGCCGGGCTTTAAGAGGTTTTCGCCTGTATTTGTGAGCAGCGACCAGTTGTTGTGCTTGCCCGAGCCGTTAACACCCGCGAAAGGCTTTTCGTGCAAAAGACAAACAAGACCAAGCTTCTCGGCTGTCTTTTTGAGTATCTCCATCATAAGCTCGTTCTGGTCAACGGCTATGTTTGTAATTGTAAATACCGGAGCAATCTCGTGCTGTGAGGGAGCAACCTCGTTGTGCTTTGTCTTAGCGAGGATACCGTAGCTCCACAGCTCCTTGTCGAGCTCAGCCATAAACTCCATTACTCTTGTCTTGATTGAGCCGAAGTAATGGTCGTCAAGCTCCTGACCCTTGGGAGCTTTGGCTCCGAACAGAGTTCTGCCGGTATAGATAAGGTCGGGGCGAGCGTCATACATAGCTTTGTCAATAAGGAAGTATTCCTGCTCAGGACCGACATTTGTCTTAACGCGGGTAACGTCATCCTTGCCAAACAGCTTTAAGATACGGATAGCCTGTTTTGATAGGCTCTCCATTGAGCGGAGCAGCGGAGTTTTCTTGTCGAGAACCTCGCCTGTGTATGAAGCGAACGCCGTCGGAATGTACAGAGTTCCGTCCCTGGCGAAAGCCGGGGAAGTAGGATCCCACGCTGTGTAGCCTCGCGCCTCAAATGTTGCGCGTATACCGCCTGAGGGGAAAGATGACGCGTCGGGCTCACCCTTGATAAGTTCTTTACCGCTGAATGTCATCATAACCTTGCCGTCGCCGTCGGGGGTAATAAAGCTGTCGTGTTTTTCGGCTGTTACGCCTGTTAGCGGCTGGAACCAATGTGTGTAGTGAGTACAGCCCTTTTCAATCGCCCATTCTTTCATAGCGTGAGCTACGGCGTTAGCAATGTTCGAGTCGAGAGCGTCGCCGTTTTCGATAGTTGCCTTGAGCGCTTTATAAACAGGCTTAGGCAATTTATCTTTCATTACATCGTCGTTAAAAACGTTACTTCCGAATAATTCAGGTACTTTTACCATATAATGACTCTCCTTTAAAACAAAAGGCACTGAGGGATTATCCCGCAGCGCCGTTGCTGTCTTTACATTAAAAGTATATAACGCTTTTAAAAAATTGTCAATACAATTTTTAAAAGCGATAAGCGGGAAGTGGGATAGCTTTCACAAAAAAAGTTTTTATTTTTCTAATACGCAATAACTATTTTGATGAAATGCATTAAAATAATATGATGGAAAAATACGATGGTGAATTATGATGAAAGCTTTGATTGTTTCAAAAACCGAATCAAGCTTGCGTGCCATATCCTCTCTGCTTAAAGAAGAGGGCTATGAGTCGGAGTGTACAGTTGCTCCCGACGACGCTAAGTTCAGACTCACTCAGGAAAGCTTTGACCTTATCGTTATTAACACTCCTCTGAGTTCTGAGAGCGGCGTTGAGTTCTCGCTCTACTGTGCCGAATACACAAAAGCGTGCGTTATCCTGATAGTTAAGGAAGAACGCTCAATGGAGATTTTCAACATTGTTGACAAGCACGGAGTGCTCGTTATTTCACGTCCGGTGAACAAGCACCTGTTTCATCACTATCTGATTTTTACGCGAAGCTTTAAGGAGCGTATGCTTGCTGTACAAAAGGAGAACGAAAAGCTCAAGAACAAGCTTGAGGAATACGCGGTAATCAACCGCGCTAAGCTCCTTTTAATCCAATGCCTTTCGATGTCAGAGGGGCAGGCTCACAAGTATATTGAAAAGCAGGCTATGAATATGCGCACAAGCAAGCTGAATATCGCAAAACAGGTTATTAGAACCTACGAAAACTGACTTTTCTGCTGTCATTCGGAGCAATACGGAATGAAGCCGAATAATCTTCTGTCTCTTTATGAACGGTATGTATAGCAAGGGGATTTTCGGCAAGCCGAAAACGGCAGAGAATAGGTTGCTCCTAAGTATTATATTACGTTACTTACTAAATGATTATATAGATTTTTTGGAAAGGATGATAAAATGAGCCGAACAGCATATTTGATTCTGGAGAACGGCACATACTTCGAGGGAAAGTCCTTCGGAGCCGAAAAGGAAACCACGGGAGAGCTCGTTTTTACAACCGCTATGACGGGCTATCTTGAAACACTTACCGACCCAAGTTATTTTGGTCAGGTAGTTATTCAGACTTTCCCGCTTATCGGTAATTACGGCGTTATTCCCGCCGATTTCGAGAGTAAAACTCCCGCTTTAAAAGCTTATATTGTTCGTAACTGGTGCCAAGCTCCCAGCAACTTCCGTTGTGAGGGGGATCTTGACACTTTTTTAAAGAGCGCGGATATTCCCGGACTTTATGATATCGACACCAGGGCTCTTACGCGAATTGTGCGTGAGTACGGCGTTATGAACTGCAAGCTCACCTATACGCTTGATAACCTCGAAAAGGACGTTGAGGAGATTAAGTCCTACAAGGTAGTTAAAGCTGTCAGCTCAACCTCGACGCCCGATAGACTCACCTTTGAGGCAGACGACGCCAAGTTTAACGTAGTTCTCATTGACTACGGCGCGAAACATAACATCGGCAGAGAGCTCGTAAAGCGCGGCTGTAACCTCACGGTTGTGCCGTATAACACTACAGCCGAGGAGATTTTAGCGCTGAATCCCGACGGTATTATGCTGTCTAACGGCCCCGGCGACCCACAGGAGAACGTTGAGGCTATCGCGACGCTCGCTGAGCTTTGTAAGCATAAAATCCCAACATTCGGTATTTGTCTCGGACACCAGCTTCTCGCGCTTTCACAGGGAGCTAAGACCGAAAAACTCCACTACGGCCACCGCGGAGCGAACCAGCCTGCTAAGGAGCTAAAGACCGACAGAGTCTACATTACATCACAGAACCACGGCTACGCCGTTATCAACGACTCCGTTCCCGATAACGCCGAAGTCAGCTTCGTAAACGGCAACGACGGAACCTGCGAGGGAGTTAATTATAAGGATATGCCCGCGTTCTCCGTGCAGTTCCACCCCGAAGCTTGCGGCGGACCCAAGGACACAGCGTTCCTGTTCGACAGGTTCATTGAAATGATGGAAAACAACTAAAGCCTTCCCCGACAGGTGAAAGGCTTATAAGGCTTAAATTTATAAAGGAATGATTATATGCCACTTAAATCTGATATCAAAAGAGTAATGGTTATCGGCTCAGGCCCGATTGTAATAGGTCAGGCTGCCGAGTTTGACTACGCCGGTACGCAGGCGTGCCGCGCTCTTAAAGAGGAAGGGCTCGAGGTAATCCTAGTTAACTCAAACCCAGCTACGATTATGACCGACAATGCTATGGCGGACAAGGTCTATATTGAGCCGCTTACTCTTGAAATAGTAAAGAGAATTATCATAAAGGAGCGTCCCGACTCTCTGCTCTCGACCCTCGGCGGACAGACAGGTCTTACGCTCAGTATGCAGCTCGCTAAAGAGGGATTTCTCGACAAATACGGCGTTAAGCTGCTCGGCGCTGTCCCCGAAACAATCGACAAGGCTGAGGACAGACAGATGTTCAAGGACACTATGCTTGAGATTAACCAGCCTGTTATTCCGTCAACGGTTGTAACGGACGTTGAGGCTGCCGTAGATTTTGCTGACGAAATCGGTTATCCGGTAATCGTCCGTCCGGCGTTTACGCTCGGCGGTACAGGCGGCGGTATCGTAAATGATGAGGAAGAGCTCCGCGAAATCGCTTCAAACGGTCTTGAGCTTTCCCCGATTACTCAGTGCCTTATTGAGAAGTGTATCTCAGGCTGGAAAGAGATTGAGTTTGAGGTTATGCGTGACAGCATCGGCAACGTTATCACAGTCTGCTCTATGGAGAACTTTGATCCAGTAGGCGTTCATACAGGTGACTCTATCGTTATCGCTCCCGCCGTAACTCTTGCCGATAAGGAGTATCAGATGCTCAGAAGCGCGGCTCTCGATATAATCTCTGCGCTTAAAGTTGAGGGCGGTTGTAACTGCCAGTTCGCCTTAAATCCCGAGACCTTCGAGTATGCTGTAATCGAGGTTAATCCGCGTGTGTCGCGCTCCTCGGCTCTCGCGTCAAAGGCTACAGGTTATCCTATCGCCAAGGTTGCCGCTAAAATCGCAATCGGATACACTCTCAACGAGATTAAGAACGCCGTTACAGGCAACACCTACGCCTGCTTCGAGCCTGCGCTCGATTATGTTGTAGTTAAACTGCCCAAGTGGCCTTTTGATAAATTCGTATACGCAAAGCGTTCACTCGGCACTCAGATGAAGGCGACAGGCGAGGTTATGGCTATCGCTCCGACCTTTGAGCAGGCTATGATGAAGGCTGTGCGCGGTGCTGAGATTTCTCACGACACTATGGACGATGAGATGTTCGCCGAAATGTCTGACGCTTCGCTTATAGACAGGCTCTCTGTCTGTGACGACCTGAGAATGTTCTGCGTTTATGAGGCGTTAAAGAGAGGCGTGTCGGTTGACACCATCCACGAGATTACGCTCATTGACGAGTGGTTCCTCGAAAAGCTTATGAATATTGCCAAAATCGGTGAGGAGCTTAAAACTTCAGAGCTCACAGACGACCTTTATAAGAGAGCTAAGGAAACAGGCTTTCTTGACCGTACAATCGAGAAGTTCAGCGGACAGAAGGTAACAAATCCGCTTGTACCGGTTTATAAAATGGTTGATACCTGCGCCGCTGAGTTTAACGCGGAAACGCCGTATTTCTATTCAACCTACGATAAAGAGAACGAGGCGGAAGAGTTTATTAAAGAAAAAAACAGTCAGAGGAAAACAGTTATCGTGTTCGGCTCAGGCCCTATACGTATCGGTCAGGGAATAGAGTTCGATTACGCTTCCGTTCACTGTGTATGGGCGCTTAAAAATGCCGGATACGAGGTCGTTATCGTAAATAACAACCCAGAGACGGTTTCCACCGACTTTGACACAGCCGACAGGCTCTACTTTGAGCCGCTTACAACCGAGGACGTAATGGGCATTATCAAGACTGAGAATCCCTACGGCGTGGTTGTGGCGTTCGGCGGACAGACAGCTATCAAGCTCACAGAATACCTCGACAAAAACGGAGTAAATATCCTCGGTACATCCTACGACGCTATTGATATGGCTGAGGACAGAGAACGTTTCGACGCGCTTTTGGAACAGCACCATATCGCCAGAGCCAAGGGTGTTACCGTGATGACGAAGGACGAGGCTTTGAAAGCCGCTAACAAAATCGGCTATCCTGTTCTTCTTCGTCCGTCCTATGTTCTCGGCGGTCAGAATATGATTATCGCCTTCAATGACGCTGACGTTGACGAATATATGGACATCATTCTCTCGCAGGAGATTGAAAACCCGATTCTTATCGACAAGTACCTTATGGGTACAGAGCTCGAGGTTGACGCTATCTGCGACGGCGAGGATATTCTCATTCCGGGTATTATGGAACACGTGGAACGTTCGGGCGTTCACTCGGGCGACTCGATAGCCGTATATCCTGCTTGGAATGTAACCGACGAGATGGTAGACACCATTATCGAGGCTACACGAAATCTTGCCCTTTCACTCAAGACAAAGGGTCTTGTAAATATTCAGTACATTGTATATAAAGGCGAGCTCAACGTAATTGAGGTTAATCCGCGTTCGTCAAGAACAATTCCGTATATCAGCAAGGTTACGGGTGTTCCTATGGTTGACCTTGCCACAAAAGCTATGCTCGGCGAAAAGCTCAGGGATATGGGCTACGGCACAGGGCTGTATAAAAAGTCTCCGTACTTTGCCGTAAAGGTTCCTGTTTTCAGCTTTGAGAAGCTTATCAACGTTGATAACCATTTAGGACCTGAGATGAAGTCCACAGGCGAGGTTCTCGGTGTTGCCGGCACTCTTGAAGAGGCTCTTTATAAAGGTTTAATCGCGGCAGGCTACAAGATGAAACGCGGCGGCGGTGTGTTCGTAACCGTCCGTGACAGCGATAAGGCTGAAATCGGCGATATTGTTAAGAAGTACGCCGATATGGGCTTCACAATCTACGCCACAAAGGGCACAGCCAAGGTGCTCGAAACCTATAATATCGAGTCCGTAGTGGTTCAAAAAATCCACGAGGACGAACATAATAACTCGCTCACAATTATCGAGAGCGGTAAAATCCAGTACGTTATCTCGACCTCGGCAAAGGGCAGAATCCCCAGTCGTGACTCGGTTAAAATCCGACGCAAGACTGTTGAGCGCAACATTCCGTGTCTAACGTCGCTCGATACAGCCAATGCTCTCGCCGAGAGTCTTAGAAGCAGGTACTCTCAGATGAGCACAGAGCTTGTAGACATCAACAATATGCGCAGCGAGAAAATGAAGCTCAAGTTCACAAAGATGCAGGGCGCGGGTAACGACTACATCTACTGTTCAACCTTTGAGCAGGAGATTAACAACCCCGAGGCTCTCTCCGTAAGGCTCTCCGACCGCCACTTTGGTATAGGCGGCGACGGTATCATCCTCGTTTGTCCGTCCGACGTAGCCGACGCTAAAATGCGTATGTTCAACCTTGACGGTTCCGAGGGACTTATGTGCGGTAACGGTATCCGCTGCGTAGGTAAATACCTCTTCGACCACAATATGATTGATATAAACGAGCGCGACGAGTTTACTGTTGAAACTCTCAGCGGCATCAAAAAGCTCAAAGCGTTTACTCAGGATGGCGAGGTTAAGAAGCTCAGAGTTGATATGGGTAAAGCCGAGCTCAACCCCAAGTTCATTCCTGTTAACTTCGACAAGGACAAGATGATTGACGAGAAGGTCAGAATAGGGGACAAGGACTACAATGTCACCTGCGTTTCTATGGGTAATCCCCACTGCGTAGTATTTGTTGACAACGTAGACGGTTTTGAGCTTGAAAAGTACGGTCCGGTGTTTGAGAACGACCCGCTGTTCCCCGAGAGAGTTAACGCCGAATTTGTAAAGGTGCTCAACGACCACACCGTTAAAATGCGCGTATGGGAGCGCGGTTCGGGAGAGACCTGGGCTTGCGGCACAGGCGCTTGCGCCGTTGCAGTAGCTGCTTGCGAGAACGGCTACTGCAAGAAAGGCGAGGACATTACAATTAAGCTTCGCGGCGGAGACCTTGTTGTTAACTACACCGACGATGCCGTCTATATGACAGGCGCGGCTGAAAAGGTTTATGAGGGCGAGATTGAAATATAAACTAAATTTCGTTGTTCTCTTTTGCACACCTTCCCTTTTAGGGACTGCTTCGGCGGTTTCATTAAAAGCGGTACATTAAAATAGGAGTAATCAGATGAAAGTAAATAAAAATTTTGACAACCTTGTTCCCAACTATCTCTTTGCCGAGGTAGCTAAAAGGACAAGCGACTTTGTAAAAAAGAATCCCGACAAAAAGGTTATTAAGCTCGGTATCGGCGACGTAACTCTGCCGCTCGCTCCCGTAGTTGTTGAAGCTATGAAAGAGGGCGCAGAAGAGCTCGGTAAAAAGGAGACCTTTAAGGGTTATCCCGACTATGAGGGCTACGAGTTTGTACGTCAGGCTGTTTCCGATTATTACAAGAGCTTCGGGGTAACAGTAGGCGCTGACGAGATACTTATTACCGACGGCGCTAAATCAGACCCAGGCAACATCGGCGATATTTTCAGCGACGATAACGTGGTTCTCGTAACCGACCCTGTTTATCCTGTTTATGTTGACTCTAACATTATGGCAGGCAGAAAAATTATCTACGCCGACTCCAACCGCGGCAACGGATTTGCCGCTATGCCTGACGAGAGCGTAAAGGCTGATATAATCTACCTCTGCTCTCCCAATAATCCTACAGGCACCGCCTATACATTCGACGAACTCAAAGCGTGGGTAGATTACGCGAACAAGAATGACGCGATTATTATCTATGACGCCGCGTACGAGGCTTTTATTACCGAGGACAATTGTCCGCGCTCCATATTTGCAGTCGACGGCGCTAGAACC
>X127_Alpine_Marmot__coassemble_119_pt1 | contig 16152 bp, 13 predicted proteins | sample X127_Alpine_Marmot__metabat2_low_PE_002 | metagenome-assembled genome bin X127_Alpine_Marmot | reverse complement strand
GCGTTGAAGCCTGCGTATACAGCGGCGTCGCCGAGCTCTTCCTCAATTCTGAGGAGACGGTTGTACTTAGCGACACGCTCTGAACGTGAGGGAGCGCCTGTCTTAATCTGACCTGCGTTGAGAGCAACAGCGAGGTCTGCGATTGTTGTATCCTCAGTTTCGCCTGAACGGTGAGATACGATAGCTGTCATATGAGCCTTGTGAGCCATCTTGATAGCGTCTAATGTCTCGGATACAGAACCAATCTGGTTGAGCTTAATGAGGATAGAGTTAGCAGCGCCGAGCTCGATACCCTTATTAAGTCTCTTTGTGTTAGTAACAAAGAGGTCGTCGCCTACGAGCTGGAGCTTGCCGCCGAGCTTCTCGGTCATATACTGCCAGCCTTCCCAGTCTTCCTCGTCGAGACCGTCCTCAAGAGAGATGATCGGGTATTTGTCGAGCAGGTCTGCCCAGTGGTCAACGAGCTCTTTAGAAGTAAACTTCTTGCCGCTCTTGGGCTGAATGTACTCGCCCTTCTTTGAGCCCTTCCACTCTGAGGAAGCGGCGTCCATAGCGAGAACGAAGTCCTTGCCGGGTGTGTAGCCGGCCTTTTCGATAGCCTTGATGATATAGCCGATTGTCTCGTCGTCACCCTTGAGGTTAGGAGCGAAACCGCCCTCGTCGCCTACTGATGTAGCAAGACCGTCAGCCTTTAAGAGAGCCTGAAGAGCGTGGAATACTTCTGTACACCAGCGTAAGCCTTCCTTGAATGTGGGAGCGCCCGCAGGCATAATCATAAATTCCTGAGTATCAACTGTGTTAGTAGCGTGAGCGCCGCCGTTTAAGATGTTCATCATCGGAACAGGGAGTGTGCAGGCGTTCTGTCCGCCGAGGTATCTGTAAAGCGGAATGTCGAGGTCGTTTGCGGCAGCCTTGCAGCAAGCGATGGAAACAGCTAAGATAGCGTTAGCGCCGAGCTTTGACTTGTCGTCTGTGCCGTCAGCCTCAATCATAGCCTTGTCGATAGCGTAGATGTCGTAAGCGTCCATACCGACGAGAACGTCGTTTATTACTGTGTTAACATTTTCAACAGCCTTGCTTACGCCCTTGCCGCCGAACTTTGATTTGTCACCGTCACGAAGCTCAAGAGCCTCGAACTCACCTGTTGAAGCGCCGCTGGGAGCCGCACCTGTACCCATAATACCGCTGTCGAGGTAAACGTCAGCTTCTACGGTAGGATTACCGCGAGAGTCTATAATCTCGCGAGCGATTACTTTTTCAATCTTTGACTGATACATAAGTATCTCTCCTTTGCTTTTTTTAATCGGTATATAAATACCCAGATTATTACATAAATTATAACATACGAAGACAGGCTTTGCAATAGTAAATTTAGCTTGCAACCTCAATAAAATATGATATAATATAACTATCTTATTTATCGGAGGTAATCTATGAGTATAAAAATAGGAATTTTAGGTTACGGAAATCTCGGCAGAGGCGTTGAAGCGGCTATAAAGCAGAGCGATGATTTGGTTCTCACGGGCGTATATACACGCCGCAACCCCGACGAGCTTAAAATCAATACAGAGGGAGTCCCGGTGCGCTCGGCAAGCGAGCTTGAGCCTAAACGCGACGACATTGACGTGCTTGTAATCTGCGGCGGTTCGGCTACAGACCTGCCCGAAATGACCCCCAAATACGCGAAGCTCTATAATGTTATAGACAGTTTTGATACACACGCAAAAATCCCTGTTCATTTTGATAATGTTGACAAGGCGGCTAAGGACGGAAATACTGTCGGCGTTATCTCGTGCGGCTGGGATCCGGGAATGTTCTCGCTGAACAGGCTCTATTCCCTGTCGATTTTACCGGTTGGTAAGGCGTACACGTTCTGGGGTAAGGGCGTAAGCCAGGGTCACTCTGACGCTATCCGCAGAATTGAGGGAGTTCTGGACGCGCGCCAGTATACAATTCCGGTTGAAAAGGCGCTGAGCTCAGTCCGCGCAGGCGAAAATCCCGAGCTTTCTACCCGAGAAAAGCACACTCGTGAGTGCTTTGTAGTGGCACAGGAGAACGCCGATAAGGCTGGGATTGAGAACGAAATCAAGACTATGCCCAACTATTTCGCTGATTACGATACAACGGTTCACTTTATCTCAATGGACGAGATGAAGCGCGACCACAGCGGTATTCCTCACGGAGGTTCGGTTATATATTCGGGACAGACCGGGGACGGCAACAACCACGTTATTGAGTACAGCCTCAATCTCGCCTCTAACCCCGAGTTTACGGGAGCTGTGCTTGCGGCGTACGCTAGAGCGGCATACCGCCTTAACAAAGAGGGAGCTTGCGGAGCTAAAACCGTGTTCGATATAGCTCCCGCCTATCTCAGCGCGTTAAGCGGTGATGAAATAAGGTCACATTACCTTTAATGTATTGACTTTAAGCGTTTTATTTGATAAAGTAGGATTATAAGATTTTGAGGTGATTATTATGCCCGACACAGAACACAGAAACGCGCACGTTGAGGACGTAAGCGAAATCGGCGAGAGCACACAGCAAAGACATAAGCATAAATTTTCGAGCAAACGTGAAAAGCTCGAATGGTATCTCGACGAGATTGATTGCTACAAAGAGGATATGGGAAAGTGGTACACGGTCTTTATCAGACGAATTTTACCTGTACTCGTCTTCTTCTTTCCGATTAACAACCTGTCGTTCGGCTTATGTGAGTACGCTGTAAAGCATATTCTCGGCGGAGTTCTCACATTTGACGATACAGCATTTCCGCAGGTTGTATTCTTTGTATCCCTGCTGATATTTGTACTTATCCTGATTTTCCTGCCGCGGTTCGCGACCTTCTGTGAGTTTGCTATGGCGACAGCGTGGTTTACGCTTGTTGTTGTAAGAGTTAACCAATTTAACGCGGGCGTAATTGCCAAGCCGCTTATCACTACAGGACTCGGATATTTTGTAGCAATCGCGCTTGGTATCTTTATGTTTATGAAGCTTGTGTTCCTTGTAATCGAGATTATCTATATGATTACATTTAGAGGAGAGCACGAACCAAAGGTATACCACGGCGATGAGAACGACGTCGTTTTCTAAAGTTTTTAAAAAAACTTGCATTTTAAAAAAAACGTGCTATAATATTAATGTTGAATAATTTGAAGTATGAGGAGTGAGCGAACGGCTTGCTCCTCTGTCTTTTGCGAAAAGGGGGTATTTTTATATGCCTAAAAAAGGAGGCAATACCGTACAAAAGGTATGGGGGGTTGCCGAGCCGATTGTCACAGGCTTGGGGTTAAAGCTTTGGGATATTCGGTATGTTAAGGAAGGCGCCGACTGGTATCTGCGCGTGTTTATAGACAAGGAAGGCGGAGTTGACATAAACGACTGCGAGGCTGTGTCACGCGCTCTTGATGAACCGCTTGATACAAACGACCCTATCCCTCAGGCTTATACGCTTGAGGTAAGCTCCCCGGGTCTTGAGAGACCTCTTGTGCGCGACGAGCATTTCAGGCAGTTTATCGGAGCCGATATTATGGTAAAGATGATACGTCCTGTTGAGGGATTGCCCAAGGAGTTCAAGGGTGTTCTCACAGATTTTAACGACGGCGAAATTACGGTAAATGACCACAGCGGCGAAAATAAGGTTACAATAAACATAAAGGATACCGCGTGGATTAAGTTAGATGATTTTGATTAATTACCGAACTGTTTAAAGAAAGGATTGGTTTTGGAAAATGAATAACAAGGAATTATTTACGGCTTTAGCCCTCCTCGAAAAGGAAAAGGGAATCCCTATGGACTATATGATAGAGCAGATTGAGCGCGCTATCCGTGTAGCCTGTAAGAACTTCTACGGCGGAAACGAGAACGTAACATTCAAGATTAACCCCGAGAAGAACACATTTGACGTTAAACTGGTTAAAACGGTTGTTGAAGAGGTAGAGGATCCGAACTTTGAAATCAGCCTTGAGGATACCGCCAAGAAGCGCAAAAAGTACGCTGTCGGCGACGACTTTGAGGTTGCGCTTGACCCCAAGCAGCTTGGACGTATCGCGGTTCAGACCGCCCGAAACGTTATCCGTCAGGGTATCCGCGACGGCGAGAAGGATCAGATGCTTCAGGAATTTAAGAGCAGACTCGGCGAGCTCGCTACAGCTACTGTTGAGAGAGTTGACCCCCAGAGCGGCGTCGCTATCATCAAAATCGGCAAGGCGGTCGCGACATTGCCTAAGTCCGAGCAGGTTGGCGACAGAGTTCTCAAAGAGGGCGACAAGGTTAAGGTTTTAGTAGCAGGTATCCGTGATTTGGACAATCCCGAGAACGAGCAGCGCAAGGGCGGCCCCAAGGCTATGATAAGCCGCACAAGCCCCGAGCTTGTTAAAAGACTGTTTGAGCAGGAGGTTCCCGAAATTTACGAAGGAACTGTTGAGATTAAGTCAATCGCCCGCGAGGCAGGCAACCGCACAAAGATGGCGGTTTACTCAAACGACGATAACATTGACGCTATCGGTTCGTGTATCGGTACACGCGGAGACCGTGTAAACGAGATTGTTGATGAGCTCGGCAATGAGAAGATTGATATTATCGAGTACAGCGATGACCCCGTTGAGTACATCGCGAAGGCGCTTTCACCGGCTAAGGTAATCAAGGTTGATATCCTCGACGAGAGCGCTAAGAAGTGTAAGGTAACTGTCCCCGACGGTCAGCTTTCGCTCGCTATCGGTAACGGCGGACAGAATGTTCGTCTCGCGGCGCACCTTACAGGCTGGAAAATTGATATTCGTCCCGAGTCGGGATTCTACGGCGAGGACGAGGAAGATACAGAGGAAACTAACGAAGAATAGGGTAATAACCCTGACCTTTTGGAGGAATTGTTTTGAAACAGAGAAAAATCCCTATGCGCAAGTGCACAGGCTGCGGCGAAATGAAGCCCAAGCGTGAGCTTGTCCGCATAGTAAAAGCTCCCGACCTAAAGGACGAGAACGGAGAGATAACCGCCAAGGGCGGGGTGAGCCTCGACTTAACAGGCAAAAAACCCGGGCGCGGCGCGTATATCTGTAATAACCCCGACTGCTTTAAGAAGGCGGTTAAGGCTAAAAGGCTTGAAAGAGCTTTTCAGACGGCAATTCCCGAAGAAGTGTTTGAACAGATAAATGAGGAGATGACAAAAGGTGGATAAACTTTTGAATTTCCTCGGTCTCTGCAGAAGGGCAGGAAAGCTCACCACAGGCAACGACGCGGTTTTGGAAACCGTGCGAAACGGAGAGTCAAGGGCGGTTATTATCGCCCGCGATATTTCACATAATACCGAGAAAAAGCTCTTAAAGACCTGTGAGGAGTATAACGTAAAGCTGATAAAAATCGACCGTACAAAGGAAGAACTCAGCTTGGCTGTAGGCAGGTTCGCCGCGGTGGCGTCCGTTACGGACAAAGGCTTTGCCCGGAACATTGAGAAACTTTCAATAGGAGGTAACAGTATATGATAAAATATAAGGTTAAAGAAGTAGCCGAAGATTTTAACGTAAAAAGCAAAAAGATTACCGATATCCTCTCGGATAAACTCGGCGTAAACAAAAAGGCTATGACATCGCTTGAGCCTGAGGAGCTCAACGTCATTTTTGACGTTATGACTCAGGACAACTCGGTAGAGAATTTCTCGGAGTATTTCGCGGTGCGCGACAAGGCTGTTGAGGAGTTCGAGAAGCAGGCTGCCGAGCAGGAAAAACAGGAAAAAGAGGAAAAGAGCAGACGTAAGACTATACCGGTAGAGAAGGACAATAAAAAGCCCTCAAAAGCGGCTAAGTCCACAGGCAAAAAGCCGGCTAAGAACGTTCAGCAGGTTAAGGTTGAAAACACTATTGAAGAGGAGCGCTCAGACCACCGTTCAAACCGCCGTGTAATCGACACACGCCAGAGCGTGGTTGACGTTGAGCGTTATAATCAGAAATACGACGATATGGCGAACGATAAGCTCCGCCGTAATCAGGATACAAGCAAAAAGCAGAAGTTCACAAACCGCGCCCAGAAGCAGCGCGCCCGCCGCGGCGGCAAGCGTGAGACAGAGGCTCAGCGCTTGGCGCGTATTGAGAAGCAGCGCAAGGAGCGTTCAATCACAATTACGGTTCCCGACGAGATTGTTGTTTCCGAGCTCGCTTCACGCCTGAAGGCTACAGTAGCCGAGGTTGTAAAAAAAGCGTTTATGATGGGCTCTATGATTACTGCCAACGACACAATTGATTTCGACACAGCCGAGCTTATCGCTATGGAGTTCAACGCAAAGGTTGAAAAAGAGGTAGTAGTTACTATCGAGGAACAGATTATCGACGACAGCGAGGACGATGACGCTAACCTCGTAGGCAGAGCGCCCGTTGTAGTTGTAATGGGCCACGTTGACCACGGTAAGACATCTATCCTTGACGCTATCCGTCACGCTAATGTTACCGAGGGCGAAGCCGGCGGTATCACACAGCATATCGGCGCGTACCGCACTATGGTAAACGGTCAGCCGATTACATTCCTCGACACACCCGGTCACGAAGCGTTTACAACAATGAGAGCCAGAGGTGCTCAGGCTACGGATATCGCAATCCTCGTAGTAGCGGCGGACGACGGTATTATGCCCCAGACTATCGAGGCAATCAACCACGCTAAGGCGGCAGGTGTTACGGTTATCGTAGCTATTAATAAGATGGATAAAGAGGGCGCTAACCCCGACCTCGTTAAGCAGCAGCTTACCGAATATGAACTTATTCCCGAGGAATGGGGCGGCGATGTAATATGTGTGCCTGTTTCTGCAAAGACTAAGATGGGACTTGATGACCTTCTTGAAAGTGTTCTCCTTGTCGCTGAGATGAAAGAGCTCAAGGCTAACCCCGACAGAGCCGCCAAGGGTATCGTAATCGAGGCTCGTCTTGACAAGGGCAGAGGTCCTATCGCGACAGTACTTGTACAGAACGGTACGCTCCATTCGTCCGATATCGTTGTAGCCGGCACTTGTCTCGGCAGAGTAAGAGCTATGACAAACGATAAGGGCGAAAAGGTTACGGAAGCAGGTCCTTCCGTTCCTGTTGAGATTACAGGTCTTGACGAGGTTCCGGTAGGCGGAGATATCTTTAACGCCGTTACAAACGAGCACCTTGCGCGTCAGCTTGTTGACCAGCGTAAGACTGAGCGTAAGGAGGAAATCTTTAACTCTCAGACCAAGGTTACTCTCGACAATCTGTTTGACCAGATGAAGCAGGGCGATATGAAAGAGCTCAAGATTATTGTTAAGGCTGACGTTCAAGGTTCGGTTGAGGCCGTTCGTCAGAGCCTTGAGAAGCTCACTAACGACGAGGTTAGGGTAAACGTTATCCACGGTGCGGTAGGCGCGGTTAACGAGAGCGACGTTATGCTCGCCAGCGCGTCCAACGCGATTATCGTCGGCTTTAACGTTCGCCCCGACGCCAGCGCTCAGGCTAACGCTGAACGCGACGGCGTGGATATGCGTTTGTACAGAGTTATCTACGACTGTATTGAGGAAATCGAGAGCGCTATGAAGGGTATGCTCGCTCCCAAGACCCGCGAGGTTGAGCTGGGAACGGCAGAGGTTCGTAACGTTATTAAGATTAAGAGCGTAGGTACGGTTGCCGGCTCATATGTAACCAAGGGTAAAATCTCACGCGACGGTAAGGTCAGAGTGGTTCGTGACGGTATTATTATCGCTGATGACGAAATCGCTTCTCTCCAGCGCTTTAAGGACAGCGTGAAAGAGGTCTCCGAGGGTTATGAGTGCGGTATATGTCTCGCGAAATTCAGCGACCTTAAAGAAGGAGATATCTTCGAGGTTTATACTATAGAAGAGTACAGAGAGTAGTTGATAGTTGAGAGTTGATAGTTGATAATTGATAGTTGAAAGTTGATAGTTGATAGTTTAAAAGTATGTTAGGAGAGAAGATGTCAGGGGGAGATGTTTCTTAGTTAGGAGCAGATTCGTCTGACGAGGAGAAATTAAAAAAATGGGACATAAGATTGAAAGGACAACCGAGGATATTAAAAGGGAGCTTACGGCGATTTTTCGTGAGCTTAAAGATCCGCGCGTTAAAGACGCGTTCATCTCGATAATCAGGGTTGACCTTACGAACGATTTGTCGTATTGTACGGTTTATGTCAGCGCTATGGAGGGACTGGAGAGGTGTAAACTCGCCTGCAAGGGGCTCGACAGCGCGTCGGGATTTATACGCCGCGAGCTTGGTATGCGCCTTAAACTCAGGCACGTTCCGGCGCTGATATTTACGGCGAGCGACAGCATAGAATACAGCGCGAACATCTCGCGTATTCTTAATGACTTAAACATCAGAGATGACGAAGAATGACGATTAAAGAAATAGCTTCTTTGCTAAAACAGAATAACAATTTTGAGATTCTGACCCATAATTATCCCGACGGCGACTGCCTCGGCTGTGGTTACGGTCTGTGTCTCGCGCTCAGACAGCTTGGCAAAAACGCCAATGTTATCACAACGGATAAGCCCAAGAGCTTTGATTTTATCACAAACAAGGCTCCTGATCAGAGCTTTGAGCCGGAATATATTGTTTCGGTTGATGTAGCTGATGAAAAGCTGCTCGGCAAAAACGAGGATAAGTACAGGGGCAGAATAAACCTCTGTATTGACCACCACGCGTCTAATAAAATCGAGGCTGAGTACCGCTATGTTGACGCTCAGGCGGCAGCGGCAGGCGAGATTATCTATGAGGTTATTAAGGAGCTGGGCGCTGAGATTACGCTCGATGTCGCCAATTGTCTTTATACCGCGATTTCGACAGACACAGGCTGTTTCCGTTACACGAATACAACCTCGCGCACGCTGAGGATTGCCGCGGACCTGCTTGAGATTGGCTGTGACAGCGCGTATATCAATAAGGTGATGTTTGAGACAAAGACCAAGCGCAGGCTTGAGCTTGAGAGGGATATTCTCGACAATATGATTTTCTGCGCCGACGATAAGTGCGCTATGATTTACACAACCTTGAAAATGGTCGAGGGTATGGGCGACGACGAAACCGAGGGTATCGCGTCTATTCCGCGCCAGATTGAGGGAGTTAAGCTCGGAATCACAATCCGTGAAAAAGACGGCGGCGAGTACAAGGTCTCCGCTCGTACAAACGGCGACGTTGACGCTTGCGCGTTCTGCGCTCAGTTCGGCGGCGGAGGACACGTTGCCGCGGCAGGATGTACTATAAAAGGTACGCTCAAGAGTACAATCGCTAAGCTTAAAGAAGCGGCGGAAAAGTATTGTGTGGCGAATATATGAACGGTGTATTAATTGTTGATAAGCCCTCACAGTTTACCTCATTTGACGTTGTTGCCGTTGTGCGTAAGCTAAGCGGACAGCGGAAAATCGGGCACACAGGTACGCTTGACCCGAACGCTACAGGCGTGCTTCCCTTGCTTTTGGGTAACGCTACACGAGCTCAGGATATTATTTTGAACCATGACAAGGAGTATGTCGCCGAGTTTAAGCTCGGTGTTACAACCGACACTCTTGATATCTGGGGCGAGGTTAAGAGCGAGAAAAAAAGCGAAGTCACCCAAGACAAAATCGAGAATATTTTAGTGAAATACACAGGCGAGATAACACAAATCCCGCCTATGTTTTCGGCTGTTTCGGTAAATGGTCAGAGGCTTTATGACTTAGCGCGAAAAGGCGTCGAGGTTGAGCGCAAGCCGCGCATAATTACTGTTTATGAGCTGGAGCTTTTAAGCTTTGACGAGGATAGTCAGGTCGGAAAACTTAGAGTAAAATGTTCCAAGGGTACATATATTCGTACCTTGATTGACGATATCGGCAGAGAGCTCGGCGCGGGCGCGGTTATGACAGCGCTCAGACGTACAACCGCTTGCGGCTTTGAGATTAAAAACGCGCTTAGCTTAGACGAAATAAAAAAGCTCTCACAAAACGGAGAGCTTGAAAATAAGCTTATGAGTACCGAGAGCCTGTTTGGCGATTATCCCGAGCTCTATGTGACGGACGCTCAGGCAAAGCGGTTTTATAACGGCGGAGAGCTCGACTGCTCACGCACGAGGTTGGCGGATAGTAATATTGCCGACGGCTCAATTTACAGAATTAAAGGCTCGGGCAAATTCTTGGGACTGGGAATAATAAAAGAAGGTTCAATAAAAGTATATAAAAGGTTTTAATATATTGCCATCCGCTTGCGGACTATTATAAAACCGGTTTCCGGAATAGACAAAACAAATAAACTTATATGTTGACATAAAACTAAAATATGCTATAATAATAACAGAAAAGGGTGTCACAGTAGCAACTGCTCCCTTGATTTGGTATTTAAAGAAACACCGGTACTTTGGGAGTAGGCGGTGTTTCTTTTTGTTTATGGAAAAAGAATGTCTTTAGTTACTTATGAAAAATCTCGTAACAAAGAGAGATAACCGCGATAATCAAAGTAACGAATAAAAACAAATTCGCGTATGATACCATAGTTATCACCTCCCTTTCGGGAGCAGCCGCCGGTTGTTTTGCAACACCCTCGAATTTATACTAACAAAATAAAAAAGTTTTGTCAATAAAAGAGGTTATCCGCTAGCGGATAACCTCTTGATCTGTTTTATAATATTGTGTACGCTTTTTCGGTGCGTTCGGGGAGTTTATCGAGAAGTTTTTTCGGGAGCTTCTTCTTGCGCCACAAAAACAGGAACAAGGTGTAGAGTATGAACAGAAGTGCCGCGAACGAGGTAATCAACATTCCCTTTATAAAGCCTTTGGGGAGGTATTTCATCTCAATTTTGTGCTGTCCTTTTGACAGCTTAAACGCTACAAGCGCGTTTGCGACAGGTGTGATTTCAACCTTTTCGCCGTCTACATACGCCTGCCAGCCTTCGCTGTCGCTGCCTAAGAGCTTGCCGATTAACGTGTCGTTCTCGGTTTTGCCCGATTCATAAGGAATGGATGTATAGAACAGACCGTCCTTGTCGGCGTTTATTGTGCCCTCCATAGAAGAGCCGGTAAGCTTTGTCGTGGTCATAACATTTTTCTTTAGCCTGTTAAAGCCTTCTTCGTAAACCTTATCGTTAAAGTAGTTTACGTAGATGTTAGCGTTACCGTTGGCGTTCTCCTCGAGTTCGCTGTGAACCGAAATAGTATCGCCTTTCTCGTAATATCCGATTGACATAATATACGGACGTTTGATGTAGAAGCTGCTTGTACCGTCGCGAAGAGCGTCGTTTTTGTAGACAGTCAGGTTATCGCAGTCTGAAATTCGGGTATAAGCGTAATAGTAGCCTGACTTGGGGGCCCTGTAGTTCCAGTGCAGATGAGGCTTAACCGTGCTGTCTACCGACGAGAAGCTATAGGTTCCGTACGCTCCCTCAAACGGCAGATTAACGTGGAACTGGTCGTATGAGGTGTGCGACTGGCTTTCCACAATCACTCGTTCGTACACATTCTCCTTAACGCCTGTTGCGAGTTTGAAAAACTCGTTTTGTTGGTCAAACGGATTGTAAGTGTCCTCGCTCTTTTGACCGTAATATTTTAGCAGGTTGGAGTCTGTCATAAAGCCCATCGGAATGTAGGATTTATTCTTGAGCAGTTTAACGTTGCCCGATGAAATCTCCTGAGTGAGGTACTGAGCGTTGTTGTAGTTGCCGTCTCGCGCGATAATGTATTTGAGGTTCATAAACAGGTTCGTCACAGGAGAACTCTCGGCGTAAGTGTATCTGTTGCCCGAGAGCCAGCCCATAAGGCCGAAATTCTCGGCGAATTTTGTGATACTTTCGTTAGTCATCGAGTTGAACATAGAAATGCCGTTAAAGCGGTTGAGCGATGAATCACACAGAGTTTGTGTGCTGGTAAATTCAGCTCTCCACAGCTCGGGAGTGTTCTCCTCTTTTTCTTTCATATAATCAACGATATCCGAGGTGTTCAGTCCGCTGCGGGGATAGTCGTAGGTTGAGGTTGTGCTTGTGGTGTCCACGCCTATATACGCGGTAACGCTTCCCTGTACGATTATCAGCAGAGCGAACACAATTGTCATAACGGTTTTGTTGATGATATATGATGAATAGAGCAGAAGAATTGCTATTATTATACCTGCTAAAATAGCGGAATATAGAACTATTCTGATTTTAACGGCGTTTTCTCCCGTACCCAAATCGTAGTCGGGATTAAGGTCATATGAGAGCAGGAACAATCCCAAAGTCAACAGCGCTGTTAAGATGATGTCCAGTATTCCGGTTTTGTGGATGATGTGGAAGACTCTGAACGCCATTACCACAAGTACAAAGCTGACAAGATAGCTGAAGCGGTACGGAATCATATTTGTAAAGTGGAATCCGTGCCACATATAATCGAGCTGACGGATTACAAAGCTTAAACCAAGGAAAAGGAGAAGTCCGCCGCAGAAGAGCTTTTCGCGGAGCTTAATTTTTCTTGATACAAAGAACAACAGCGCCATAACGAGAGCCAGCATACCGACGGCTATGTTCGGAGCTCCGTCCGAGTCAACCGTGTTGGGCTTAATGAACGCGAGAGTGTTGCCGTAAACATGGCGCAGACCGTCGAGAGTTTTAAGAACAGCGTCCCAGAACGAGTCGAATGTGTAGGTGAACTCAGGCAGGTTGATACCGTAAGACGTGGGGAACGAGCTGCCGGCGGCGTGAGTATTCTGTAGTCCGAAGAATGCCGGGAGAATAAGGAATGTCGTCAGCATCAGAGCAACAACAGAGCATATAGCGATTCTAAGTAAGTTTTTAAGGAGCTCCTTAAAGCCCTTAAATTCAATAATATTGTAGCCTATAAAGCACAGCACCATAAATACGCACGTGAACAGACCGATGTAGTAGTTAGCGAGAACCGACAACGCCAGTGCGATAATGTATGTTCTGTACTTTCGCTCACGCATAAGAGCGACAAATCCCATAGTTACAAGCGGAGTGAGCGCCGCGGTATCGAGCCATATATAACACCAGTAATAGCCCATAAAGAACGCGCTCAGCGCGAAACAAGTGCCGAATATAACGAGGGATAAATCGTTGCGCTTGAATACATAACGCGAGAAAATAGCGAAGAATCCGCCCGCGCAGCCGATGCGTACCGCGACGGTGAAGGTCAGGAACATATTAAGCACGGCGATGTTATTGTAGTCAAACAGCTTTGACGGAAGAAGAACCGTCAGGAAGTTGAGCGGACTCGCCAGATAATAGGACATAAGCGAGAAGTAGTTCGTGCCGCCGCCTTGAGTCCACGACCAAAACAGCGACTCGCCGTGTTTAAGCTTGTCCTGATAATCTACCAAAAACGGAAAATATTGGTGCCATAAGTCGGTGACGAGAATCTGCTGGTCGCCGAAAGGCTGGCACTTATGAAAAGCGTACGCCAGATACATCAGCAAAAAAGGAACGATGAAAGCGAGAATAACATAGAGGTTTTTGTTCAAAAACCCTTTTTTCTCAATCTTTATCGGCTCGTTGGGAACAGACAGCCACTCAATTTTGCCGACGTCGCGTTTTGCCTTTCTGACATCCTGCGCGGTTAAAGGTTTGTTGTTTTCCGCCGCGGGAGTATTCTTTTTCTTTTTACTATTTTTTGCCATTAATAGCTCTCCTTGCAAAAAATTCCACATTAATAATAACATAATATTATTCAAAGGTCTAGTTTTATTTAAAATTTGTATAGACTTTTTTTGGCAAACTTGGTATAATCCTATAGGTGATGTGTATGAAGGATTTTATCAAAAAATTTTTTGACATTAAGTTTTGGAAGTTTTTATTGGTCGGCGTTATTAACACTCTTGTCGGAGAAGGTATAGTCCTGCTTTGTCTTCACCTCGCCGGCTGGAAGAACTTTGCGTGGGGAGCCGGCGCCGCGGCTGTTGTAGGAACGGTTATCGGAAGTATTGTCAGCTTCTTCCTTAATAAATACTTTACTTTTCAAAATAAGGAAAAGAGCTTTAGGCAGATTGTTCGCTTTACGCTCAATATTTGCGTATGTCTGCTGATAAGAGTTGTTGCCGCTACCGCGGTGAGCGAGCTGTGCAAGGCGGCTTCGATTACAATGTTCGGAATGGACGTCAATTCGTTCGCGGGCAATATGAGCTGGCTTGTCGGCGCGTGCGTATTCGTTGCCTGTAACTATATCGGACAGCGGTTCTTCGCGTTTAAGGAAAAAGAGTCCGACAAATAATATAATAAAAGAGTATTTTGTGACACAATATACGCCCTGTGCGAATTTTGCACAGGGCGTTAACTTTTTATTGACCGTTAAACTTCGGCATTTCGGTTACGATATCGTCTACTGTCTTTCCCGGGGGAATCATCGGCAGTACGTTTGCGTCAGGACTGATAACACAGTCGATAACCGCGGGACCGCCGAGTCCGACGGCTTTCTCGAATACCTCGTCGATATCCTCGGCTTTGTCGAGCCTGAACGCCGGAATACCAAAGCCCTCGGCAACCTTTACGAAGTCGGTAGCGCGCTTGGGGTCGGTCTGGGAGAAGCGGTTTTCGTAGAAAAGCTTCTGCCATTGTCTTACCATACCGAGTACGCCGTTGTTCATAATAACAACGATAACAGGCAGGTTGTAGGACTTGAGCGTTACGAGCTCGTTTAAGTTCATATGGAAGCTTCCGTCGCCTGTTACGAGGAAAACCTTCTTCTTAGGACAGCCGCACTGAGCGCCGATAGCCGCGCCCATACCGAAGCCCATAGTGCCCATACCGCCTGAGGTGAGCAGGGTTCTGGGACGTTCAATTTCCGAGAACTGAGCAACCCACATCTGATGCTGGCCTACGTCTGTGGCGATAATATCCTCGGGACGTTTAATCTCGTTTATCTTGAGAAGAACGTCGAGAGCCGACATATAATCAAGCTTTTCCTTCGGAGCCTTATGCTCGCCCTTCCAGATTTCGAGCTGTACAAGCCATTGGGTGTGGTTCTGTTTTTCAACATAATTATTAAGAATGTTAAGAACCGACTTCATATCTCCTATAATGTGGTTGTCGGTTTTGACATTTTTGTCGATTTCGTTTTCGTCAATATCAATGTGGATGATTGTAGCCTGACTGCCGAACTTGTCGGGATTACCCGCTACACGGTCGGAAAATCTCGCTCCGCAGGCGATAATCAGGTCGCATTTTTCGGTAGCCATACCTGTAGCGTAGGTGCCGTGCATACCGATATTACCCATATTGAGCCTGTGACTGGCAGGAATACAACCCAGTCCCATAAGCGAACAGCACACAGGAGCGTCAATCTTCTCGGCGAACTCGATGAGCTGTTCGGAAGCGTCCGCGCTGATAACGCCGCCGCCCGCGTAGATGATAGGATACTTCGCGTTGTTGATAAGCTCAACAGCCTTTGTGACATCCTCGGCGTTTTTAACCTCGACAGGAGTTTTCTGCGGAGGAGTAAGAGGTTTATAGTCTGTAATCTGCGCGGTAATATCCTTGGGAACGTCTATGAGTACGGGACCTTTACGACCGTCCGTAGCAAGCGCGAACGCTGTACGGATAGCTGGAGCAAGGTTCTCAATACGCTTAACAAGATAACAGCCTTTTGTTATGGGCTTTACGATATCGACAATGTTAACTTCCTGAAAGCTGTCGCGTCCGAGGAGATCTACGTTAACGTTACCTGTTATGATGACCATAGGTATACTGTCGATGTTAGCGGTAGCGATACCGGTGACGGTGTTTGTCGCTCCGGGACCCGAAGTGGTCATACATACGCCGACCTTGCCTGTAGCTCTGGCATAACCGTCAGCCGCGTGAGCCGCGCCCTGTTCGTGAGCTGTAAGAATATGTTTGATTTTATCGCTGTATTTGTAGAGAGCGTCATATGTATTCAGAGCCGCGCCGCCCGGATAGCCGAAGACGGTATCTACACCCTGTTCAATTAAACACTCGCAAATTATTTCAGCGCCTGTAAGCTGCATTGGAAAATCCACTTCCTTAAAAATTAAAATTTCCGTAACTAATCTATTTTACTTGATTTTCAGATTATTGTCAATATTTTTAAAACGTCATTCTGAGCATAGCGGAGCGGAGGAGGGAGCTTCCTCGTAGAGCTCGGAATGTCAGCTTATGACAGCCTTCGTTTACTTTACTTTTCTTTTAAAATAGTATATTAAAGTGCTGAGATGTACTCTCGAATAACCTTAATCG
>X127_Alpine_Marmot__coassemble_113_pt1 | contig 16347 bp, 15 predicted proteins | sample X127_Alpine_Marmot__metabat2_low_PE_002 | metagenome-assembled genome bin X127_Alpine_Marmot | reverse complement strand
TCCCTAATGCCTAAATGCTGTACTTCTGCCACAGTAATATATACGCGAAAACGGGCGAAATCGGAGGCATAATTTTGAGCCCTAAATCATCAAAGTTTATCGCGCTTGAGTATCGCGTGCCCTCGGGTACACCGACAACATAAATTGGCTTTGCGCAGTTTTTGCAGAAGCTTATAAAACTTTCGCTTTCGGTAGGCAAGGTGCCGCTGTGGTAGGTTTCAACGAGTACGGCGCGGTAATCATCAACGTAAGGAAGGCTCATTCCGGCATAAGCCTTAATCCAAAGCACAGGCGACTTTTTACTGAGCGAATATTTACCGACAGCGTCAAGGTTCAGCTCGTCGATTAAGTTAATGAACTTATCGTCTTTATAATAGCCGTATTCGCCGCAGGTTGAGTACAGGCTGTCGCTGTACGGAAGATGAGGAAGAAGCGTGTTGCCGAGGTAAATCGCGGGGCGTTCAGCGGTGTTTTTGTAGCTCACGAACACACCGCCGATATTCTGTTCGATAAACCTCGCGGCGTAGTAAAGGTTGGTTTTTCCGTTGGAGCGTTTGTCGTCGAGAACATAGTTAGCCGACGCGAAAACAATCGGCATATCGCTACTCCCGAACGCCAGCGAGAGCGCCGCCGCGGAAAACTGGAGAGTATCCGTGCCGTGGATTATGATAATTCCGTCGTATCCGCCGTTAAGCTTTGAGTTAACCTCGTCTATTAAAGCGGTAAGATATTCGCCGTCAAGCTGTTCGGAATGGATAAAATAAGGCGAGAAAACCTCCACCTCAAATTCGCTCGGAATGAGGGAGAGGATTTCGCTTTTTCGCTTATCGGACAGGATAAAAAAGCCCGACTTTCCTTCACTTAAAATTGTACCGCCTGTCAGTATTACCGCTATTCTCATTTGACTGTTACGTTAATTGTTATCGTCTTTTGTTCCGTGATGTTGCCGTGTCCGATATATGAGAACAGCTCGGGGTCTATTGTCGCTTTAATAGCGGCGGTTCCCTTTTTAACGCCGGTAATAATCCCCTTGCTGTCAACCTTGGCGACAGAGGGTTTCTTAGACCTCCACGTTATGAACACAGTAGCACCGTAATAGTTGAGCTTGTTGTAGATATCCTTGTACACTTCGCCCTTTTTTATAGTCAGAGTCAGCGGCTTTGAGAAGCTCTCGAGGAAGCCGTAAATCTCGGTTGCGACATTACTTTTGGCGGACTTGTAACCGCCTTTATACGCTCTTACATAGTACTTATAAGTGTTGATGCTTTTTACGTCGGTGTCGAGGTAGGTTGTTTTGGCGTTGGTTATTTTTGTAATGCGCTTATAAGAGTTTTGAGATTTCAGCGAACGATATACAATATAGCCGGTCGCGTGCTTTATCGGAGACCAGTCGAGGTAGATGCCCTTCATACTCTCGGGTTCTTGAGCGCTGAGTGACGGCCTTGATAAGAAAAACTGCGACTTGACCGCCGAGTACGCGCCTCTTGTCTTGTCGATAATGGCTCTTACTTTAAAGTTGTATTTTGTTCCGACAGCCAGATTATAGTATAAATAACTGCGTTTTTTACCGCGGTAGAGAACCTTATACTTCTTAGCCGAGGACTTTTTGTAAAGCACAACATAGGAGGTTGCGTTTTTTGTTTTGCTCCAGCTAAGTTTTATCGCGGAGGAGGTGTTAGATGTTTTAAGAGTAGGAGTCCCGACGCGTTTGATTGTCTTTTGGTTAGACGGCTTTGACCTGCCGCCCGAGTTAACGGCATAAATCTTATAGGTGTATTTGTTGCCCGAAACCGCGCTTTTGTGGGTAAAAGAGGTGGATTTTACCGTAGCGATTTTTTTGTATTTAACCTTAGGGGTTTTTCGGAAAACGTAGTACTTGTCCGCGTTTTTAACCGAGGTCCATTTAAGCAATACGCCCTTAGCTGAGTTTGAAACACTCCTAAGCCTTGGAGCTTTGGGCTTTGATACAGCCGAAACCGGAACGGCGATTGTAAACATAATGGTTAATGCCGCGAAAGCGGAGATTAGTTTTTTCATAAGTATCACCTTTTTTATTGTAACACAAAGAAGTTAAAAAAGGAATAGGAAAAATAAAGAAAAGCGGACGTCATAAAACGCCCGCTTAATTCAGTTAACTTAATTATGAAACTGTGATTTCGAGAATGATTTCACGGCTTGTGAGGAGTTCGAGTAAATCGTCCTGAATAACACCTTCAATAATATTTCTTACGCTGTCTGTTACCTTTATAACAACCTTAGCTGTACCTGCCTTCTTAGCAGTGATTACGTTATCGTCGATTGAGATAACGTCAGCGCCCTCTGTGATTGTAACGTCAAAGTTTCCGTTATAGCTGAAGTAATCTGTAAGAGCCTTACCCTCGGCGTAAACGTCGCCAACCTTGAACTCAAGAGGAACATGGTAGTTACGAACTCCGCCGTCATTAACAGGGTCAAAGTACGCGGGCTTAGAACCGTATGTCTGAACGAATCTCTCAGCGCTGTTTATGGACTCGTCGTTACCCTTAACAGCTGTTACATAATAACGGTAAGCGGAGGGGTTCTTGATGATGTCGGGGTCGATATAAGTAGTTGTGGATATGTTAGCAACCTTGATGTATTCCTCGTCTGTAATCTTCTGGCGATATACATTGTAGGAAGCGGCGCCTGTTGAAGGTGTCCAGCTTACTGTGATTGTAGGATTAGCAGAGTTGCCGACAGACTTAATAGCCTTAACGCCTGTAACGCCTTCGAGGCGGGTAATACTAACAACTACCGACGGTGTGGAGTAAGCCTTTGTAGGTGTGTTATAACCTGTTACACGATACGAATAGGATGTGCCGCTGACAGCAGTTTTATCTACGAAGGATAAACCTGTGGCAAAACCGAGAGAAGTGTATTTGGATGAACCGAGAACAGCTCTTTCAATTAAGTATTTGCTGGCTCCTGTTCTGTAAACCCATTTGAGCTCGATACCGTTCTTAACGTTCTTGGTGGAAGTGATAACCGTAAAGTTAACACGAGTGCATTTAACGGTTGAGGAGAAAGAGCTCTTCTTAGAACCGTTGATTGCTCTTACTTTGTATGAGTAAGTTTTTCCGCCTGTAACAGCGTAGTCTCTTGTAGTAGTAGAAGATACTGTCTTGAGACGCTTTGAGCCTCTGTAGAGCTCATATTTCTTAGCGCCCGATACTTTTTTCCACGTAATAAGCAGGGAGTGGTTTTTGTTTGTAACCTTGAGGCCTGTAGGCTTCTTTAAGGAAGCCGCCGACGCTGAAAAACCGCCGATTGCCATAGTGGAAACAACGATTATAGCCGCAAGCACAGAGCTGATAATTTTCTTTGATGTTTTCATTTGTTTTATCCTCCTTGGATTTGATATTAACACATAGTAAATTATATCATCTAATGAAGCGAAAAGCCATTGGCATTTTGCACAATTATAAAATTAAATAATTGGTCATTATGTTATCGTGCGGATTAAAAAGCGGCTTTTCTGCGTACTCTGCCGTGAATAACCCATAAAGCGATTGATATAACAATAAGCACAATCGAAATAACGATTAAATCCGATAATACCGAAGAGATAATCGTGGTGTACAAATCGCTCAGCGAGCGTGACAATATGGCGATACGTCCTATCGTTCCCGAAGCAAAAACAGCAATCGGAAGAATAAGCAGGAACAGTCCGGCGGAGCTCGTCGCGGTGTGAATATAGCGCAACGCTTTGTGCTTCCACTCGTTTGTGAAGATGAGCACGCAAACAATAGCCGCGCTGATTAAAATCAGGACGACAATCACAGCGGTCAAAACGCCCTTGTTGTTAAGGATGATATCCTGAACAGCGGACAGGTACTTAATCCTTATACTGTCGGAGTAAATCTTGTCGGCGCTTGCCGAAAAGTATTCGAGACTTTCCTCGTTGACGGCTTTAATCTTGTGAGTTTTTATGTATTTGTTCAGAGCCGTTTGCAGACTCTCGTCAAATTTAGAGGTGTTTACTCTGAGAGTTTTTCCCTCGTAGAAGTCGGAAACATAAGACTGAACATCCTCGCGGACAAGAATCTCGTTTACAAAGTCTTCAAAAAAGCTCTTGTCGAGTCCCGACGCGTTGCCCAAATCGGTTAAATTCTCGGTTATTTCAACACACAAATCCTTATAATACTCGGACGAGTTAAGGGTATCCGAAAGGAAGTTGCTGTTAAAAAACGTTATGCGTACTACCATAGCCAGCGAACCGACCGTAATACACAAAGCCAATATAAAGGTCAAAACAGCGTAAAGGACTTTTTTTAAGGAAAGATTTTTAAAAAATTTTTTCATAGTGCACCCTCTTAGGTATCAGGGAGTCGAAACCTAATATCTATTCATAAATACCCACAATCGCGGGACCCGAAACCTTTTCGCCGTATACAAAGAAGCGTTTCTCCGTTAAGCCAAGCTCGTCGAAGGGGTAACATGTGTACATAATGAGGTTTTCCTCGTCCGCGTTTAGGTCATAGGTGGTTTTGTCGTCGGCTTGGGCGATTTTGGTGTCTTTTATACGGTATTCATAGTTGCCGTAGCTTGTCCGTATTTTAACGATATCGCCTATTTTAACGTTTTTAAGTCCGTTAAAATATGTGTTGTTGTGCCCCGAGATGAGTATGGTTTTTCCGTAACCGGGGATAAAGCTTCCGGCGTAAACTCCTACGCCGTTGCGCAGAGCTATGAAGCCGTCGCCGAAGAACAGCTTGGTATCTACACCGCGGTTTTTGATTTCGAGAGTACCGAATTGTTTATCAATCGACGGATAATCCACGTCTTCGGCGTTTACGGTATCGCCCGAGTTGTTGCTGGGCGTAAATATGTTTTCGTAAGAGCGTGAATAGCTCGTCTCGTCATCCTGTAAAAACATACTGCCTATCGAAATGATATCGGACATAAAGGGCATAGTAACCGCAAAAATAAATCCGTAAAGAAGCGCGCAGACAATAATGGGGACGAGAACAAACTGCCTGATATTAGTAAGTATTTTCTTCCTGCGTTTAAGAGCCCGGTTGTTCTTAGATTTCTTCATTTTTAAGCTCTCTCTTCTTCAGAATAACTAAACCGGCGCAAGCGAAAACAAAGGCGGTCAGAAGCGCGCAGCCTGCCGTTACAGGTAAAGCGACGGATGAAAATCCGGTAGTTTTGATAATTTGGTTGCTCTCGTCAACTATAACCGTACCGTCTTTTGTTGTGATTTTTATTCTGGTTTTGTCCGAACCTGCCACAGCGGTAAGTTTAAGAACCGCCGCCGCTTGACTGGCGTAGGAAAGCAGAGTCTGTTTCTCGGAGGACGAGAGGTCTTTAATACTGCTTTTGCCGGTAGCTTCAAGAAAAGATCTGCCGGATGAGATTATTCCGTTTATGTTGTCCGCCTGATGCTGAGTCATATCGATTGTGTTGAAGTGAGCCTCAGCCTGGTTGATATACGCTGACGGGACATAAACCATATTTCCGTTCATATTCGCAGGGGTTCGCATATTGCCTAAAACACTCTGTTCGGCGGCGTTAATCCCCGCGGCGAAAGCCGAAAAACAGGATATAACAACCACAATCAAAGCGATTAATATAGCAGAAAGCTTTTTCAAGTTAAAAAACCTCCTTTTATTAAGTAAATTAAACACGATAATTATATCATAGCGCAGAATAAATGTAAAGAAGCATCGGCTAATAATTAACGGTATCGCGGGAGTAATATTTTCCTGATTTAAAATAACAAAAAATGTTGCAATAAGTCTTGTTTTGTAGTACAATTAATCTGCGTATGTATGGGATTTTGCGAGAAATCGAATAACAAAATGATTAGCTGTGACAATTCCTCAGGTTTAATCGCTGTTCGCATTAATTCCCTATCAAATAAAACGAGGTGCTTATTCTTATGGATAACGTTGAAAAAAATGAAGGTTATGAAATATCGCTGAAAGACCTGTTCGAAATTTTTAAACAGGGACTTTGGATTATGATTGTCGCCGCTGTATTATTCGGTGTAATTGCTTTTGGTTATTCAAAGCTTTTTATTCCGAAAACCTATACGGCGTCGGTAAAGCTTTACGTAGAAACTTCGGTAAAGGGCGACAATTCATACAGTGACTTGAGCGCGCATAATCTGGCGACATCGCTTGTCGGAACATATATCGCTATGCTCGAAACCAATAACTTTAACGAAAAACTGTCGGAAAATCTTGACGAGAGATATACAGCGAGCCAGCTCAACTCTATGGTTCAGTTTAGTAGCGATAACGATGAGGAGATTGAAGTGTTCTCGGCGGTTGTTTCCGCCAAGTCTCCGACCGAGGCAAAGCTTGTGGCTGACAGCGTCGCCGATGTTGCTCCCGGAATTATCTCAAATCTAAAGGACAACACGGAGCTGCGTATAGTGGATAACGCGATTATTCCGACCAAACCGTCCTCGCCTAACGTTACCCGAAACACCATTATAGCCGCGGCGATTGGTTTCTTCCTCGCTCTTGTTTATGTTTTCGCGAGAGAGGCGCTGGACAATAAGATTAAGTACAATCCCGATATTACAGAGATTAACGACATTCCTATTTTATCGGCAATTCCCGATTTCGCGGGACAAAAGATTATTCTCGACATAACTCCCCAAAAGGAAGAAAGCGAGGCAGAAAATGGCTAAGAAAAACAATGAGAAGCGCAGCCGCGCTCTTAAATTCCAGGTAACAGAGGCTTATAAAAAAGCGAGAACCAACCTTGTGTACTCCATAATCAAAAAGGGATGCAGAAAGGTCATTATAACGAGTCCGTATAAAAGCGAGGGAAAAACCACAACGGCTGTTAATGTGGCTATTGCGCTTTCTCAGCAGGTTGACGCGAAGGTTCTTATTATTGACTGCGACCTTCGCCGACCGACTGTCCACACCTTTTTTGATATAAAGAACGACAAGGGACTCGCGAACTACCTCGGAGACGAATGTGCTCTTGACGAGATTGTTGCTCATACAGAGAACCCCAATCTTGATATTGTAAGCTACGGAGCTATCCCCCCGAACCCGTCCGAGCTTCTGTCGAGCGAGAGTATGAAGCAGATGGTTGAGGAGTTTGAAAAGAATTATGATTATATTCTTTTTGACACACCTCCCGTAAATATGGTTATCGACGTTATACCGCTGATAAGTCTCAGCGACGGTATTGTACTTGTTACGAAACACAAGGACACAACATACCCCGAGCTTAACAAGGCGGTGGACACCCTTAAACGCAACAACGCTAAAATCCTCGGAGTTATTATTAATCAGATTCCGACTCTTGAGGCGTCCAAGGGCGGCTACTACCTCTACAGAGCAAGACGCTCGGGCTACTACAGATCACAGGTTTATTAATTATCTATTAAGGCGGAACTTATATGTACCAAAAAGGAACAAGAGGGCTGTTCAAGCACCTTTATTTCCTGATATTAGATATACTTTGTATAAATATATCCTTTGTATTCACATATTTAATCGCGCGGCGGTTTCTTTCGTATAATATGCCGGGCGAGGATTATCACAAGTTAATAATTATTCTGAATGTAACGGCGTTTTTGGTATCCGTTTTTTCAAAGGCGTATAACAACATCCTAGAGCGTGGTTACTGGCGCGAAATGGTCAGCTTATTTACATATTCTATCCTTGTTTTCTTGGTTGCGCTTTTCTTTTATTACGTTTTGGGCGAGAGTTTTATCGAGGGTATTCGTAACAGGTCTTTGATTACCCTGATAATATTTATGTTCCTCAGCTATTTTACCCGAATAGGCTCCAAGCATATTATAAAAACAAGGATGAAGAACAGGAAGATTCGTTCTTTGCTCGTTGTTTCAACAAAAGCGAATGCCGAAAAAACGCTTAGAAAGCTCGTTAAAGGCGATACCGAGGGCTTTAGTATCGCGGGACTTATTATTTCCGACGAGGATATGACGGGCGAGAAGATTGACGGAATTGAAGTTGTCGCAACCGAAAAAACAGCGGCGGATTATGTGTGCAGAAGATGGGTTGACGAGGTGTTTATCGATTTTCAGCGCGACGAACCTTATCCCGCTAAGCTGATAAGCGAGTTTGAAACAATGGGACTGGCTATACACACGCGTATTTTTGACGCCGAGGAAATCGGCGATAAAAGCCGTATTGTTGAGAGGATAGGCGGTTATACCGTTCTCACAACCAGCCTCAACTATGTTTCCGCGTGGCAGCTTTTCCTGAAAAGGCTGGCTGATATTGTCGGCGGAATATTCGGATGTATATTGACAGGTATTCTGTTTGTTTTTGTGGCTCCGATGATTTATATAAAATCCCCCGGCCCGATATTTTTTAAGCAGATCAGAGTAGGAAAGAACGGCAAAAAGTTTAAGCTCTATAAATTCAGAACAATGTACACAGACGCGGAAGAACGCAAAAAAGAGCTTATGGAGAAAAACCGTATTAAGGACGGTATGATGTTCAAGGTTGAGCATGACGAGCGTATTATCGGCTGTAAGGTGCTCCCTGACGGAAAGGTAAAAAAGGGGCTCGGCGGTTGGCTGAGAACCCTGTCGATTGACGAGTGTCCGCAGTTCTTCAACGTTCTTAAAGGCGATATGAGCCTAGTAGGGACAAGACCTCCCACACTTGACGAGTGGGGAAAGTATGAGCTTCACCACCGCGCTCGTCTGGCGATTAAACCCGGACTTACAGGCATGTGGCAGGTGAGCGGCAGAAGCAAAATCACCGACTTTGAGGAAGTTGTAAAGCTCGACACGCAGTATATCCGCGAGTGGAGAATTATCCTCGATATTAAAATCCTTTGCAAAACAGTAGTTTCCGTGTTCAAGAGAGAGGGGTCTATGTAAATGGATGTCCAAAATGTTTTCATAATCGGAAGCAAGGGAATCCCGGGGAATTACGGAGGATATGAGACCTTTGTTGATAAGCTTACCGAGTATCATAAGGACAAGCAGTATATTAAGTATCACGTAGCGTGTAAATCAAATGAAAACGGAGAGTTTGTTTATAATAACGCAAGATGCTTTAAAATTAGGGTTCCGAATATCGGACCCGCACAGGCGATTTATTACGACGTAAAGGCTTTAAAAATCGCGTGTAAATATATAAAAGAAAAAGGCATAAAAAACCCGATAGTGTATATTCTGGCGTGCCGAATCGGTCCTTTTGCCGCGCATTATAAAAGGAAAATACATAGGCTGGGCGGCAGGCTCTGCGTAAACCCCGACGGTCACGAATGGATGCGCGCCAAATGGGCTAAGCCCATAAGGAAGTACTGGAAATATTCGGAAAGGCTTATGACAAAAAACAGCGACCTTATGGTGTGCGACAGTCAAAATATTGAGAAATATATTAATGAAACCTATAGGAAATACGCTCCCAAAACGACCTTTATCGCGTATGGAGCGGAAGTGAATAATAATAAATCCGAAGATACTCTAGAACAATGGCTTAAGGAAAAGGGATTGATTTCCAAGGGCTACTATCTTGTAGTAGGACGGTTTGTGCCCGAAAACAACTACGAGATTATGTTAAAAGAGTTTATGAGAAGCCGAAGTGAAAAGGACTTCGCGCTTATCACTAACGTTGAGGAGAAATTCCTAAAAAAGCTTGAGGAGAAAACAGGCTTTAAAAAAGATAAGCGAATAAAATTTGTAGGAACGGTATATGACAAAAATTTACTTATGAATATTCGGGCGAACGCTTACGGATATTTTCACGGTCATGAGGTCGGGGGAACTAATCCCAGCCTTTTAGAGGCTTTGGGAGCTACCGATCTTAATCTTTTGCTCGATGTAGGCTTTAACCGCGAGGTAGGCGGCGACGGTGCGCTTTATTGGACGAAGGAGGAAGGCTCCTTGGCGAGCTTAATTGACCTTGCCGACAGGATGGATGAGAGCGAGATAAACAGGCTCTCCCAAAAAGCGAAAGACAGAATAAATAACTATTACAGCTGGCAGTATATAGCTGATAAATACGAAAAATTGTTTACGAAAAAACGGTGGTAAAATGAAAATCCTTATGGTTAATAAGTTCTTCTATCTCAACGGCGGAAGCGAAACCTATTATTTTTCACTCAAGAGTCTTTTAGAGCTTAACGGTCATACGGTTATAGATTTTTCAATGGACGACAAAAGGAATTTTTCGTCCGACTACAGCGATTACTTCGTAAAAAACGTTGACTATTCAGGCGGCGGTTCTGTTTTTGAAAAAATGAGAATCGCTAAGAATATTATTTATTCCTCAGAAGCAAAGAAAAAGTTCGAGAGGCTCGTAAAAGATACTAAGCCGGATATTGTTCATCTTAATATTTTTCAGCATCAAATTTCACCTTCAATCCTTGATGTGATTAAAAAGTATAACATCCCGACTGTCTATACGGCTCACGACCTCAAGATGATTTGTCTTAACTATCAGCTTTTGCACCACGGAAAAATATGTGAGGATTGTAAGGACGGAAAACTCAGGCATTGCTTAAAAAACAAGTGCGTCAAGGATTCCTACGCAAAGAGCTTTTTAAACCTTGTCGAGGGCGTGGTTCATCGCAAACGAGGGAGCTACGACGTTATCGGAAAGATAATAAACCCCAGTGAATTTCAAATGAAAAAGTTCATAGAGTTTGGGGTTTCGCCGGATAAGCTTATACATATGGCGAATTTTTTTGAGGGAGTTCCTTACGAAATAGCCGACAGAGATGACCGCGAAAGGTACTATCTGTATTTCGGAAGGCTGTCGCACGAAAAGGGAGTACAGTCCTTAGTGAAGGCTGTCGGAAGCGATATACCGCTTTATATTGTAGGGACAGGTCCGGATGAGGAAGAAATAAAGAATTATATAAATGAAAAAGGGCTTAGCAATATTAAAATGTTGGGATTTAAAAGCGGACAGGAGCTCTATAATTTGGTTGGCAACGCAAAAGCGGTTGTAATGCCCTCCGTAGTTTATGAGAACAGTCCCTATTCGGCTATTGAGGCGCTCAGCCTGAGCAGACCGATTCTCGGCGCGGACATCGGAGGAATCCCCGAGCTTATAAGTAATAACGGCCTTCTGTTTGAAAGCGGAAATTCCGATGACTTGAGGTCAAAAATTCTCAAGCTCGAGAGTGTTGATAAAGAGACCTATAACTCCATGAAAAAAGCGTCCTTCGATTTGTATAAAAAGAACCATATGCCCGGGGCTTATTATGATAAGCTGATGGAGGTATATAAGCAGGTTTGTAAAGAAAAGCGGGGATAGCTTTTGGCTATATAACGTCAAAATTTTGAAACGATACACGGATTATACAAAGGAGATGAAATAGTGAGAGAAAAAACAATAAGAATATCTCTTCTTAATATTTTAATATATATTTCATTAACTTTCCTTTGTATGCAGTTTTTTGTTTCTAACTCTGTTATACTGGATTTCTGTGTGTTCTTTGATTCTCTCGGATTAAAACATATCTTTATGATAAGTACCGTTATAGTCGGGCTTTATTCGGATTTAACACACGGCAGGCTGAGAATTGTCAGATTTTCTTACGAAATAAAAATGGTAATGTTATCGATTATTTCGCTTGTCCTTATTTCGTTCGGATATATGGCGGTTAACGGGTACGGCAATTACTGGATTTCACAGGTTTATTTTCTTATTATTCCCTTGTGGTTCGCGTATACGGTGTTTAAAAACGACTTCTCCGCTAAACGCTTTAAGAGCATAATCAACTACCTGCTGACGGTTTCCGGTGTTCTGTATTCTATTTTTATAATAAGTACAATTGCCGAAGGAAACGGACTGGAGTTCTCCTTTATTGATTCTCAGTCTCCGTTTGAGTCGGAGCTGGCTCACTTCTACCTGCTTATGTATATTTTCTATACATTTATCGAGGATTACAGAGGAAGAGCTTTTTCGGCGCTCTTCTGTGTTCTCGCGTGGAAGAGAATCTGTCTCATTTGTCTTGTGCTGATTACGATAGCGGGATTTATGAAGCTCAGAAATAAGCGCGTAAAAATCGGGTACATAATAGCGATTGCCGTGATTTTTACCATAATTCCTATCTTGAACGAGTACACGCTGTCGTCTGATTTTTCACGATGGTTTAATGAGTTTACGGGGGTAGATTACGTTGAGTTCTCGAACTTCCGTTATTACGCCTTAGAAGCCGCGATTGACGGCGGATTAAAGAGCAAGGGACTGGGCACGTTTTTCAATGTTAAAGTGCCGTGGTACGGTCATTATGTATATGTAAATCCCCATAACGATTTAATGCGGCTGTACCTTGAGGTCTCAGCTGTCGGGTTGTTCCTGTACCTGTTGTTTACGGCGGCAGTCATAAGGAGAAAGTTCTCGTTATTCGTAATACTTTATATGTTCATAGAAATGTCGGGTAATCATCTTATCGGAAACGGAGGTATTCCATACTGGTTTCTCGCGTATTCGCTTGTATTCTTCTTTAATTCATATGACCGAGACGGATTGGGGAACGTGTTCCTTGCGGATGATGAAAACGCTAAAAAGAGGGTTAAACGGCACATCAGCATAAAAGAAGGAAAGATATCCATTCGCAGGTAAAGCCGGGTAAATCGTGTAGGAGGGAAAGTTTTGTCTGATATTAAGGTGTCAGTAGTATGTTTAACATACAATCACGAAAATTATATAAGACAGGCTCTTGAGGGTTTTGTTACCCAAAAGACGGATTTCCCCTATGAGATTATTGTGCACGACGACGCGTCCACAGACAAAACAGCCGATATTGTACGCGAATATGAAAAGAAATATCCCGAAATAATTAAAGCGATTTATCAGCAGGAGAATGTCTACTCACGAGGGATTAGCCCTACAAAAGAATTTGTGTTTCCGGTAATGCGCGGTGAGTACATAGCTTTGTGCGAGGGCGACGACTACTGGACTGACGAGAACAAGCTGCAGATTCAGTATGATTATATGAAGAATCATCCCGAGTGTTCTATGTGCGTTCATCAGGCGACAATTCACGACTGCACAAATAACTCGGAGAAAAACCTGACCGAATGTACCGAGGACAGGGAGTTTTCCGTTGAAGAAATAATTGTTAAGGGCGGCGGGGTATTCGCGACCAACTCAATTTTAATGAAAAAACACGTATATACCGATCTTCCCGAATCCTTAAAAGCAAAAGGGTTCGGAGATTTTCAGTTGTTTATAAACGGCGCTCTCTGCGGCAAGGTTTATTATATGGCGCGGAATATGTCTGTCTACAATTTCGGCGCGGAAGGCTCGTGGACTCAAAGAACAATGTTCAAGAACAACAAAGCCGTAGAGCATTGTGAAGAAGCGATAAGAATGCTTAACTGCTTTAACGAGGCGTATGATTATAAGTATGACGCGGCTGTGAAAAGGGCTGTCGCGAAATACGAATATGACAAGCTCAAGTACCGAGGAAAATTTTTCGAGTCCAAAAAAGAGCCGTACAGAGAGTATTATCTTATGGATGTCGAGAAAAACGGTTTAGTAAAATGCTTCGTGAGAAGCCTTTGTTTCAGGTTTGACTTTTTGAACGCGATATACATAAAAATAAAGGGAAGACATAAATGAGTAAAAAGGTACTATCCAACTTTATATGGCGTTTTATGGAGCGCAGCGGCGCCCAGCTTGTACAGTTTCTTGTGTCTATTGTACTGGCTCGTGTGCTTATGCCCAAGCAGTACGGAATTGTCGCTCTGTTAACCGCTTTTATAACCATACTCAGTATCTTTATTGACAGCGGTCTCAGCAGTGCTCTGATACAAAAAAAGGACGCCGACGACAAGGACTTTTCGACGGTGTTCTATGTCAATATGGCTCTTTGCGCGGTGCTTTATATTCTGCTTTTTATAACCGCTCCGTTTATCGCGGGACTTTACAACAATCCCAATATGACATTATACCTGCGTGTTATCGGAATAACGCTTTTGATTGCGGGCGTAAAGAATGTTCAGACAGCTTATGTTTCCCGAAACCTGATTTTTAAGAGGTTTTTCTTCGCGACTCTCGGCGGAACCGTCGGCGCGGGAATACTGGGAATTATTATGGCGTACACAGGTTTCGGCGTATGGGCGCTGATTGCTCAGTCACTTTTTAATAACGCAGTTGATACGCTTATCCTTTGGCTTACCGTTAAATGGAGACCTAAAAAATTCTTTTCGTTCAGTAGGTTAAAGGGACTTTTTTCCTACGGCTGGAAGCTTCTGGTTTCGTCGCTTATTGACACCGTATATAACAATATCCGCACGCTTATTATCGGCGGTAAATACAGCAGCAAGGAACTCGCTTTTTATGACAGAGGCAACCAGTTCCCGAATGTAATTGTAAACAATATTAACCTCTCCATTGACAGCGTTCTGCTCCCCACAATGTCCAAGGTTCAGACGGACAAAGAGGCGGTACGCTCGATGACAAGGCGTTCGATAAAGATTTCTACCTTTCTTATCGCGCCGTTGCTTATGGGACTTGCGTTTACGGCAACTCCGGTAATCAGGCTGATACTTACCGAGAAATGGCTTCCCGCCGTTTTCTTTTTGAGGATATTTTGCGTGACGTATATGTTCTATCCCATACATACCGCTAACCTGAACGCCATAAAGGCTGTCGGCAGGAGCGATATGTTCCTAAAGCTCGAGATAATAAAAAAAGCGGTCGGTATTACCGCGCTTCTCGCTACATTATGGATAAGCGTAGAGGCGATGGCGTACAGCCTGCTTTTTACTACGGTCGCTTCTATGATAATAAATTCGTGGCCTAACCGAAAATTGCTTAATTATTCGTATTTTGAACAGATGAAGGATATTATCCCGGGAATACTTCTGGCGGTAATAATGGGAGCGATTATTCTTCCGATACAGTATATAGGACTGCCCGATATCGTGACGCTTTGTATTCAAATTCCGCTCGGAGCAATTATTTATATTCTCGGAGCTAAATTATTTAAGCTCGACTCCTTTGATTATCTTTGGGGTATTATTAAGGGACTTTTTAAAGGAAAAGAACAAAAAGAAGAAATAAAAGACTGAGCCTAGGCTTTAGGAAGGAAAGGGAAACGTCACAACACACTACATATTTTTGACGTTATAACACATATGGACAAAATACTGATTACGCAATCCGCAATACCTCCTTTTGAGGAGTACGCGGAGGAAATTAAAGATTTATGGGACTCCCATTGGCTTACAAATATGGGCGTAAAACACAAAGCGTTGCAGGAAAAACTGTGCGCGTATCTCGGAGTGGATAACGTTGAGCTCGTGGTAAACGGACATATGGCGCTGGAGATGACTCTGCAGGCTTTGGAGCTTTCGGGCGAGGTGATTACCACACCCTATACCTTTGCCTCAACGACCCATGCAATTGTGAGAAACGGACTAACTCCGGTGTTCTGTGATATAAATCCCGAAGATTTTACGATTGACGTTAACAAGATTGAGGCTCTCATCACCGAGAAAACCTCGGCGGTACTGCCTGTACACGTTTACGGAAATATCTGTGACGTTGAGAGGATAGACGAGATTGCGAAGAAGTATAATCTCAAGGTTATTTACGACGCGGCTCACTCCTTTGGCGAGGCCTATAAAGGGACGGGCGTCGGCAACTTCGGAGACGCCTCGATTTTCAGCTTCCACGCTACCAAGGTTTTCAACACCGTTGAGGGCGGCGCGGTCTGCTTTAAGGACAAAAAAACCGGCGAAAGGATTTACGACCTTAAAAACTTCGGCATACACGGGCCCGAGGTTGTCAGCGGTATCGGAGCTAACGCCAAGATGAACGAGTTCTCCGCGGCTATGGGACTTTGTAACCTGCGCCATATTGACGACGAAATTTTTGCTCGAAAAAAGCTTTTTGAAAAGTATGTTGAAATTCTCGGCGAAATTAAAGGGCTTAGGCTTATGCCTATAAAGGAAGATATCGTTTACAATTACGCTTATTTCCCTGTGGTTTTTGACGAGAAAGAGTTCGGCAAAAGCCGCGACGTGGTTTATGACGAGCTTTGTGCCGAGGGTATCTTCCCGAGGAAGTATTTTTACCCGATAACAAGCGACTTTGACTGTTATAAGGACAGGTTTAATCCTCTCGAAACTCCGACGGCGTATGAGACAAGTAAGAAAATCTTATGTCTCCCGCTTTACGGCGCGCTCGGCGAAGAAAACGTTGAAAGAATTTGTAAAATAATCAAAAGGTAAATAATATTTTAAATTCCGCGCATACTATGTATTATGGTATGGATAATTTTGTTAATTGTTTTCGCGGTGATATTAATAACTCTTTATTCCTGTGTTATCTGCGCTAAACAGGCGGACAGGACAATGAAAAAAATATTTGAAAACAAAAACGAGCCGTCGCAATAAGCGACGGCTCAATT
>X127_Alpine_Marmot__coassemble_106_pt1 | contig 16629 bp, 18 predicted proteins | sample X127_Alpine_Marmot__metabat2_low_PE_002 | metagenome-assembled genome bin X127_Alpine_Marmot | reverse complement strand
GATGAGAGCAGCGCCGCTCTTATTCAGGGAATGACTCTTGGCGGCGTTCTTTTTGATGAGGTTGCTCTTATGCCGCGCTCATTTGTCGAACAGGCTCTGGCGAGGTGCTCGCTTGAGGGGAGCAGGTTCTGGTTTAACTGTAATCCCGAGTATCCTGCTCATTGGTTTTATCGAAATTGGATAAAAAATCGCGAACGCAAAAAGGCGCTTTACCTTCATTTTACCATGCGCGATAATCCGTCCTTGTCTGCTGAAACCATAGAGCGTTACAAGAGCATTTACAGCGGAACCTTTTATCAGAGGTTTGTACTCGGCAAGTGGGTTGCGGCGTCGGGCGCAGTATATCCTTTTATGAACGACAGCTCTTTTGTAAAGGTGCCCAAAGGACCGTTTGAGGATTACGCTGTGTCAATAGACTACGGTACGGTTAATCCTGCCTCAATGGGTCTATGGGCGCTAAAAAATGATGTGTGGTATCGAATTGACGAAAGCTACTTTGACTCAAGACGAAAGGGAAGACAGCGAACGGACGAGGAACATTACAGAGCCCTCGGGGAGCTTATCGGTGACAGGAAAATCAGTACTGTTACCGTAGACCCGTCGGCAGCCTCGTTCATTCAGACTATACGCCGTCACGGCGAGTACAACGTAACTCCAGCCGTAAACGACGTCCTAAACGGAATAAGACAGACCGTTACCGCTCTTAAAGAGGGCAGGGTAATGATTTGTGAAAACTGTGTTGACAGCATAAGAGAATTCTCTCTTTACCGCTGGGACGAACGCGGCGAGGACAGACCTGTCAAGGAGAACGACCACGCTATGGACGACATAAGGTATTTTGTCGCCACAATTCTAAACGGCGGCGAGAGCTTTGCGGCTTTTGCCGCCAGAAGATAACAGGAGGAGAATCTTGTTGAATTTCTTTAAGAGAAATAAAAATCAAAAAAACGGAGAAGCGGCGGTTTCTCCCGCGCCGCAATCATCAACAACACATCCCTTTGATTTAATTAACGACTACTCTCCGCTTACTTCTTTGGAGCTTGATTTATACAGCTCACTCAGAGAAGCCGTGCCAATTATTGACGCGGCTATTGAAAAAATTGTCAGGCTTGTCGGTTCGTTTGAAGTGATTACAGGCGACAAAAGGTCGCAGAAGTCGCTTGACAGATTTCTGTCAGATGTTCTATGCGCAGGCGGTAACAGAGGAATATATCCGTTTATCACAACTTATTTAAACGAGCTTCTGACCTATGGCGAGGCTGTCGGCGAGATTGTGCTCAGCTCTGATAACTCTACAATCAGCGCGCTGTATAATGCCGGACTTAAAGATGTCAGAATAGTCGGCGACGGCAATCCGCTAAATATTGTCGTGTGCAAAAACGACGGCGACCTTACTCCGGCTCTCTATCAGGAGCTTTTACTGCCGACTCTTATGAACCCTGTTCCCGGTACGGTCAGGGGCACTTCCGTGCTCAAAAGTCTGCCGTATGTCAGTGGAATACTTCTCAAAATTTATGACGCGATAGGCAAGAACTGGGAGCGAGTTGGGAACGTCAGGTTCGCCGTAACATACAAGCCCGACGCAAACTCCGCGACAGTCACGAAGAAACAGGCTCAACAGATTGCCGACGAATGGTCAAAGGCTATGCGTTCAAAGGACGTGTGCGACTTTGTGTCGGTAGGCGACGTGAGCGTTAAGGTTATCGGCGCGGACAATCAGGTGCTCGACAGCGAGGTTCCAGTGCGACACCTCACGGAGCAGATTGTGGCTAAGCTCGGACTGCCTCCCTTCGTGCTCGGGTTGAGTTGGTCAACCTCCGAGCGTATGAGTATTCAGCAGGCTGATATTCTCACGAGTGAGCTTGAGTTCTACAGGACGCTTTTAACGCCTGTGATTGTTAAAATCTGCAAGCTATTTTTACGTCTTAACGGCTTTGATGATGAGGTAGAGGTTAAGTGGGATTTAATCAATTTGCAGGATGAGGTGGAGCTCTCACAGGCACGTCTTAACAACGCCAGAGCGGCGCAGATTGAGGAAGAAATTCTGAACACGAATCCCCAAAATGCGGATGAGCAGGAGGAAGAAGTTATGGATGAAATGGGAATAGGAGTGAACGAGTGAAGACAGAACAGTTAGTAAAGAATGTAACTCCCGACAAAAGCGAGCTTGAGCTTATAAACAGCTATACGCGTAAACCTCTCTGTGAGGACGAGGTATATGTGTTCTCGGTTGTTTTGTGCGATAACGAGATTGACCGTGACTTTGAGCGCTTTACGGTGGAGGCTTTGGAGAAGCTCTCACAGCTTTTCGTGGGAAAGACAGGAATCTTTGACCATAATCCCACAGCGGCTAACCAGAGCGCCAGAGTAATAAGCTGTAAGGTGGAGGCAGTCGCCGGCAAAAAGAACTCCCTCGGCGACGATTATTTCAGGCTTGTTGCCAGAGCGTATATGCCTATAAGCGACAGCAACAAAGCGCTCAGAGAGTCAATCGACAGCGGAATCGTCCGAGAGGTGAGCGTCGGTTGTTCGGTTGAAAAAACCTTGTGCAGTATTTGCGGCGAGGATATTAACTCCCATAAATGTCCGCACGTAAAGGGTGAAACCTACAACTCCGCGCTTTGCTACGGAGAGCTTATTAACCCTACTGACGCGTACGAGTTTAGCTTTGTAGCCGTACCGGCTCAGAAGGGCGCGGGGGTAATTAAATCATTCGGAAAGGAAAAATCTATGACCGATATTTTAAAGAGTATAGAGAAAAACGAAGCTGTCACCTTAACAAAAGCTGACAGCAAGAAGTTAAACGAGTATATCGAGGGGCTGAAAAAGCAGGCTGCGGACGGAGCTGTTTACCGAAACAATCTCATTAAAGATGTTCTGAAATACAGCTCAATTTCCGAGCCTGAAATTTCACGCGGAACTATGGAGAGCGTTGTAAAAGCGCTATCCGTTGAGGAGCTCGGCGAGTTAAGAAAGGTCTATAAATCAAAGGCTCAGAAGAAACTTCCGCCGGTGGTTCAGCTTTTCCCTCAGAAATCTGAAACAAAATCAGAGAAAAACACAGAATTTAAAATTTAACTCAGAAAGGTAATTTATTATGAACGTAGATTTTAAAGGCTACGGCGAAAACGTAGCGACATTTATTGCAGACGATACAGTAAAGGCGGGTAACTTTGTAGTTATGAACGAAAATTTCAGCGTAACAGCGGCGGCTGAGGGCAATGAAATTTTCGGTTACTGTGTGGGTGTAAACGACGGATACGCCGCCGTACAGCTCGAGGGCTATGTTGAGGCTCCTGTGTCAGGCAATGTAAGCCTCGGGCTTACAGGCATCGCGGCGGCTTCGGCTACATCTGTCGCCGCGAGCAACACCGCGTCAGCGCACAAGGTTATTTTCGTCAATGACGGTGTTATAGGATTTATTCTTTAATTAATAGAGATTAGTTTAATAAAACACTAATCAGATTTATGGTGTCAGCTAAGTTCGCCGCAAGCGGCAACGAGCAATGACTTAAATTTCTATTTACGCCTTATCTGCCCACAGTAAGGTCGTAAAGATTTTAATATAGATTTGTGGGCAGAAAGGCTATGGAAATTATTATGGCAAAATTTGAAAATATTACAATTGAAAAAGGTATGTATGGGTCAAAGGGAAGCCTTACGGACGTGCTTGAAACTCTCGACCCGTCGAATGAATATGAGGGTACTTCGCTTGAAGGCCTTGACGCGTTCGGCAGACAGCTCAAGAGATATGATATCAGAGTGTCGGGAAAGGGCAGCGACTGTGTTGAAAAGTTCTTCCAGACTTCTAACTCCGCGGCGCTTTTTCCTGAGTATGTGAGCCGCGCCGTTAAGCAGGGTATGGAGCAGGCGGACATCATCCCCGATATAGTAGCCAGCGTTACTAATATCGACGGTATGGATTACCGTTCAATCGCTTCAATCCCCAGCGAGGACGACAAGACCCTCAAGGTTGTAGCCGAGGGCGCTAAGATTCCTCAGACCGTTGTTAAAACACAGGAGAACCTTGTTAAGCTCCACAAGCGCGGCAGAATGTTAGTCTCAAGCTACGAGGCTATCCGCTTCCAGCGTCTTGACCTCTTTACCGTCACTCTTAATCAGATTGGCGCGTATATCCGCAGAGCTCAGCTCAAGGACGCTGTGGACGTTCTCTTAAACGGCGACGGCAACGACAACGCCTGCTCAACCATTGAGTTAATCAAGAGCGGCGACGGCATTACATACGGTGACCTGTTAAAGCTTTGGGGAGAACTCAGTCCTTACGAGCTCAACACAATTTTAGCTCCCACAGACGCTATGAAAACTATCCTCTCACTCTCGGAGATGAAGGACGCAAGCGCCGGTCTTAACTTCCAGGGTACAGGCAAGATGGTTACGCCCTTGGGCGCTACTCTCCTGCACAATCACGCTATGACCTCAGGTAAGCTTATCGGTCTCGACAGGAACTGCGCTCTCGAAATGGTTCAGGCAGGCGATGTCGTTACAGATTACGATAAGCTTATTGACCGTCAGCTTGAGCGCGCGGCTATCAGCTGTACAGCAGGCTTCGCCAAGATTTTCAAAGAATCCTCAAAGGCGCTCTCTTACTAAGAGGTGAGCCTATGAACTTTGAAAATACACAGAACAGGTTCAGATTACTGTCGGGCTTGAGCGAGGACGAATGTGAAAACTGGAACACGGTTCTGACTGAGTCGGTTGATTATGTTAACAGTATTGTAGTTAAAAAGAATTTGAACGATTCAGACAGGGACAGGCTCGGCACTCTCGCAGGAGTATTGGCTTACTGCAAGTATATGGTTTATACGATTGAGAGCGGTTCGGGATTCAAAGCCGGCGAGCTGTCCGTTAACGCCGACCGCGACACATTAAACAACGCTCAGGCTTTATGGCAGAACGAGCTAAGGCTTAACGCCGATTTAGTTTCGGAGCCGAGCTTCGTGTTCAAGAGGGTGATGCCTTGAAAAGTATAGACCGTATCCTCAAAAACTGGGGCGAAAAAGTTAGCGTTATTCAGAACGGTGAGACCGTTACAGGCAACGCGGTAATCCAGCCGATGAACCGAAAGTGGAGAACTTATCTGAGCGGCGAGAGAGTCCCATTAGGAATCCTCGACAATAATTATTTTTATATGATTGCCGCTCCCGAGTTTAACCTCGGTCAGACAAGCGGCGGTACTGTGGAGTGTTCGGACAAAAAGTACTATATTCGGTCCTGCGGCGATTTCAAAGTTAAGGATAAAAAGTTATATGTGTGGGCGGTACTTGCCGCCCGCACAGAGCCTTTGGAGGATGACTATGACTGAACTTGAAAGTGTTATAGACAAGCTTGTCCGCTCGGTAAAACAGAAGGGAACATTTGAGAATATCCGTTTTATTAACGCCTATAACTTACAGCCTGCCGAAAAGCCTGTGGAGGGTTTTTTGGCGGTTTTGGAAACAGGCGAGATAGGCGACGTTATCAAGCTTAATACTCGCCTAATCGGCGGAAGTGGTATTTCGGGTTCTCAGCTGGGATATACCGCTGTTGAGCTTGCCGCCGCGCTCAAGGAGGCGGATACAGATACATATATAGACAGTATCGTCTTAAGCGAAACAAAGTACGATAAGAATATTACGGCTTTTTATCGTGATATTAAACTCAGCCTTTTACTCGGCGCGGGAGGTTTTAAGCACGACTCATACACCTCAATTTTAATCAACTCCGAACCTGTAAGCGGTATTACGGCTTTTAAATGGGAGGAGATTATCGACGGAGTTTCGCTGTATGAGTTTAACCGAGGAGAGCCTTACGCTAATATCAACAGCAAAAAGTATTATGAAATTACGGTTGAAACAAAAGAGGTGTCGTTACTGAATTTTGAGAACGGATTTACACTTGCTACAGGGAAAGGCGAAAAAGCAATAAGCTTTTTTGACTGTATGATAAACAAAATTTCAACCTCTCTAAACACAAAAGGTCAGATTATTTATAAAGTGACAATTATCTCTGATAAGAAGGTGACAGCGTGAATACGGAAGATTTTGAACAAGGCGGTCCTGAAAGCTACGCACGCGTAATCAGCGAGTTGTTCGAGCAGGACAGCCGCCGCTTTAGCCGCGCGTTATCTGAGGAAGAGGAGGCGAAAGCGCGATGAATTCACTAATACGTTTTAAGGGTTACACGTTTGAGCATAACCCCAGAACTCTCCTTATTACATCACAGAAGAACATCTCCCGACAGAGCGTTCTCGGCGCGAAAAGCACCGTTCGCGAAACAGGCGATAATTGCCGAGTTATTACGGGGGAGGGAACAATCCACGGCGATAACTGTATCTATAAATTTATGAAGCTTTTTCAGCTCAAGGAACAGAGCGGCAGCGGAATACTCAGCCTGCCGAATATAAAGCCGTTTTACGCGTATTTTTCGAGTCTTGAGTTTTCCGCGGACCCAACGCCCAAGCTTATTACATATAAATTTGTCTTTAAGGAGGACAGCTTAAAACAGTGTCCTTCGGCGTCGCCCGAAAAGTTCTATTATACTCAGGAAGGCGAGGATTTGTGGGATATTTCATATAAGTTTAATGTACCCGTTGAAACCCTCGTTGAGCTTAACCCCGAGCTTAACAGCGTTAACGAAATTGAACAGGGAACAAAGGTGAGGATATGTTAGAGCTTTACGGAATAGACGCTGAACAGTCACAGATAAAACTCAGAGATATCATAAGCCTTACAATTAATCAGGAGGAAAATGTGCCCGCAGATGATTTGAGCGTAACGCTCTCGTATAATCGTGAGATGCCCGAGCTGTACAAGGTTCTGTTAAAAGAAAACGGCGAAACTGTGTTCAAGGGAATTGTTGACGAGCAGCAGATTGTGACAGATGACAGCACAGCTTATAACAGGATAATAGCGCGCAGTATGGCGGCGCTTTTGCTCGACAGCGAGAGCGAGCCTGTGAGCTATAATCAGCCCTCAACCTCTGTCATTTTTAAGTATCATATTGAGCCTCTCGGAATTAAGAAGTACAAGGGTGATAATATATTGGCAAAAGAGCACTTAAACATTCCCAAAGGCTCGACAAACTGGCAGGCGGTCGAGGCCTTCTCAAAGCTCGCTTTCGGACGCTTTCCTAGGGTTGAGGGCGACGGCACAATCAACTTTAACGGGGTTATAAACGATACGGAAATTTTGTTTTCAAATAATGGCGGCATCGGATATAATTCTATAAAAGAAAATAATAAAAGGTGTAAAATCCTGTCAAACGTTCGGGTTAAGGTTAAGTCCGGCGGCGGTTATGATATGAATGTTAAAAACGAATACGCGAACAGCCTTATTAAACGCGAAAGGTATCTTGACGCTTCTGTCGCTTCGGCGTCTCCCGATATTGCTCAGATTATGATTGACAAGGGCAACGCTATGTCCTATGAACTGGAGCTTAAAAGTCCTTACAGACTGTTGAATATACTGGGCGCTAAAGCCTTAATCAGCGACAGTTTAATAGGGGAAAGGGCAGGACTTTATGTGAGCTCCGTTTATTACAAGCTTACTCCCGACAGTGAGTTTACAACGGTAAAGCTAAAAAAGGAGAACTGATATGTGGATTATAGATTATATTACACGTAACTCAATAACAGATAACAGAACCGAGCAGGGGAGCGTAAGAGGCTCGGCGGCGGGCAGAGTTGAAATAAACGCCTCGAGCAGTTTCAGCAAAACGCCTGTGTCCGCGCCATACGGTATCGCGTATGTTCCTCCCGAGGGTGAAAAATCCGTTGTGGTTTCGTCATCCGACGGAGAGGTGTGTATCGGCACAATCTCCCCCGATAAAGGGCTCAAGCCCGGCGAGATAATGTTTTATTCAAAAGGCGGAGCTACTCTTAAACTCGGGAACGACGGGAAAGTTTACATAAACGGAGAGGTATACAAATGAGCGATATTAAAGTTGAAAACGGAGATATTGTTATTCGTCCCAACGGCTTGCCAAAAACCGTTTCGGGTTTTGATGAGATAATTCAGCAAATTGAGATAGCCGCGTCTTTTGTTAAAGGGAGCTTTGCTTACGACAGAAGTTTGGGATTATTTGAAGCCAAACTCGATTTTAACAGCGACAACATTATTTCGACTCTTGAAAGTCTGATTAACGAGGCTTTGGTAAACAGCGGAGTGTATGTTGAAGTCAACTCATTAAAGCGAAATAACGACGAATACTACGCGGCGATTACCGTGTCCGACGGATTCCGCGAAAAAGAAACAGAGGTGAAAATCAATGGAAAGTTATGACAGCATACTTTCGGGTATGAAAGAAAAATACACAGAGCTGTCGGGCAGAGATGTTCCCGAGGGTTCGGATATTGATATAAGGATGAAAGTTCTTGCGGGCGAGATTTTTGACAGCGAAGTTAATCTTGATTTTGTTAAGCGGCAGATGTTCGCGTCCACAGCCACAGGAGAGTATCTTGATATGCACGCTGAGGACAGAGGGATAAGCCGCAACAAGGCGATTAAGGCGAGGGGCAAGGTTACGTTTTCAATAAGCGCCGTAAGGGAAGACGCCATAAACATTCCTCAGGGTACCATAGTCGGAACGTCGGGCGATGTGTGTGTAACATTCGCCACCACCAGAGCGGCAACTCTCGCGGCGGGAGTATTGTCCGTAACTGTGCCCTGTATAGCCGAAACAGCAGGCTTTGAGGGGAATGTCGCGGCTCAGACAGTAGATGTAATTATTACCAACGTCATCGGCGTTGACAGCGTTACGAACAGCTCCCGTATCTCAGGCGGAAGCGACGCGGAGAGCGACGAGTCGTTGAGAAAAAGAGTACTGAATACCTATATATCTGTATCTAACGGAACAAATGCCGCCTATTACAAAAAACTCGCCGAGAGCGTAGAAGGAGTAAAATCCGCCTGCGTAACTCCCCGAGGCAGAGGAGCCGGAACGGTTGACGTGTATATCTCGGGATACAACGAAGAAGCCTCCCCGGCTTTGGTTGCCGATGTACAGAGGCTTCTCAACGAACAGCGAGAGTTAAATGTAAACGTACTTGTTTCGGCGGCGCTTTCGGTTCGCGTTTCACTCGGCATTGTCGTTATGGTAAAAGACGGTTATGATTTTAACGCTGTTTCTACCGCCCTGCGTTCGGAGCTCAGCTCCTACATAAGCTCGCTCGGAGTCGGCGAGGATGTTCTCGAATCATACTTGGGACGAGTCATCCTCAGCGTTGAGGGCGTGTATGATTATTACTGGATAAACGGTTATAATTCAAGCTACACTATCGATAATAATGAGTTCTCTAAGTTTAATGCGATTACTATTGAGGAGGGCTCGTGGTGACAACTTTACAATCCTTAGCTAAAAAGCTTGAGCCTCTCGGTGTTTATGATATCAGCGAGGGAACAAATATCTACGATGAGCTGTCAGCATATGCTTACGCGCTGGATAAGCACAGAACCAATATGAAAACAGCGCTAAGGGAGTGCTTTATATCGACGAGCGAAAGCTACGGAATTGAAATCCGTGAAAAGGTATTCGGTAATGTTAGGGAAGATTACACCCTTTCTCAGCGACGTGAAATGCTCAAACTCAGACGCGGGTTTGGAGGCGGCGATTTTACTCCGGCAGGATTCGATAAATTTATGTCAAGCCTCGGCGTAGGAAACTACAACCTGCTTGAAACGCACGTCAGCTATGAGGTTACGGTAACGCTGAACAACACTTTCAGCAACACCGACGCGAGGTGGATTGAAAATCAGATTAAGCTGATTATGCCGGCTCACCTCTTAATCTATGTCTATTACGGCGGAAGAACATTCTCACAAATCGACGGGGATAATTTAACATATTCGGATTTCAACAACAATGCCGGAACATGGGCAGAAATTGACAATAATTAGAAAAGAAGGTAAATAATGGCATCAACAAACAAAACACCTAATCTTGGGCTTAGCAGTTGGCTTGACGCCGACCGACCCAAACGTATGGATTTTGTATCGGATAACAATATAATCGACTCGGTGCTGGGAACTCATCTCAACGACTCGGTTTTACATCTGACGCAGGTCGAGAAGGATAAGGTTGATGAACCGTTCAGAATTTATACGCTGTACGGTAACGGCGAGTCAACAACAAGTCTCAGATACGATTTTGAACCATCGCTTGTTATAGCGTTTAAGATTAACGGTCCTATTTTTGAATATACAAACTCCAAAAACAAAATTGAGTCGGCTATAGCCACAAAACACGGTTCAAGTACGGGAATAATGCTTTCCGACAATCTGGTAACGTTTTATCAGGGCGCAATACCCGACACCAATTTATATAACAATATGAACGAAGAACAAGCGCAGTATGTGGTAATAGCTTTTAAATAAAAGCAAAATGGGCTGTGCTCAACCCCCGAAAGTTAGACCAAAACTAACTCTCGGGGGTGTTTTACTTTATAGGAAGAATGTCTGTTTTCTGTTGGAAATTAGTATAATATATAAAAAAGCTCGAAGCGTGAACTTCGAGCTTTAAATTCTGTAGGAGATTATTTATCAGCGATTGCAGCCTGTGCAGCGGCAAGACGAGCAATCGGAACTCTGAACGGTGAGCAAGATACATAATCAAGACCAATCTTGTGGCAGAACTCAACGGAGGAAGGATCGCCGCCGTGCTCACCGCAGATACCGCAGTGGAGCTCAGGACGTGTAGCCTTACCGAGCTTGATAGCTGTTTCCATAAGTTTGCCTACGCCTGTCTGGTCGAGCTTAGCGAACGGATCGTTCTCAAAGATTTTAGCGTCGTAGTAAGCGTCGAGGAACTTGCCCGCGTCGTCACGGCTGAAGCCGAATGTCATCTGTGTAAGGTCGTTAGTACCGAAGCAGAAGAACTCAGCCTCTGTAGCGATTTCGTCAGCTGTAAGAGCAGCTCTCGGAATCTCAATCATTGTACCAACCTCGTACTTGAGGTCAACGCCGGCTGCGGCGATTTCAGCGTCGGCAGTCTCAACAACAACCTTCTTAACGTACTTGAGCTCTTTGATGTCGCCTACGAGAGGAATCATAATCTCGGGCTCTACTGTCCAATCGGGATGAGCCTTAGCAACATTGATAGCGGCGCGGATAACAGCGCTTGTCTGCATCTTTGCGATTTCGGGATATGTTACAGCCAGACGGCAGCCGCGGTGACCCATCATCGGGTTGAACTCGTGGAGGCTGTCGATGATAGCCTTAATCTGCTCAATTGTCTTGCCCTGAGCGTCAGCGAGCTTCTTGATGTCCTCATCAGTTGTGGGAACGAACTCGTGGAGAGGCGGGTCTAAGAAACGGATAGTAACAGGGTTACCCTCGAGAGCCTCATAAAGAGCCTCAAAGTCAGCCTGCTGAACAGGGAGAATCTTAGCGAGAGCAGCTTCTCTTTCTTCAACTGTATCGGAGCAAATCATCTCACGGAAAGCGTCAATTCTGTCGCCCTCGAAGAACATATGCTCTGTACGGCAAAGACCGATACCCTCAGCACCGAGCTCTCTTGCTTTCTTAGCGTCAGCGGGTGTGTCGGCGTTTGTTCTAACTTTGAGTGTTCTGTACTCGTCAGCCCAAGCCATGATTCTGCCGAACTCGCCGGCAATCTTAGCGTCAACAGTCGGAATAGCACCGTCATAGATGTTACCTGTTGTGCCGTCGAAGGAGATTACATCGCCCTCGTGGTACTCTTTGCCGCCGAGTGTAAATACCTTGTTTTCCTCGTCCATAACGATAGCGGAACAACCGGATACGCAGCATGAACCCATACCGCGGGCAACAACGGCAGCGTGAGATGTCATACCGCCGCGAACTGTAAGGATACCCTGAGCAGCCTTCATACCCTCGATATCCTCAGGTGAAGTCTCAAGACGTACGAGAACAACCTTCTCGCCTCTGTCTGCCCACTCTTTAGCGTCGTCAGCAGTAAATACAATCTTACCGCAAGCAGCACCGGGAGCAGCGCCTAAAGCCTTGCCGATAGGAGTAGCCTTCTTAATAGCCTCAGCGTCAAACTGGGGATGGAGAAGTGTGTCAAGGTTACGGGGGTCAATCATTGCTACAGCTTCCTGCTCTGTTCTCATACCCTCGTCAACGAGGTCACAAGCGATTTTAAGAGCAGCCTGAGCGGTTCTCTTGCCGTTACGTGTCTGGAGCATAAAGAGCTTACCGTGCTCTACTGTGAACTCCATATCCTGCATATCTCTGTAGTGGTTCTCAAGTGTATTGCAAACCTGTGTGAACTGAGCGAAAGCCTCGGGGAACTTTTCTTCCATCTCGCTGATGTGCATAGGTGTACGAACACCCGCAACAACGTCCTCGCCCTGAGCGTTTGTAAGGAACTCGCCGAAGAGACCCTTTTTACCTGTAGCGGGGTCACGTGTGAACGCAACGCCTGTACCGCAATCGTCGCCCATATTACCGAAAGCCATCATCTGTACGTTAACAGCAGTACCCCATGAATAAGGAATATCGTTGTCACGACGGTAAACGTTAGCTCTGGGGTTGTCCCATGAACGGAATACAGCCTTAACAGCCTCAATGAGCTGTACCTTAGGATCGGAGGGGAAGTCCTCACCGATCTTCTCTTTATATTCAGCCTTGAACTGGTTAGCGAGCTCTTTAAGATCCTCAGCTGTGAGTTCTACGTCCTGTGTAACGCCCTTCTCAGCCTTCATCTTGTCGATGAGCTCCTCAAAGTACTTCTTGCCGACTTCCATAACAACGTCGGAGAACATCTGGATAAATCTTCTGTAACAGTCATAAGCCCAACGAGCGTTGCCCGAAGCCTCTGCCATATACTCAACAACGTCTTCGTTAAGACCGAGGTTGAGGATTGTGTCCATCATACCGGGCATTGAAGCTCTGGCACCTGAACGTACGGATACGAGGAGCGGGTTCTTCTTATCGCCGAACTTTTTGCCGGTGATATCTTCCATCTTCTCGATGTACTCCATAATCTGGCCCATAATCTCGTCGTTAATCTGACGGCCGTCCTCATAGTACTGAGTACAAGCCTCTGTCGAGATTGTGAAGCCCTGCGGAACAGGGAGACCTAAGTTTGTCATCTCAGCAAGGTTAGCACCCTTACCGCCGAGAAGTTCACGCATTGAAGCGTCGCCCTCTGTAAACAAATAAACCCATTTGTTTGCCATAAAAATTACCTCCTGAAATTTAGTAATTGTATTTGATACAGCTCTTAAGTAACCGCTGAATAATTCACGCCTTACTTTCTTAGCTGTACCGACTTACACAGTCTTATGGTTATTATAGCAAACTTTAATTGAAAATGGAATATCATTTTGAAAAAATTTGCAATAAATGTTGATAATTTTCCCCAAATATTATGTATAAAACAAATAAAATATAATTTTTTTACAAATTAGGCTTGAAAATTTTCACAGTTATGCGATAATAAATATAAGTATGCAACATATATGGAGAAACGATTATGGATAAATGCGCGGTTATCCTCGCCGGCGGCGAGGGAAAACGAATGAAGATGAACAAGCCGAAGCCTCTTGCCGAGGTTCTCGGGGAACCTATGCTCAGATGGGTTATAAACTCCGTCAAGAGAGCGGGGATTGACAACATCTGCGTTGTTAAGGGCTTCGGAAAGGAATATATCGACGGGTTCGTGTCTACGCTTGATTTTCCAGTTGAGACGGTTTATCAGGCTGAGCGTCTCGGCACAGGCCACGCCGTTATGCAGGCTAAAGCTTTCCTGGAAAACGCCGGCGGCAGTGTTGTAATTCTCAACGGCGACGCTCCGTTTATGGACAGCGACACGATAAAAAGCTCCTACGAATTCCACAAGAGCGAAAATAACTCCGCTACGGTTATCTCGGCTAAGGTCAGCGACCCGACAGGCTACGGACGTATTGTCCGCGATGAGAACGGCGATTTAAAGGCGATTGTCGAGCAGAAGGACGCCGACGCGGCAACTGCCTCTATAAACGAGGTTAACTCGGGCGGCTTTTGGTTTGATACGGACAAGCTTTTGTCGGTTCTCGGCGAGATTAAGTCCGACAATAACGCCAAGGAATATTATCTTCCCGACGCTCTCAAACTTCTTTTAAAGAAAAATGAGAAAATCGGAGCCTTTACGGCTAAAAGCCCAGACACGGTTCTCGGCGCAAACGACCGCGAACAGCTGAGGGAGCTTGAAAAGATTGCAACAGCAAAAGGGTATAGTTGTTAATTATAAATACTTAATTATAATAAGGGAGAGTACAAAATGAATTTTCACGGAAAAGACATCAAAATCTTCACTGGCAGTTCCAATATTCCCGTAGCTCAGGGCATCGCGGGATGTTTAGGGTTACCGCTCGGTAAATGCGCTTGCCAGAAATTCTCCGACGGAGAGATTTCTGTAACAATCAACGAGTCCGTTCGAGGCTCGGAGTGTTTTATCGTTCAGTCCACCTGCACACCTGTCAACGACAACCTTATGGAAATGCTCATTATGATTGACGCTATGAAGCGCGCGTCGGCGGCGAGAATTACCGCTGTTATGCCTTATTTCGGATACGCTCGTCAGGACCGTAAGGCTAAGCCTCGTGATCCGATTTCATCAAAGCTTTGTGCTGATATCATAACAGCCGCAGGCGCTGACAGACTTCTTACAATGGATCTTCACGCTAACCAGATTCAGGGTTTCTTCAATATCCCTGTTGACCACCTCAAGGGTGCCGGCATCCTCGCCGACCATATGAAGGAGAAGGTTGGCAATAACGCCGATGATTATGTTGTTGTATCTCCCGACCTGGGTTCGGTAACAAGAGCCCGTAACTTTGCCAGCCGTATCGGCACAACCCTCGCTATCATAGACAAACGCCGTCCCAAGGCTAACGTATCCGAGGTTATGAATATTATCGGTAACGTTGAGGGCAAAAAGGTTATTATCCTTGACGATATGATTGATACCGCCGGAACACTCTGCAACGGCGCTAAGGCTATCGTTGAAAAGGGCGGCGCTACCGAGGTTTACGCCTGCGCTACTCACGCTGTACTCTCAGGTCCTGCTATCGAGAGAATCCAGAACTCCGTAATCAAAGAGCTCGTACTTCTCGACACAGTTCCGCTTCCCGAGGAGAAGAAAATTGATAAATTCACCGTTCTTCCCACAGCTCCCGTATTTGCTGAGGCTATCGCTCGTATCTATAACGATAAGCCTTTCACAGCGGCATTTGATTAATAAATAATGAGGCTTCCCCTTTTGGGGAAGACTTTTTATTAGCACTTGTATTTAAATAGGTTTGTAAAATGTTTGGCAAAAAAAAGTTTTCAAACAATTCAATAGAATACCTTGTCGTAGGCTTGGGTAATCTCGACCGCAAGTACGAGAACACTCGCCACAATGCGGGCTTTATCGCGCTTGATTATATCGCGGAGGAGCTCGGCGTCAAGGTGAAAAGGCTTAAGTTCAAGTCAACCATCTGCGAGGCGAAAATCGGCTCTCACCGAGTGCTTCTGATGAAGCCGTCAACCTTTATGAACAACAGCGGTCAGGCGGTTGTAGAAGCGATGAATTTCTACAAAATTCCTGCGGAAAATGTTGTAATATTACTTGACGACATAAACCTCGACGTGGGTAAAATGCGTATCCGTTCAAAGGGCAGCGACGGCGGTCAGAACGGTATGAAAAATATAATCTACCTCAGCGGCTCAGACAAGTTCCCGCGTATAAAGATAGGTATCGGCAAGAAGCCTAATCCCGATTATGACCTTGCGGCTTGGGTGCTGTCTAAGTTTACGACCGGCGAGCTTAGGAGCCTTGATGAGGTTAAAAAGAACTGTTATGAGGCTGTCGGGCTTATTCTCGACGGCAAAATTGACAGAGCTATGAATAAATTCAATTAGGCATTAGGGAGTCGAACCCCAACCGCCTAGGGTAACAGGAGATAGGATATTAATGAAGTTTTTATCCGAGGTATTAAACAAAAGCAGTTCGTTTAATACTATCCTGAAAGCGTTAAGACCCGGAGCGTCTGTCTGCGCTACAGGACTGACGGAAATCCACAAAAGCATATTGATTAATTCGCTCTGCCATTCTATGGATGTCAGGGCTTTCGTTGTTTCTCCCGATGAGCAGAAAGCACAGACTCTCTGCAACGACCTATGCGCTATGGGGGTGAGGGCGCTGTTCTATCCCTCGCGTGATTTTATCTTCCGCGAAATCAGCGGAAAGTCACGCGACTATGAACACCAAAGGCTAAACGTTCTCTACAAAATGCTCAGGGGAGAGTATGATGTTGTTATCTCCTGTCCGGACGCCGCGTGCCAGTACACGGTTCCGCCGGAATATCTGAAAAAAGCTGTTCTTGAGGTTGAGGCAGGAATGGAGATAAGCGTCGAGCGTTGCACAAAGGCGCTTACGCTGCTCGGCTATCAGCGTTTTGACCAGGTAGACGGTAAGGGCCAGTTTTCGCTCAGAGGCGGTATTCTCGACTTTTTTATGCCCGACAGCGAGCATCCTGTACGCGCCGAGTTTTGGGGCGACGAGATAACAGACCTGAATTATTTTGATATTGAAACTCAGCGAAGAATTGAAAAAGCAGAGAGGATAATCCTAACTCCGTCGGCTGAGATTATTATAGAAGATAAAGACGTTTTAGCCGACAGGATA
>X127_Alpine_Marmot__coassemble_105_pt1 | contig 16687 bp, 16 predicted proteins | sample X127_Alpine_Marmot__metabat2_low_PE_002 | metagenome-assembled genome bin X127_Alpine_Marmot | reverse complement strand
AACCCACTTTTATGGGGTATAGGTTAGCCCTAACTAATAATAGAATGAGGGTGTGGATTATGATGCCTTTAACACTTGTCTCGCACGGAGAGACAAACATAATAAAAAGAGTCGGCGGTTTACCGGAGGTGCGTCAGCATCTCAATAACCTCGGCTTTGTAGCGGGCGCTGACGTAACGGTTGTGTCCTCAATCGGAGGTAACGTTATCGTCAACATAAAGGAGTCCCGCGTAGCCATAAGCAAAGGTATGGCTCAGAAAATTATGGTATAGATTTTACTAATATATAGGAGGGAAGATTATGAAAACTCTGAGAGACGCTAAAATCGGCGAGACCGTAAAGGTAGTAAAGCTGAACGGTCAGGGTGCTGTAAAGCGCAGAATTATGGATATGGGTATTACAAAGAATGTTGAAATCTATGTCCGCAAGGTTGCTCCTCTGGGCGATCCTATCGAGATAACAGTGCGCGGATATGAGCTTTCGCTCAGAAAAGCCGACGCCCAGATGATTGAAGTAGAATAAATGAATTTTTAGAGAGGAACATTTTATGAATATCAGAATTGCCCTAGCAGGTAATCCGAACAGCGGTAAAACAACGTTGTTTAACGCACTGACAGGTTCAAACCAGTTCGTAGGTAACTGGCCCGGCGTAACCGTAGAAAAAAAGGAAGGCAAGCTGAAAAAGCACAGCGACGTAACAGTAACTGACTTGCCCGGTATCTATTCGCTGTCGCCTTATACGCTTGAGGAGGTCGTAGCTCGTAACTATCTTATCGGCGAGCGCCCCGACGTTATCCTAAATATTATTGACGGTACAAACCTTGAGCGTAACCTTTATCTCACAACTCAGCTTACAGAGCTCGGTATCCCTGTGGTTGTTGCCGTTAATATGATGGACGTTGTCCGTAAGAACGGCGATAAGATTAACACCGAGGAGCTTTCACGTCAGCTTGGCTGTAAGGTAGTCGAGATTTCGGCATTAAAGGGAACAGGTATTACCGAGGCTGCCGAGGTCGCTGTTGAGGCGGCTAAGGGTGAGAGGACTGTTCCCAAGCACAGCTTTTCGGGAGTTGTTGAACACGCTCTGGCACATATTGAGGAGGGTACATTCCTCCACGATATGCCCGAGGAGCAGCAACGTTGGTACGCGATTAAGATTTTTGAGCGTGACGACAAGGTGCTCGAAAAGCTCAACATAACCAAGGATAAGCTGGAGCACATCGAGAAGGATATAAGCAGAGTCGAGAAAGAGCTCGACGACGACTCCGAGAGTATCATCACCAACGAGAGATACGTTTACATAGCTTCCGTAATAAAGGCTTGTTATAAAAAGAAGAACAGAGGAGGACTCACTGTCTCCGATAAGATTGATAAGGTTGTTACAAACCGTTTTGCCGCGCTCCCTATTTTCGCGGTGATTATGATTATCGTGTACTATATTTCGGTAACTACTGTCGGTACGGTTCTCACCGACTGGGTTAACGACGGAGTGTTTGGCGACGGCTGGCATCTGTTCGGTATCGGCAGCGGTCAGTACGAGGAAGCGGTAGATAACTGGGCAGGCGAAGAGATTTTTGCTAACGAGGAGCTCGGCGAAATGCTCAAATCCGCGGCGACTGACGAGAACATCAAGGGTGCAGAGGAGCTTTTAGGAACGTATGAGGAGAAGGACTTCGGAGCGTTCGAGGAAGCTTACGGCTCATATGTTGACGAGTATTATCAGGGTGAGAGTAACTCCTCAATTACGGTTTATGACATCAACCAATATCTTCCGCTTAATGATGAGGGAGAATTTGACTGTCCTGTAGAGGACTCCGACTACGGCGTATGGGTTCCCGGTATTCCGGTGCTCGTGGAGAACGGACTGAACGCCATTAACTGTGCCGACTGGCTCAAGAGCCTTGTGCTCGACGGAATAGTAGGCGGCGTTGGCGCTGTGCTTGGATTTGTACCTCAGATGTTGGTGCTCTTTATCTTCCTCGCTATTCTCGAGAGCTGCGGCTATATGGCTCGTATCGCCTTCGTTATGGACAGAATTTTCAGAAAGTTCGGTCTTTCGGGCAAGAGCTTTATCCCGATGCTTATCGGTACAGGTTGCGGCGTTCCCGGTATTATGGCGTCACGAACGATTGAGAATGAGCGTGACCGCCGTATGACGATTATGACAACGACATTTATACCCTGCGGAGCAAAGCTTCCGATTATTGCTATGATTTCGACAGCGATGTTTGGCGGCGCGTGGTGGGTAGCGCCAAGCGCTTACTTCCTCGGAATGGCGGCAATCATCATTTCGGGCATTATGCTTAAAAAGACAAAAATGTTCGCGGGCGACCCCGCTCCGTTCGTTATGGAGCTTCCTGCTTACCATCTGCCGACAGTTAGCAATGTGCTCCGTTCTATGTGGGAGCGCGGCTGGAGCTTTATTAAAAAAGCAGGTACTATTATCCTGTTGTCATCTATATTAATCTGGGCTGGTTCAAAGTTCGGATGGTATGGCACAAGCTTCGGCTTCAACCCCGATATCCCGCTTGAGAACAGTATTCTCGGCGCTGTCGGTAACGCTATCAAGTGGATATTCGCGGCCATCGGCTTTAACGACACAAGAGCGGCAATCGCCACTATTATGGGACTTGTAGCTAAAGAGGAGGTTGTCGGAGTATTCGGCGTTCTCGACTTCGCGGGACTTACTCCGCTCGCCGCTTACTCGTTCCTCGCGTTCAACCTGCTTTGCGCTCCGTGCTTCGCGGCTATCGGTGCAATCCGCAGAGAGATGAACTCATTAAAATGGACGCTGTTCGCGGTAGCCTACCAGTGTGTACTCGCCTACGCCGTTTCGCTCGTTATCTTCCAGATTGGCTCAATCTTTACAGGCAACCTGAATGTGCTCGGACTTATCTTAGCCTTAGCTGTTATCGCGTTCGTAGTATTTATGCTCGCTAAGCCCTACAAAGAGGCTGACAGGCTGGAGGTAAAGGTTAGAACTTCAAAATAAAAGGCTTGAGAGGACTTTAAGAAAGGGAGGAAAAGTATGTCTTGGTTAATCAGTAATTTAGGCACAATTATAGTGTCCGCTGTGATAATCGGCATTGTGGCGCTTATAGTCTTTAAGCACTTTAAAAATAAAAAGGCAGGAGTTTCCTCCTGTGCGGCAGGCTGCGCAAACTGCCCGATGAAAGGCAAGTGCCATTAAAAATTAATAGTTTATAATACAAAATTAAAAGCTCGGAGTTCAATTAATAACTCCGAGCTTTTAACTTTGTTACTATTATTTAAAAAACCCTTTCTTTTCGTAAGGTTCGCATTTGTAGGATGTAACCTTGTAGCCTGTCTCGCCGATTACCCTTTCAAGTTCAGCCTGAGGAATTTCCTCGGGGGCAATGATTTCGGTCTCGCCCTTTGTGTGTGAAGAGTTAACCTTTTTAACCTTGAAGTTGTTACGGATAGCGTCGTTTGTATGAGTTTCGCACATATTGCACATCATTCCGTCAACGCCGAGTGTTATTTTTACCAATTAAATCATTCCTTTGTTTTAAGTTAGTTATATCTTACCACGAGAGAGGGAAGATGTCAAATAAAACAGGGAGTCTTTCGGCTCCCTGTGCTTATACGACTGTTTTAAGATAGTCTAAAACTTCACTCTCGGTTGCCATTGACATAACCTTTTCAGTTACAGCGTCGGCTTCCTCCTTGGTCCATTTCGCGATATTCTTTCTTACCTTCAATACGGACGGAGCGGAGACGCGGAACTCCGTAAGTCCGAACGAGATAAGCAGCGGAATCATCATCGGATTGGCTGCCGCCTCGCCGCACATTCCTACCGAAATTCCTTCTTTTCTGCCGCACTCAATAATGCGTTTAATCATCATCAGTACGCTGGGTTGGAACGGAGAGTAGAGGTAAGCCACGTCGCTGTTGCCTCTGTCAGCCGCCATTGTGTAGCCTGTTAGGTCGTTTGTGCCTATACTGAAAAAGTCGGCTTCTTTAGCGAGTAAGTGAGCGATAACGCCCGACGCCGCTGTCTCGGTCATAACGCCGACCTGAATATTTTCGTCAAAGTCAATGCCGGAAGCTCTGAGGTCCGCCTTTGCCTCCTCAACGAGCTCTTTGCCGGCTCTGAGTTCTTCAACCGCTGTGATGAGCGGGAACATAATGCGGATATCGCCGAACGCGCTTGCTCTGAGTATCGCCTTTATCTGCGACTTAAACATATCGCGGTTCTTTAGGCAATAACGGATTGCTCTGAAGCCCATAAACGGATTTTCCTCTTTCTCAAGTCCGAGATAGGGGATTTCCTTGTCGCCGCCGATGTCAAGCGTTCTGATGATTACCGGAGCGCCCTTCATTATAATCGAAGCCTGCTTGTAAGCCTCAAACTGCTCGTCCTCTGTAGGAAGAGCGTTGCGGTCCATAAACAGGAACTCTGTTCTGAACAGTCCTACTCCTTCGCCGTCAGCCGCCATAGCCTTAGTGGCGTCCTTCGGAGTGCCGATATTACAGAAAAGCTCATACTCCGTACCGCTTGCGGAGATGGTTTTCTTTCCGCGGTAGTTCTCAAGCTCGCGCTTGTCACGCAGGAAGCTTTCGCGCTTAGCGGTGTATTCTGCAATCTGTGCTTCACTCGGAGCTGTGATAACGTCGCCGTTGCTGCCGTCAACTATAATCTGCTCGTCGGTCGAGAGCTGTGATACGGCTCCCTCAACACTGAGTACGGCAGGAATTTCGAGAGCTCTCGCGAGGATTGCCGAGTGAGAGGTCTGGCTGCCTGTTTCTGTGATAATTCCGACGATGTTTTCTTTCTTAATTCCCGCTGTCATTGACGGAGTGAGCTCCTTGACAACCAGAACGGTATTCGCGGGAGCGTCGCTGATTTTAACCTCGTGAACGCCGATTAAAATTGAGATAATGCTGTCGCGGATATCCTTTACGTCAGTCGCCCTCTGCATAGTTACCTCGTCGCCTGTAGCGATAAACATATCCATAAACATCTGGCAAATCTGCTCAACAGCCTTTTCCGCGCATTGCTCGGCTTTGATGAGGTTCTCAATTTCGCCGTTCATAAACGGGTCGCGGATAATCGCAATATGACCCTCAAGGATTTCAGCCTCTTTGTTGCCTGTGGATTTGCGGATGGCGTCAGCCTGCTCAACAGTCAAATCGCAGAAAGCGTCAACAGCGTCGTGATAGCGTTTTAATTCCGCGTCAACGTCGGCTACTTCCTTTGGAACATACTCGAGCTTTTTCTCCGCTATTATCATAACTTTACCGATTCCGATACCCTCGGAAGCGGCTATACCTTTTAACATATCATTCACCTCGTGTAAGTGTTTTGGAATGATTATTCGCCGAAACCGCTTTCAACCATTGCGACAGCTTCGTCGAGAGCAGCCTGCTCGTCAGCGCCGCTTGCTGTGATTTCAATCTCGTTGCCGCACTTGATGCAAGCCGCGATAATGTTCATAAGGCTTTTCGCGTTAATGTCATTGCCGTTGTGCTTGATTGTTACGTCGCTTGAGTATTTTCCCATAGCTGTGGCGAAGGTTGAGGCGGGACGCATATGGAAACCCTGAGCGTTAACGATTGTAAGTTTTTTGGAAACCATTTTTTATTTCTCCTTTATGTATGATTGATAAAGTTTGCCTTCCCCAAAAGGGGAAGGCTATTTATTTAACTTACGCCTTTTTCTTCATCAAAATGGCGAGCATAAGCATACCTACTACAGAACCGATAGCGAGAGCTAAGAAGTACAGAAGCGGGTTGCCGATTGTGGGCAGTACGAAGATACCGCCGTGAGGAGCTCTTAGTGTACATCCGAACAGAGCGGACAGAGCGCCTGCTATAGCAGAGCCGACAACGCAGCTCGGAATAACCTGAAGCGGATGACCGGCAGCGTAGGGGATAGCGCCCTCGGTTACGAACGAAAGACCCATTACGTAGTTAACAGGACCGTTCTTTCTCTCCTCAGCGGACCATCTGTTTTTGAAGATAGTTGTCGAAAGAGCGATAGCAATCGGAGGAACCATACCGCCGACCATAACAGCCGCCATTATCATATATGAACCGGTTGTTGCGCTTGCGAGTAAGCCTGTTGCAGTTACATAAGCAGCTTTGTTGAACGGGCCGCCCATATCTATAGCCATCATACCTGCGAGCAAAGCACATACGGGAACGATGAGGGCAGGGTTCTTAGCCATTTCGGAGATGCCGTTCTGCATACCTGTGTTGATTAAACCCATAATCGGGTTGACAGCGCACATCATAACGCCTACAATACCTAAGCCGGCGAGAGGATAGATGAGTACCGGTTTAATACCTTCAAGAGCGTTTGGTAAGTGATCACAGCCCTTCATAATCATCTTCATAAGCCAGCCTGCGATAAAGCCCGCGAGTAAAGCGCCTAAGAAGCCCGATACCGAAGCACCGTCGCCGCCGGGAACTGCAAAGGTTGAACCTGTTGCCGCGAGTGAGCCGCCTACAAAACCTACAAGTAAGCCGGGGCGGTCAGCGATTGACATTGCGATATATCCTGCGAGAATCGGAAGCATAAAGTTGAACGCAACGCCGCCGATTGTCTTGAACCACGCGGCTGCGGGTGTAAATGTACCGAAGTTGCCGTCCTGAGGAGCGCCTGCCGCGGCGTCAATCAGGAACGCGATAGCGATAAATATACCGCCTGCTACTACGAACGGAAGCATATGTGATACACCGTTCATAAGGTGTTTATAGAGCTTTCTGCCTATTCCTTCGCCCTCAACGCCTGAGTCAGCCTCAGCCTTCTTATCCGAGTGGAATACGGGAGCTTCGCCGTTTACAATCTTGTTGATGAGTTCCTCGGGCTTATGGATACCGTCGGCAACCTTTGTTGAGATAACAGGTTTGCCGTCAAAGCGGGCGGTCTCAACGCTTTTGTCCGCCGCGATGATAATGCCGTCGCAGTTAGCGATTTCCTCAGCTGTGAGGACATTCTTAGCTCCGCCTGAGCCGTTGGTTTCTACCTTGATTGTAATGCCCATTTCGTCGCCTGCCTTAACTAAAGCCTCAGCAGCCATATAGGTGTGAGCAATACCTGTAGGACAAGCTGTAACAGCGAGTACTCTATAGCCGTCTTTCTTTTTCTCAGCAGGAGCGGCAGCTTCCTCGGGGAACTGTTTAGCTTCCTGGTCGTCAATTGCCTTTAAGAACTCCTCGGGAGTCTTAGCGGCTTTTAACTTAGCTGTGAAATCCTCGTGCATTAGCATCTGCATAAGTCTCGCGAGGACCTCAAGGTGAACGTCGCCGTCGAGCGTCGCGGCTATCATAAAGATAAGCTTGCACGCGGCTCCGTCGGGAGCGTCGTAGTTAACGCCGTCGGGAACGGTAATTGCCGTAAGAGCCGGAGACTTAACAGCCTCGCTCTTAGCGTGCGGAATAGCGACCTCCATTCCTATAGCGGTAGTTCCCATTTCTTCGCGTTTGAGAATACCTTCCTTGTACGCTTTGACGTCGCTCAGGTTTCCGCACTTGTCGTGCAGAGCCACAAGCTGGTCAATCGCGTCACTTTTATCTTTCGCGGCAACGCCGAGAGAGATACCTTGTTTTTTCAGCAAATCAGTGATACGCATACGTTTCCTCCTTTAAAAAATTTTAAGCAGTTCATCTATCTTTGCTTTTGTGGCAAGTCCCGGCAGGAACGCTGTTGCGTTACCGCAGACACTGCCCAGTTTCAGAGCGTAAGAGTAGCTTTTTTCTTTTTCATAGCCCGCTACGAACCCCGCTACCATAGAGTCGCCCGAGCCTACTGTGTTTATTACCTTTTGCTTTAATACGCCCGCCTTGTGCTTTTCACCGTTCTCGTCAATCAACATCGCTCCCTCGCCGCCAAGCGAGATAAGCACGTTTCTCGCGCCGAGCTTTTGAAGCTCTTTTGCGTATTTTTCGGTATCCTCCTCAGTTTTAACCTCAACATTAAAAATTTCGGAGAGCTCCTGACGGTTTGGTTTTATTAAAAAAGGTTTGTATTTGAGGGAGTTGACGAGAAGTTTTTTTGTCGCGTCAACTACGATTCTTACATCCTTGTCCTTGATTCTTTCGAGCATTCTCTCGTAGGTGTCGTCGGGCATTGTCTTGGGGATACTGCCCGCTATAACAAGGGTGTCGCCGTCCTTTATGTCGTCAAGCTTAGCCATAAGCTCGGTAAACTTTTCCTCGCTTATGTCGGGACCCTGACCGTTTATCTCGGTCTCCTCGTCAGACTTGATTTTGATATTGATACGAGAGAGCCCCTCGGGAAGTCTTGTGAAATCTGTTTTAATTCTGTCGTTGCGGATACCCTTTTCTATCGCTTCGCCGGTAAAGCCGGCTGTAAATCCCAGAGCGGTGCTGTCGAGGTTGAGCTCAGCGAGTACACACGATACATTTATACCCTTGCCGCCGAAGTAATATTCCTCACTATCGGAGCGATTTGTAATTCCGAGATTAAGACCGCTCATCCTGACGATATAGTCAATCGACGGATTAAGAGTTACGGTGTAAATCATTTTTTTACCTCCTTGATTATCGTTTCGGCGTAAAAACTTTCGTCAGGCAGAATGTCTGTGATGATACAGCATTTGTCTATCTCCGAGAAAGTGACGGGGAATACCCTGCGGAACTTCGTGTTATCCGCCAGCACAAAAGCCGTGTAGCTGTGTTTAAGAGCCGCTTCCTTAATCATCGCTTCCTCAATATCGGGAGTGGTGAAGCCTGCTTCTATGTCAATTCCGTTTACTCCCATAAACGCCTTTGAGAAGTTGAAATTCCTCAGATTCGCGATACCCTCCGCGCCGACAATCGCCTCGGTCAGCGACTTTATCTTACCGCCGATTATGTAGGCGTTGAGCCCTTTGTAAATCAGCTTGCGCGCGTGAGTGATACCGTTTGTAACATAGGTTGCTTTATCATTGGTGATAAAGTCTATCAGACGCGAGGTTGTGGTACCCGCGTCGATGTAAACAAAGTCATTGTCGTTAATCAAAGTCGCGCTGTAACGAGCGATTTCGGTTTTTTCCTCGCTCATTAGATTGATTTTATCGCTTACCGCTTCCTCAAAGAATCCCTCGTTTTGTTTAACCTTTGTCGCGCCGCCGAAGAACTTCTTGATTTTACCGAGTTCGTCCAGCGCCGTCAGGTCACGCCTTATAGTGGACTCCGACGTGTCCAGAGCCTTTGCAAGCTCTGCCACGGTGACGGTGTTGCGTTCGCTGATAATGTTTTGAATAAGATTATATCTTTCCTGACTGAGCAACTTTAATCACTCCTTAACTGTATTATAGCACTAAAATAGTCAATGTCAATATAAATTAATCAAAAATATTCAATAATTTTAATATTTTTTGGTAGTATTCTTATTAGTGTGACTGAATTTGAGCAAAAATAATCAAATTCAATATTCTGCGCTATGGCTTTTGATTACACTTTGAAAAAGATTGAGATTGTTAGAGCGGAATTACATCAAATATATCGTAAAATATGCTGTTGATTTTTCAGCAGAAATTGTATATAATAAAAGCATAATAAATTGAAAGGGGAATTATTATGCCTAATATTAAACCAATTTCCGACTTGAGAAATTACTCAGCTGTCCTTAATGATGTTGCTGTCGGTTCGCCTGTATATCTTACAAAAAACGGTAGAGGATGTTATGCTATTGTAGATATTTCAGAGCAGGAGGATTACGAGAAAACAAAAGCTGCTCTCTGCCTTATGTGTGAGCTTGATAAAGGAAGAAAATCAGGAGAGGAAAAAGGATGGCTGTCCGAGGATGATGTAAGGGCGCATTTCAGGTCAAAAGCAAATGGAAAATAGGATAAAATACTCACCTTTGGCATTAAATGACCTTGATAAAATTTGGAACTACATCTCCACGCAGCTTTTAAATCCCACTGCTGCGGAAAGCACTGTGAACGGCATTTTGGATGCTGTTGATTCACTAAAACAGTTTCCTAAAAAAGGAGCGGTATTAGAATTTTCAGATAACATAAAAAGTGATTACCGTTTTGTTCAATACAAAAATTATATGGCGTTTTACCGCATAAAGCAAAACGAAATATTTATTGACAGAATTATTTACGGTAAGCGTGATTATATGAAAATTATTTTTGATTAATAATTAACAATTTTGGATTGCTCTTATCTATCTTCAAATTCTCCCCCAATTATGCTATTATAAAAGCGGTCAATAAATTGAATTTGAAAGTGAGATGTAATATGAAATATAATGACAAATTACAATTTATCTATAAATTAAAACTCAAGGAGTAACCTTTCGTGGGGTTGCTCCTTTTTGCATATATTTTTATCTGGACCTTATGGTTCTTTATATAATTGATTTTCGATAAAAATACGCGGTTTTGCGCGTTTAACAAATTTATTATACGCAGCCTTGTATTGTTCCGATAAGCACAAAAATATTATTCCGATAATATTGATATTGTTCCGACAACGTGTTATACTAAACATAGATTGGAGGTTTGCTATGTATATAACAGTAAAACAAGCCGCTAAAAATTGGGGCATTTCCGACAGAAGAATAAGAGTTCTTTGCAGCGAAGGCAAGATTATCGGTGCATATCGGGAAGGACGCAGCTGGAAAGTTCCTGCTGATGCAGAAAAGCCTGCTGACGGAAGATATAAATCAAAAGAAAATATACTCCTGCGGATAGACCGGAAAAAGCAGGAGCTTAATAGCAGAAGACCTTTAACAGAGGGTGAAGTTGCAAGGCTAAACGAGGAATTTATCATAGAGTACACATACAACTCCAACGCCATTGAGGGTAATACACTGACTTTAAGAGAAACTGATTTGGTGCTGAGAGGTCTTACTATTGACAAAAAGCCGTTAAAAGACCATATGGAGGCGGTTGGTCACAAAGAGGCTTTTGAGTTTGTGACAGAGCTTGTAAAAGATAACACTCCTATCAGCGAGTATATTATCAAGCAGATTCATTATCTTGTGCTTGCGGATAAAAAGGATGACCGCGGTGTTTACCGCAGAATTCCGGTGCGTATTATAGGAGCACAGCATGAGCCGGTACAGCCATACCTTATTGAGCCTAAAATGGAACAGCTCCTTAAAGAGTTTAATGAAAGCACAGAGCATATTGTGACAAAGCTCGCCCGCTTTCATATTGAGTTTGAAGGCATACATCCGTTCATTGACGGCAACGGCAGAACCGGCAGACTTTTAGTAAATCTCGAACTGATGAAAGCCGGATATCCGCCTATCGACATTAAGTTTACAGACAGAATATCGTATTATAACGCGTTTGACGAGTACTATGTAAAACACAATCTCTCGGCTATGGAGAAGCTTTTTGCAGGGTATATCAACGCAAGGCTGGATACTTATCTGAAAATTTTGCAGGATTAAATAATTAAACATTATATAATTTTACAGAATCAACTTTTGTATCTTCAATAACGGTAGGTATTGCCATTGCTTTTTTGTCGTTTGTAAGACGATTAATGTATTTTTAAAAAAGGAGTCGGAACAATGCACCGTACCCTTAAGAACAATAACTTAGCGGTACGAGCATTGCGAAGGGCAAGAGAATTGAGAGAAGTTTAGGCTTCTCTCTTTTTTCTTGCCCTTTTTGTTTGGTGTCCTTTAGGGCGTGGAAATAAACCCCTGGTTCAACCGGGGGACAATAAAAAAGCTTTAGCAAAAGAAAACCTCCTAGTATATAATGGTAAGTGTTTGACGACGCATTACCAAAAGCACGAGGAGGTTTTAAACAATGAAAAATAATAATGAAATAATGCACACAGCCCATTCAACATACCGATGCCAGAATCATATCGTCTTTGCACCAAAATTCAGGAGAAAAAAGATATACGGAAAGTTGAGGGGGAGATGTCGGAGAAATACTAAGAAAACAGTGTGAGCAGAAAAAGGTGACAATAATCGAAGCAAAAGCATGCCCCGACCATATACATATGTCGGTATGTGTCCCATCGTACCTAAGTATATCACAGTTTATGGGTTATCTCAAGGGAAAGAGTAGTCTAATGATATTCGATAGACACGCAAATTTGAAGTATAAATATGGCTCAAGACATTTTTGGTGCAGAGGATATTATGTGGATACAGTCGGACGAAATAAAAAGGCAATAGCAGAATACATAAAAAATTAGCTGGCAGAAGATTGCGCAAACGATCAGTTAACGCTCAAGGAATATATCGACCCGTTCACGGGTGCCAAGAATAATTAAGCAAAATAAACAGCCGCACGTGAGCGGCTGCTTGAAATAGTAATGCATTGTCATTCATTCGATGCCCCTGGCCGCAGGGGGCTCGCCTGTAATAGCCCCTTATAGGGGCTGGTCAAACCACCCGTTCAACGGGTGGTTTTGATTTAATTTGCCATTTTTAGTTTTCTGTTTCTTTCTTCAGTCTTAACTACAATTTCTCCTGCAATCGTAATAATTGCTGCGGTTTGATTAGCGGCTACTGCATCCTCAAGATCTGTAACTTTGTCCTTTATTTCTTCCTCTAGAAGTTTAACTGTTGCGACAGAACGAGAGGGACTCGAATGGAGTATATCATATGCCCTTTCAATTTCCTTATTTGCCTTTTTATCAGTTGCCTTACCTATAAGTATTTTGACTCTCGAAGCAGCATTTTTGATATATGCAACCTCATCCTCGTGATGTTCAACGCTATCTGCTGTGTATTCATTAGCAATCAAATTGGAAATTAACATTACAGCATAAATTCCCGCAATAATCACTTGAACAACTAAAGATTCTTTATAGGATTCACTTCCTATGAAAATAAATATTAAGCCAACAATAAATTCTACAAAGAAGTATACTGCTGACACAGAGTAAAGTGAAAAGCCAAACACTGCCTGACTACTACTTTTTCTAATAAGAAACGGGGTAGCAAGTACCATTAAGTATGAAAAGTGAATGAATCCATACGCAATCCACACGGATGCCGGATGTTCCGCACCGCCAACGACAAAAAAGACGGTGTTAAATACTGCAAGGAAAACTAAATCAAGTAATATATATAGTACTGACTTTTTGTTCATTTGGCACACCTCACATTCTGCTTAAAATCTCAGCTTTTTTAGCATCATATTCTCCCTGCTCGATAAGACCTGTATCCAACAACCTCTTGAGTTTTCCCAATACTTCTATAGGATCCTCGGAATTGCCTGCAGGAGTTGTTGGCGCATCAGCCTTCTGAGTAAATCTGCCCGAAGGAGCATTTTGTGTGGGATTAGTAGGTTGCTGCGGAGCAAAGCCATTCTGAGCAGGAGCAAACACTTGTTGAGCAATAGAACCAAAAGCACCTGCGGCTCCAATCCCCATACCCATACCTGCACCTGCGGCTGCTACACCACCAGCTCCGGGATTGTTAGCCAAGTCTTTAAGTATGCCAACGCCTTGAATACGTCCCCAATCATTACCGAGAATATCCAAGCCTGCTTTATCGCCTTGATAACCTCTTTGTCTTGCAATAAGTTCCATCTGAGATTCATCAATAACATCGTACTTAGTGGTATCAATGTCAAGTCCTGCCAAAGAGAACCTTACACACTTCAAACCATATTCAGAAATAATTTCATCAATATACGGTTCGATCTTTTCGGACAATTCGTCCATATAAGCATCAATACCAATAAGTTCCTGCTCTAATGAATTCAAGAATTTTGAAACTGCGGTCTTGATTTTACCCTGAAATTCGCTTGCGAAGTACTTATCCAGTTCCTCTTGAAATTGGAACGGTATATTGTTACCAATCAACTTTTCTAAGAACTTGGCGGGGTTCTCAATTCTTACCTTGTATGCACCTCTTACTCTTGCATCAGTACGCACACCCCAAACCTTATCTCTTACTTGAATGGGTGTTTCTGTACCCCAACGAATTTCCTTGCTATCTGCTTTGCGAACAAAGTAAACAACACAGTTGAAGGTACTAATACCACCAGAGAAAGCATTTCTTAATCTACTAATGAAAGGATAGTTTTCAGTAGAAAGTTTATAAGTACCATTTTCAAATACTTGTTCTACTGTTCCACCCTTGATAAAGATTGCTTCCTCACCGGGCATAACCACCAATGTCGAATTGGTGTTAAAATCTTCTTCAGGCTGACGCCAAATCAACAATTCACCTGAACCGCTATTCTTAATGACATCAGTCCAGTGCTTTTTTCCGCCAACATAGGCAGCTTCATTTGGATTTTTGTTAAATAGTGCCATTATAGATACCTCCCTATTATATAATTTTCGTTAATCTTAAACTTTTAACATTAGATTTCTTAAAAACGAAATCAATATCAAGAATACTTTCTGAAAGAAGTTCCTTGGCGGCTTCGATGTTGTGTGGTTTGATAGCATCTAAGCAGCTAGCTAATTCTTCCAATCTCAATTTGTATTCGTTATCATCACTTAAGTGAACACCAGTACTAATACATTTTTGGGCATCATCAAATGCTATCTCAGAAAGGAATATTAATTGTTCAAATGCAGAGTCCTTATCAAGTATGGACAACATCTCACATCTACTTTTGTCTTTCCACTGCCCTAGTTCATCCTCAACATAGGAATCGACAATAGCTTTTATAGTTTCTTCACTTTCTTCTAAAGCAAATTCTTCTAAAAGTTTTCTATATTTGTTCGACAGATACATATAGTAATGCTTCTTAAATGTATCATCCTCGCCAAGCGCAAATTGGACAACATTATAAGTTTTCTCAAATATCGTTTCTAATAGCTTATTCACCACGTTAATTCACTCCTTTCGACTTCAATGCAAATAGTGTAGCACATTTATTTGCATATGTAATAGCATTTTGTCGTTTAACGTCTGTCGCTGTTTGAAGATTTGTACCGTATTTGCGATAATGCTCCCGTTTATCAAATATTTCTTGATCACTATATCTGCTGAGAGAATCATCGAAGGATTTTGAAAAAGGTTTCCAAGAGCATTCACCCATTACAGACTCATATTTACTCTTTAGTAAATCCGGTTTGTTTTGATAGTAAGCTTCTTTGAGAACATCTGTACCAAATCCTGATTCCATTTTTTCCATTCTTAACATATTGTCTCTGTAACCAACATTAGGATTAGCTGGATAATCTGCACCCATCATTTTCTTTGTAAAAAGTTCTGTTAATGCCTCGTTTACTTGCCTATCTTTTCCATTAATTGATACGCCTCTTTTGTATTCCGTGACATTTCCCAAAGAGTCCCTTACATCGTTACAAGACAATTGATGATTATGCTCGTGAATAGCCGTCTTCTTGGGATGTGGTCCACTATTTTTTACATAAGACTTCTTTCCATTATTATATCCATTAACACCAGCAGCTCGATCTTTACTTCCTAATCCTTTGGCAAAAACCTCATCATCTTGAAACTCAACAGTATCTCCCAGTCTAACTGCTTTCTTATCATCTGATAGAACACCTTTAAGGTCATTGTTGCAATAATCATCAATCATTTTTTGAGCAGACTCAACATCTTTGTTTACCTCTTTGGTGTCATTTTGTGCGTTAGCTGGTATGTCTTGCTTGTTTAAGAAGGCAGCAAATCTGTTTCTGAGATCCTTTATGCTCTCATCTCCTGCTTCATCATTAATAACTTCTGGACCATCAGAAACTCCGCTACTTTTCTCTTCATCCTCTATAGCTTGGTTGTCAGTCTCAGGAACATTGTCGCCTGTGGTGTCTGTTTCTTCTTTTTTTAATTGGTTCTTAAGAGTATCACTGTTTTCTATTTCGTCAATTCGGTCCTTTGAACCATTCTCAGAAAGTCCGTTAAACATATTTGGCGAAACATCTTGTCCGGGAAAAGTATCTTCCAAAAATTCCTTTTGGAAACTCCACTTATCTGCAGCTAATCTATCACGGGTCTCATCTTCGCTCATACCTTTATCTCTATAGTCATCAGCCTGAGCTTCCAAACGCTGATTTATAGCATTATTTCCGGATTTGAGCAAATCTAACTCGTCACGCTTTAACACCTTAGAAGGATCGTATTGAGTCCCATCCTTAAACTCATTCGCATCATCAGCAGTTTCTTTCTGTGCCTCAGTCTGTTCACCGGAGTCGCTGTTATCCACATCAGCAGCGGTATCGTCTGTGGCATCTTTCGGTGCAATATCGTCCAATGGCTCATCCTGAGTATCTTCCACTTGCTCAGTAGTGTCGCCATCGTCTACATCAGTAGCGGTGTCGTTTACGGCATCTTCAGTTACAGCATCATCCAACGGCTCATCCTGAGCATCTTCGACTTGCTCAGCAGAATTGTCATCGTCTACATCCGTAGCGATGTCGTCTGCGACATCTTCTGTTGCAGCATCGTCCAACAGCTCATCCTGAGTGTCCTTGATAGGCTCGGTTGAGTCATCGCTATCTACATCGGAAGCAGTATCTTCTGTGGTATCTTTCGTTGCAGTATCGTCTAATGGTTCGTCCTGAATCTCCTCAGTCGGTTCGGTAGAGTCACCACTATCTGCATCAGAAGTTGTATCTTTGATTTCTCCTTGTTCCGCTGGTGCATCTTCAGGAACATCATCAGACAGTCCATTTTCTTCGGCCATTTCAGGCTCATCTTCCGGTACATCTTCGGGGATGTCATCGGACAAGTCATCTTTCTCCGTCATTTCAGGCTCGTCCTCAGGTGCATCTTCGGGGATGTCATCGGACAAGTCATCTTCCT
>X127_Alpine_Marmot__coassemble_102_pt1 | contig 17057 bp, 15 predicted proteins | sample X127_Alpine_Marmot__metabat2_low_PE_002 | metagenome-assembled genome bin X127_Alpine_Marmot | reverse complement strand
TTATTTATTAAAGATAGACATAATGTCATAGAATGAATCGTCGTCATCCTCGTCGGTGTTATCCTTTCTGTCGGGCTCATTGATAATGTGCTCGTCGGGACCTATGGGAGCTGACTTACCGTCGGCGTTAAAACCGGTGGCGATAACAGTAACGTTGATAGCGTCCTCCATCTTCTCATCGATAACAGCACCCCAAATGATGTTAGCGTCGTCGGAAACCTTGTCCTTAATCATTGTAGAAGCCGCGTCGATATCGTCAAGGCTGATATCAGGTGAAGCTGTGATGTTGATGATAACACCCTTTGCGCCGTCGATAGATGTCTCGAGAAGCGGACTGGAGATAGCGGCGTTAGCAGCGTCTGTAGCCTTGTCCTTACCTGTAGCGAAGCCCATACCCATATGAGCGTAGCCCGCATCCTTCATAACTGATGTAACATCAGCGAAGTCGAGGTTAACCATACCGGGAACAAGAATTAAGTCGGAGATACTCTGTACACCCTGACGGAGAACATCGTCGGCAATAGCAAACGCGTTCTGAAGAGTGATAGGAGTCTCAGACACATATTTAAGTCTTTCGTTAGGAACTATGATAAGAGAGTCAACACAAGCGGCGAGCTCCTGAATACCCTGCTCAGCCTGAGCCATTCTTCTCTTACCCTCAAAAGCGAAGGGCTTTGTAACAACAGCCGCTGTAAGAATACCCATATCCTTGGCAATCTTAGCGATTACGGGAGCGGCCCCTGTACCTGTGCCGCCGCCCATACCTGCGGTTACGAATACCATATCTGTATCCTTTAAGATTGCGGCGATTTCGTCCTTGCTCTCCTCGGCAGCCTTCTGACCGATTTCGGGCATAGAGCCTGCGCCCTTACCCTTTGTGAGCTTCTCGCCGATCTGAATTGTCTGTGAAGCCTTGGATAATCTTAAAACGTGGTCATCCGTATTGATAGCGATGAACTCAACGTTTTTAACTTCCATACTTACCATACGGTTAATGGCGTTTCCGCCGCCGCCTCCGACACCTATTACCTTTATAACAGGCATATACTCACTTTCCAACTCTACTGCAAATGCCATTTTAAACGTCCTCCTTAGTCAATATACTAAAAAAATCGATAATAACACGTTTACTTTATAAGACTAACATATTTTTAAATAAATGTAAACAATGAATTTTAAAGTTTTACCTAAAAACGAAAAATAATATCGAAACAATCTCATTTTTGGCGATTTTAACGTTATTCGTAACTATAATCGTCCCCATTATAGCCGTCGTCATAACCGTTATCATATCCGCCTTCATTCCCGTCGCCGTAATACTGAATGGATTCCTCGATGCCGTAGTAGCCGTAGAGGTCGTCGTAGAAGGTTACCTCCTCGGTGTATTGCTCATAAGTCTCAGTCGCGAATTCCTCGTAACTTGTCTCAGCCTCTGTAGCGGGTTCGGTGGTCGCCTCGGTCGCCTTGGTCGCCTTTTTAGCCTTCTTTTTAGGCTCTGTCGCTTTGGCTTTATCTTCCTTTATTTCAACCTCTTCAAAATAGGACTTCTTCGAGCCTGTGTTACAGGTAGATACATTAAGTATACCCATAATAGTCTTTGTGTTATGCGGGTCAAGGTTATTATTGATAATCGTAAAGGCTGTGCGGATTTTGTAATCAATATCATCAGGAAGACCTATCTTTATAACAATTCGGTTATCATATGTTAGTGTTATATTGTTAATATCCTTTACGCTTATAGCAGTTATGCCGCTGATTTTATTCTTTTTAAGGCTTGCGATAATCTCGTCCAGAGCATTTGTATATCGCTTCTTATTAAACTCGACATAATCGCCTACCTCGGTGGATTTAAGCTTGGGAGCATCTATAAACATAAGCTTGTCGGGCTTTTTATCAACCTTTTCGAGAATACGATTATCCTTGCTGACAAGGAAATAATCGTTACCGCTCTTGATTGAATAGTAGGGAGCCTGATTCTCAACGGTAATCGTGAGCTTGTTGGGAATATTGAAGCTGACAGAGGCTTCCTTTATGTACGGCAGAGTATCTACAATCTTGCTCGTGTTAGCGAACATACTGGAGGTGAAGATATTGTCGCCCTTATGAAGTCCCGACAACTGAATAATAACGCTGTCCTCGTAGTATTTGTTGCCTTTGACTTCAATTTTTTCTGTCTTAAACAGAACCGTCAGCGAAAGCACAACCCCGACGATTATTACCGCCGCCACGATTGACACATAGGCTGTTACTCTCCTTACCCTGCGCTGTTTGGGCGACAAGGGCTTGGGCTGAGCTTTCCGTCGGCGTGAGCGCTGTTTCTCGGCTGTTCTGCGCCTTACTCCGACTTCGTTGACATAGTAACCGTCGCGGTGGTCTGTGGGTTCAAGGTCGCGAACCTTTCTGTCGGTTTCTTTCTCAATCATATCGGGGAGGGTTTTTTTACGAGGTTTTTTCGGACGTTTTACAGGTTCCGCGGGAATTTCGATAACAATATGGGAGTCCTCTCCCCTGCGGCGCGCTTCACGGCGGGCCTGTTCACGGATACGCGCCTCGCGGCGAGCCTGCTTTTGTCTCAGCTCGCGTTCTTTTGTCTGCTGACGGCTGAGATTTTTCTTTTCCTCAGGCGTAAGCTCCCGTCTGCGTCTCGGCCTTTCGTCCATTTTAAACCCTCCTTTCCTTTTCCTGCTTTTTCCTATACCTTATATTTTCTTCACATCAGCTCCGAGGGAGCTTAGTAAAACTTCAAAATTCTCGTAGCCGCGCTCGAGGTACTCAATACCGCTGATTTCGGTCGTCCCCTCGGCGGCGAGAGCCGCGACAATGAGTCCTGCCGCTCCCCTTAAATCCTGAGCCTGAACATCAGCCGCGTAAAGCGACTTAACGCCGTTTACAACAGCCACCTTGTTCTCAACCTTTATATCAGCGCCGAGCCTTATAAGCTCGCCTACGTGTTTATACCTGTTTTCAAATATATTTTCGACAAATACGCTTGCTCCCTTGGCAACCGCCGCCGAAGCCATAACAGGCGCCTGAGCGTCGGTCGGAAACCCGGGATAAGGCATTGTCCTTATAAGCGGCATCGCCTTGAGCCTTTCGGGGGCTTTGATACGCATAAAGCCGCAATCGCATTTAATTTTACAACCGCTCTCCTCAAAAACCGGGATTATCGAGCTTAAATGAGACTGAATAATTCCCTCAATTTCCATATCGGAACCTGTTGCCGCCGCAGCCGATATAAGCGTCGCCGCGACAATCCTGTCGGGAATTATTGTATGCTCCGCGCCGCTAAGCGACTTAACTCCGTCGATAACGATAACTCCCTCGCCGGCACCGTATATACACGCTCCGGCTTTATTGAGGAACTCGCACAAATCAACAATCTCGGGCTCGCGAGCCGCGTTGGTGATTGTGGTTGTGCCCTCGGCTTTAACAGCCGCGAGGATTATGTTCTCGGTTGCGCCTACGCTCGGGAACGACAAAGCGATTTTAGCTCCTGTTAAGCCGTTCTCCGCGGTACACTCGATAACACCGTGGCGCTCGGTTACATTCGCTCCCAGCATTTTAAGAGCTTTAAGATGTAAATCTATAGGCCGCGGACCAAGCTCACAGCCGCCGGGGAACGTCATAACCGCCCTTTTACAGCGTGAGAGGATAGCGCCGAGAAACACAATGGAGCTTCGCATTTCACGCATTAAGCCGTCGGGGATATCGCCGCGGCACACGCACTTGCTGTTAATAATGACCGTATCGGACTCGCGCCTGGCGTCACAACCCAAATAACGCAGAATCCTCAATGACGCGTTAACGTCGGACAAATCCGGACAGTTAAAAAGCACGCTCTCGCCGTCTACAAGAACAGCCGCCGCCATAAGCGGCAGGGCGCTGTTTTTTGAGCCCTGAACCTCCGCGCTTCCGCAAAGCTTATTTCCACCGCTGACAATAAATCTCGACACCGTAAGCACCCCTTTAGAAAGCACACGCTAAGCGCGGCCGCTTTCGAATAGTCATCGCTCGTGCGTGCACAGCACGCCGCCGAGCAGACAACACGAATTATTTTTATTTGGCAGAAAGGTTTCTGTCAAATAAAAACATCGTTTCCGATACATTCTATGGGGAGCTTTAAAAATGGTGAGTTAATTCTTTTTGAGTACCTGGCGGATGACTGAGTAGATACGCTCGTTCGAGTCAATTATCGCCATTTTGCGTGAGTTCTCGCCGAACTTTCTTAAACGCTCGGGATTTTTGAGGAGGCTGTCAACCTTGCTTATGAGCACATCCTCGGTTAAGTCCTTTTCCTCAATTATCTCAGCCGCACCGCCGGACACAAGCGACATAGCGTTGTGGTACTGGTGGTTTTCGGCTACATTGGGAGACGGAATTAGCACAGCGGGTTTGCCGAGAGCCTGTATTTCCGAGAGCGTAATCGCTCCCGCGCGTGAGATTACAAGGTCAGCCGCCGCCATACAGTCAGCCATATTGTCTATATATTCTCTGATATCTAAGTTGTCACACTCTTTAATATCGGTACCCTTCTCCTTAACAAGGTCGGGGAACCACAACCCGTGCCCGCCGTATGCGTGAATATGCTGATAGGCTTTGTCCTGTCCGCTTCGGGCTATGAGCGCGGCGAGGTTCTCGTTGATTTTCTTTGCTCCAAGCGAACCTCCGAACGACAGAACGAGCGGACGGTTGTCAACGCCCAGCTTCGCTCTCGCGCTGGCTCTGTCAGCTTTTATAATCTCTCTTCTGACAGGATTACCTGTCACTACAATACGGGCGTTCTTGTCAAAATGTTTTTCGGCGTCTTTCACCGCGAGCATTACGCGCTTTGCTTTCTTAGCGAGCATTTTATTGGTAACGCCGGGATAGGCGTTCTGTTCGTGAATAATTGTCGGGATACCCATTTTAGCCGCGGTTCTCAGCACAGGTCCGCTGACATAGCCGCCTGTACCGACGCAGATATCGGGATTAAAGCGCTCGATAATCCTCTTGGCTTCTCTTGATGAAGTAAATGTGCGCTTAACGGTCAGGGCGTTGTGCTTGACCGCTCTGGGTGAAAACGAACGCTCAAAGCCGCTGATTGTGATAAACTCCATTTTAAAGCCTGCTTTCGGAACGAGAGTTTCCTCCATTCCTCCGCGGTTACCGACGAAAAGAATCTCCGCGTCAGGGGCTTTTTCTTTTATATATCCTGCTACGGCGAGGGCAGGGTTTATATGACCCGCTGTTCCGCCGCCGGCGAATAGTATCTTCATATATTTCACACCTTAGAAATCCCGCTTTGCGCGGATTTCGCTACTCATCGCTCGTTCTGCGAAGCAGAAACTGAGCGGAGAATATTAATTATTTTACTTTATAGGAACTTGATAACATCAACTTTTCATAGAGTACTGATGTAAGTCTTTGTTCTTCGTGACAGAACAGTTCCCTATAAAGTAAATGTTAACCTACCCTTGAGAGAGAGGTAGGCAAATCGGTTGCGATTTGGTCGTATAAGGAGAAGTCATATTTACTGCTTCTCAATATTAGCCGTTCTTGAGATTGAGAGTACAAGTCCCATCTGGGCAAGCAGCATAATAAGCGAGCTGCCGCCGTAGCTGAAGAATGGCAGACTGATACCTGTATTAGGCAGCCAGTCGGTAATAACAAGGATATTCAGCACAACCTGAATACCAATCTGCGCCGACAAGCCTATACCCAAAAGCTTGCCGAAGCGGTCCTTCGAGCGCAGGCTGAGATTAATTCCGCGCCAAACGAGCAACGCGAAAATCAGCAGAATAATCAGCGCTCCGATAAATCCTATTTCTTCACATACAATAGCGAACACAAAGTCGTTCTGAGGCTCGGGCAGATACAAAAACTTCTGTCTTGAATTTCCCAGTCCCAAGCCGAAAAGTCCGCCCGAACCGATAGCGTAAAGCGAGTTTCTTGTCTGCCACGTAGTGTTCCACATATCGGGGTCTGAGGCGCTTGTATAGTTGAGCGCCTGTCCCCAGCCGTCCATACGCTCCATAGCGTAGCTGAGCGTTCCTGTAACTCCCGCGATAAGTATCACAACAAGCAGGATTACACCGCCGATTACAAGGTATCTCACTCTCATTCCGCCGACATAGAGCATAACAACGGTCAAAATAGCGATAATTACTATTCCCGAGAAGTGAGGCTCCAACAGCAGAAGTCCCGCGGTAATGCCGAAAACCACAACTCCCGGCACAACGCTGTACTTAGCGTACTGCATCTTATCGCTGTATAAGCTGCACCAATGAGCAAAAAACAGTATGATAGAGAACTTGGCAATCTCAGACGGCTGAACGTTAAAGTTACCTATAGCGAACCACCTGTGAACATCACCCGGTATCATAAGTACAATTAAAAGAAGCACCCACGAACCGCCCATAAACAAGGCGGCAACCTTGTGCAGCTTGTTGTAGTTAAGGAACGATATAAGCAACATAGCCGCTAAGCCTATCGCGGCAAAGATAGCCTGACGCTTTATATAGTAATAGCTGTCGCCGAGATTATAGTAGGCAACCGGGAAGCTCGCCGAAAACATCATTACCATTCCGATTACGAGCAACACAAGCACCAAAAGAAGGAACGGAAGGTCAATACCCATACCGCGGTCAAACAAACGCTGTTTGAGCTTTCCGCGCCTTTGTTCAGCATTCATACGCTGTCCGTCTGTGCCGCCGCGCCGGTCTCCGCGCGAATCGCCGCGCTCCCTACGCCCTCGGCTGTTATTCAGTTTTTCATCGTAAAGCTTGTTGATATCAGCCTCACGCATAACCTGTACAAACGGAAGCATATTCTCCCCCTGCTTTCAATCAATTAACTCCGAAGTATACCAGTAAGAACGATATTATACCGAAGAATACCGTAACCGCGCTGAACACAGATACAATCTTAACCTCGGACCAGCCGCTCATCTCAAAATGATGATGAATCGGACTCATCTTAAAAAGTCTTTTGCCGTGTGTAAGTTTAAAATAGCCGACCTGCAGAATAACCGAGAACATCTCGCACAGGTACACAAGCCCCAGCGGCAGAAGTAAAATCGGCATATCAACGGCGTACGCAAGAGCGCATACCATTCCGCCGAGGAACAGCGAACCGGTGTCACCCATAAACACCTTCGCGGGGTGGAAATTCCACACAAGGAATCCGAGGCAACCGCCGGCTACAGCCGCCGCGAGGAACGTAACGCCCATATATCCGAGCAAGCTCGCAATTAACATAAAGAACAGCGAAACAAAGAAAGTAAGCGAACCGTCTAGTCCGTCAATACCGTCGGTGAGATTAACGGCGTTAACTATGCCGACAATCACAATCGCCGAAATAATATAGTAAGCCCAGCCCAAATCGATCTTGCCGACAAATGGGATAATCGTAGATGTTCCGTTACCCATAACGCTGAGCACAATGAGGTACGCCGCCGTAGCCGCGAACTGAAGCACGAGCTTCTGGATAGCCGTAAGTCCTAAGTTGCGCTTTTTAACGACCTTAATATAGTCGTCAATAAAGCCTATAGCACCGTGAGCGAGAGCAAGACCGAGTCCCGCGAAAACAAGCATCGAGAGCCTGTAGGGATCTTCCTGATAAATACCGATTACACCTGAGCCGAAAAGGTTATAGAGGATAACGCTTATTACCGTAACGAGTGATATTCCGATTATGAACATTATACCGCCCATAGTAGGTGTACCCTGTTTCTTCTTGTGCCAGGAAGGACCGATATCCAGAATTGTCTGTCCGAAATTAAGCTTATGAAGATATTTTATGATAGGCTTGCCCAGCAACGCGGTAATCGCGAACGCGACTATCGCCGTAATAAATGTCCAGATACCAAACGGCATATTACCATTCCTTTCTTTTACAGTTGAAACTTGATAATTGATAGCGGATAGTCAGCAAAATTTTGACTCCGCTGACTGCCGGCTACTGAATACTGACAACTTTTAATCCTGTACAACTGTCGAACCGCCGAACGTTACGGTTATTACCGTACCCTCGTCTACCTCAGTGCCCTCGGCTACGTCCTGGGTTGTGGATATATCGGAGGAGTTCGAGGTGGTTCCCACTATACTGACATTGAGTCCGTAAGACGCCGCGAGCGAATTAACCTCAGATACGGAATAACCTACAAGGTTCGGTACTTCTACCTTTTCGGACTTGGAGTCTTTGTCTGTATAGAGCACAATGTTGCCGCCGGACGGCACTTTTGCGGCCGCGGACGGAATCTGCGAGACAACCTTATCGCCGTCGCCCTTTATCGTAACTGTAAATCCGTCAGACTTAGCCTGAGCCTTAGCCTTTGAGGGTGTAAGTCCGACATAAGAGCCGGCTACAGTGTTGACATACTGCTTTTCTTCGTCGGAGTATTCAGCCTGAACCTCAAGGTAAGGCAGAACCTCGCTCATAATATTTACAAACACAGGTGCCGAAACCTGACTTCCGTAGTAGACGCCGCCCTTAGGAGTATCAAAGAACACCAGGCAGGCAACCTGAGGCTTATCGGCAGGAGCAAAACCGCAGAACGAAGCAATATAGTCCTCGCTGCCGTCTGTCGCGGTGAGCTTCTCGGACGTACCTGTTTTTCCGCCTACGCGGTAGCCGGCTATGTAGCCGTTGTTTGTACCGCCGAGAGTGGTGTTACGCTCAAGGTAATCGCACATCTGCTTTGAAACATCTTCGGAGATAACCTGACGTTTAACTGTGGTCTCTGTTGTTTTTACAACATTACCGGCAACGTCGGTGATTGACTGAACAACATATGGCTGCAAGACCTTACCGCCGTTAGCGACAGCAGCGCAGGCTGTAACCATCTGGATAGGTGTAATTGAGAAATTCTGACCGAAAGACGCAACCGCGAGGTCGGTCTCGGACATTGAGCCGTCCTCGTTAAAGAACTGGTCGTCAGCCTCGCCGGGGAGGTCAATACCCGTTGGCTCGGAGAAGCCGAACGCCTGATAATACTTATAGAATTTATCCGCTCCTAGCGACTGTCCTATAGACATAAACGCAGGGTTACACGAGTTTGTGATAGCCTGAAACAGATTCTGTGTACCGTGACCGGCTGTATCGTGACAATGGATAGTATGGTCATAAATTTTAACCGCGCCCGAACAGAAGAACGATGAGTTATCGCTGATTACTCCCTCGTTAAGTCCCATTGAGGCGGTGCACATTTTAAATACAGAACCCGGGTAATAGGTGTCGGAAATCGCCTTATTACGCCACATAGCGCTCAAAGCCGCGCTTTCAGCCTCGGGGCGCTTCTTTTCGGGGAGCTTCCGTATCTTGCTTTTTGCGTCGTTTGAGAGTTCGTAAGGGTCATTCAAATCGTAACCGTCTACGGTTACGCACGCGAGCAGTCCGCCTGTGTTGACATCCATAATAATACAAACGCCGCGGTTTCTGACATCGTTAGCGACAATACCCTGTTTCATATATTTTTCGGCGATTGACTGGATTGTTTCGTCAATCGTTAATGTGATATTATTACCGTCCTTAGCGTCCACATTCTGTTCATACTGGAACGGCATATCCGTCTGGTTGGCGTTACGCGCCGTTATAATCCTTCCGGGCGTACCTGTAAGATACTTGTCGTACTGGTACTCTACGCCCTCAAGTCCTTGGTCGTCGGCTCCTGTAAAGCCGATAACAGAGGACGCAAGGTCATTATAAGGATAATAACGTCTGTAATCGTCAAACAGCGTAATCACGTTAGAGAGGTCGGAATACTTTTTCTCCAGTTTTTTTGTGAATTTGAGTATAGCCTCACGCTCATCGCTCTCGATTTTGCGCTTAACTATAACATAATAGGAATTTTGCTTGGTCTTTTCAAGCATATCTTCGTAGTCAAGTTTCAGGATTTTGGAGAGATTCCTGGCGACATACTCGCGCTGTTCGTCCTCCTCAAGATAAGCCGGGGCTAAAACAACCTTCCATACGGTTGCGCTCTGAGCGAGAATTTTACCCTTAGCGTCATAAATTGTACCGCGCTTCGCGCTCAGCTTTGTGTCTACAAGCTGCTGGTCAACCGCCAGCTCCTGTAACTCGGAGCCCTGTACAAGCTGAAGATAGAGCAGTCTTACCGCGACAGCGCCGAATCCAATCACCAATACGGCAAGTATTATTATGGTTGTTCTGAATCTTAACTGCTGCAAAAGCCCCTTTTGGCTCTTGTTTTCACGATTTCTCGCCATAATCTGCTCCTTTCGTTAATAAATGAACATCCCCTTTTGGGGAAGGCTAATTAAGATAAAAAAGAGTTAAGACATAAATCCTAACTCTTATTCCCATAACATATCTATTAAATTAAACCCGATGTTATGACCAAAGACCCGTAATTGCATCAATAATTTTCTGGAAGAAGTTACGGTTAGCGTTCTCGGAAATCTCAGCCTTATCTCCTTCTGAGAGGGAAACATATTCCTTTTGAACATTCTCTGCCTTGCTCATACCAAGCTTGTCCTGAGCGTATTTCTCAATCTCGGAGGTTGAAAGCTTGGACTGGAGCGCCATCTGGTTCTGAGTATATGCACTCTGTGAATTCCTCAGGGTTTCCTCAGCGGTGATAATCTGCTGGTTAACCTCGGTAAGCTGAACCTGACCGACGATTATCGCGCCGATAATAACAGTTACAACAAAAGCCGCTACAGAGCCCACAAAGAGCTTAAAGGGGTTGTGTTTTCTTCTTCTGATTTTTATTAATTCTTCCCGAGGAAGGGTTACTACTTTATTATCTTGCTTATGTTTTTCAGTTTTATCTTCTTTGGGCAACTTAGGAGCTGTGTTGTCTCTGAACATATCAAGCTGATAAGCCGCGTTATTTTCATATGTCATCTAAAATACCTCAACGGTTACCTATTATACACTATTATTAATGGGTTATATTTCCTTAACACAAAATAGTTACATTTTGTTAAAATTTATTTAATTCCGCTGTAGAAAATTGTAATCTTCTTTTATCGAAATATACAGAATATTGTGGTTAAATCCGCGATTAATACAATTTATTGTGGTTTCTGTTCCTATTTACAAACTTGTTATATTTTACACCATGTTGTAACAAATGTCCAGTAGAAATCAAGAATTTTCAGCTAATTTTTTACATATTCTTAGTTTTGCACTTCTTGAGCGCGGATTTGAAGATAATTCTTGTTCATTTGCTACAATAGGTTTTCGGGTTATGGCCTGAGCGCGCGGCTTTTTTCCGCAAACACATACGGGAAAATCCTTGGGACAGGTGCATCCCTGATACCAAGACGCCATAGTTTGTTTAACAATTCTGTCCTCTAATGAGTGAAAGGTTATCACAGCAAGTCTTCCGTTCTCACTAAGGAGCTCAAAAGCGTCCTCCAACCCTTTTTTAAGACAATCAAGCTCGTGATTGACCTCAATTCTCAGCGCCTGAAAGGTTTTTCTCGCCGGATGTCCCGCTCTGCGAACCTTTTCGGGAACGGAGTTCCTGATTATTTCGGCGAGCTCAAAGGTCGTGTTAATCGGCTTGTCCTCACGGGCTTTTACTATGCCGTTCGCGATGGAGTTCGCGTATTTTTCTTCGCCATAGCTGAATATTATACGAGAAAGCTCCTGCTTAGAGAGTGTGTTAACAAGGTCTGCGGCACTTGTGCCTGACTGTGACATACGCATATCAAGCTCGGCGTTCTCGTGAAAGGAAAAACCTCTGTCGGGTGTGTCGAGCTGGTGCGACGAAACGCCGATATCCAGCAACACGCCGTCCACGCGGCAGATTCCTCTCTCCCTGAGCAGAGACTTCATATCAGAAAAATTGCCTTTAATAATTATTGAATTGTGGTTATCTTTAAATCTCTGCTTAATCGTACAAATAGCGTCGGGGTCCTGATCAATCGAAATAAGCTTGCCCGAGCTGAGTCGGCTGAGTATCTCGGCGGAATGACCTCCGCCGCCGGCAGTACCGTCAACATAGATACCGTTAGGCTTGATGTCGAGCCCGTCCACCGCTTCTTTAAGCAGAACAGGTACATGATATATTTCCATATCTATATATTAAAAGTTAAGCATTGTGAGAGCTTCGTCGAGTGCCTCGGCGCTCTCGTTCATCATAACGTCAAATTTATCCTTGTTCCAAATTTCAACGCGGTTATCCATACCTACAACCGCCGCTTCCTTATCGAGAGAGGCAATCTCGCGCAGGCTCTGGGGAATAGAAATTCTGCCCTGAGCGTTGGGACTTACCTCGACCGCCGTAGCAATAACGTGATATCTCAGCGCTGTGGCGTTCTTCGCGGGAAGACTATTAATGCTTTCGCGCAGGTTCTCGAACTCCTCGAGTGAAAGAACCTGCACACAGCTTGAGAAGCCCTTAGATATCATAAAAGTCTCGCCGAGCTGTTCTCTGAAGCGAGCAGGCAGAACGATTCTGCCTTTAGCGTCTATTGATTGAAACGTTGTACCCGAGAACATTCTGCCATCTCCCTCTTCTTGAAGTAACCACTGACTAATTCACGCACTCGAATTAATCAGCACTTACTTCCAATTTCATCCAAAACGGCACATTTAAAGCCAAAGTGTTCACAAATTGACACTAAATGCCACCGATGTAATTATTATATATCATCTGTAATCAAATTGCAAGAAAAAAGTTACAGCATTTTTACTAAATATATATGTGTTTTTTTGTTATATTCGACAAAATGTGTCTTAATATTTCGATAACCGAAATATTAAGACACTTCTCAAAAATTCTCATTTCATCATTTTTGTAACAAAGCAGTTTCTTATAAAAAAACGAAACCTCTCCTAAGAGAAGTTTCGTTAAAGCTATTAATATTCATTTTTTAACGATTAACCAATCATCAAATTACTTCATCGAGCTTTTGAGGTTCTGACGAGCCTTGCGGATTTCCTGAGCGTAAGAAGTAATACTCTCGTCTGTGCGGCGCATAATGTCCTCAACATAGGAGTTAGCCGCCTTGTGCATTTCGATTGACTTCTTCTTAGCGTCTTTCTCAATTTCCTTGGCTTTTGCCTCGGCAGCGATTGTAACCTCGTGCTGGCTTACCATAATCTTGCGACGCTCCTCAGCCTGACGGATAATCTCGTCGGCATTGCGCTTAGCTTCCTCGATAATAGCGTCGCGGTCGGCTACGATGTTCTTCGCCACGCTGATTTCGGTGGGAAGATTGTCCTCGATTTCGTCGAGAATATCAAAAATACGATCACCGGAGATGATAACCTTCTTGTCTCTCGACATAGGAACGCCCTTAGCGTCATTTACCATATCCTGCAATTCTAAGATTAAGTCTTCTACTCTCTTATCTAATCTGTCCATTTTCTCCACTCCATTATAAAATTTTTATTTTAATCTTTTTTAAATTTCATCGTGCACACACTCGGGCACAAAAGAGCCTATATCCCCGCCTAATGACGCTACCTGTTTAACGATACTCGAACTGAGGTACATAAAATCGGAGCTCGAGGTAAGAAAAACCGTCTCCAGCTCGGGATTAAGCTTTTTGTTGGTGAGCGCTTGCTGAAATTCGTACTCAAAATCCGACACAGCCCTGAGTCCTTTTACTATAGCCGTGATACCGTTCTCGCGTGTGTAATCCGCAAGCAAGCCGTCAAAACCTACAATCTCGATATTGCTGATTCCCTCCGTCGATTTCCTCAAAAGCTGTATGCGCTCCTCGGTGGTAAAGCTGGGGGTCTTGGCAAGATTGTTAAGAACGCCGACAACAACGTGGTCGAACATTTTAGACGCTCTTGTGATGATATCTATATGGCCTAATGTAAGAGGGTCAAAGCTTCCCGGACAAATAACCTTTGTTTTCATACAATCGTCCTAAATGTAATCTTTGTGTCTGTACATAGTTATCTTTATTTTACCATAGTGTTTTTGTCTGTCAAGCATAAATTCACCATATTTTTGTGAAATTTCCTCGTTTTCTTCATTTTCGGCAATAATTACACCTGTTTTTTTAACTTTTTCGGCAATTTTAGGCAAAGCTTTCTGGAGTAAACCTGTTGAAAACGGAGGGTCAAGATAAACTATATCATACAAATCGGTTATCGAATCTATAAAAGAAACGCTGTCGGCGTGAAAAACTTTCGCCTTGTCGTAAAAACCGACATTATTCAGGTTCTTGCGGACAATTTCGACAGACTTTCGGCTTTTATCGACAAAGGTGGCTGATTTAGCTCCCCGGCTGAGGGCTTCAATACCCATTTGACCACTGCCGGCAAACAGGTCGAGGAAACTTCTGCCCTCTATATCAAACTGTATTGCGGAAAAAACTGCCTCCTTGACCTTGTCGGTCGTCGGACGAACATCATCGCCGCTCAGTGTTTCGAGCTTTCTGCCTCGTGCAGAGCCTGTTATTACTCGCATAGTTGTTCCCTTTCTACTTGTGAAAATAATTATACACCGCGAGAGCTGAGTCGTGAGTCATCTTCGGACACAGCTCAAGCTCCTCTAAATCGGCGTTCTTAATATTGGCGATTGTTCTGAAATGTTTTAACAACGCCTTTGCGCGGACAACCCCCACACCGTCGATATCCGTTAGAGTACTGTTAATAACAGCGTTTTTTCGCCTCTGGCGGTGATATCCGATAGCGAAACGGTGAACCTCATCCTGCATTTTACTCAGGAAAGTGAACACACTTCTGTATGAATTAATGGCAATCTCGCCGCCTGAGCCGGTAACGGCTCGTGTACGGTGGCTTGAGTCCTTAACCATACCGAAAACAGGAACATTAACGTTGTGCTTTTTTAAGATTGGAAGTACCGCGGCGACCTGTCCCTTACCTCCGTCGAGAAGAATCAGGTCGGGCAGATGGCCGAAGCCTTCGCCGCTGTCTCTGTTTTCCTCGTACTCCGAAAATCTCCTATCGAGAACCTCCGCCATTGATGCGTAGTCGTCCTGACCTTCAAAGGACTTTATCTTAAACTTCTTATAAGCCGATTTAAGCGGTTTTCCGTTTTCGTAGACTATCATTCCCGCGACATTCTCCGTACCCGCGAGGTTGGAGATATCGTAGCTTTCGATATATTCGGGGATTTTTGAGAGCCCGAGGAGCGTCCTAAGCTCCTCTAACACGGAATACTCGCGCGAGGTTCTGCCCTTTATCTGGGCTATGGTTTCGGCGGCGTTCTTTTTACACATACTCACAAGCTGAGCCTGTTCGCCGCGCTGCGGAGCGGTGATATACACGCGTCTGCCGCTCTTTTCGGTGAGCCATTTCTCCAGCAGTTCGCTGTCCCCGGGCAGTCTGTCGAGAGTCAGGTTACGCGGAATCTCGCGGTTCATTGAGTAGTAGCTCGTAACAAACTGCGAGAACTCGTCCTCCTGTTCCATAGGGTTGTTAATAACAAAATTCTCGTGGTCGGTGAGTCTTCCTCCCTCAAATTTAAAAATCTGGAAACAACCGCGTTCGCCGTCGGTAAAGTAGGCCATAACGTCCTGGTCGGGAACGCCAATAGACACAACCTTCTGCTTGTCTGCCATTTTCTTGACGGCGTTAATCTTGTCGCGGATTTGAGCGGCACGCTCAAACTCAAGGTTTTCGGACGCTTTTTCCATCTCCTCGGTAAGCATTTTTACAGACTTACTGCTGCCGCCCTTTAAGAACTCAAGAGCCTGCTCAACATTCTCGTTGTACTCCTTAAAGCTGACCCTGCCTGTACACGGAGCCATACATTGCTTGATGTGATAGTTCAAACAGGGGCGGCTTTTGCCGAAGTCGTCGGGGAATTTACGGTTACAAGTCGGGAGCTTAAAAATCTTGTTGGCTTCCTCTACGCTCTGTTTAACGTAAAAACTGCTCTTATAAGGTCCGATGTAAGTCGCGCCGTCGTCCTTTTTTTGGAGTTCATAGGTGATTTTACGCCATTTGTCATTAGACACGCGGATGTAGCTGTAGCCCTTATCATCCTTTAACAGAATGTTGTACTTAGGCGTGTGCTGTTTGATAAGACTGCACTCAAGAATAAGCGCCTCGAACTCGCTGTCGCAGATTATATACTCGAAATAGTCCACGTTCTCAACCATACGCCTGACCTTTTCGGCGTGGTTGTTCTGTGAACCGAAATACTGGGAGACACGGTTTTTAAGCGCTTTAGCCTTACCGATATATATTATCTTTTTGTTTTTGTCGTGCATTATATAAACTCCGGGTGAGAGCGGCAGCGACATCGCTTTTTTACGGAGTTCTGAGATTTTTTCGTTCATAATACTTTAATATTGATTTTTTCTTTATAGGAGTTTGATAACATCATCTTTTCATAGGGTATTCTTGTAGAAGCAGTTTCCCATAAAGCAAAAAATGGACGAACATAAACATGTCCGCCCTTAAAATAAGCTCTTACTTAGTCAACAAAACCCGAGTCAACCAACGCAACAAGACCGTCAACGGCTTCCTGCTCGTCAGCGCCGTCAGCGATAATCTTAATTGCGGTTCCGCCGATAATTCCTAAAGAAAGCACGCCGAGGAGGCTCTTAGCGTTTACTCGTCTTTCTTCCTTTTCTACCCAAATAGTAGCCTTATACTCATTAGCCTTCTGGATAAAGAAGGTAGCAGGACGAGCGTGTAAACCAGCCTTATTCTTAACTAAAACTTCCTTAACATACATAAGTAAAACCTCTCTAAAATCTTATATAGTTCATACACCAGAAGCATCTTATAAAACGCTCCAATTGCATAGTATATTATAACACTTTTCTATTTAACGTCAACACCGAAAAATCAATTTTGGATTTAATAACATTTTAATCGGTTTTAGGTATTTTAGCTTTGTGCAACTTAACGAATACAGTAATAATTATGTGCACTTGCCGGATAATATTTGTCTGTCGTCGTCGCTTAATTCAAGCTTTTCCAGCATATCGGGGCGTTTTTCAGCCGTATTTATAAGGCTGTGTTCATAGCGCCAGCGGTCAACCTTTCGGTGGTCGCCGCTGTAGAGCACAGGCGGGACCTCAAGACCGCGCCAAACCTGCGGTTTAGTATACTGCGGATATTCCAGAAGACCGTTAAAATGACTCTCCTCGGTAAAGCACTCGTCATTAGAG
>X127_Alpine_Marmot__coassemble_100_pt1 | contig 17449 bp, 31 predicted proteins | sample X127_Alpine_Marmot__metabat2_low_PE_002 | metagenome-assembled genome bin X127_Alpine_Marmot | reverse complement strand
CTGTTGGGTACTCCTTTTTTTGGTGGGCCATCAGGGACTCGAACCCCGGACCGATCGGTTATGAGCCGATAGCTCTAACCAACTGAGCTAATGGCCCTCAGTTGGATTTTTCGCAAAAAGTATTATAACAATTTTAAAAGGGAATGTCAACAAAAAAATAGGTTAGGCTATTCATTATTAAAATTTTACCGTCAAAATAGTGCGGTTTATCTCCTACATATTGTACAAAATTCATAAAATAACGTCAGATATCCACAAAATGTGCTAATCGTTGTCAATTGATATACACCCTTTTATATGATAAAATCTTAGTGCAATAAAATTAAAAGGGGTTATTGTATGGGTTTCATTAACAACAAATGGATGCGCGCGGCTGTTCCCGCACTGTTGATTCATTGCTCTATAGGAACTGTTTACTGTTGGTCCACCTTTAAAGCGGCTATCGCCGAGAGAATCGGTATGAGTCCGTTCGCTGTGGGCTGGGCGTTCTCGCTGGCTATCTTCTTTCTCGGTATGTCCGCCGCGTTTATGGGCAGAATGGTAGAAAAGGATATACACAAGTCCTCGCTGCTCTCGTGTATCTGTTTTACCGCGGGTATGATAGGCACAGGTTTGTTCATTGAGTTTTCGACAGGTATCGTGGCGCTGATTGGTATCTTTGTTTGCTATGGCTGTATTATGGGTATCGGTCTCGGCGTGGGTTATCTCACTCCGGTAAAGACGCTTATGCTGTGGTTTTCCGAGAATAAGGGTTTGGCGACAGGTATCTCCATTATGGGTTTCGGACTCGCCAAGGCTATAGCAACTCCGATAATGGAAGCAATTCAGGGCAGTCTCGGCATCACCTGGATGTTCTACATACTCGGAGGAGTTTACTTTGTTATGATGATGCTCGGTCACTTCCTGCTTAAAAAGCCTGAAGGCTGGGTTGAGTCCGACGAGGCTAACGACAGCTTTAAGCCGCTTTCAATGTTCAAAAACAAGACCTTCCTCGGTATCTGGCTGATGTTCTTCATTAACATTCATTGCGGCCTTGCGCTCATCTCTTATGAAAAGCAGATACTTGAGCTTGTGTTCGGCGCAGGAGCTGTGGCAATTGCCGTAGTACCGTCTGTTACGGCGGCGTTCAACGCGCTCGGACGTATCGGTTACTCCACAATCTCCGATAAAATGAAGGAGAGGAATACTGTTTATAAGATTATTTTTATAAGCTGTATTGCTGTCAGTCTTTTGGCTTTCTGCAGCGGAGCTATTACAAACGGCAGCGGAATTTTCGTTTTAGGCGCTATTGTTATTGTGCTTCTGCTTATCGTTAATCTCGGTTACGGCGGCGGTTTCTCAACTCTGCCGGCGCTTCTTTCCGAAAGGTTCGGTATGGAGCAGATAAGTAAGATTCACGGTCTTGCTCTCTCGGCGTGGGCTGTTGCGGGTATTACAGGTAATAATATGTCAGAGTTGATTCTCAACTTCAGCGGCAATAATTATAATCTGATTCTTATTGCAATAACCGTTCTGTACGCTGTTGCCCTTGTGGTTTGCCTTACTATGGTAGGAAAGAAGATAAGTAAATAAACAAAAGCGCCTGATGTTGCCATCAGGCGCTTAGGCATTAGGGAGTCGAACCCCTAATGCCTTAATTAAAATTCTATCCCAAATCTCGCCTGCACTCCTTTGTCATAGGGGTGCTTAATCTTTTTCATCTCTGTGATGTAGTCGGCAAGCCCGAGTATCCGTTCAGTCGGATTATGACCTGTCAGTACAACCTCAAGGTTCTTTGGCGCGTTAGACACAAACTCATACAGGTCGCGCTCGCTTATCATATCTGCCTCGACAGCGGAGAAAATCTCGTCGAGCACTATCATATCGTACTTCTGAGTCAGTACGGTTGTAACGGCGTCGTCAAAAATCTTGCGGAACATAATAGCCGCTTTCTGTTTTTCTGCTTCATCCATTTCATAGGTGAATTTAAGCTCAACGGGAGCGAATGTAAGGTTGATGTTTTCGGTGTGGCTGAGTGTATGGCGCTCGCCCGAAAACTCGGTTTTTAAAAACTGAACAAAAAGCACCTTCATCCTGCTGCCGGCGGCTCTTACAGCGAGCCCTATTGCCGCGGTGGTTTTGCCCTTACCGTCGCCGTAATAAATGTGTATCATAATTCACCCTCCTTTTGGATGTTTTCTAACTTATATAATATTCCTATTTCCTTTTTAATTCAAGTATGTTATAATGAAAAAAACAAGTTTTTGGAGAAAATCAGTATGAAGAAAAAGAGAGATACCCGAAAGCTTAGGCATTAGGGAATCGAACCCAAATCGGTTTTTAGTGGCATATTTAAGCCGATTCGGGCGTCGTTTAAAGCCTGTTGTTAAATTGCACAAAAATAAAGATAAAAAAGCCTTAAATTTCTACACAGGAAATTTTAAGGTTTTTTCGCGTTTTTATTGATTTTACGCGCTTATTATAGTATAATGCAAAAGCACGATTGCCCATACAGGGGATATTATGCCCTTTTTTTGAGGTAATCACGACTGCACAATGATATGCGTTGAAGCGGGAGGTTGCGGCATTTGAGCCGGTTTTTCCGTGGAGTATGTCCGATTTTAAACCGGGCGAAATTTATAGTGTTCAACTGTAGGCTGGGGGTTGCTATGCCTATAAGCTTGAATTCCATCTTAAACTGTCCGGTTAACTGAAAAGTTAATCGGTTTTAAAAACGAAGGCCGAGGGAACACCCGGACTTGTGGAAAAGTTTAAGAACGCCCGCCAAATTTTTTAAGGAGGCGACGATAATGGCAGTCAAAGAAAAAATTCGTATAAGATTAAAGGGTTACGACCATCAGCTGGTTGATTCATCCGCTGAGAAGATTGTAGCTACAGCTAAGCGTACAGGCGCTCGTGTATCGGGTCCCGTGCCCCTTCCCACACAGAAGGAAGTTGTTACAATCCTCCGTGCTGTTCATAAGTACAAGGACAGCCGCGAGCAGTTCGAGATGAGAACTCACAAGCGTCTTATCGACATTTTAAGACCGTCTAACAAGACAGTCGAGGCTCTTATGAGCTTAGAGCTCCCTGCCGGTGTTGATATCGAGATTAAATTATAATCCGTTACCAACCTACAAGCAGACAGGGTAAATGTCGGGGCTATGCTTTCTAGGCTTCCGACCAATAACCTAACAAGGAGGAAATAGACATGCAGAAAGCAATTATCGGTAAGAAAATCGGTATGACACAGATTTTCGACGAAACAGGTAAAGTCGTTCCTGTTACTGTTGTTGAAGCCGGCCCTTGCGTGGTCGCTTGCAAAAAGACAGTTGAAAACGACGGTTACGCAGCAGTTCAGCTTGGCTTCGGCGACCTCAAGCCTAACAAGGTTAACAAGCCTATGGCAGGTTACTTCAAGAAGAACGACGTTGCTCCCAAAAAGGTTCTCAAGGAGTTCCGCTTTGACGACACAGACGCTTACAACGTAGGCGACATCGTAAAGGCTGACGCTTTTGAGGCAGGAAACAAGATTGACGTTACAGGTACCAGCAAAGGTAAAGGTACAGCCGGCGTTATCAAGCGTTGGAACTTCCACAGACTCAAAGAGACTCACGGTACAGGTCCTAACGCCCGTCACGGCGGTTCAATCGGTATGTGTTCGTCCCCGTCACGTATCTTCAAAGGTAAGAAGATGAACGGACGTCTCGGCGCTGAGAAGGTTACTGTTCAGAACTTAACTGTTGTTAAGGTTGACGTTGAGAATAACCTGATCGCTGTTAAGGGAGCTATCCCGGGTCCGAACAAAGGCATCGTAGTAATTAAAGATGCTGTAAAAGCTTGAGAAAGGAGGACTTTAAATGCCAAGTATTAATGTAGTAGATATGACAGGCAAAAAGGTCGGCACAGTTGATTTAGCCGAAGGTATTTTTGCTATCGAGCCCAACGAGCCTGCTATGCACACAATGGTAGTAAGCTACCTTGCTAACCAGCGCCAGGGCACACAGTCAGCTCTCACAAGATCCGAAGTTTCCGGCGGCGGTAAAAAGCCTTGGAGACAGAAGGGTACAGGCCGCGCCCGTCAGGGTTCAACACGCGCTCCCCAGTGGACACACGGCGGTATCGTGTTCGCGCCCAAGCCCAGAGATTACAGCTTCTCTGTTAATAAGAAAGTTAAGAGACTTGCTCTGAAGTCCGCTCTTTCAAGTAAAGCAGCAGATAGCGAAATCATCGTTATTGATTCAATCAAGACCGATGAGTATAAGACAAAGGTTATGGTTGAGATGCTCTCAGCCGTTGGAGCTCAGAAGAAGGCCTTAATCGTTCTGCCTGAGGCGGACAAAAAGGTTATCAAGTCAGCTTCTAACATTAAGGGCGTTAAGACCGCTCAGGTCAACGAGCTTAATGTTTACGACATCCTTAACGCTGACAAGCTTGTGATTGACAAGGACGCGTTAAGCAAGATTGAGGAGGTTTACGCATGATAGCTCATGATATTATTATTCGTCCTATTATTACTGAGAAAAGTATGATGGGCGCTGTTGATAAGAAGTACACCTTCGAAGTTGCTAAGACAGCTAACAAGATTGAAATCGCTAAGGCGTGTGAGGAAATTTTCGGCGTAAAGGTTGCCAAGGTTAATACAGTTAACGTTCGCGGTCATTTCCGCCGCCAGAGATATCAGGGCGGATACACAAGATCCTGGAAAAAGGCAATCGTTACACTTACACCCGACAGCAAAAACATTGAATTTTTTGAAGGCATGATGTAAGCGTTAAACATCGTCTGAAAATCCAATCGATTTCGGACAATGTTAAACGCTCCTAACGCTTAGCTATCCATTGATATGATAGATATGAAAGTGTTAGGGATTAGAACGTATGGGAATTGCCATATTCCCGCAAAGCCATCATGAGGAGAGTGAAAGAAATGGCTATTAAATACTATAAGCCGACCATCAACTCCATGAGAAACAGGTCGGTTACTGACTACTCCGGACTTTCAAAGGTTGCTCCCGAAAAGAGCCTTCTCGCTCCTTTAAAGAAGCATTCCGGCCGTAACAGCTACGGCAGAATCACCGTTCGTCATCGCGGCGGCGGTAACCGCAGAAAGTACCGTATCATCGATTTCAAACGTCAGAAATTCGGCGTTGAAGGTAAGGTTGCTACTTTAGATTACGATCCGAACCGTTCCGCTTTTATTGCCTTAATCGAATACACAGACGGCGACAAAGCGTATATCATTGCTCCCGAGGGATTAAAGGTCGGCGACACAGTTGTTGCCGGACCCGACGCGGATATTAAGCCCGGTAACGCTTTACCGCTTAAGAACATCCCCGTGGGTACATTCGTCCATAACATTGAGCTTTATCCCGGCCGCGGCGCTCAGCTTGCTCGTTCCGCAGGTAATATGGCTCAGCTTATGGCTAAAGAAAACGGTATGGCTCTTTTAAGACTTCCTTCAACCGAGCTCAGAAACGTTCCCGAAGCTTGTATCGCTACAATCGGTCAGGTTGGCAACACAGACCACGAGAACGTTAAAATCGGTAAAGCAGGTCGTAAGAGAAATATGGGTTGGAGACCTACAGTCCGCGGTTCTGTTATGAACCCCTGTGATCACCCCCACGGCGGCGGTGAAGGTAAATCACCTGTCGGCCGTCCCGGTCCTGTTACCCCCTGGGGTAAGCCGGCTCTCGGTTATAAGACTCGTAAGAAGCATAAGCAGAGTGACCGTTTAATCGTCCGCAGACGTAACGGTAAGTAAGGAGAAAGGAGCTTAAATTATGAGTAGAAGTACTAAAAAAGGCCCTTTTGTCCAGCCTAAGCTTTTAAAAAGGGTTAAAGAAATGAACGAAAAGGGCGAGAAGAGAATTCTTAAGACTTGGTCAAGAAGCTCAACAATCTTCCCTGATTTCGTAGGTCATACATTCGCAGTCCATGACGGACGTAAGCACGTTCCTGTATATGTAACTGAGGATATGGTAGGTCACAAGCTCGGCGAGTTTGCTCCCACCAGAACCTTTAAGGGACATTCAGGTTCCAAGACATCATAAGGTGGAAGGAGAGTATTGCAATGGAAGCAAAGGCATATGCAAAATATGTCCGTATGTCACCACGCAAGGTTAACCTTGTTCTCGGTCTTATCCGCGGCAAAGACGTTAAGCTTGCCGAGGCTATTCTTAAAAATACCCCTAAAGCCGCTTGTGAGCCTATCATAAAGGTACTCAAGTCCGCTATGGCGAATGCTGAGAATAACCACGATATGGATGTATCTAAACTTTATGTTGCGTACGCTAACGCAACAGCAGGTCCTATCCTGAAGAGAATCCGCCCGAGAGCTCAGGGCAGAGCATTCAGAATCAACAAGAGAACATCCCACATTAGCCTTGTGCTCAAGGAAAAAGAATAAGGAGGTTAATAGTATGGGACAGAAAGTTAATCCGCACGGTTTACGTGTAGGTATCATCAAAAACTGGGATTCACGCTGGTTTGCTAACAAGAAAGAGTTCGGCGACACACTGGTTGAGGATTACAACCTTCGTAAAACTCTTAAAAAGCAGCTTTATCCGGCCGGAATTTCAAAAATCGAAATTGAACGTGACGGCAAGAGAGTTAGACTCCACATTCATTGCGGCAAGCCCGGTATGGTTATCGGTAAGGGCGGCTCTGAGATTGAGAAGCTCCGCGTACAGTGTGAGAACATCCTCAAAAAGCCTGTTGCTATCAATATTGTAGAGATTAAGAATCCTGACCTTAACGCTCAGCTTGTTTCCGAGAGCATCGCCGCTCAGCTTGAGAAGCGTATCGCTTATCGCCGCGCTATGAAGCAGGCTATCAGAAACGCTATGAAGTTCGGCGCGAGAGGTATTAAGATTCAGTGTTCAGGCCGTCTTAACGGTGCTGAAATCGCGAGAAGTGAAACATATCACGAGGGTACAATCCCGCTTCAGACTCTCAGAGCGGACATCGACTACGGCTTTGCCGAGGCTGATACTACCTATGGTAAGATTGGTATAAAGGTATGGCTGTATAAGGGCGAAGTTCTCAACGAGAGCAGACCGAAGAGAGAGAGAAGACCTCGCAGGGAAGGGGGCAGAAAATAATGCTGATGCCAAAGCGTGTTAAGTACAGACGTGTTCACAGAGGACGTATGACAGGTAGAGCGCTTCGCGGTAACAAGGTTACTTACGGCGATTACGGTCTTATGGCATTAGAGCCTGCCTGGATTACTTCCAACCAGATAGAGGCTGCCCGTGTAGCTATGACTCGTTACTGTAAGCGTGTAGGTAAGGTTTGGATTAAAATCTTCCCTGACAAGCCCGTTACAGCAAAGCCTGCCGAAACTCGAATGGGTTCCGGTAAAGGTTCGCCCGAGTACTGGGTAGCGGTTGTTAAACCGGACAGAGTAATGTTTGAAATCGGCGGCGGTGTTGACGAAGCCACTGCACGTGAGGCTATGCGTCTCGCGGCGACAAAACTCCCCATCAAGTGTAAATTCGTCAGAAAAGCAGATCAGGAGGTTGAGCAGTAATGAGAGCATCTGAGTTAAGAGAATCTTCAATTGATGAGCTTCAGGCTAAGCTCAAGGACCTGAAAGAAGAGTTATTTAACCTTCGTTTCCAGCTCGCTATCAACCAGCTGGAGAACCCAACCCGCATCAAGGCAGTTAAGAAGGATATCGCGAGAGTTTCGACCGTTATCCGTGAAATTGAGCTCGCCGAGAGCGAAGCGTAAGGAAGGAGGACATAACAAATGGCTGACAGAAATATGAGAAAAACCGCTATCGGTCGTGTCGTATCGGACAAGATGGACAAGACTGTTGTGGTACTTATCGAAGACAGTGTAAAGCACCCGCTTTACAATAAGGTTGTTAAGCGCTCCCGCCGTTTAAAGGCTCACGACGAAAACAATGAGGCTAAAATCGGCGACCGCGTAAAGGTTATGGAGACTCGTCCTCTTTCGAAGGATAAAAGATATCGTCTCGTCGAGATTGTAGAAAAGGCTAAATAAGGAGGAACACACTGTGATACAGCAGCAAACTTTATTAAAAGTCGCTGACAACACAGGCGCAAAGGAACTTATGTGCATTCGTGTTCTCGGCGGTACAAGAAGAAGATACGCCAACATCGGTGATGTAATCGTTGCTTCTGTTAAGAAGGCGGCTCCCGGCGGCGTAACAAAGAAGGGCGAGGTAGTCAAGGCGGTTGTCGTTCGTTCCGCAAAGGGCGTTCGCCGCGATGACGGAACATACATCCGTTTTGATGAAAACGCAGCAGTAATTATTAAGGAAGATAAAGAGCCCAAGGGCACACGTATCTTCGGACCTGTAGCAAGAGAGCTTAGAGATAAAGGCTATCTCAAGATTTTATCCCTTGCTCCGGAAGTACTTTAATGGAGGTGTCACAAATGAATAAAGTTCATGTTAAAACCGGCGACACCGTAGTAGTTTTAAGCGGCAAGGACAAGGGCAAGAAGGGCACTGTTTTGGCGGTTTCCCCGAGCGAGCGCAAGGTTATCGTTGAGAAAATCAATATGGTTTCCAAGCACGTTAAACCCAAGAGAATGGGCGAGCCCGGCGGTATCATCAAGGCTGAGGCGGCTATGTATGCCGACAAGGTTCAGATTGTTTGTCCCCGTTGTAAGAAACCGACTCGTATCGGTCATAAGATTTTCGAGGACGGTTCCAAGAGCCGTATCTGCAGAAAATGCGGCGAAGCACTTTAATAAGGAGGATATAAGATATGGCAAGACTTAAAGATTTCTATGCTAAAGAAGTTGCACCTGCTCTTATGAAGAAGTTCTCCTACAAGAGTGTGATGCAGATTCCAAAGCTTGACAAAATCGTTGTTAACGTAGGCGCCGGCGAGGCTAAGGACAACGCCAAGGCTATCGACGCTATCGTTAGAGATTTAGGCATTATTACAGGACAGAAGGCGCTCGTTTGCCGCGCAAGAAAGTCCGTTGCTAACTTTAAGCTCCGTGAGGGTATGCCCATCGGCGCTAAGGTTACATTAAGAGGCGAGAGAATGTATGAGTTCCTTGACAGACTCTTCAACGTAGCTCTCCCTCGTGTACGTGACTTCAGAGGAATTAACGCTGACTCTTTTGACGGCAGAGGTAACTACTCTATGGGTCTCAGAGAGCAGCTCATCTTCCCTGAAATCGATTATGACAAGGTAGACAAGGTCAGAGGTATGGATATCACATTCGTAACTACTGCGGCTACCGACGAAGAGGCTCGTGAGCTCTTAACACTCATGGGCGCGCCGTTTGCAAGGTAAGGAGGGATTGTTGTGGCTAAGACTGCTATGAAAATTAAGCAGCAGAGAAAGCAGAAGTTCTCTACTCGCGAATATTCAAGATGTAAAATCTGTGGTAGACCACACGCCTACCTCCGTAAGTTTGGTGTATGCCGTATTTGCTTCCGTGAGCTCGCTTACAAGGGCGAGATTCCGGGCGTAAAGAAAGCCAGCTGGTAAGTAAAGGAGGTAAAAGGTAATGCAGATTACAGATACAATAGCTGATTTACTTACACGAATCCGTAACGCTAACTCAGCCAAGCACGACACAGTTGAAATCCCCGCGTCCAACCTTAAGAAGGACATCTGCCAGATTCTGGTAGACGAGGGTTATGTAAAGGATTTTACAGTAATTGAAGACGGTAAGCAGGGTATCATTAAGGTTAACCTTAAATATCTCGAAGGCAAAAAGCCTGTTATCACAGGTTTACGCCGCGTGTCTAAGCCCGGCTTACGTATTTACAGTAATGTTGAGGATATGCCTAAGGTTATGAAGGGTCTCGGTGTGGCTATCATTTCTACCTCTAAGGGTGTTATGACAGACCGCAAGGCTCGTCAGGAACACGTAGGCGGCGAGGTCCTCGCGTATATCTGGTAATAGGAGGTGCGAAAATGTCTCGAATTGGAAGAAAACCTATAAATATTCCCGCAGGCGTTACAGTAACGAATAACGCCGGCGTAATCGAAGTTAAGGGCCCCAAGGGCACACTTGACTTAAAGTACAATCCTGCTATGCAGGTTGAAGTAAAGGGCGAAGAGATTATCGTTACACGTCCGAACGACGCAAAGGAAAATCGCTCATTACACGGCCTCACACGTTCGCTTATCGCTAATATGGTGACAGGCGTAACAGACGGCTATAAGAAGGAACTCAAGGTTAACGGCGTTGGTTACCGTGTAGAGAAAAAGGGTAAGCAGTGCGTTATGAACCTCGGTTATTCTCATAAGGTTATTGTTGAGGATACCGACGATGTTAAGATTGACGTTCCCGATCCCAACACAATCGTAATCTCAGGCATTGATAAGCAAAAGGTAGGTCAGTTTGCTGCCGAGGTTAGAGAGAAGCGTCCGCCTGAGCCGTACAAGGGCAAGGGTATCAGATACGCTGACGAATATGTCCGCCGCAAGGAAGGCAAAGCCGGTAAGGGTAAATAATTAAGGAGTGAATGACTTATGGTAAACAGACCAGATACTAAAAAGGCTCGTCTTAAAAGACATAAGAGAGTCCGTGCCAAAATCAGCGGTACCGCAGAGCGTCCGCGTTTATGTGTATTCCGCTCCACTAACAACATTTACGCTCAGCTTATTGATGACGTAAAGGGCGTTACCCTTGCACAGGCGTCAAGCCTTGACAAGTCAATCAGTGGTAACGGCGGAAACAAAGAAGCGGCACGCGCTGTAGGTAAGCTTATCGCAGAGCGCGCAGCTGAGAAGAAAATCACCGACGTCGTATTCGACAGAGGCGGAAATATCTATCACGGCCGTGTTCAGGAATTGGCCGAAGGCGCCCGTGAGGGCGGCCTCAATTTCTAAGAAAGGGAGGAATTACTTTGGCTAATAATGTTGAAACAAAAAAGGAGCTCATTGAGAGAGTTGTTACTATCAACCGAGTATCCAAAACCGTAAAGGGCGGTCGTATCTATAAGTTCGCCGCTTTAGTAGTAGTAGGCGACGGCGAAGGTACAGTAGGCTTCGGTATCGGCAAGGCGGGCGAAGTTCCCGACGCTATCCGTAAGGGTATCGAAGACGCTAAGAAGAACCTTATCAAAGTATCGCTCAGAGGTACAACCATTCCTCACGAAATTATCGGCGCATACGGCGCGGGCCGTGTTCTTATGAAGCCCGCCGCTCCCGGTACCGGTGTTATCGCGGGCGGTCCCGTACGTGCGGTCGTTGAGGCTGTAGGTATCAGAGATATCCGTACAAAGGCTTTACGCTCAAACAACCCCTGTAACGTAGTTAGAGCTACACTCCAGGGACTCGGCGCTCTCAGAAACGCTGAGGAGGTTGCCGCTGTACGCGGTAAGTCCGTTAAGGAAATTTTATAAGGAGGCTTGGCTATGAAGATTAAGTTAGTTAAAAGCCTCATTGGCTCTAAGAAAGAACAGATTGCAACCGCTCACGCTCTCGGTCTCAAGAAAATCGGCGACGAGACAACTCAGCCCGACAATGGCGCGACCAAGGGTAAGGTAGCAAAAATAATTCACCTCGTAGAGGTTACAGAAGCATAAGGAGGTGCGAAAATAATGAAGTTAAGTGAACTTTCACCTGCCGCAGGTTCCAAGAAATCTGTTAAAAGAGTAGGCAGAGGCCATGGCTCAGGTTGGGGTAAAACCTCGGGCAAAGGTCACAAAGGTCAGAAGGCTCGTTCCGGCGGCAGAGTACGTCCCGGTTTTGAAGGCGGTCAGATGCCGCTTCAGCGCCGTCTGCCTAAGAGAGGTTTCAACAACATTTTCGCAAAGATAGTTGTTACTGTTAACCTTTCCGAGCTTAACCGTAAGTTTGACAACGGTGCCGATGTTACTGTAGAGACTCTCGCTGAGAAAGGTATCGTTAAAAATTCCTTCGACGCAGTAAAGGTTCTCGGTAACGGCAAGCTTGACAAAAAGCTCAACGTTAAGCTTCCCAAGATTAATGAGAAGACTCTCGAAAACGGTGAGAAAAAGGTTGTTTTACCTTATTCCGAATCAGCTAAGGCTGCAATCGAGGCAGCCGGGGGAAAGGCTGAGGTGATTTAATTGTTTAAGACAATTAGAAATGCCTGGGGTATTCCCGATCTCAGAAGAAAGATTCTTTTCACAATCTTTATTATCATTTGTTTCAGAATCGGTTCGGTTATTCCTGTTCCGTTTCTCGATATGAACGCTCTTTCAAACCTGATGACACAGAACGGAGCAAACGAGGGCAGCTCGGCTCTCGCTTATCTGAATACTCTTTCAGGCGGCGCGTTCTCAAACGCAACAATATTCGCTATGGGTGTAACACCTTACATCAACAGCTCCATTATTATGCAGCTCTTGACCGTGGCAATTCCTCCTCTTGAGAGATTGTCTAAGGAAGGCGAAGCAGGTCGTAAGAAGATTGCGACAATTACCCGTTATGTAACCGTTGGCCTCGGTCTTATCCAGGGTTTCGCTTACTGGTGGTATTTACAGGCTTCCAATGTTACTACTTATACCGAAGGCTTTTCAAAAATCTTCTCCGCTATTATCATTGTCCTAACCTTTACAGCAGGTACGGCGATAATGATGTGGTTTGGTGAGCAGATTAACGACAAGGGTATAGGCAACGGTATTTCGATTCTCCTCTTTGCGGGTATCGTAGCTCGTCTGCCTTACACGCTCAGCCTCCTCGGCGAGTACTGGAACCTCGGTATGCAGGAGAACGGTTCTCCCCAGTACCTTATTCTCGTTCCGCTGTGGATTGTTATCTTCCTTATTGTTGTATGGGTTATCACCTTTATGCAGGATAGTGAGAGAAGAATCCCAATCCAGTACGCTAAGCGTGTTGTTGGTCGTAAGATGTACGGCGGTCAGACCTCCCACCTTCCTATCAAGGTTGCGCTCGGCGGTGTACTTCCCATCATCTTCGCTTCCTCAATCCTTTCAATTCCAAGTACAATTCAGGCGTTCGGCGTTAACCCGACAAGTGGTTTCTGGGCCGGTTTCTTCCAGGCTTTCAGCACCACAGGCTGGTTGTACATGATACTTTACTTTATCTTAATTATAATGTTCGGTTACTTCTATACAACCATTCAGTATAATCCTATTGAGATGGCTAATAACCTCAAGCAGAATAACGGTACTATTCCGGGTATTCGTCCGGGCGCTCCGACTGCTGACTTTATCAGAAAGATTCTCTCCAGAATTACACTTATCGGTTGTTTATTCCTCGGCTTTATCGCTGAGTTCCCGCTTCTCTATTCCGCAATCACCGGAATGGGCAGTCTCTCAATGGGCGGTACTTCGATTATCATTATCGTAGGCGTTGCTCTCGAGACCTCCAAGCAGATGGAATCTCAGATGATGATGCGTCATTACAAGGGCTTCCTTGACTAATGGCTATCTAAAGAAAGGGTAGTAACTATGAATATTATTATGTTAGGTGCTCCCGGCGCGGGTAAAGGCACACAAGCCGCCGTGCTGTGCGAGAAACTTAATATCCCTACTATTTCAACGGGTAATATTATCCGTGAAGCGCTGAAAAACGGCACTGAAATGGGTCTGAAGGCTAAGTCCTTTATGGACGCCGGTCAGCTCGTTCCCGACGAGGTTGTTATCGGTATCGTTAAGGACAGACTTCAGGAGGATGACTGCAAGAACGGCTACATTCTTGACGGTTTTCCGAGAACCATTCCTCAGGCCGAGGCTCTGGACGCTATGGGCGCTGACATCAACTGCGTAATCGATATCGAGGTCAAGGATGATGTCATCGTTAACCGTCTGTCCGGACGCCGCGTCTGTGAGAATTGCGGCAGACCTTATCACATCGAAAGCTTAAAGCCGAAGGTTGAAGGGGTTTGTGACGATTGTAACGGCGCCCTTGTTCAGCGCAAGGATGACCAGATTGAAACCATCAAGAACCGACTCAACATCTACCACAAAGAGACTGAGCCCCTTGTAGAATACTACAAGGCTCAGGGCAAGCTCAAGGTGGTTGAGGGCAAAGATACAGTCGCCGCTACAACGGAAGCTGTATTTAAGGCGATCGGAGTTTAATCTATGGTAATTATCAAGACAGCGCGCGAAATATCCTTGATGAAGGACGCTTGCAAAATTTCCGCAAACGCGCTGCGTCTTGCAGGTGAATACGTCAAACCCGGTATTACTACATGGGAAATTGACGAAAAAGTCCGTGAATATATCGAGAAACAGGGCGCTACGCCTTCGTTTCTCGGTTACGGCGGATTTCCCGCAAGCGCGTGTATTTCCGTAAATGATGTGGTCATCCATGGCATACCGAGCAAAGAACAGGTTCTTAAAGAAGGCGACATCGTAAGTGTCGATGTCGGTGCGTTCTACAACGGCTATCACGGCGACAACGCTTTTACCTATGCCTGCGGTAAGACAAGCGACAACGCCCAAGGTCTTATGGACGCTACAAGAATCGGACTCGAAAAGGGAATCGAGGCGGCGCTCGCCGGTAATCGCGTAGGCGATATCGGCAACGCGGTTCAGACGTATGCTGAAAATCGCGGTTACTCGGTGGTACGAGATTTCGTCGGCCACGGCGTAGGCGCGAAGTTACATGAAGACCCCAGTATTCCGAATTACGGCACAGCCGGACGAGGAGTACGACTTCTCCCCGGAATGGTAATTGCAATTGAGCCGATGATTTGCGAAGGCGGCTATGAGGTAGATGTTCTCGACGATGACTGGACTACCGTCACACGCGACGGTAAACTCGCGGCACATTATGAGAACACTGTCGCCATAACTCCCGACGGTCCTGTTATTATGACAGTTCCCGGTTAAAAGCTATGGAAAAAGGACGTATAGTTAAATCAACGGCGGGCAAGGACAAGGCGCAGTTTTATATCGTTGTGGATTTTAAAGATAACAGGGCGTATGTAAGCGACGGAAAGAATCGTAAGCTCTCTAACCCAAAGTCTAAGAATCCAAGACATCTGGCTGTGACTTCTACAATTGTGGATTTGCCCGAAAACGATAAGCAATTAAGAAATCTGTTGAAAAAATTCGGCAGCGCAACTAAGGAGGATTAAGTTATGTCTAAACAAGATGTACTCGAAGTTGAGGGTAAAGTTGTTGAGGCGCTTCCAAACGCTCAGTTTAAGGTGGAGCTTCCCAACGGACATGTAATATTAGCTGTTATTTCAGGTAAGCTGCGTATGAACTTCATCCGCATTTTACCGGGCGATAAGGTTACTGTGGAGATGTCTCCCTATGACCTTACAAGAGGAAGAATTACCTGGAGAACCAAGTAATTCAATAAAACTACTAAAACTGATTTTTCAAGAAAGGAATGATTATTGATGAAAGTCAGACCTTCTGTAAAGAAAATGTGCGAAAAGTGCAAAGTAATCAAAAGAAAAGGCAAAATCTTAGTAATTTGCGAAAACCCTAAGCATAAACAGCGTCAGGGCTAAACTTAAAGATAATTTTTATATGGAGGTGCACTAAATGGCTCGTATAGCAGGTGTTGACTTACCGAGAGATAAAAGAGTTGAAATCGGCTTAACATATATCTACGGTATCGGACGTAAAACTGCAACAGACATTATTGCTGCAACAGGTGTTAACCCTGACACTCGCGTTAGGGATTTAACAGAAGAAGATGTTTCAAAGCTTCGTGACTATATCGAGAAGAATTGCCGCGTTGAAGGTGACCTTCGCCGTGACATCGCTTTTGATATTAAAAGACTTATTGAAATCGGCTGCTATCGTGGCGTTCGCCACAGAAAGGGTCTCCCTGTAAGAGGTCAGCGTTCAAAGACTAACGCTCGTACACGCAAGGGCCCGCGCAGAACTATGGCTAACAAGAAGAAATAAGGAGGAATTGCGTAATGGCAGCACCTAAAGGTAAAAAGACTGTTCGCCGCCGTCGTGAGAAAAAGCATATCGAAAAAGGCAGCGCGCATATTCAGTCTACATTCAACAATACAATTGTTACAATTTCTGATACAAACGGTAACGCAGTATCCTGGGCAAGCGCAGGCGAGCTTGGTTTCCGCGGTTCGCGTAAATCAACTCCGTTCGCAGCTCAGTCAGCTGCTGAGACTGCCGCTAAAGCCGCTATGGACTTCGGTATGAAGAGCGTAGAGGTTTATGTAAAAGGCCCCGGACAGGGTCGTGAGGCAGCTATCCGTGCGTTACAGTCCGCAGGTCTTGAGGTTACTATGATTAAGGACGTAACCCCGATTCCTCACAACGGATGCCGTCCTCCCAAGAGAAGACGTGTATAGTATAAAGGAGGAAATTTAAGATGGCAAAAAACAGACAGCCTATCGCTAAACGCTGCAGAGCTCTCGGTATTTCTCCTGCAGTTATGGGTTACTCGGGTAAAACTTCCTACAGAAACCCGAACGGTAACTCAAGAAGAAAAAAGAGTGAATACAGCCTCCAGCTCACAGAGAAGCAGAAGGTTAAGTTCATTTACGGTATTATGGAAAAACAGTTCCGTTCTTACTATGAAAAGGCTGAAAAGGCTCAGGGTAAGACAGGTTCAGTTCTTCTTACTCTTATTGAACATAGACTTGACAATGTTGTATTCCGTCTCGGCCTTGCCTCAACACGCAGAGAGGCTCGCCAGCTCGTAAACCACGCTCACTTCACAGTAAACGGCAAGAAGGTTAACATTCCTTCCTACCTTGTAAAAGTAGGCGACGTTATCGAGGTTAAGGAATCAAGCCGTTCCACAAACCGCTTTAAAGCAATTGCTGAGAACAACACGGCAGTTGCTCCCAAGTGGCTCGAGAAGGCATCTGACAACTTAGGCGGCAAGGTTATCGCCGAGCCTGAGAGAGAGGATATCGACTTCCCGGTAGAGGAACATCTCATTGTCGAGTTGTACTCCAAGTAATCCACAAACATTTAAAAGTCAGATTACAATACGACGGCATATTTGCCGTCTAATAAGGAGGATTCGCTATGATAGAGATAGAAAAACCAAGGATTGAAACAGAGAAGCTGACAGATGACGGAAGATACGGCAGATTTGTTGTTGAACCGCTCGAGAGAGGCTTCGGTAATACATTAGGCAATAGTCTCAGAAGAGTCCTGCTCTCGTCGCTTGAGGGCTGCGCGGTTACATCAATCAAGATTAACGGCGTTCTCCATGAGTTTTCGACTATCCCGGGCGTTAAAGAGGACGTTACGGAAATCGTTCTTAATATTAAGAGCCTTGTTCCTAAGCTCCTTGACTCAGCCCCCAAGGTTGTTGAGATTGCGGCGGAGGGTCCCTGCGAGGTTACAGCGGCTGACATCAAGCACGACGCTGAGGTAGAAATTCTCAACCCCGAGCTTCATATCGCTTCTCTCGCTGACGACGCAAAGCTCAATATCGAGATTACTATTGACCGCGGACGCGGTTATGTTCCGGGCGAACGCAACAAGCAGCTCGCCGGCAACAACATAATCGGCACATTACCGATTGATTCAATTTATACACCTGTTTTAAAGGTTAATTATACGGTAGATAATACCCGTGTGGGTC
>X127_Alpine_Marmot__coassemble_96_pt1 | contig 17820 bp, 15 predicted proteins | sample X127_Alpine_Marmot__metabat2_low_PE_002 | metagenome-assembled genome bin X127_Alpine_Marmot | reverse complement strand
TAATATACATAATATTTATACATTTAAATTCTTTAAATAATATAATCAATGTAAATGCTGTGTGTAAATTTAGGTCAAAATGGTAGAAAAATGCTTGAATTGCGCTTTATTTTATATACTTTTCATAAACTTTGAATAATTATGCAAAAAGACTTGAATTTTAATTTATACCGAGTATAATGTAATAGTAACATTTTACATTTAATAATTTTACGGAGGTTAATTATGGCTGACAAGAAAATTAAAAAAGTAGTTCTTGCCTATTCGGGCGGACTTGATACATCAATTATTATCCCTTGGTTAAAGGAAAACTACGACAACTGTGAGGTTATTGCAGTTTCGGGTAACGTAGGTCAGGCTGACGAGCTTGAGGGTCTGGAGGAAAAGGCAATCGCAACAGGCGCTTCCAAGCTCTATATCGAGGACCTTAACAAGGAGTTCGTTGAGGATTATGTATATCCCACAATCAAGGCAGGCGCGGTATACGAGGGTAAATACCTCCTCGGTACATCTTTTGCTCGTCCGATTATCGCAAAAAGGCTTGTTGAAATCGCTCTCAAAGAGGGCGCGGACGCAATCTGTCACGGCTGTACGGGAAAGGGCAATGACCAGGTTCGTTTTGAGCTGGCTATTAAAGCGTATGCTCCCGATATGAAAATTATCGCACCGTGGCGTGTATGGGAGTTTAAGAGCCGTGAGGAAGAAATCGCCTACGCTGAGGCTAAGAATATTCCGCTCAAGATTAACCGCGAGACTAACTACTCCAAGGATAAGAACCTCTGGCATTTAAGCCACGAGGGACTTGACCTTGAGGACCCCTCTAACGAGCCTACATATGAGAAGGAAGGCTTCCTTGAGATGGGCGTGTCGCCCTTACAGGCTCCCGACGAGCCCGAGTACATCACCATTCACTTTGAGAAGGGTGAAGCTACTTCCATAAACGGAGAGGAAATGGACGCGGTTTCTATCGTTACAAAGCTTAACGAAATCGGCGGTAAGAACGGTATCGGCATCACCGATATCGTGGAGAACCGTCTTGTAGGTATGAAGGCAAGGGGCGTTTATGAGACGCCCGGCGGCACAATCCTTTATGCCGCTCATAACAAGCTCGAGGAGATTTGCCTTGATAAAGATACCCAGCACTACAAGAGCGTGCTCGCTATTAAGTTTGCGGAGCTTGTTTACGACGGCAAGTGGTACACACCGCTTCGCGAGGCTCTCTCGGCATTTGTTGACAGCACTCAGCAGTATGTAACAGGCGACGTTAAGTTAAAGCTTTACAAGGGCAATATCATCGACGCGGGTGTTACAAGTCCCTATTCACTCTATGATGAGGAAATTGCTACCTTTGACGAGGACGAGGTTTATAACCAGAACGACTCAGCAGGATTTATCAACCTCTTCGGACTGCCGATTAAGGTAAGGGCTAAAAAAGGACTTATTAAATAATTACTATAATTTCTATAGCTTTAATCGGGACAGGGATACCCCTGTCCCATTAAGCGGTTTTATAGGATATTATCTCCAAGCGAAAAGGAATGATAAATATGCAGCTTTGGAAAGGACGTTTCAAAAAGGAACTTTCTAAGACTACCAACGATTTTAACAGCTCCATAGGTTTTGACAGCCGTATGTACCGCGAGGATATCGAGGGCAGTATCGCCCACGCAACTATGCTCGGAAAATGCGGAATTATTAAAGAGTCTGAGGCTGAGCATATAGTAGAGGGCTTAAAAGGAATCCTCGCCGATATCGAGAGCGGAAAGCTCGTTTTTGATATGGAGGCTGAGGATATACACACCTTTATCGAGGGTGAACTGACATCGCGTATCGGCGACGACGGAAAGCGTCTTCACACCTCGCGCAGCCGTAACGACCAGGTTGCGGTTGACACAAAGCTCTACCTTAAAAAAGAGGTTGTAAACGTTCGCAAAATGCTCGAGGAGCTTGTAAAGGTTATCGCTCAAAAGGCTGAGCAGTACAGCGACACCGTTATGCCCGGTTACACTCACCTCCAGAGAGCTCAGCCTATTACATTCGGGCACCATCTCCTCGCGTACGCTGAAATGTTTTTAAGGGATATAAGCCGTCTTGACGACTGCCTGAAACGTATGGATGAAATGCCGCTTGGTTCCTGTGCTCTCGCCGGTACAACTTATCCGATTGACAGGAACATTACAAAGGAACTTTTAGGCTTTGACAGGATTACAAACAACTCCCTTGACGGAGTTTCCGACAGGGATTACTGTATTGAATTTTCGGGCGCTCTCTCGATTGTTATGGTTCACCTCAGCCGTTTTTCGGAAGTAATTATTATGTGGTGTAGCTGGGAGTTTAAGTTCATTGAGCTCGACGACGCGTTCTCGACAGGTTCGTCGATTATGCCTCAGAAAAAGAACCCCGATATCGCTGAGCTGGTACGCGGAAAAAGCGGCAGAGTTTTCGGCGACACTATGACGCTTCTAACGGTTATGAAAGGAATAGCGCTCGCGTATAACAAGGATATGCAGGAGGATAAGGAAGCGATTTTTGACGCGGTTGATACCGTTAAAATGTGCCTTACCGCATTTACTCCTATGCTCGATACTATGCGCGTTATCCCCGAAAATATGCGTAAAGCCGCGGCGGGAGGATTTATCAACGCTACCGACGTTGCCGACTGGCTGACAAAGAACGGCGTTCCGTTCCGCGACGCGTACAAGGCTACAGGCGAGCTTGTAGCTCGCTGCATAGAGCTCGGCACAGACCTCGAAAGTCTGCCCTTAGAGGAGTACAAAAAGGTTTGCGACGTATTCACCGAGGACGTTTATAAGGCGATTTCTCTTGAATACTGCGTGAGACAGCGTACCGCTTTCGGCGGTCCTGCTCCCGAGAATGTTAAGGCACAGGCAAAAAGAATAAACGAAATAGTTAAGGATTGAGAATATGATTAAAGTTGGAATAATAGGCGCGACAGGTTACGCCGGATGTGAGCTGGTAAGACTTCTCAGCGCTCATCCCGAGGCGGAAATCGCCGCGATAAGCTCCGTAAGTTTTGAGGGTAAAAAGCTCTCTGACGTTTACCCAAGCTATATTTACTTAAATGATATGGTGTGCGAAACAGCGGACGAGGTTGTCAAAAAGAGCGACGTTGTTTTCGCCGCGCTGCCTCACGGACTCAGTCAGGAGCTCGCCTCAAAGTGTAAGGCTGATGGCGTAAAGTTCATTGACCTCGGCGCTGACTTCCGTCTGGAGAGCGAGGACGAGTACGAACAATGGTACGGTGGAAACTTTCTCGACAAGGATTTGCACAAAGAGGCTGTTTACGGCTTGCCTGAGTTTTTCAGAGAGGAAATCAAGGGTAAAGACGTTATAGCGAACCCGGGTTGCTACACAACCTGTTCGCCGCTGGCTTTAGCCCCGGCTGTTGTGAATAACCTGATTGAGATGAAAGGGATTATCTGCAACTGCGCGAGCGGAGTTACCGGCGCGGGCAGAAAGCCTAACCAGGGTAACCATTATCCCGAGCTCAATGAGGGTTTCCACGCCTACAAGGTAGCTTCTCACCGCCACACTCCCGAGATTGAACAGACTCTCTCAAAGCTTTCGGGCGAAAAGGTAACGCTCACATTCGTTCCGCACTTATTACCTGTAAATCGCGGAATTTTAGCCACCTGTTACGCTGACTTAAAGGACGGCGTAACCTACGAACAGCTCAGAAAAGCCTACGAGGACTTTTATAAGGACGAATATTTTGTGCGTGTTCTGCCCGACGGTATGTGCGCGGACATCCACAACATCAAGTACTCTAACTTCTGCGATATCAGTATTCATTACGACGACAGAGCAGGCAAGCTCATAGCCTGCGCGGCGATTGACAATATGGTCAAGGGCGCCGCGGGACAGGCTGTACAGAATATGAATATCATCTTCAATTTAGACGAAAAAACAGGGCTTGAGAGTATTCCGCCCGCGTTTTAAAAAAGGAAAACTATGTATAAATTTATTGACGGCGGAGTTACCGCTCCGCAGGGTTTTACGGCGCAGGGAGTCTGCGCCTCAATTAAGCCTTCTAACAAAACAAAGCGCGACCTTGCGCTCATATACTGCGACACGCTTTGCAGCGCGGCGGCGGTTTTTACAAAAAACCTTGTGAAATCCGATACAATCGCGGTTACCAAGGAGCACCTCAAAAACGGTAAAGCGCAGGCGGTTATCGTAAACTCGGAAAACGCCAACACCTGTAACGCCGACGGCTACGATAAGGCTGTCAGAATGTGTGAAATCGCGTCCGACGTGCTTGGGGTAAAAGCCGACGACGTTATTGTTGCGTCAACCGGAGTAATCGGCGAGGTACTTCCGATTGAACCGATTGAAAAGGGTGCTCAGGCTATGCGCGGCAAGCTCTCGAAGGAGGGCGGCACAAACGCCGCCGAGGCCATTATGACAACCGACACCGTTAAAAAGGAAATGGCTATGACTATGACCTTGGGCGGCAGAACCGTCACCGTAGGCGGAATCGCTAAGGGCAGCGGTATGATACATATAAATATGGGTACAATGCTGTCTTTCGTAACCACAGACGCGGCTGTCTCGGCAGAAATGCTCGAGTGCGCTCTGCGTGAGGCGGTTGAGGACAGCTACAATATGGTCAGCGTGGACGGCGACACCTCCACAAACGACACGCTTGCGATTATGGCGTCGGGTAAAGCGGGTAACGCTGAGATTACCGAGAAAAATGAGGATTACAGAACATTTGTCGCGGGTTTGACCGAGGCTTTTAAGATGCTCGCCAAAAAACTCGCCTCGGACGGTGAAGGCGCTTCAAAGCTTCTCGTCTGTACTGTGAGCGGAGCTAAGACAAAGCCCGACGCGGTTAAGGTCAGCAAGAGCATTATCTGCTCCAGTCTTTTAAAAGCGGCAATGTTCGGCGCGGACGCTAACTGGGGGCGCGTGCTGTGCGCTATCGGCTACAGCGGCGCGGACGTTGACGTTAAAAAGGTAGACGTCAGCTTTAAGTCCTCAAAGGGTACAATTGACGTCTGTAAGGACGGCGCGGGAATACCTTTCAGCGAGGAAAAGGCTAAGGAAATCCTGCTTGAAGGCGAGATAAATATTATCGTAAATTTGGGCGACGGCGAAGCGAGCGCCGAGGCCTACGGTTGTGATTTAACATATGATTATGTTAAAATCAACGGAGATTACAGGACGTAATAAAAGCTTCTCTTTGGGGAGAAGACAGATAGATGGAGAGTTATATGGACAACAATAAACGCGCTGAAATACTTATACAGGCTATGCCTTATATTCAGAAAAACTACGGAAAAACAGTCGTTGTAAAATACGGCGGCAACGCTATGAAGAGCGAGGAGCTCAAGCAGGCTGTTATGGACGATATCGTGCTTATGCAGCTCGTCGGAATTAACGTTGTGCTTGTTCACGGCGGCGGACCCGAGATTAACGAAATGCTGATAAAAACAGGCAAGAAAAGCGAATTTGTGAACGGCTTGCGTGTTACTGATAAAGAGACTATCGACATTGTTCAGCAGGTGCTCGCCGGTAAGGTTAACAAGAGCCTTGTTCAGCACCTCACCCAAAGCGGCGGTCGCGCTATCGGTCTTTGCGGTCTTGACGGTAAAATGCTTATGGCAAGTAAGCTCGAGAGCGAGGAGGATTTGGGCTTTGTGGGTCAGATTGAGTCTGTTAACCCGCTCATCATTATGGACTCGCTGAAAAACGGCTATATCCCGGTTATTTCTACAATAGCAGGCGGTAAGAACGGCGAGGTTTACAACATCAACGCCGACCTTGCGGCGGCAAGAATAGCGGCTAAGCTGAACGCTAAAAAGCTTATTCTTATGACCGACGTAAGAGGACTTCTGCGTGATGTTAAGGACGACAACAGCCTGATTTCTACAGTTAATGTCAGCGACGTTCCGTCGCTCAAAAAGGAAGGTATTATTCAAGGCGGAATGATTCCCAAGATTGACTGCTGCGTCGAGGCTGTACGCTCGGGCGTAGGCAGGGCTCATATCCTAGACGGAAGGCTCAAGCACTCAATTCTGCTTGAATTATTCTCCGACGAGGGTATCGGAACAATGCTTTATTAATGGAGAAATGTAAGAAGATTATTAGTGTTAAAGGGGAACAATAAGGTATTTATGGATACAAAACAGTTAGATAAAAAATATATAATGCACACCTACGGTCGTTACAACGTTGCGCTCAAAGAGGGTAAGGGCTGTACGGTTTATGACGAGGACGGAAAAAAGTACCTCGACGTAAGCTCGGGTATCGGCGTTAATTCGCTCGGCTACTGCGACGACGGCTGGGTAAAGGCTGTTACCGCTCAGGCAGGTAAAATTCAGCATATGAGCAACTACTTCTACTGCGAAGAAGCTTCAAAGCTCGCCCAGACCCTGTGCGAGAAAACACATTTTACGAAGGTGTGCTTCTCAAACAGCGGAGCTGAGGCTAACGAGTGCGCTATCAAGCTCGCGCGTAAATACAGCTTCGACAAATACGGCAGCGGAAGAAATGAGATTATTACATTGCGGGATTCGTTCCACGGCAGAACCGTTACCACATTATCGGCTACAGGTCAGGATATTTTCCACACCTACTTTTTTCCGTTTACCGAGGGTTTTAAATACGCCGAAGCGAATGACATAAACAGCGTAAAGTCGCTTGTGAATGACAAAACCTGCGCAATCTTTATTGAGTGCATACAGGGCGAGGGCGGGGTTAATATCCTCGATAAGGATTTTGTAAAAGCATTAAGAGCTCTGTGCGACGAACACGATTTATCACTTATCGTAGACGAGGTTCAGACAGGTGTGGGCAGAACCGGAAAGCTTTTCTGCTATGAGAATTTTGATATTAAGCCTGATATCGTTACCGCAGCCAAAGGCTTGGGAGGCGGACTGCCGATTGGCGTATGCCTTTGTAACGAGAGGCTGGAGGACGTTATGCAGCCCTCGACTCACGGCTCAACCTTCGCGGCTAATCCCGTAGTCTGTGCCGGAGCCAACTATGTGCTCTCGGTTGTGGCTGACGACGGTTTTTTAAGCGAGGTTGTTAAGAAAGGCGAGTATTTAAAAGACAAGCTTCTTAAAGTGGACGGAGTAAAATCCGTGCGTAACCTCGGCTTAATGGTCGGGATTGAGCTTGAGAATGGTGACGCTCACGACATAGCCGTAAAATGTGTGGAAAACGGACTGCTTATCATTACCGCAAAGTCGCTGCTGAGAATGCTTCCCCCGCTTAACATAAGCTATGAGGAACTTGACAAAGCGGTCGAGATTTTAGATAATACAATAAAACAGTAAACGCTCCCTGTCATCACGAGGAACAGAGCGGCGAAGAATCTTAAAGTTCCTTCGCTTGTGCTCAAGATGACTAAAGAGAGATATAGGAGGAAAAAATGAAACATTTACTTAAATTAGAGGACTGGTCAAGCGAAGAAATTATTGAGGCGCTTAATCTCGCCGACCAGCTTAAATACGAGCAAAAGCACGGTATCGAGCATCCGCTGTTAAAGGGAAAGACTCTCGGAATGATATTTGAGAAGGCTTCAACACGTACTCGTGTTTCGTTCGAGGTTGGTATGACTCAGCTCGGCGGTTATCCGCTGTTTCTGTCGTCAAATGATTTACAAATCGGCAGAGGCGAGCCTGTTGAGGACACAGCGCGCGTGCTCTCAAGATTCATTGACGCGATTATGATTCGTACCTTTGAACAGAGCGAGGTTGAGGCACTGGCTGAGTATGGCTCAATCCCGATTATCAACGGACTTACTGATTATTGCCACCCCTGTCAGGTGCTCGCGGACCTTATGACAATCCGTGAGTTCAAGGGGACGCTCGAGGGCTTAAAGATGTGCTTTATCGGCGACGGCAACAATATGATGAATTCGCTTATAGTCGGTACACTCAGAGCCGGTATGAGTATCTCCGTAGCCTGCCCCGAGGGTTATGAGCCGCCAAAGAACATCATCGAGTTCGGCGAGAGCTTCGGCGACAGGTTCGAGCTCTGCAGAAAACCCATTGACGCGGCTAAGAACGCCGACGTTGTATACACAGATGTGTGGGCTTCTATGGGTCAGGAAGAGGAGAAGAAAATCCGCGAAAAGGCTTTTGAGGGATATCAGGTTAACTCGGATTTAATGTCTGTAACAAACAATAGCTGTATGGTGCTCCATTGTCTGCCCGCACACCGCGGCGAGGAGATTACTGCTGACGTGTTCGAGGCTCACGCCGACGAGATTTTCGAGGAAGCTGAGAACCGCCTCCACGCCCAGAAGGCTGTACTCGTAAAGTGTATGACCAAATAAAAATTTGCAATTATGAGGAGACCGCGCGTCTCCTCTTTTTACTTTTTAGGAGACTGCAAAAGAATGTGATAATCGCTGAATGATTTTATTATTTTTCTAATAAAAACTTAACAGTTCCAATGTTGTAATATATTGACTTTTTGGCTTAAATATTGAATTTTCTACTTGCATTTGTGAAAATTTTTCTTTATAATTTTAATGTAGTTTTGTTTCGGAAAATCCGAAATACTATGATATTTTTTATGAGGGGGTAAATCTCTTGGAAAAACTTTTTAAACTCAAGGAACACGGTACAAACGTAAGAACTGAGATTATTGCCGGTTTAACCACATTCTTCACAATGGCATATATCATCTTTCTTAACCCTGTTATCCTTGGCGCAGACTCTCCGACAGGAATGACAAACACAGCTGTTGTAACAGCTACCTGTATTGCTGCAGCTATCGGCACATGGCTCATCGGTTGGCTCTCCAACTATCCAATGGCTCAGGCTCCGGGTCTCGGACTTAACGCGGTGTTCTCTTACACACTCTGCGGCGCGTTCGGACTTTCCGCAGGCGCGGCTCTTGCGGCTGTATTTATCGCGGGTATCATCTTCATCCTGCTCACAGTTACAGGCGCTCGTACAGCTATCGTAAAGGCTATTCCTCTTAGCTTAAAGAAGGCTATCTCGGCAGGTATCGGTCTGTTCATCGCTATTATCGGCTTTGTAAATGCCGGTATCGTTATCGGCGAGAAAGCCGGTTCCTCTACAACTATCGGTCTCGGCAACTTTGCTTCCCCGACAGTTCTCTTAGCTTTAGCAGGTCTTATCATCACAATCGTGCTTGTTGTCGCTAAGGTTCCCGCAGGCTTATTCATCGGTATGATTGCTACAGCCGCTATCGGCTGCATCTGCCAGTTCTGCTTTGGCGTTGAGATGGGAATTTCAGCTCCCACAAACTGGGCTCCCACACTTGACTTCTCAATGTTCGGCGCTTGCTTCACAGGTTTCGGCGAGCTCTTCTCAGCTCCTATCGCTTCTTTAATCGCGACAATGATTACACTCGTACTCGTTGATATGTTCGATACAATCGGCACACTTATCGGCGCTGCGGGCAAGGCAGGTTACCTTGACGAAAACGGCAACCTCCCCAAGATTGAGAAAGCTATGCTCGCTGACGCTATCGCTACATCAACAGGCGCTATCGTCGGTACATCAACAGTTACTACATATGTAGAGTCCACATCAGGTATCGCGGCAGGCGGACGTACAGGCTTAACTTCCACAGTTACCGGTATTTGTTTCGTTCTCGCGCTCTTCCTTTCACCTGTTGTAGGTCTTGTTCCCTCAGCGGCTACTGCTCCTATCCTTATCATCGTTGGCGTTATGATGTGCTCATCACTCAAGGATATTGAGTGGGATAACATTGAAGTTGCAATTCCCTGCTTCCTTACAGTTGTGGGTATGCCGTTCTTCTATTCAATCACAGACGGTCTTGCATTCGGCTTCATCGCTTATGTTGTTATCAAGCTCGCAAGAGGCAAGGTTAAAGAGATTCATCCTCTTATGTATGTTATCGTTCTCCTGTTCGTAATCAAGTACGTTATCAGCGCGTTAACCTCAATGGGAGTTCTCTAAAAGATACTAATATAAATCAGGCGCTGTCCGTTTGGACAGCGCCTTTTTATGTACCCTTTTGTATCTTTTTGTATTTCTTTTAATAAATTCCCTGCACCGTAACCTCGCCCGAGTTTACGTTAGCGATTGTTCCGTTTGAGAGCATAACCTCAAGCTCTCCCGAGTTGCTGATACCGACAGCCATACCGCTGATTTTTCTCCTGCCGCGTGTAAATGTAACTGAACGCCCTACCGTAGCGCACAGCGACTGATAGTCCTTAACCGACGTTCCGCTGAGCGTATAACGGTTGCCGACAAGCTCCTGTTCAAGGTATTTTAATATACAGGCAACAAATTTATTTTGGTCAATATGCCGTCCTGTTTCAAGCAGGACAGAAGTAGCTTTATGGGCAATTTCGTCAGGGAAAGTCGTCTGATTGATGTTAATCCCTATGCCCGTTACGGTGTAGTCAACGCGGTCAAATTCCGCTGACATTTCGGTGAGAATCCCGACCAGCTTTTTCCTGCCGACTATAATATCGTTAGGCCACTTTATGCGGCTGTCGAGCCTGCAAAAATCGTTAATCGCCTTACACATCGCAAGCCCTGTCAGCGGAGTAATTGAGCTGATTTCGGCGGGCGACATATCGGGACGAAGTAAAAGCGACAGAGCTATTCCGTCGTCTTTTTTTGACTGCCATATTCTGCCGAGCCTGCCCTTGCCGGCGGTCTGTTCTCTGGCGAGAATAACCGTGCCCGAGGCGGCGCCTTGAGAGCCGAGTTCTTTTAAATAATCGTTGGTTGAACCTACGGAGTCCAGCACTTTTATTTTTTTGCCGATAAAGGCTGTTTTAAGGTAGCAACAGATTGCTTCCTCACAAAGCGTTGAGGGCATACCTTTGAGCAGGTAGCCTTTGTTGGTTACCGACTCAATCTCAAAGCCTTTGTCACGCAACGCCTTAACGGCTTTGTTAACAGCCTGGCGCGACACTCCTAATTGTTCGGAAATAGTCTGTCCCGAAACATAGCTCTCGGCTGAGTATAAAATTTCAGCAATTTTTGATTGCATACTAATCACCTTGTTTTAGCGTGAAAAATTAAGGGCGGATAACCCGCCCCTTGATTATTTTCTGTTCTTCTTAACAGCGTCTACAATTTGTACTACTACAGGCGAAAGAATAATATTCACGCCGATTTCAATAAGGAAGTTAATTCCTGTTAAGCCGAAAATAATGTAGAGAAGTACGTCTGTGCCTGCTGCCCAAGCAACCAAGGTATCCTTGAAGAATATCATCATTCCGAGGACAAAAATACCTGTGTTTACAAGCGGCGATACTAAAGCCGCGACTACGGCAGCCACAACCTTGTTTGTTTTCACAAGAGCTTTATAATGTACTCCCGCTTCAAAACCTGCCAATGTACCCTTTAGCATACATATTACTACGCACATAAGCGGATTAGCGCTCCACACCATAAAGCCGCCCGGGTCGCCGCCTGTTATTGACATAATGACAACGATAATACTGAATACCGCGCCTAAATAGGCTCCTGCTCCGATACCGTACATCGCGGCTCCGACAACGATTGGAATGAGAGCAAGGGTGATCGAGAACGGACCGAAGTGCACAAAGGTTGTGAAAACCTGTAGTACAATAACTACGGCGGTCAAAATACTCAGCCCCGTCAAACGTTGAATGTTTGTCTTTGAGTTTGCTTTTGTCATAAAATAACCTCCTGCTGCCGCCTTATCTTGGATAAGTACAGCGCAAATTTATTTATAATTCGCAATGCGTTATTCGCAATGCGCAATTATCGACAATCGGTATTTTGTTATTTTTTGTTTTTATTATAAATTATCCTCAGACCTTCGAGTACAAGGTCGTCGTTTATTATTATATCATTTTTGCAGTTTGTAACAATAGACCGAGCGAGTCCGCCTGTCGCTATAACCGCTGAAATCCTGCCTGTTTCGTCCCTGAAACGCTCAATCATTCCGTCCAGCATACCGGCTGTGCCGAAGATTATTCCGCTCTTGATACAGTCCTCGGTGTTTGTACATATAGCTTTCTTCGGCGGATTGAGGTCAACGCTCGGGAGCAGCGCTCCGTGATTAGTCAGAGCGTCAAGCGAGATGTTTACGCCGGCGGTAATCGCTCCACCGCAGTAACACTTGTCCTCGTTAAGATAAACGATGGTTGTAGCTGTACCCAGTCCTATTACTATAGACGGACAGGGATAAAGCTCCTTAGCCGCAACGCACATACAGAGTATGTCCGCGCCGAGACTCGCGGGGTTTTCAATCCTGAGGTTCAATCCGGACTTAACTCCGGGGCCTACCACAATCGTTTTAACTCCCGCCAGCTTCTTAATCGCGTCGCACAAAGGCTTGGTGACCTTAGGCACAACGCTCGAGAGAATTGAGCCGTCGATTTTTTTAATATCTAAGTTGTTTATTTTAAAGACAGTGTGCATCTCAGCCGCGAACTCGTCCTCGGTTTTACTTGAATCAGTTGAGAAGCGCAGCTTTAAAACAATTTTATCGTTTTCGTATAACGCTAATTTAATATTGGTGTTTCCAATATCCGTACATAGTAACATCTAATCACCACAGATAATTATACAATAAATTTACATTTCTTTCAACACTTTCTTTCAATACTTTTAAAATTTTCTTTTAGTGAAAAATATATCGAAATTTGTATGTTATATTATTAACGTATGCGAAAATAACCTAAGACGTTGTTAAACGGAAGGAGTAACTTTTTATGGCCAACTCATTCGCTCAGCTCAGAGTTATCGCCGCGAAGGCAAGGCTCGGAGCGATTATAGGTACTTATCACGCAAAGTCGGGACACCCCGGCGGCTCTCTCTCGGCGGCTGATATTTTTACCTATCTCTATTACAACGAAATGAATGTTAACCCCGAAAACCCCGACTGGGAGGACAGAGACCGCTTTGTGCTCTCCAAGGGTCATTGTTGCCCGAGTTTGTACGCGATACTCGCTATGAAGGGCTATTTTGACTGGAGTGAGCTTGAGAAACTGCGTCACATCGGCGCTATGCTTCAGGGACATCCCGATATGAAGCGCACACCGGGTATCGATATGAGCTCCGGTTCGCTCGGACAGGGTATCTCAGCCGCGTGCGGTATGGCGTTCGCCGCAAAGCTCGATAACAAGGACTACCGTGTTTACACAGTCCTCGGCGACGGCGAGTGTGAGGAAGGTCAGGTCTGGGAGGCGGCTATGTTCGCCGCTCACAACAACCTCGACAACCTTGTAGTAATTGTTGACCAGAACGGTCTTCAGATTGACGGTACAGTTGAGGAGGTTGGCGGTATTGAGCCTCTTGACAAAAAATTTGAGTCCTTCGGTTTTGAGGTTATGAAGATTGACGGTCACAGCTTTGAGGATATTGAAGCGGCGCTCAAAAAGGCCAGAACAGTTAAGGGCAAACCGTTCGCAATTCTCGCTAAGACAGTTAAGGGTAAGGGCGTCAGCTTTATGGAAAATCAGGTAGGCTGGCACGGCAAGGCTTGTAACGACGAGGAGTTCAAGGCGGCTTGTGCGGAGCTTGAAGCCGAGATTATGCAACTGGAGGCTGAATTATAATGGCAGAAGTTATATGTAAGGCTACGCGCGAGAGCTTCGGTATGGCTCTTTGTGAAATGGCTGAAACCAATAAAGATATAGTAGTGCTCGACGCTGACTTAGCGGCGGCTACAAAAACTTCAATTTTCGGCAAAGCGTTCCCCGAACGCTTTAAGGACTGCGGTATTGCCGAGGGTAATATGATGGGCGTAGCGGCGGGCTTAGCCGCGGCGGGAAAAATCCCCGTTGCCGCGTCATTCGCTATGTTCTCCACAGGACGCGCGTACGAGCAGATCAGGAACTCAATCGCTTATCCTCATCTTAATGTTAAAATCGCGGGTTCACACGCGGGCATTTCAACAGGCGAGGACGGCGCTACACATCAGTGTATCGAGGATATCGCTCTTATGCGTACTCTTCCCGGTATGACGGTTCTCAATCCTGCCGACCACTATGAGATGATGGAAGCCACAAAGGCGGCGCTTGAGCTCGACGGCCCTGTATATATAAGATTAGGCAGACTTGCTATCGACAGCTTTAACGACCCCGACACCTATAAGTTTGAGCTCGGCAAGGGCATTACAATGCACGAGGGTAACGACGTTGCCGTTATCGCATCGGGACTTGTTGTTAATGAAGCTCGAAAGGCTGTATTGAAGCTGGAGCAGGAGGGTATTAACGCTCGTCTTATCAACATCCATACAATAAAGCCAATTGACCGCGATATTATCATCAAGGCGGCTAAGGAGTGCGGACAGATTATAACTGTTGAGGAGCACAACATTATCGGCGGACTCGCCGACGCTGTGTGCGAGGTTACTTCATCCGAGTGTCCTGTTAAGGTTACACGTATCGGTGTGAATGACGAGTTCGGTTACAGCGGCCCGGCTTGGGAGTTGCTTGAGGCGTTCGGCTTAACCGAAACAGGTATCGCTAAAGTCATAAGAAAAACAGTTAAAGGATAACAAGAAAGCGCGCCTTGCGCGCTTTTTTGTATTTCTTATTGACTTTTGTAAATAATATGATAGAATACAGATAATAAATTGTACACAATCTAATTTACGGAATATTTATGAGGTGTTAAAATGGTAAAGGAAATTAAAACTCAGGAATTTGAAGAACAGGTTATAGGCGGCTCTAAGCCGGCTTTGGTTGACTTTTGGGCGTCTTGGTGCGGCCCGTGCAAAATGCTCTCACCTGTTGTTGACAGCGTAAGCGAGCAGTACGACGGAGTGGATTTTTATAAGGTTAACGTTGACGAAGAACCCGAAATCGCCAGGGAATTTGGCATTATGAGCATCCCGACGCTTATTCTTTTTAAGGACGGCGAAATGCTTGACCAGTCCGTAGGCGTAGCTTCCGAGGCTGAACTCAAAGAGCTTGTTGAAAAGGCGCTGTAATGCTGGATTTGATAATTGCCGGCAGCGGCCCCGCAGGACTTTCGGCGGCAGTTTACGCGTCTAACGCGATGCTCGACTTTGTTGTGATTGAAAAATTCCCGATGTCGGGTGGACAGATTTTAAACAGCTGCGATATTAACAACTACCTTGGCTTTGAACTCGCGGACGGCTTCACGCTGGGTCAGACTTTCAGGAAGCACGCCGAAAAGTCGGGAGCTCAGTTTGTAAATGACGAGATAACGGCTATTGAGAAAATCGACGGCGGGTACAAGGTTGTCTGCAACAATAATGAATTTGAGACTAAGACTATAATCTACGCCTTAGGCGCTAATCCGCGAAAGCTCGGCGCAAAAGGAGAGCTTGACCTTATGGGCAAAGGCGTAAGCTACTGCGCAACCTGTGACGGCAACTTCTTCCGCAAAAAGCCGGCGGCGGTTGTAGGCGGCGGCGACGTCGCTCTAGAGGACGCTCTGTACCTCGCGAATATCTGCTCTGAGGTTTATCTTATTCACCGCAGAGATGAGCTGCGCGGAGCGAAATATCTTCAGGACAAGGTTTTTAATAATGATAAGATTAAGCTTGTCCTTAACGCTCAGGTTGAGGAGATTATCGGCGAAAACAAGGTTGAGAGCGTAAGGCTTAATAACGGCGAAACCCTCAATGTTGACGGCGTGTTTATCGCTGTAGGCACAGAGGCTAACTCAAAGCTTGTTGAAGGATTGGTTGATACTGACAGAGGATTTATTGTCGCTGATGAAAGCGGAAAGACCTCAGCCGAAGGAATTTTCGCCGCAGGAGACGTCAGGACAAAACGCCTGCGCCAGATAAGTACCGCTGTAGCCGACGGCGCCAACGCGGTGTACAGCGCTGAGGAATTTTTGAATATAATCTAATACCATATTGTGCTCCTTTTTAGGGGCACTATTTCTTTATTGGGAATTGCTCTGTTGCAAAGAGCAAATAATTACAAGAATACTTTATGAAAGGTTGATAACGGTTACATTTTCTAAAAACGCTTGAACTAATAAAAATCCTTTGTTATAATTTATTTATAAACATTTTTTATACTTTAATAGCAAGGAGGTTTTACAATGAACAAGTTTAAAAAATCAGTCAGCATATTACTGTCGTTATTAATGGTGCTAAGCTTAGTTACAGCAGTACCGTTTACAGCAGGGGCAGCTGCCACAGACGATGTATTATTATCAGAAATATGCGGTGATTATGAGTATATTTTATTAGATGATGGTACTGCAGAAATTGACGCTTACACAGGCGAAGCTACAGAACTTGAAATACCAAGCTCACTTGACGGTCACACTGTTACAAGTATCGGTTGGTATTCATTTTACGGTTGCACAAGTCTTACAAGCGTAACAATTCCTAATAGTGTTACAGTTATAGATAATAATGCATTTGAGGATTGCACGGATCTTACAAGCATAACGATCCCTAATGGCGTTACAAGAATTAGTGATTGGGTATTTTTCGGTTGCACAAGCCTTGCAAGCATAACAATCCCTGATAGTGTTACAAGTATAGGTTATAATGCATTTTATAATACAGGATATTATAACAAGAAATCAAATTGGGAAAATGGTATTCTGAATATTGGCGATTACTTAATTGAAGCGGACAGAGATACTATTAGCGGTGAATACATAATTAAAGACGGAACAAAAGTTATTGCTGAAAGTGCATTTGAGAACTGCGAAAACCTTACAAGTGTAACGATCCCTGATAGTGTTACAATAATAGGTGTTTGTGCATTTTATGAATGCATAAGCCTTACAAGCGTAACAATCCCCGATAGTGTTACAAGAATAGGTGAGGATGCATTTAGTTATTGCACAATCCTTACAAATATAGCCGTAGATACGAGCAATCAGTATTATTCATCACTAGACGGAAATCTATATGATAAAAACAAAACTGAATTTATACAATATGCTATTGGTAAAAGTGATACCGGTTTTAAAATTCCTGATAGCGTTAAAAGTATAGGTGCTTTCGCATTTGGTGATTCCACAAACCTTACAAACATAACAATCCCGGATAGTGTTACAATTATAGGAGATTTTGCATTTTGTAATTGCACAGGACTTACAAGCGTAACAATCCCTGATAGTGTTACAAGAATAGGTGATTGGGTATTTTCCGGTTGCAATAGCCTTACAAGCGTAACAATCGGTAAAGGTGTTACAAGTATAGGAATTTATGCATTTAATTATTGCACGAGCCTAACAAGCGTAACAATCCCTGATAATGTTACAATAATAGGTGATAATGCATTTTTTAATTGCACAAGCCTTACAAGTGTAACAATCGGTAATGGTGTTACAAGAATAGATCTTCATGCATTAGGATATTATTTTAATTATGATAATGAAGAGTATGAAGAAGTATATGGTTTTACAATCACCGGTTACAAAGGTACCGAGGCTGAAAGATACGCTAAGTATAATGGTTTTAAATTTGTTAGCTTAGGTAAATCGCCTAATGCAACTACAATTACTCTTAAAAAGTCCTCGGGAAGTGTTTATGTAAAAGGCACAACCAATATTAAGGCTACTGTTAAGAACGGCAAGGGTACGACAACCTACAAAAGTTCAAACAAAAAGGTTGCGAAGGTTAGCAAAACCGGTAAGGTAACAGGACTCAAGAAAGGTACTGCAAAGATTACAGTAACTAACAACGGAGTAAAGAAAACTTTTAAAATTACAGTTAAAAACCCGAGGCTTTCAAAGAAAACTGTTTCTGTAAAGAAAGGTAAAACTGTCAAGGTTAAAATTATAGGTAAAATCAAAGGTGTAAATAATAAATACATAAATACAAAGCATGCTAAAGTTACCTCTAAAAAATCTGCCTCAACCTTAACAATTAAAGGCTTGAAAAAGGGTAATACAACACTAAAAATCA
>X127_Alpine_Marmot__coassemble_94_pt1 | contig 18073 bp, 18 predicted proteins | sample X127_Alpine_Marmot__metabat2_low_PE_002 | metagenome-assembled genome bin X127_Alpine_Marmot | reverse complement strand
GTATGAGACACCGAAAGCTGTGAACGCAAGTCGTCAAAATCGGTTATACGGTTCTCACGTTTAACCTGCAAACCGTTGGCTATAGCGGTAACAACGTGAGGCGGAAGCCTCTTAACGGTGCTTGTGCTCATAAGCAGGCGCGAATCCTTGAAGCGGTCCTTAGCGCTCGCCGGAAGATTACCGGTCAGAGCGTAGAACAGCGTAGCTGAAATACCGTAAATCTCGGTAATGCTGTCCAGCGGAAAGTTATTCTCGTACTGCTCGGGAGCGGCACAGCCCGAATAGAGCTGTGACTTCAAAGGAGTACCGCGCTTACGCTCGTTAGCGGTAGCGAGTCCCGCGATTTTAATCTTGCCGTACGCTGTAACATACATATTCTTAGGCGAAATCGCGTAATGTCCGAGACCGCGGCGGTGAAGCGCTTCCAAAGCGGAAATTACGGGCATAAACAACGGACGGGCTATATCCCACTCAAGATGTCCGTTACTGCGCTCAACGTACTCCCTGAAAGGAATCAAATCCTGATTCTCCTCAATAACATACGCGGTGTTATTCTCCTGAAAAATATTATGAATTTTTATTAACGCGGAAAAATCTTTAAGCTCCGCTATTGTACGGAAATAGGAGATAAAGTCCGTCATCAGCTTGCGTACGACGTCCTCATTCTCGTATCTTACGGTGATATTGGTTTCGTCGTTTTCACGTTCAAAAAGCCCTATAGGCAGGAACTCGCAGACAATTACAACGTCGCCTGTCTGTTTATCGAAAGAAATATACCTTGTACTTTCGCCGTTGGTTTCAATTACGGAACCTACGATATATCGACCGTGAAGCAGAGTATTATACGGTAAAAAAGGAGAGTGCTGTTCGGCAGAATTATCGAACTTACAGCTCGGGCAAATTACATTATCACCGATTTCCCGCATACAGCCCATACACAAAGACATTCGCATACCTCCTGATTAAAAGGGGATTCGATTAATTTTCCCCTAAGTCACAAATTTACTTATTTTAAGTATAACATAGTGAATAATTAAATTGCAATAAATGTGATACTATTTATAGTTACAGTTTTGTTATTGATTACGCTTTGAATTAAAGATTACGGCTTTACCTTGTTTAATGATTATCCGGACATTTTCACTTCTGAAAACGTTTGATTTACCGAGAGATGAGTTTTCAGTCAAAACAAGATTTTCTGCCGGATATTCAACATTGCCGATATAGGAAACGACTGCTTTTTCACAGCCGAACGGAAACACCGAAAATTCACAGCCGTTCTGATTATAAAAACTGTATGTCCCCTCTTTAAGCACTCTGACCTCCCCATCCTTGTCCGACATAACGGCAGAGATACCGTTATCCTCAAGAAAACTCAGCACGCTGTAATTTGAATAAGTGTGCGATAAACTGCCGCCGGAGCCGCCGAGAATAAGGACGCTTTTAAATCCGCGCTCAAGAGCTACGCATGCGCAATGCATAGAGTCGGTGTCGTCCTTGTGCGTATTAAGTTTAATGACCTCAATTCGATCGGGAACTATTCCGCCGTATGAGTCAAAGTCGCCGACAAACAAATCGGGAGTAAAACCCGCTTTATTGAGCACTTCCATACCGCCGTCAGCGGCAATAATGTAATCTTGGGGATTAACAGCGTGTTTTATATAATCGGCGTTTGCGTCGGGAGAGGAGCAAACAATTACGCATTTTTTTAAGATTTTTTCTGCCATTCTTTTATATCCTTAACTTCATTGTACATAGCCACATAGCTGTTATGTCGCGATTTTGAAATCTTGCCTTCCTCAACCGCCCTTAGAACAGCGCAACCCTTTTCGCAGGTATGCGAACAAGAAGTAAACTGACACTCGGTGAGATACTCCTTAAACTCAGGGAAACAGAATTTAATGTTATCCTTGTCTATCATATTGTAACGTTCAAGGTCAACGGTTGAAAACCCCGGAGTATCCGCGACATAGCCGCTGTCGGTTTTAAATAGCTCTACGGTTCTGGTTGTGTGTCTGCCTCTGCCGAGCTTTTCACTTATCTCGCCTGTCAAAAGCTCTAATTCGGGATAAAGAATATTGAGTAATGTTGACTTTCCTACGCCGCTGTTGCCTGTAAACGCCGCTGTTTTACCTTTAAGAAAGGCTCTTATTTCACAGGCGCTTTGAGGGTCCGCTGAGGAATACGAAAACACTTTAATCCCGGCTGTATTATAAACAGAGAGCAAGTCCTCGCCTGACTTTATATCGGATTTTGAAATAACTACAACGGGCTCTATATCGTTATCAACCGCCGCCGCTGTCATTTTATCGATTACCAATGAATTAGGCTCGGGCTCTGTTGTCGAAACAACTATAACAAGGATATCGATATTGGAAAGCGGAGGACGTTTAAGGGTATTTTTCGAGGTAAAATTTCCTCTATGGCGCAGTAGCCGTCCATCGGGACGGAAATTACCACCATATCGCCAACCTTGGGCGAGTTATTCTTTTTGCGGAAAATTCCTCTCGCTTTACACTCATATACACCATTGGCGGCTTCTACATAATAGAAGCCGCCTGTGCTTTTTAATATAATTCCGTTAAGCTTATCCATTACCCGTCACCTTCGTCCGCCGCGTTTTCCTCGGTTGCTCCTGCGGTTTCATCAGGAGCCTCGGTATCGGGCGGCGATGTCGGCGCCTGTGTGGTTGCGGGTTCTGTAGGTACGAAGTCATATGACTCGGTCGTGTAGCTTACAGTAGTATAATCAATCGTGTATTTCCTGTAATTCTGTCCGTCCAGCATAATCAGAACGGACGATGTTCCGCTGCCTGTAAACGACATAGCGTAGCTTGTATTATACTTTGGATTAATTGTCTTTGTATAGCTTGAATCAATCACACCGTCAATAGAAACGGTCATCTTAACGTTGTAATCAACGTTCTTGGGCATATCAATTGTGATATTAACCGTAGACTGACTGCCCTTTCCTGAGCTTACTATTACGTTTACAATAGTTCCTTCGTCCACCTTGCTGTATTGCAGAGGAGACTGTCCGATAACGGTGCCCTCGGGAGCAAGGGTTTCGTCGTCGTAGGTATATTTACACTCAAGCTTACTTTCGGTGAGCGAGGATTGGGCGCTGTCAAGCGACATATCGGTAACCTTGGGAACCTCTACCTTCTCCTCTTTTGAGCCGCGGACAATATAAACGTAGACTGTAGAACCCACAGTAGCCTTAACGCCCGCGGGCGGGAAAGTATCAACAACCGCGTCGGTAGCTCCGAGGTTGTCGTAAACGTCGATAAACTTAGGAGTTAAGCTCTTATCCCTAATAAGCTGGGACGCTTCTTCTTTGCTGAGGTTCTTACAGAACGGAACGCTCGTGTCAACGTCCTTGCTGTTAACTGTGAGCTCAATTGTAGCGCCTGATTTAACCTTCTTCGAACCTGCTTCGGGATCCTGCTTAACAATCTCGCCGGTCTCTTTACTACTGTCAAATTTAGGACTGCTCTTTATCTCGAACTTAAAGTTATTCGGGTTTTTCTCATTAGCCTCAACAATAGTCATTCCGACAAAATCGTTAATCTCTACGTCGGTGCTCCGATTGGAAGCACAACCCCTTATAAGGGCGACTGAAAGGAAAACCACAATCACGACAGCCGCGGAAATAATGGCGGTTTTTATGGCATAATATGAGTTACTGTGCTCTTTCTTTTCCTCTATTTCCTCAGCTTCGTCTTCTATATCGTTATCCCTCGTTTTGGGATCGGGTTTCTGAAATTTCTTAACATACTTAGTCGGGTCTGAGTCAACAAAATACTTATAATCAAAATGAACGTTCGGATTGAGCCTGAAACGCTCTAAATCGCCAAGCATATCGAGCGCGTTCTGGTAACGCTGAGCGGGATTTTTCTGCATAGCGTGCATTGTAATCTGCTCAAGTCCCAGAGGAATACCCGGGTTAATCTCCCTGGGCATCATAGGCGTGGACTGGAGCTGCATTAACGCTACGGAAACAGCGCTGTCGGCGTCGAACGGAAGCTTGCCTGTAATCATCTCGTAAAGCATTACACCTACGGAATATATATCGGACTTACCGTCGGTTTTGCTGCCGCGAGCCTGTTCGGGAGCGATATAGTGAACGGAACCGATTGCCTGCTCGGTCATTGTTTTGGTCTGAGTGTCCGTTAGACGGGCGATACCAAAGTCGGTGACCTTGATAGTACCGTCCTGTAGGAGCATAATGTTATGCGGCTTTATATCGCGGTGAACTACGCCCTTGTTGTGGGCGTGCTGGAGCGCTTTTAAAATCTGGGTAGTTAGGTGCAAAGCCTCTCGCCAGTCAAGAACGCCCTGCTGTCCGATATACTCTTTAAGCGTGATACCGTCGATATATTCCATAACGATATACTGAATCATATCGCCGAAGCTAACGTCGTAAACCTTAACGATATTCGGGTGTGAGAGCATAGCAATAGCCTTACTCTCGTTTTTAAAGCGGCGGATAAACTCCTCGTTGTTTAAAAACTCATCCTTTAAAATCTTGACGGCAACTTCTCTGTCGTCAATTGTGTCGGTACAGCGATACACATACGCCATACCGCCTACGCCGATGAGCTCGTGGATTTCATAACGCCCGTCAAGCTTCTTGCCGCTGTATTTATCCATAAACTCACCCCCTAATAAATAACCGCTACGGTAATGTTGTCGGTGCCGCCGCCCTCTTTAGCCTTTTCGACTAAGATGTCGGTCAGCCCCTCGCCTCTGTTTTCGTGACAAAGCTTAACCATATCGCCTGTTTTAACACAGTTAGAAAAGCCGTCGGTACAAATAAGAAGCACGTCGCCGTAAATAAAATTAGTTTCAATATAATCAAGATGAACGTCGGGTTTAATACCCAAGGCTCGTGTAATAAAATTCTTGTTCGGGTGCGTCTGAGCCTGGTCGGCGGTGATTTCGCCGCGTCGAACCATCTCCTGAACGACTGAGTGGTCCTCTGTAAGCTGTTTAATCTTGCCTCCTCTGATTGCGTAGGTACGGCTGTCGCCCACATGAACAACGTGGACTGTTGTATCCTTAATCAACACAAATTCGCAGGTAGTACCCATACCTGTGAGCTCAACATCCTTTTGAGCCATATCGTAAATAGCCTTGTTAGCCTGGGAGACAATCTCGGTCATCAATGTCGCAAGCTCGGGTTTGGAGAGCTCGTCGGAATACACCCTTTCAATCTCTCTGCTGATGTATTCTACAGCCGAGGCTGAGGCGATGTTACCGCCGTTAGCGCCTCCCATACCGTCACAAACTACTGCCCACACGCAACTTGGGGAAATAACTCCGAAACGGCAGTCATCCTGATTTTGGGTTCTGACTAAGCCAATATCACTTTTACTGAAAATTTCCAAAGTTATTAACCTCCTTCTAAATCATAATATATATCAAAATTTCAAAACTTAATTTATCGTGTTACGTCTGAGTTGTCCGCAGGAAGCATTTATGTCGCTGCCGAGCGTTCTCCTGATTGTAGCTGTTATACCGTGATTCGAGAGTATCTCAACAAACTCTTTCTGACGTTCTGTCCTGCTCTTTTTATAGCCTGTTCCCTTAACCGAATTTACGGGAATAAGATTGACGTGGCAGTTGAGACCTTTCAGAAGCTCTGAGAGCTCAAGAGCACAATCGTCGGTGTCGTTGACGCCGTCAATCATAGCGTACTCAAAGCTTATCCTCCTACCTGTTGTATCGAAATAATCTCGGCACGCCTTAATGAGCTGCTCAACAGGATAACGGTTGTTAATCGGCATTGTCTTACTGCGGGCGGCGTTATTGGGAGCGTGGAGCGACACCGAAAGCGTGAGAGCGAATTTGTACCGGGCAAGGTCATAGATGCGCGGCACAATACCGCAGGTTGAAAGCGTAATATGGCGCATACCGATATTAAGACCTTTTTCGTCGCTGACAAGCTTTAAAAACCGGATAACGTTGTCGAAGTTGTCGAGCGGCTCGCCCATACCCATAAGTACAACGTTGCCGATACGGATATCCAAGTCCTTTTGCGCCGCCTCAATCTGAGCTAAAATCTCGGAAGCTGTTAGGCTTCGCGAAAAGCCGCTTTTACCTGTTGCGCAGAAGGTGCATCCCATCTTACAGCCGACCTGAGTAGACACACAAATTGAGTAGCCGTAATGATAACTCATTACAACGCTCTCGATATATTCTCCGTCATTCAGACAAAATAAGTATTTTACTGTTTTATCATAGCGTGATACAAGCTTTTTTTCAATATTTGCAACAGAAATGTAACAACTTCCCGACAAAAAATCAATGAGATTTTTCGGCAGGTTACGCATTTCGGAAAAGGATGTTACGCCTTTATTAAGCCAGTCGAAAATCTGCTTGGCTCTGAATTTAGGAAAACCGTTGTCGGTTATTAAGTTTTCAAGTTCGGGAAAATAGAGAGATTTTATGTCTGTCATAATATACGTTAAATTACTAAACTTTGTTTCTGCATCTTTTCCTCAAGGAGAAGGCTCTCGTGTAAAGGCTGAGATGAAAAAGCCGTCGGTCTTGCCGTCGGGAAAGAGAGTGAGGACATTTTGGGGTTCATCAATTTTACGCTCAACGCCAAGGTCAAGTCTTAGAGGTTTAAACTCGGGATTTTCCGCTAAAAACCTCTTAACGTTCTCTAAATTCTCGGCAGGATTTAATGTGCACGTTGAGTAAATAAGCGTACCGCCGTACGCTGTGTATTTCGCGGAATTAAGAAGTATTCTGTACTGAAGATTAGAAAGCTCGGAATTTAGCAAATCCTCTTTATAACGTATCTCGGGTTTACGGCTGAGAACGCCCAAGCCTGAACACGGAACGTCGCAGAGAACTCTGTCGGCGAGAGGAAGCTCCCGCGTATCGGTCTCGGCGTTGCGTAAATCGGTTTGTATAATATCTATTCCCAGACGTTTCGCCGTAGAATTAATCAGCCTAAGCTTGTGCTCGTAGATATCAAAGGAATAAATTTTTCCCTTATTCTCCATATACTGAGCCGCAGTAAAGGACTTACCGCCCGGAGCGGAGCACACGTCGAGCACGATGTCCCTCGGCTGAGGATTGAGCGCTTTTACACAAAGCTGAGAAGCAATATCCTGAATGTAAAGCTCGCCGTTTTTAAAAGCTTTAAGCCGCTCGATTGAGCCTGTGTTTTTAAGCACAAGAGCGTTTTCAATTAAACTGCTTTTTTCGGCAAAAACACCCTCTGTTTCAAGCTCATCAATCAGTTTATCAGCGGTGGTTTTTATAGTATTAACACGCGCCGTAAGCTGAGGTCTGCCCGAAAGGTTTTTAAGAATATCCTCGGTAATATCCTCACCGTAGGCACCGAGCCAGAGCTTAACCAGCTCTCGCGGACAGGAATATTTTACGCTGTAATAATATTCTATGCCTTTGCTTTTATCGGGCAAGGTATACTTTGTTGCGGCGCGAGTCACGGAGCGCAGAACACCGTTAATAAATCCCGAGGATTTTATAAGCTTGTTCTTCTTCGCAAGAACAACGCTCTCATTAACAGCGGCGCTCTCGGGCACTTTGTCCATAAAAACAAGCTGCAAAATTCCGAGTCGGAGTATGATTTTTGTCTTTAGCTCAATTTTCCTTAAAGGAATTTTAGAATACTGCTTGATTATATAATCAAGGGTAATCTGTCTCTCCAAAACTCCGTAAACCAGCGCGCAGAGGAACGACGAGTCAGTCCTGTTGAGTTTATTCTCTTTTATATAATTATTCAAAGTCAGCGTTGAATACACTTTGTCGCGCTCAACGCTGACAAGTATTTTTAAGGCTAGATTTCTTATATTCATTTTATGATTTATTCAAACTTATCGCCGATTTTCAGCGGATGTCCGAGCAGAAAAGCTTTTGAATCCATACGCTTTTTGCCGCTGAGCTGGAGCTCTTTTATTACAAGAGAACCCTCGCCGCAGGCTACGGTAAGCGGGTCAAGCGAAATAATCTCGCCCGCCTCGCCCTGTTTATCACAAAGGAGGGTTGAGTGGATTTTAATGTCCTTGCCATTAAGGGTTGAGGTCGCAACCGGCCAGGTCTGTAACCCTCTGACCTTGTTGTGAACCTCGTTATTTTTTAAGCTCCAGTCAATCGGACAGAGCTGCTTCGTAATTTTGGACGTATAAGTCGCCTTGCTATCGTCTTGTTTTTCGGGAGTAATGGTATCGAGCTTTAGGAGCGTTTCAAGAAGTAAATCAGCGCCTAAAACCGCAAGGCGGTCAAAGAGCTCGGCAGAGGTTTCGTTCTCGCCTATTTCGGTCTCGGATTTGAGGAGGATATCGCCTGTGTCAAGTCCCTCGCCCATATACATTGTGGTAACGCCCGTCACCTTATCGCCGTTTAGAACAGCCTGTTGTATAGGCGCGGCTCCGCGGTACTTAGGCAGAAGAGAACCGTGGACGTTTATACAACCGTATTTCGGGATATCAAGGATACTTTTCGGCAGGATTTTACCGTAAGCGACAACGACAATAACGTCGGGGTTAAGTGATTTTATTTCTTCAATGGAATTATTATCCTTTAATGTAACAGGCTGATACACCTTTACGCCGTATTTTTCAGCGCACACTTTAACGTCGGGAGGTGTTAAAATCTGTTTACGCCCCACAGGCTTATCAGGCTGGGTAAAAACGCCGAGAACATTGTGCTCGCTCTCGCAAAGCCGTTCGAGAGAAGGCACAGCGAAGTCGGGAGTTCCCATAAAAACTATATTCATTCTTTTTCACCAAGCTTAATATAACATTCATCTTTTATATCAAGCTCTCCCTCATTGAGCTTTTCGAGCTCCGCGGGAGTGAGCATGCGGTCAACTACTGTGTTGTAAAGAATGCCCTTAAGATGGTCGAGCTCGTGGCAGAACGCCCTCGCGAGAAGTCCGTCACCCTCAGTTGTAAACTCCTTGCCATCACGACCCTGAGCCTTAACCTTAACGTGATAAGGTCGGGTAACTATACCCCATTTACCGGGCAGGCTAAGACAACCCTCCAGACCCTTCTGTTCGCCTGAAGTTGCGATAATCTCAGGGTTTACAAGCTCAATCGGAGGTTTCTCCGGGTCAACCTGAATTACGACAACTCTCCTGAGCACACCGACCTGCGGCGCGGCTAAACCAACTCCGCCGGAGTCGATAAGAGTGTCAATCATATCATCTATAAGTATAGCCAAACGGTTGTCGAACTTCTCAACCGTACGGCATTTTTTGTTAAGTATGTCGTCGCCTTCAACAACGATTTCTCTTAAAGCCATATTTACCTCCTCATTATTCTTTAAAACGACAGCGCGTTCATATCTATGTAAGCTGTCACATTTTTATTTTCTTTATCAGAATTAAAATCTATAACTACTTCATTCAACAATTTGCGAAATTTTTTATCGTTTCGACATTTTATTATCAGCTTGTAGCGGTACTTGTTGCTGACCTTTGCTACAAGAGCCGCCGACGGACCTAAAAGCCTGAGCGGTAAATTAGGATAGCTCTCCTTAGCCATCTTAATAAAACTGTCGGTAAAACGCTTGGACGCTTTAATCGCCGCGGTGTGGCTCTGTGACACAAAACCCACCATACAGATATCCGCGAACGGCGGATAGAGAAGGGCTTTTCTGAGCACTATCTCGCTATCATAAAAACGCTCGTAGTCCTGAGCCGCCGCCATAGTGATAACATTATTATCGGGGGTGTTGGTCTGGATAACCGCCACGCCCTTGTCATCGCCGCGTCCGCTTCTTCCGACAACCTGCGTCAAAAGAGAAAAAGTGCGCTCGTAGCTGCGGTAATCGTCAGCGTAAAGCATTGAGTCGGGATTGAGAACGCCGACAAGCGTAACATTCGGGAAGTTGAGTCCTTTCGCCACCATCTGAGTGCCGATTAAAATATCATAGTCACCTTCAGCGAAAGCTGTCAAAAGCCTTTCGTGCGAGGATTTGCGCATTGTGGAGTCCGCGTCAAGCCGTAACACTCTCGCACCCGGAAGATACTCCGTCAACTGCTGCTCGATACGCTGAGTCCCTGTACCGCCGAAGCGCAGCGACTTGTTATGACAGGTCGGGCACTCGCTGAGATACGGCATAGAATAGCCGCAATAATGGCACATCAGCTTATTATTGGCGCTGTGATACCTCAGAGCAATAGAGCAATTGGGGCAGGTTACCGTCTCGCGGCATTTTGAACACATAACAAAGGTGTTATGACCTCGGCGGTTGAGCAATAAAATTGACTGCTTACCTGTTTCAAGGTTATATTCAAGAGCTGAAATTAGCTCATGCGAAAAGCCTGTGGTATTTCCGTTTAAAAGCTCCTCGTTCATATCGGCAACCACAACCTTAGGCAGTATCGCGTTGCCAAATCGTCTGGTGAGCTTATTTAAGGAATAACGACCTGTTTTCGCGTAATAAAAGCTCTCGACATCGGGAGTGGCTGACGACAATAATAACAGAGCGTTATGCTCATTTACCCTGAATTTAGCGACCTCTCGGGCATGATACCGCGGGGAGCTCTCGGATTTATATGTGTGCTCCTGCTCCTCGTCCATAATTACAAGTCCGAGGTTTTTAAACGGAGCGAACACCGCGCTGCGTGTGCCGACGGCGATTTTAGCCTTGCCCCTTAGGACGCGCTTGTATTCATCAAGCCTCTCCCCAAGCGACAGTCCGCTGTGAAATACGGCAACGTCGCCGCCGAACTTAGACTTGAAAATGCTGAGAAACTGAGGCGTCAGAGCAATCTCGGGCACCATTACTATAATACCCTTATCGTCCTTGATTACGCTCTCGATAAGCTTTAAAAACACAGAGGTTTTACCCGAGCCCGTAATTCCGTAAAGCAGGCTGACCGAGGGTTTACCCTCGCGGTATTCGCTGAGCAGACTTTTATATGCTTTGTTCTGCTCATCGGACAAAACAGTCTCTGTATTTTCTTTACAGGAATTATTCTTCTCTGTGCGGAAAATCTCATCCTCGTAATAATAGGCTAGGTTTTTCCCCACAAGATTGTCGATTACCGAGGCTGTAACGCCGGTATAGTAGCAGATTTCCTTAACCGAAGCCGTACCGGCGAGCTGTAAAATCTCAATAACCGAGTTCTGCTTCGGACTGAGCTTTACATCGGAAATATCGGCGTCCTCATTAAGAGCCACCATCTTCATAACCGCGTCGCCTACCTTGCGGAAAGCCTCGTCGCTTTTACGAAGAAATCCGCGCTCACAAAGGCTGTCGAAAGCAGAACCGTCAAGCCCGAAAGTCTGAGTCAGAGTCTCACGTTTAACCGGCTTTTTCTGAGTAAGCAGATAGTTATAGACGCTCTGTAAATCGAGCTCCAGCTCTCCTGTATCGACGCCCTTGACCGCCGTATAAGTAGTGGTGATATTATAGCTTATGCCTGCCGGAAGCATTGTCCTCACAGCATCATAATAAGTGCAGAAATAGTGCTCCTTCATAAATGAAGCGAGCCTGAGCATTTCTTCGGTCAATACAGGCTCAACATCAAGAACCGAGATAACGGACTTGAGTTTTTCGGCGTTGCCGTTTTTTGTGTAAAAAACCATACCCTGGCGTTTACGGTTACCGTTGCCGAACGGTACAAGGACGCGCTTGCCGACGGATACTTCGCCGACTAAAGAGCTCGAAACCCGATAATCAAATATTTTATCGAACGAGTAGGTAGTATTCTCTACCGCGATTCCCGCGATAAAATCAGTCATTATAATCGGGCTCGTAAATACTTACTTTATGTTCTTTGATTTCTTCGATAGCTTCTAAAACAGCCTTGTCGTCGCAAACCTCTCCTAAGTCCTCGTAATCCTTTGTAATCTGGCGCGCACGCTTTGCCACACCGATAACTAAAGCGTAGGGACTTGCCTTTCTCTCAAATAAATCTTCAACATTAACTTTTTTCGTATTAAAAATCTCCTTTATAGTGTCCCTTTCTAAAGGGTACAAATTATTATTTATTAATTATAGATAAAATTTCTTCAGCGGCGCGGTCAACTTCGTCGTTGAGCACCGTATATGAATAAAACTTTTGAAACTTCTTTTCTTCCTCGATGGCTGAGAGTCGTTTAAGGATAGTCTCTTCGTCCTCTGTGCCGCGCCCTCTGAGACGGCGCTCCAGCTCTTCAAATGACGGAGGAGTAATAAAAATACTGATACAGTCGGGACGCTTCTTCATAACCTGCATACCGCCCTGAACCTCAATCTCCAAAAAGACGTTGTAGCCGTTATTGAGCATTTCGTCAACGGCTTTTTCGGGTGTTCCGTAGTAATTGTCGCAGTAGCTCGCGTACTCCAGGAAACCGTCCTGCTCTATAAGCCTTTTGAATTCATCTTTCGATATGAAATAATACTCAACGCCGTTTGTCTCACCCTCGCGCGGAGCTCGAGTTGTGCAGGATACGGACAGCTTAATATTATCGTCAAGCTCTCTCAGCCGTTTCATAATTGTGCCTTTGCCTACACCGGAGTAGCCTGTGTAAACAACCAGCTTTCCTCTGTTCATCTTCAGTCCTCCTCGCTGCGGTTACCGATAGCCTCGGGCGACAAAGCCGAGAGTACAACGTGGTCGCTCTCGGTGACTATAGCAGCCTTGCACTTTCGTCCGCACGTAGCGTCAACCGCCATTCCTTTAGCCTTGGCTTCCTGTATTATGCGTTTTACCGGAGCGGCTTCGGGAGATACTACGGCGACAATTTTGGTTGAGGAAACCATATTTCCGTAGCCTATATTAATTAACTTCATTTATCCTCCATCTATGTTACTCTATATTTTGAATTTGTTCACGGATTTTCTCGATTTCGTTCTTAATTTTAACAACCTTCTGAGCTATCTCAGCGTCCTTAACCTTTGAGCCGATTGTATTAGCCTCGCGGTTCATCTCCTGAATAAGGAAGTCAATGCTCCTGCCGACGGGTTCGTCGGAGTTGAGGTATGTACTAAGCTGTTCAAAGTGACTTCTCAGCCGAACTGTTTCCTCGTCCACAGCAATTTTATCGGCATAGATAGCAACCTCGGTAATCACTCTCTGTTCGTCATAATCGGTAGAGCCGAGAAGCTCCTCGATTTTCTCCTTTAGACGATTTCTGTATTCTTCTAAAGTCTGAGGTGAGCGCTCCTCAATCTCACTGACAAGGCTCATAATTGTTTCGGCTCTATTGAGCACGTCTGTCTTTAGCCTCTCGCCCTCAGCTTTACGCATATTCATAAAGCCTTCTAAGGCGCTGTCTACAGCAACAACAACGTCGGCGTACACCTTCTCCTCGTCCTCGGGAGTTTTGTGCACGCTGAGAACGTCGGGATAGCGAGCGATATCGTTAACCGTAATTTTATTGCGTATTGAGTATTTATCGCTTAATTCTTTAAAAGCATTAAGATAGCCTTGCGCCAGATTATGGTTAATCTGAACCTCGGTAGGAGTGTCCTCGGGCTCGGTGAGCGACACGAACATATCAATCTTACCGCGCGCAACCTTTGATAGAATATATGACTTTAGCTTTTCTTCAAGAAAGCCGTAACCGCGGGTAACGCGAAAGTTAAATTCCGTATAGCGGTGATTAACGCTCTTGATTTCAAGAGTAATTTTTCTGCCGTTAACTTCTCCCTCAAACCTGCCGAAACCGGTCATAGAGTTTATCACATAAATCAGTCCCTTCTTTAGTCTTTTCTTTCTGTTTATAATAACACTATTAACGTATAAAGACAATAGTTTTGTAACCGTTTTGTAACCTTTGAGGCGTTTAGCGTTCTGCTTGCAAAATATAATCTTATATGATATAATCATTTAGTTAAAAATTTACAAAGGGATGATAATATGTCAGGACATAATAAATGGAGTACTATTAAACAGAAGAAAGGTAAGAACGACGCGGCTCGCGCCAAGGTTTTCACAAAAATAGGCAGAGAGTTAATCGTAGCGGTTAAAGAAGGCGGCAGCGCAGACCCGAGCGTTAACTCTAAGCTTCGCGACGTTATAGCAAAGGCTAAGGCGTCAAATGTACCTAATGACAATATCGACCGTATTATTAAGAAGGCGGCAGGCGACGCTAACTCGGCAAACTACGAGGCGGTTACATATGAGGGCTACGGTCCTAACGGAATAGCTGTTATTGTTGAGGCTCTTACAGACAACCGCAACCGTACGGCAGGCGAAGTAAGACATTACTTCGACAAATTCGGTGGAAATATGGGTACTCAGGGCTGCGTAACATTTATGTTCGAGAAGAAGGGCGTTCTTGTTATTGAACGCGAGGAGCTGGAAGCTGACGAGGACAAGGTTATGGAGGACGCTTTGGAAGCCGGAGCTACCGACTTTGAGGCTGACGATGATGTATTCACAATATACACAGAGCCGTCGGACTTCTCGGCAGTACGAGACGATATCGCGGCTAAGGGATATGAATTTGCCTCTGCCGAGGTTGAAATGGTACCCAACACCTACACAAAACTCGACAACGACGACGCTAAAACGAATATGCAGAAGATGCTTGATATGTTCGAGGATAACGACGATATCCAGAACGTATGGCATAACTGGGAAATGGACTGATTAATTCATAACAAACAATTCTTAATGCGTAATTAAGGGTTGCCGCTTAACGCGGCAACCCTATTTTTTTACTATTATTTACTATTATTTCAAGTCTTCAAAAATAGACTTCTGAATGTCGGATTTAAGCTTCGAGAAATCATTCAGTTGGATAATCCAAGCTCCCCCTTCAGACGTACCCGACTGCCATTCGCCGTCCTGCGGCACACAGCGCTCTTTAAACTCATACTTAAAGAACTTGCCGCTGCGCTGAGCGAACCATTTGAAGTCAGAGGGCTTCATATCTGTTTTTACGTGCTCTTTGAGAGTGTTAATGGTCGCGAGCACCTTAACGGGCGTATATGTCTTATAGGTATCTACAAGCGCCTGAATGACTCTCCTCTGGCGAGATGTACGTACAAAATCATCTCCGCTGAATCCGTTGCCGCCTCTGTCGCGACATAGCCACAGAGCCTGCTGTCCGTTGAGGTGAGTTACGCCGCCCGATTCACTGATTGTACCCACAGAACCTGCCTGACCGTTATTGTTAATCTGCCAGTTTATATAGCCTGCTTCATCGGATGTAATATCAACGTCAACTCCTCCGAGAGCGTTAATAACCTCTTTATAGGTTGAGAAATCAACTACAACATAATTGTCGATTTTAATACCGAATGTTTGCTCGATTGTAGATTTTGTAAGCTCCGCTCCGCCATACGCGTAGGCAGCGTTGAGCTTATCCTCTCCGTAGCCGGGGATAGAGAACCAGTTGTCGCGCATAAATGAGGTCTGCTTAATTTTACCTGTATTTTTATCAACGGAAATAAGCATCATACAGTCGCTTCGTCCCGCACCGCTATCGCTGTCTACACCCAGGAAGAGTATATTTTTAATATTGGAATTTGTATATAATCCGTTTTCTTTATGTGTAACGCCTTTTCTGAACTTAGCGTTCTTGTCGTCAACCTTCTTGAATACCCAACCTTTTTTATCGTCGAATTTATAAACAGCCGCCGCTGTACCCTCATACTCCTTATCATCAATAGTAAAGATTACACGGCTTTTGCCTTTTTCGAGGTCATCTTCGTGATTCTTGTATTTCGCATTCTTATAAGTTTTCTTAACAACTTTAAGAGCTTCATCCTTATCAGCACCCGCGAGCGCTGTAAAAGTCATATCATCCGAAAGAGGTTCGGCAGATTTATACTTATAGCTTTCTCCGCTCTTTTCGTACTGAACCTTAAAATCAGCGGGATTGATTCCGTAAATTTCAGACTCACGCGAAACGGTAACCCACGCGTAGTACTTATCGGGATTTTTTTCGCCTAAATCATATGAGTCCTTTTGCTTTTTGAAATCACCTATTTTGAAAGAATAAGTTTTTTTACCCACGTCAACTTGTGACACAGATTCATCTACTTCCATATCCTTTATTATCTGACTGTCTTTGGGCAGCGTAATGTCTTCGCTCAGAATAAAAAACAATATTACACCAACTATAATACAAAGCGCAAGTACCGCACCGCAGATTATGAAAATCAGTTTTTTATTGATTGGCTTTTTTTCGTCCTTAGAATTATGCTTCAGTTCTTTCGCCATACTTATCCTCCAAATTCCCATTTTATAGTAAATATAACATATTTTTCGACATAAATCTACAATAATCGGACAATTTAACAAATTTGTAATATAGACAGTTAAACAGCCGTATGATATAATATTAGTAAAAGGGGATGGTAATTTGGACAAAAAAGGGAGACTTCGTAAAAACGTCGGAAGATTCTTTAATCTTAACGATTTTAAAATGCATAAGGGAAAAGCTATATTTTACATTATTCTTAGGGCTATACTCATCTGCTCGCTTATATTTAACCTGATAAGAGGTCATTGGGAAAACTCTTTTACCTGTATTTTGACTCTCGGGCTGATGTTTATTCCAACTTTTATCGAAAAGCAACTGAAAATAGAACTTCCCACAGTTATGGAAGTTATCGTAATCGGATTTGTATTCGCGGCGAATTTCCTCGGTGAAATCGGTTCCTTTTACAACAAAATACCAATATGGGACTCGGTGCTTCACACATTAAATGGTTTTATCTGCGCGGGCGTAGGATTCGGACTGATAGATATATTAAACCGTAACAATAAGATTAAGATGAACCTCTCCCCCACATTTGTTGTATTGTTCTCGTTCTGCTTCTCGATGACAGCAGGGGTTGTGTGGGAATTTTTCGAGTTCGGAATGGACAGCTTTTTCGGAACCGATATGCAGAAAGACGCGATTTTGCAAACTATACATTCATATAAAATCGGGAACAGCGGTGGTATAAACTGGATAAAAGATATAAAGGACGTAGCAATTAACGGAAAAAGCATTGGGAACGGATATATTGACCTCGGGCTTATTGACACAATGAAAGACCTTTTGCTTAATTTTGCCGGAGCAATTGTGTTTAACACAGCAGGCTTCTTCTACCTAAAGACCAGAAAGAAAAAAGCGGACTTTATCGAAAACTTTATTCCGGTAAAAATTAATGACGAAGAAAAAAGCGCCTCGTAAACGAGACGCTTTAATTTTTGAAATTAAGCGATGTCCTCAAGAGAACAAGAACACTCGGAGAGTCCGTGCTTTACTCTATCCTCAACCTCAGCTCTTTTAGCGTTGTTGAAACGATCGAGTGTACCTACGAGGTAGCCTGTGATTCTTCTGATTCTCTCAAAAGGAACCATATCGTAAGTGTAGTTAACATCTACGTACTCACCGTCTACAGTAAACTCAAAGGTCTTAAACTCCTTATCGGGGTTAGCCTCTTTAATCTGTGTTACGTATGTGTCGATTTCTTTTCTGGATAATGTGCCGCCTGTTACTTTAATTTCCATTGTGTACCTCCCTATCAAAATTCTAAATCGGAATTAAGTTACATAATTTTCATATTACCTTACCCCATTATTTCGTGGAGTACTTTTATTTTAGCACAAGATATTGTGTTTTGCAAGTAACAGTTTATTGTTTTTATATACAAATGTGTAGCTCTTTTATTGTATAAAGTAACTAAAAAGTAATGTTTTAATTCTATTTAAGGATTTTAAATAACAAAATTTTGTAAATCACTTGTATTTCGCCACAAGATGTAGTAAAATACATATTGCTGAAAACAAGCACCTGTGGCGGAACTGGCAGACGCGCTAGATTTAGGTAACACAACCTTGGTGAAGAAATTCAGAATTCAAAATGCAAAATGCAGAATTAATAGATTATGAATGATAATATTATAGAAAATAAAAGCTTTGATTTTGCTGTGCGTATTGTAAATTTATATAAACATCTAACAAAACAATACAAAGAGTATGTACTTTCAAAACAGCTTTTAAGATGTGGAACGAGCGTTGGCGCTAATGTTTCAGAAGCACAAAGAGCTCAAAGCAAACCGGACTTTATATCAAAAATGAGTATTGCTTTAAAAGAGGCAAATGAATCATACTATTGGATTAAATTACTTTATAAAACTGATTACATTGATAG
>X127_Alpine_Marmot__coassemble_92_pt1 | contig 18143 bp, 14 predicted proteins | sample X127_Alpine_Marmot__metabat2_low_PE_002 | metagenome-assembled genome bin X127_Alpine_Marmot | reverse complement strand
GCTTAATATTATGAAGATTTTAAACGATAAGTACGGCATCACCGAAGGCGATTTCCTCTCGGCTGAGTTGTGTTTTGTACCTGCTCAGAAGTGCCGCGACGTTGGCTTCGACCGCAGTCTTATCGGCGGATACGGTCACGACGATAAGGTCTGCGCTTATCCGGCTTTAATGGCGGCTATAAACACCGATATCCCCGAGCGCACTTGTATCACATATCTCACCGATAAAGAGGAGACAGGCTCCGACGGCAACACAGGTATGCAGAGCGACTTCCTCAGATACTTTGTTTATGACCTCGCTAAGGCTGACGGCGAGGAAGGCTACCGTGTGCTCTCAAAGAGCAAGTGCCTTTCCGCTGACGTTAACGCCGCGTTTGACCCGATTTACGCGAGCGCTTATGAGCCAAAGAACGCAAGCTATATCAACCAGGGCGTAATCATCTCCAAGTACACAGGCCACGGTGGCAAGTACGATACTTCCGACGCGTCCGCGGAGTATATGGGCGAAATCCGCACTATGCTCCAGAAGAATGACATTATGTGGCAGGTTGGCGAGCTCGGCAAGGTTGATAACGGCGGCGGCGGAACAATCGCCAAATATGTTGCCAATATGAACGTTGACGTTGTGGATTTGGGCGTTGCCGTGCTGTCAATGCACGCTCCGTTTGAGCTCATCAGCAAGGTCGATGTTTACGAGACATATCGCGCATTTTACGCTTTTTACAATAATATTTAAATTAATACTTGCTTTTTTCTGATTTATTTGTTATTATATACGGGCGGAAAATTCCGCCCGACACGCGCTGATAGCTCAGCTGGATAGAGTGACTGGCTACGAACCAGTAGGTCGGGGGTTCGAGTCCCTTTCAGCGCGCCACCAATAAACTGCACCGTTGATACGAAATCAACGGTGCAGTTTTTACTTTCTTATGCGGTTTTACGCTTAAAAAATCGTAAATTAATAATTTAAAGTATTAATCGCCTTTTTGTACTTTTCAACTCTTTCAAGCGCCTTATCGTCAACTTCTTCAAGCCTTGTTAAATCGCTGTTGTGTTTTAGGTCAGCGAGCTTGACTTTTGCAGCAAGGGGATTCTTTTTAAGTTCTCTTATATAATCGAAATAAGGAACGCTGTCATCGTGAGTCATCAATGCGATTGCGGCGGTAACTTCTTTGGGAAAGGTTTCGGATAACTCATCAATCGTCATATCTGTGTCCTCCACAACATCGTGCAGAAGGGCGACACAGGTTGAATATTCATCATCCATCTGTTCCGCTAAATGGAATGGATGGTAGACATAAGGCATACCGCTTTTATCTACCTGATTTTTATGTGCGTTGAAGGAAATCTTCAGCGCCTTTTTAGTTAAGTCAGTATAAACCATCTTGCAACCTCCTTTATACTATTCGTGTTCATTAATCCATTTCAATAGAAGTGTTCTATCTTTTTCAACCCATTGTGAACAGAGTGCATAATTTTCTTTTTTTATAATTACCGGTTCAGCATAATACCTAATTTTCTCATATTTCTTTTCTTGTTTTACAAGCAGTGGAAAGTTAATATTAAATGTTTTCTTGCTGTAGGCTTTATCCTGCAAATTTAAGATTTCATTTCTATCTACTTTTCCGTTTTGCAATATTTCTCTTAGAACAACCTGCGCTATCTTTCCAATTTTCAATTCAGAATACTCATTATTATAATCGTTTGTGGTTTTCGACGATTCTAAATCAAACATCTGCACCATTTGATAGCTTCTCATAAACAATTCATTGGTATCCTTGATTCCTTTGCTAACGAGCAAAACCGGCTTTAAGACCAGCTCTTGAAACTCTGCGTTTGCGATAATCCGAAAACTAAACTTATAACCCAACTGTTGCATAATTGTTTGAGCATCACAGATACAAGGAGAAGCATCTTCCAAAATGCCCTTACCTATTTTAGGCGATGCAAATATTATCTCTGCTTCTTTTGTATCAAGATAACCATATATACACATAGCTGTTCGCAAACACTTATTAATAATTTTCATTACGGTAGTCGGTCTATCTCCGTACATTAATCCATCTCTATGAAATGCAACATCTACAGCGTATGTTTTGCTACCGGAATCCTTAAGCGAAGCCCCCAGCACATCACATTCTGCTTGCTGTAAGACCTGAGACAGAGAAGCGTTTTTCTTATAAATACTATATCCATATTTTTTGCGGAAAAAGCTATCCGTTTGTTGCATTATTTCATTCAGTTCACTCTCATGTTTTAGTGTCCAATGCGGGGAAGTTGTCCAATTAGACTGAACTATCTGGCAGTCTTTAATATGTCGCAACCACGAAAAGAATAATGATTCTCCCATTTCAATTTTCATTATCAATCACCTCTTGCTTATTCTATCAGAAAAACAGTCAGGTTTCAATATTCTTTCCTGACGAGGATTAACCCAAGAAGAAAGAGTATCCGCTTTCGCTTGTACCGTTGATACGAAATCAACGGTGCAGTTTTTTACCTTCTTACGAATAAATCTTTACTTTTAGTATAGAATATATTATAATAAGTAAAGAAAGAGGACGATATTATGTATTCCTATGATAGATTGTTAATTAAACTGAATGAAAAAAATATGACTCGTTCTATGCTTGCGGATAACCTCGGCATCTCCTCACGCACTATTGCTAAGATTGGGCGAGGCGAAAAGATAGCTGACCATGTCTTGAAGAGGATAGCTGATTATTTTGGATGCAATCTCGAGGAACTATATACCGTTGTTTCAGACAATCCTTTGTTACAGACGCTCCGCGATGAGAAAAGTATCCGTCTGTCCGGCGGTATCTATCACGAGTTGCAGGTGCGGATGACCTATAACTCTAACCACATTGAGGGCAGTAAACTCAGCGAGGACCAAACGCGTATGATATATGAAACAAATACCGTTGATGTGGGTGAAGGTGTACCTGTCGATGATATACTCGAAACGGTACATCATTTCCGCGCGATAGATTATGTAATTGATGTTGCGGAAGAACCTCTCACGGAAGACATTATCAAAGAATTACATCGTATCTTAAAGCAGGACACAAAAGATTCGACGCTTTTATGGTTCGCTGTAGGGGATTACAAAAAGCGTGCTAACGTTGTCGGAGGACGCGAAACCGCAAAACCTAGGGAAGTCCCGCAGAGAATGAAAGCCTTGTTGTCGGAGTATAACGCTCTAAATGATGTAAGCATAGAAGATATAATCCGCTTCCATTACGAGTTTGAAAGTATTCACCCTTTTCAGGACGGCAACGGCAGAGTCGGCAGGTTGATTGCCTTAAAAGAGTGTCTGCGCTATAGTATTGTACCGTTTATAATAGAAGACTCAAAAAAGCACTTTTATTATCGCGGTTTGTCTGAATGGAAAAACGAACCCGGATTTTTAACGGATACTTGTCTTGACGGACAGGACACATTCAGGCGATTGATGAGAATGTTTGAAATTGACGAATAAGACAAGGAACGGCTGTGGTTTTATCACAACCGTTTTTTACTTTTCAACTAAATCTTCAATTGTACATCCCAGCACTTTCGCAATGCGGTATAATGCTTCCGCGCTTGCTTTATTGATATCCTTACGACGTTGCTCGTACATTTGAATAGAGCGGAGAGTTACGCCTGATTGCCTCGCCAGTTCAGCCTGTGTGCAACCGTAGGCTGTGCGTATCCGTTTAAGATTGGTTTCTTTGAATTTTTCTTTCATTTTTTCGTCGGCGATTTGAACGAATTTCGTGATATCAGCTTCGTGGAGCGTATAATACATTCTCTCCAAATCTTCAAATGACAATACTTTGAATATGTCGCTATAGCTTCTCCCTGAATACCACTGAAAATAGGCGACAGCCCACCCAATCCAGTATTCCTTTGTGCGGCCCGGCCTTCTCTTCGGCTCATAGAAAAAATTCTTAGATGTTGTTTCAAGTAATACATCGGCCGCAATTTCTATTCCGCTCTTGCCCGCGAGCAGAGCAGGCTCACCGTTTTCCATTCTCTTGCTTGTGGTGCTTGCGGTAAAGAGTTTAACAAAAACCGGTCCCGGAATATCACATATATTTACAGCGTAATCAAAGGCGTCTCCCAAAGCCTTCTGAGCTTTATTCAAATATATTTCTTGGTATGCGTGGATCGTCATTTGTAACGCCTCCTCTTATAATATCCTGAATGTATAAACCGTCCGATTCCTCTTCAAGTATATTCAGATACATTTGATTTGCATCATCATCTCGTGCTTTTCGGAGAACATAATAGGCATCTCTTTCCGCTACCTCAAAACCTTCATACTTTATTTTTGAAAAGGCGAACTTTGATTTGATTACAATCTGCTCTCCGAGCTTGCCGAGCTGCATTGCCTTTGCTAACTGCTCAACTGTAATTCCGTTATTCAGAAACGCTTCGGCAAAATCAAAGTATGAATCATCGGCTCGGTAACCGGTTATTAAATCATAAGCGTTTACGTTGATACTGAAATTTTCCGTCAAATACTTTTTAGCTCGTCCTGCAACAGGATTATTGATTGAAAAAACGCGATGTTCTGCAAGAACAGCTATCCAGTTTAGTATGGTGTAATCAGGACTGTTAAGATGAAGAATATTCAGGTGCTCAGTATCAAGTGTGTATTGATTTGAAAATCCGTCCTGAAGGGAAGAGACTGCCCATTCTTTTGCGAGAGCATTGCTTTCGGTACAGTAAAATCCCATACCGAAATCGTTGTGCGCTCTGCCTTCACCAAATTTAGGATTTTCTACAATTTGTTTTGAGCCGTGATATATAGTAATTAGTTTATCCATTTTGTATTCCTCCATTTGCCTTTATTGTATCACTATGGTGATAGTAAGTCAAGCGAAAAAGCAACAAATGTTAAATTCAGTATCACTATGGTGATACTAACAGAAATCCTCGGTCATAATAAACAAAAGTCTCTGCTTTACCGCCTACCTTTTCTGTTGATTTTTCCGTATAAAGATATTATCCCAAATTTACCGGAGAACAGAGCGTTCGCTGTGGAAGAATTTCTCTCAAGTAATATTGTCACAAAATTGTGTTAATTTATTGACATTTTGCATAATGACGTGCTATAATATACGATACCAAAATAGGAGTACTAGTTTATAATGATATAAATATCGAATATTTTTCACAGTTTTGTTTGTGTATTCAAGACTGTTGAAAAATTAAAACTCGTCTTGTAAGTTGAAGGTGAGAGGATTTTATGACAGATAAAGAGTTAAAAAAGTTGAGCCGTGCCAAGCTTTTAGAAATGCTAATTGCTCAAAGCAAAGAGGTAGAATCCCTGAAAGCACAACTTAAAGAGGCAAACGAAAAGCTTGAAGACCGGCAGATTAAAATCGAAAATTCAGGCTCAATCGCAGAGGCAGCGTTGCAGTTAAACGGCTTGTTTGAGGCTGCGCAAAATGCTTGCGAGCAATATTTGGAAAATATAAAGCGTCAATCTGATATTAGCACCGAAGCTGAAAGAGAGGACAGCGAATAAAAATCCTTTAGTCAAAATAAATACAGATTGAAACGCTGTTAATGTAAAATGTAGTTAATTCAAAGGCAGAAGACAAATTTAATTGTATGAAGGCGGAAGAACTATGAAGAAAGAAATTCTCCGGGATATGCCGGAGGTATCTCAGTTAGAAGCCGAACTGAAACGTGTACAGCACAGACGCAGATACAGAACTGTTTTTCGCAGTACTATATATACGCTGATTACAGTTGCTGCCGTAGCAGTTTTGGTTGCTACGCTGTGGATGCCGGTGCTTCAGATATACGGCAAATCTATGACGCCGACGCTTAGTGACGGTAATATAGTTATATCCTTAAAAAACGGAGATTTTCAAACCGGGGATATTATTGCATTTTACTATAACAATAAAATTCTGGTTAAGCGAATCATCGCCAAATCAGGTGATTGGGTAAATATTGACAAAGACGGAAATGTGTATGTAAACGATAAGCCTATTAATGAGCCGTATGTTTCAGAAAAGGCTCTTGGCGAATGTGACATAAAGTTGCCGTATCAAGTACCCGAATCCCGTCTGTTCGTTATGGGAGATCACCGCAGCGTGTCGGTGGATTCTCGAAGTACTCTTGTCGGCTGTGTCGCGGAAGAACAGGTTGTCGGAGAGATTGTATTTCGCGTATGGCCTTTAAATGAATTTGGAGCATTTAGTTGATTGCTTTTGCTGTCTGTTTGACTTAGTACTTTAATTTAGTAATTTATAATTTAGAAAGGGGGCGTAAATGGATGAAGAATACGAAATCAAATTATTTGCATAAAAAACAAATAAAGAAAAAGAGTAGAAGAAAAACATATTATATTATATTACTTTCTTTAGCCGCTATTGTCGTATTCACTACCGTTTATTCCCTCATTCTACCTGCAATTACTATGGAAAAGGAAACCCAAGTCCTTAACTGTGCTCTTAATATTCATCAGCATACAGAGCAATGCTATGACTCCGAGGGCAATTTAACCTGCGGAGAAGCAGACGTTGTTATTCATAGCCATGACGATAACTGTTATGATAAGGACGGAAACCTGGCTTGTAAGCTTCCGCAGGTTTTAGCACACAAGCATAGTAATTCCTGTTATAATAAAAAAGGCGATTTAATCTGTACGGAGACGGAGGTTGAAGAGCATACGCATAATGACGAGTGTTACGACAAAGACGGAACGCTTATTTGCGGCAAGCTTAATACAATCAAGCACGTGCACGATTCATCGTGCTTTACCTCCACTCAAAGTACAGAAGGAGGGTCAGCCGAAAACGGTATATCTACCCTAAGCGATACTTCCGGAGATACTAATTCGTCTGAAACCACAAGTTCAACTGAATCCAGTTCAGCCTTGGGCAGAAGTATGTCCAGAGCAGGAACATTAAATGTAGACTGCGGTTACAATAAGGAAGACGGCTCTATATGGTGGGGAGATTCATCTGCTGCTCGGGTTGCGAAAGCTGATATTAAAGAGGGCACCCAATATGTAATAAGCGGAGTTAATGATAATAACGTAATGTCTGACCAGACAATTACAATTGACGGTAAAACATACCTTAAAGCAACTTTAAAAAGGGATATGGGTGATTACACACAGTATGAGTGCTGGTGCTTTGAAAAGGCAGCCGGGACCGATAATTATTACGTTTACTTTTTGAAGACCAATGAGGACGGCAGCACTACTAAACTTTATTTGCACTTTACAGGTGAAGCTACTGATGGGTGGCAAGGCAATAAAGTAGTGCAAACTGCCTTGACGGATGATAAGGCACAGGCTAATGTTTTTACGATGACGAAACCTCCTGAGAGTGCGGCTGATTATCAAAACCATATAATCCTCAAATCAACGCATGACGGAATAGATTACTATGTAAATTCAGATTCCGATGATAACGGCTACGGAGCTACTCTAAAATGGATTGGTTATACCGGAGAGTCAATAGGTAATTATCTGATAGTTAGCGATTATGGTCGGGATGCTGAGCATACTGCCAAACGTGTATCAACCGACACCTCAATCAACTCGATAATAAACCTTTTTGACTATTGGATTACCCCTAACCAAACGGATAGTGATAGTCAGGATCCGGTAGTAAATAGTGATTTGATGAATAGCAAAATCAATAATGGTCACGATTTTAAATTCACAAAGGGTACCAGCGAAGGTTCTTGTAAGCTGAACTATTGGACGCAGGCAGGACAACTGCCGCGTCAAGGTATTGTTTCTAATAATTTGGTTGATAGATATCCTGTATTGTCAGGCAATAATGATGTAAACGGAACCGAATCCACAGAATCCTTGAGATACTTGTTTGACCCCGAATATGTACATGAGGGAAAAGAGTCATTCGAGAATGTGGGCGGCTTGCTGAAGTTGGACGATCAGGGCTATTATTCCTATGACTGCTTTAAAAATATGGCTGAATTTGACGAGAAAAGCAACTACGTCCGCCTCTATGACAAGCCCGGTGTTACAGGCTCAGGTGATACGGGACAGTTTTTCCCATTCAATAAAGCGCCGGAAATTATGGCAGCCGGACGTCAGGATGAGGTTATTAACCACTATTTCGGAATGACTCTCACAACTCGATTCGTTCAGCGGTACGACGGATTTACAGATGAAAAAAAGGGAACTCCTACTACCTTCCACTTCTCCGGCGACGATGACGTTTGGATTTTCATTGACGACGTTTTAGTCGGCGATGTAGGCGGTATTCACGACGCTGCCAGCATTGACATTGACTTTTCAACCGGAAAGGTCAAGGTTGGCGTTGTAGGAAGCGAAACCGCAGCTCCTGAAATTACCCTCAAGGAGTGTTTTGAAAGAGCAGGAAAAACAAACACAAACTGGAACGGAAATACCTTTGAAAACAGCACTATGCACACGTTAAAGTTCTTCTATTTGGAGCGCGGTAACAATGCTTCCAATATGTCGTTGAAGTTTAACCTTAACGAGATTCCGGTAACTGCCCTTGAAAAGTCTGATGAATACGGCGAGCCTGTAGAGGGCGCAAAATTCGCGTTTTATGCAGCAAAAGGAGATAACAAAGAAAACGAACCGGCAGACGATATATATCATATGGTCTATAATAAAGGCAGCAAGGACATTGTTACCCTTCCCGATGAATATAGTTACGCGGAAAACGGCGACATTTTGGACAGTTCGGGAAATACTCTGGCAGAGGCTCTTTATGTCGGCACTACGGACAGCGAAGGCAGGCTGGAACTTTTAGACGCGGACGGTATGCCATATTCCATAGAAGAGATTGAGGCTAAGTTTGGCAATAAATTCATCCTCAGAGAAATAGGACTTCCGGAAACATACCGTCAGGTAGGTAATGAGATTCACCTTAAAGTTTTCGAAGGTGAAAGCCAAAAAGTTATTGTTTCTGATAATACTGAGGATTCAGGCGCTCGTGCGCTAACCGACCTGCGCACTACCGCTACTGATACAATTTACCTGCGAGAAAAAAACCAAGACCCTAACATAAACCAGCCTGTCGTGAAAAAACAACAGTATTGTGACCCTCATACAGGCAAGTATACCGGCACTATGTTTTCCGTAGTAGTTAAATATACCGGCGAGACATACGTGAATGAAAACGGAGATCGCTTGGTAGCCAAGGATAATGTAGACAAACTTTTGACTTCTACAAAATTCTGGACTCCGCTATACGGTGATGACGAGAACGGTTACAAATTAGTCGATATGACCGGCAAGGATTTCTATACGGCGGCGATTGAGGCGGCACAAAAAAAGGTAGAGTTTAATAAAGCAAAACTTAATTCGAGTGACGCTGATTATAATAATAAAATATACGAAGGCGTTACCTTGCAGCATCAGACAAACGGCACTATGCAGCTGTATATGGATGACCTTCCGGGACATATCAGATTCTATTACAATATGCTCCCGAAGGAAAGAAAGAATAGAACCAGATACACGGTGTTTTACTTCTGGACAGACAAATCATCACTTGAAGAGGCCACAGCCAATGACACCTACCTCGTGAATACACGCTCAATAAATTACTCAGGCATAGAATACAGCGGATTTGATCGTGTGTTCAGCGCGGTGATTGATGTTCCAAACTTGGTAAACGATGTGTATGTGCAGAAGGTTGATGAAAATCACAACCTGATAGACGGCGCTACCTTCGCTATGTATCGGGTTGAGCAGCAGGAGAACGGAGAGATTCATTATCTTGCCAGTGACGGTTCGTATAGACCTCTTCCCGAGAACGCAAAGCCTAACAAGGAAACAGGAGTAATACAAGGCGACGGCTTTACCATTTCTCCTCCGGAATTTTACATCGATCCTACGAAACCTGACAAAAAACCTGCGGTTGATACTACACATGATTTCAAGGACGGCAACCATTATGCCGGTACTGTAAGGTTTGTGAACATACCCCGAGGTCAATATATCATCAAGGAGATAAAAGCTCCGCCGGGATATAAGATAAACACGAATGATGTTATGTTTATGGTTACAGATTACACAGCCTATGCAAATGCCGGAGTAAAAGGTGACGGAATTATAGTCGGACGCGGCCCCGGTTACTTGGTTAAACCTATGCACGCGTTAGCGCCGGAAGATGATATCAACAATACTCTTACCTGGATTTATGCACGGATGCGTGTTTCACAACCGAGCACAAGTTTTGCCGATATTGGCGATATGAGTAAGATTAGAGGCTACATTACGAAAAACAACTTGAGTGATACCGTCTCACCTAATGTCGCTGATGCTTTTAGAGCAAATCTGATGTTCGCGAAGGGTCAAGTAGGAGCAGCATTTAACTATGTACCTGACCCGGACCGAAACCCCAGCGCAGGTGCGTACGGATACCGACGGATTTTTACCGATACGGGTTGGCCCTATTACGAGATATATCAGGACTACGACTACGGCTTAGAACAGACTAAAACCCATGAAGCTAACAAGGGAATTGTAGATTATTATAATTGGTCTGAAAAGAAAATTGGTTCGATAACAAACCTGTTTTCACGTACCACGTATGTCCGTGTTATAGATAAAGAGAATGATATAACTCTTGAGCCGAAAAAGGTTGACTCATCAAACGCTGAAGTTAAGCTCTCAGGCGCACAGTTTAGGCTGTATCGTCTGAACGCCGAAGGTGCAAAGGAGTATTACGTCAAAAATGTCGATGTCCAACAAGCTCCCACCACCGCCAGTGAGGAAACCACAGCCGGCGAGAGCCCAACGGTCAGCGAGAATAAAAAGTACGTTGAAAGCGTAAGCTGGAGTACAGAAGCTGACAAAGCTTTTGTTGTGACCACAGGCGCTGACGGCTTGTCAATCACGCCTACCTCGCCGGATCCTAACGACCCCAATAAGGCTCCCACTCCAAACTTTACCGAGCTTAAGAACGGTACGTATTATCTTGAGGAGATAAAAGCTCCGAACGGATACGCTCTACCGACAAAATCTGTCGAGCTTAAAGTTGCCTTGCCTGAGATGACCGGCGACCCCTCAAGCGGTTGCACTCTTAGCAAAAGGTTGGACGAGGAAACAAACGCCTACACCTATACGATTACTGTTCCCAACAGTACGGGGTATGAGCTGCCGGCTACAGGCGGCAGCGGTACAATTATATACACAGCAGGAGGAATGATGTTGATACTAATTTCTCTTGTTTGCGGGTACAGACAAAAACGAAGATGTGAAAGGAGGTTTAAATAAGCTTTCTTACACAGATGAGTAAAGCTGTATGTATCCGATATATTAACCCATTCATTTTAAAAATTTTAAGAAAGGACAAAAGAAAATGAAAAAGACTAAAATGATTGTCAGCTTAATGCTGACGCTGGTTATGGTGCTTGCAATGGCAATCCCTGCTTTTGCAGTAGAAACACCGGCAGAAACAACAACACCTTCCATTACCATTCAGAATTTGGTTAAGGGACAAACCTACAAAATTTACAAAATGTTTGACTTGGAGAGTTATGACAAAGAAGCAGGCGCTTACTCCTACAAACCTGTAGAGGCATGGAAAAATTTTGTTACAGGTTCCGGTGCCGGTACTGCTTATTTTGAGGTGAACTCTGACGGTTATGTTAACCTTAAAGCAGGTGCTGACGTAAAGGAAATCGCTAAAGCAGCATTAGAATATGCTCAGAAAACAGAAAACGGAGTTACTGCGGTTGCTACTTATGATGTTGATGCAACTAGTACCGAAACTTCACATACCTTTGACCTTGCCACTGCCGGTCTTGGTTATTATTTAGTTGACTCCTCAGTAGGTACAGTATGCGGACTTACAACCACTAATCCTACTGCAACTGTAAAAGAGAAGAACAGCACACCTACAGTAGAAAAGAAGATTGTACTGGCTGATAAAAGCCTTGTTGACAGCAACACTGCAACAATGGGAGATACAGTTAATTACCAGACTACAATTACTGTTAAGACAGGTGCAGAGAACTATGCCCTCCACGATAAAATGGACGCGGGTCTTACTTTAGTTAGTTCAACGATTAAGGTTTCAGTTGACGGTACAGATGTTCCTGCTTCTGTAACCGGAGGCGCAACAACAACAACAAACTACACAGTAACACCTGATGCTGACAACCACGGCTTTAAAATTCAATTTGATAACAATTATATTAAAGAGTTAGCAAAAGATTTAAAACAAGCAACAGATACAGAAGCAGAAACAACAAAAACTATCGTAGTTACATACTCTGCAGTACTTAACAGAAACGCAGTTGTTGCAGTACCGGAAGATAATAAGGGTAACGTCAATGAAACATGGGTTACTTACGGTGATAAAAACACCGAAACAACACACTCAAAAACAACAACTTACACATATCAGTTTGACCTTGTAAAAACAGATGCTGATGGTAAAAAACTTACAGGCGCTGAATTTGATCTTTATAACGTAGCAACAGGCGGCACCCCAATTAAGGTGGTAAAGGTATCTGAAGGTGTGTATCGTGTGGCGACTACTGAGGATAATGTAACAACTTCTGCTAAAATTGAGGCTGGAACAGCTACAATTAAGGGTCTTGGCAACGGCACATATTATGTTCAGGAGACAAAACAGCCTGTCGGCTATAACTTACTTAAAGAACGTAAAGCTGTTACAATCAGTGACGCTAGCTTAATTGCTAAATATAACGCTGACGAAACATATAAAGAGGGCGCTCTCCAGGTAGTTAATAACAAGGGTACAGAGCTTCCTTCAACAGGTGGTGTAGGTACAACAATATTCTACATTGTTGGCGGAATCCTTCTTGTTGGCGCAGGTGTTGTTTTAGTAGTACGCAGACGTATTAATGCTGAATCTAAATAAAACCTAATTTCGCTGCTGTAAGTCTGAATTGCAAAATTCAGACTTACAACAGCAAGGAGAGCTCTGTATGAAAAAACGTTTACCCACTATTTTTTTAATACTTATCCTAATTGCAGGGCTGTCTTTGCTGTTGTACCCTACAGTCAGCGATTGGTGGAACTCCTTTCACCAATCTCGTGCTATTGTTGACTATGAGCATATAGTTGATGATATGGATAAAGAAACCTACAAAAAGATTTTGTCCGACGCAAAAAAGTATAACAAGGAATTGTTAACCCGTATTGACAGATTTAGACCTTCAACAGAAGAAATGGCAGAATATAACAGCCTTTTGGATTTGACAGGTACAGGAATTATGGGATACATTGATATTCCCAAAATACATGTTTCCCTGCCTATTTATCACGGAACAAGCGACGCTGTGCTGTCAGCCGCAATCGGTCATATTCCCGGCTCCTCTCTTCCTGTCGGAGGGAAAAGCACCCATTGCGTTTTGTCAGGTCACAGAGGACTGCCCAGCGCAAAGTTATTTTCCGACTTGGACAAGATTTTTGAAGGCGACACCTTTGTCATTCACACCCTAAAAGAAGAGCTTACCTATCAGGTGGATCAAATCCGAATTGTTAAGCCGGAGCAGGTTGACGATATTACGATTGAAAACGGCAAGGATTATTGTACCCTTGTTACCTGTACCCCGTACGGTATCAACTCACACAGGTTGTTAGTGCGCGGCCACAGAATAGCAAATGTCCGTGATAACGGTGATATTATTGTTATGTCCGACGCACTTCAAATTGAACCGATTGCAATAGCTCCGATTATTGCGGCACCGATATTATTGATATTAGCGATTATTGTCTTTATAAAACCATCAAAAAAGAAGTAAAAGAGTTATAGGTGTTAAGCTGATTTAATGCCGAACAAATAGAAAATTTACAGGAGGTGGATAGTATGATGAAAATTTATAAAAGAATTGCGGCATTGCTTGCGGCGATTTTAATCATCTGTACTTCTATCCCTGTATCTGCACTACAACATATTGACCATGGCCGAAGTATAAAACTGACAATTTCTTATTCAGATAACAACATTCCTATTGTAGGTGCTGAGTTTTCTATTTATCAGGTGGCAGATTTAGATAAAAGAGGAAATCTTGTTGTTACTGAACAATTTGAAAAGTACAATGTAAATATTGTCGACAGCGACGAAGAATCATGGAAATCATTGTCGCTTACTCTTGAGGGTTACATCCTGAGAGATAAGCTAAAACCTACAGACACAAAAGAAACAAATGAACACGGTTTGGCTCACTTCCCTAACAAGGCAAAAAGGCTGACTCCGGGATTGTACTTAACTATGAGTACGCGTCATACTGTAGATGATATAATTTACGAATCCTTTAACTTTATGTTGCTTATGCCTACTAAGGACCACAGCACAGATAAATGGAGTTATGATATTTCCGTAACGCCAAAGTATTCCTCACGTTCCCGATATGAGGTCGGCACAGTTGACTATAAGGTGCTGAAAGTCTGGGATGACATTGGAAATGAAAAAAAACGTCCGGAAAAGGTTATTATAGAGCTTTTGCGTGACGGTGAAATTTATGACGCTGTAATTTTGAATGAGGATAATAACTGGCGGTACGAATGGCTTGATTTGGATATTCAGTATAAGTGGAATATTGTAGAAAAAGAGCTGGATGATTATTTGGTCGATGTTTCGAAGGAGGGTTCAACCTACGTAGTCACAAACACCTATAAGACAGATCCTAAGGAGGACCCGACAGAGCCGGGTACTTCTCCAAGCGACCCTAAGGAAACAGTTGACCCAAGCAATCCTAAGAGTTCAAATCCGACCGGCAATCCTAATAAGCCAAATACGCCTGACGATTCTAAACTGCCCCAGACAGGTCAGCTTTGGTGGCCTGTGCCGTTGTTATCTATTGCGGGTTTGTTTTTGATTCTTATGGGCTTACTGCTCTCCAGGGGTAAAAATAATGAGGAAAATTAAATCTAAAATTTTTGTAAATATGGGTCTGCTATTGCTCGCGGCAGCCCTTTGTTTAACTGTTTATAATTTGTGGGATGGATTTCGTGCCGAACAGTCTGCTCGTCAGGCTGTTGATTTTTTGGAAGATCAGATACCGTCGAAAAACACTTCGGAATCTGACCCTAATGAAATTCCCGATTATATTTTAAATCCTAATATGAATATGCCTGAAAAAACCAAGGATGGAATTGACTATATCGGTATCCTTGAAATTCCGTCCCTTGATTTGAAGCTGCCTGTGATAAGTGAGTGGAGTTATCCTAATCTTAAAATCGCTCCCTGCCGTTACAGCGGCTCGGCATATTTGGATAATATGGTAATTGCCGCCCACAACTACAGCTCCCATTTTGGATTACTGGATAATCTTAAAAAGGGGGATAAAGCGTTTCTTATAGATATGGACGGAAACCGTTTTGATTATGAAGTTGAGCTTGTGGAAATGCTGCCTCCTACTTCTGTTGAGGAAATGACGAGCAGCGGATACGACCTTTCACTTTTCACGTGTAATCTAAGCGGAGAAGCTCGTGTTACAGTCCGCCTCAACCGTGTGAGCAATTAGAAATTATAAATATAGCATCTGACAGCATAGCAACCGCTATGCTGTTTTTTTACATAATAGAATACCGCTCGGGCATAAAAGTCTTGAAAAGATGAAGCTGTCCACACGAATTGGGTGCGAGACACTCACCTCTTACTTTATCGGATACTGCTCGGCTGCGCTCGGGCATAAAAGTCTTGAAAAGATGAAGTTGTCCACACGAATTGAATGCGAGGCACTCGCCTTTTTACTTCGATTTTACACTAATTTGCTTACGGATTTTACCGAAAAAACTTAAAATACAAGAGTACTCACGAAAAAAGTGCAAAAAATAAATGTCAAAGGAGACATCAATTATGAAAAAGATTATTAGTTTACTCGCAGCAGCAATGTTGCTCGTATGTGCGTTTACCGGTTGCGGCGAAAGCAAAGAAGCAGTCGCAACGGACGGTTCAACATCTATGAGCAAGGTTATCGGTGCTTTGAATGAAGCATTTGAAGCAGACAACGGCATTACAGTAACCTACAATGCCACAGGCTCAGGCGCAGGTATCCAGGCTGTTCAGGAGGGAAGATGCGACATTGGACTTTCCAGCCGTGACCTCAAGGACGAGGAAAAAGCAAACGGACTCGAGGGTACAGTCCTCGCTTACGACGGTATCGCAATTATCGTAAATCCTGACAACCCCGTTACCGATCTTGATGTTGAAACCATCGCGAAGATTTACACCGGTGAAATCAAGAACTGGAAAGAGGTCGGCGGCGACGATGCTGAAATCGTACTCATCGGCCGTGAAGCAGGCAGCGGTACAAGAGACGGCTTTGAGTCTATCACCGAAACCGAGGACAAGTGCAAATACCGTCAGGAACTGACTTCTACCGGTGACGTTATTACCACCGTAGCAAGTAATCCCGGTTCAATCGGTTATGCTTCTCTCGCCTCTGTAAAGGATACCGTAAAGGCTCTCAGCGTTGACGGCGTTACACCGAGCGAAGAAACCATTAAAGATGGCAGCTATGTTGTACAGCGTCCGTTCGTTCTCGTAACTAAGAAGGATGTAACCCTTTCCGAGAGTGCTCAGAAGTACTTTGATTACATTACTTCCGAAGATGCGAATGAGATTATTACCAACGCAGGCGTAGTTCCTGTAAAATAACCCTAACAATAGTAAAAACCGAGGCGTATGTCCTTGGTTTTTACTAGTTAATTGTATTAAATCATCAAAGGATTTCAAATGAAGAAAAACAGATTATTTGAGAATGTCGTACACGGCATATTCCTCATACTTGGACTCATAACCGTCGGCTGTGTTCTGCTAATCACGGTATACCTTATCATTTCGGGTATTCCCGCCATTAAGGAAATCGGACTTTGGGACTTCCTTTTCGGAAAAGAGTGGGCGTCAACCGCCGCCGAGCCGAAATTCGGAATACTGCCGTTCATACTGACAAGTGTTTACGGTACAGCAGGCGCAATCCTAATCGGTGTGCCGATTGGCTTTTTTACAGCCGTCTATCTTTCAAAGGTCGCGAATAAAAAGGTGCGTGCCGTTATCGAATCCGCAGTCAACCTGCTCGCGGGTATCCCTTCGGTTGTATACGGCCTTGTAGGTATGATTGTACTCGTGCCGGCAATCCGTGAAATATTCAATGTGCCGGACGGAGCGAGCTTGCTTGCCGCTATTATCGTGCTTGCCATAATGATACTGCCGAACATAATTAAGGTGTCTATCACATCTTTGAACGCCGTACCTAAGGAATATGAGGACGCGTCGCTTGCTCTCGGCGCAACGCCGACCGAAACATTCTTCAAGGTGTCGGTGCCTGCCGCAAAAAGCGGTATTGCCGCCGCGGTAGTGCTCGGCGTAGGCCGTGCTATCGGCGAAGCGATGGCGGTTATGATGGTCGCCGGTAATGTGGCAAATATGCCCTCGCTCTTTGAAAGCGTTCGTTTCCTTACCACAGCCGTTGCAAGTGAAATGACATATTCAAGTCCCGGAAGTTTACATCGAAACGCGCTGTTCTCTATCGCGCTTGTACTGTTCCTGTTTATTATGTTGATTAACGCTACGCTCAATTTCTTCCTCAAGCGAGGAAGCCGAAACGGTTAAGATTTTCGGGTCAGGAGAAATAAGATGAATAAAAAAAGAAAAATATATATCGGTTTAATGCGTGGCGCAATGATTGTTTGTACCGCTCTTACGGCGGCACTTGTGCTGTTCCTTATGGTATATGTGCTTATAAACGGTATCCCGAACATCACTTGGGAGCTGCTCTCCACCAAGCCGAACTACTTAACCGAGAGAATCGGTATTTTGCCGGACATTCTGAACACAGTTTACATTGTGCTCGCGACGCTTGTTATTGTTCTTCCGCTTGGCGTCGGCGCGGCGATATATCTCACAGAATACGCAAAAAACAAAAAGCTGGTAGCTGTAATAGAATACGCCGCGGAAACCCTTTCGGGTATTCCGTCTATTATTTACGGCCTTGTAGGTATGTTGCTCTTTTCCAACAACTTCGGAACGAGCCTTCTCGCGGGTGCGCTGACGCTTGTTATAATGAATCTTCCTACCGTAATGCGTACCACGCAAGAGAGCCTGAAAACCGTTCCGCAGAGCTATCGTGAAGGTGCTTTCGGCTTGGGCGCGGGCAAATGGCGTGTGATTCGCACCGTAGTTTTGCCCGGATGTCTGGACGGC
>X127_Alpine_Marmot__coassemble_82_pt1 | contig 19093 bp, 13 predicted proteins | sample X127_Alpine_Marmot__metabat2_low_PE_002 | metagenome-assembled genome bin X127_Alpine_Marmot | reverse complement strand
GGCGGCTTTTGTGTTACCCTATTTTTATGAAAAAATTAATTTGTATACTGATGATTTTTGTGCTAGCTCTGCCGCTGTGTGCCTGCGGAAAAAGCGAGCCCGAAGGCTCGCTTGAGGCGATGGACACTTTCATGACGTTCAAGGTACACGGCACAGACGCTGATTATTCAATAGAGCTTATTAAAGAGCAGATTAAAGAGCTCGACAAAAAATTTTCTGCTACCGATAAGAACAGTGAGATTTATGCCCTTAACTCAAACGGAAGCGCTGAGCTCAGCGGCGATACAATTGAGCTTTTGAGCCGTTCGCTGGAGCTTTGCGGCGAGGCAGGAGGAGCGCTTGATATCTCCGTTTATCCTATAGTGCAGGAATGGGGTTTTATCAGCGGGGACTATAAGGTTCCAAACCAATATACAGTTAGTGAATTGTTAACCAAGGTTGACTATAAAAAGATTAAGGTTGACAATAATTCGGCTGTGCTTGGCAACGGAATGAAAATTGACCTTGGCGCTGTGGCTAAGGGGTACGCCGCCGACAAATGCCGTCAAATTCTTGAGAGTGAACATTCCGAGTCAGCTCTTTTGAACCTCGGAGGTACAATAGTAACCTACGGCGCAAAGCCCGACGGCACAGACTGGAACGTCGCGATAACCGATCCCGACAACAGCTCATCCTACTTCGGATATTTAAGTTGCCGCGATATGACTGTGGCGACCTCGGGCGGCTACGAAAGGTATTTTGAGAAGAACGGAAAGAAGTATATTCACATAATCGACCCCGAAACTGGAAGTCCTGTAGATAACGGTATTAAGTCGGTAACTGTAGTGTCAAGGGACGGCACACGAGCCGACGCTCTGTCAACCGCGCTCTATGTTATGGGTAAAGACAAGGCACTTGAGTTCTATAGGGAGCATAAGGATTTTGACTTTATCATCGTGACCGACAACAATAAAATGTATATTTCAGGCTCGATTGCCGACAGCTTTAAGCTCTCACAGGGCTATGACCGTGAAATAATAAAGGTATAAAAGTATAATAGGCATTAGGGAATCGAACCCAAATCGGTTTTTAGTGGCATATTTAAGCCTATTCATCGTCAAAATCCTCGTGAATACGCCAGTATTCACTGCGGTTTTTCCTCGAATAAACCTAAATCTGCTCAATAAAAACTGCCTTGCACCTATAATGAAATAATTTTTGTGGATTTTTGGGTGCAGAGGAGGAGGTAACCCTGACGGGTTACGACGACGATAAGCCCTAAAATACCAAAAAGAATTCATTATAGGCGGTTGGGGTTCGACTCCCTAATGCCTAAACCCGCCTAATTCGGCGGGTTATTCTCTGCCCAAAATATAGTCGGTTGTAACGTTGTAAAAGTCCGCAAGTTTAATTAGGTGTTCAACCGGTATTGTCTGAAAACCGCGTTCATAACGGGAATATACGGTTTGCTGTATGCCGAGATATTTTGCAACGTCAACCTGTTTTAAATCTTTATCCTCACGCAAATCTCTGAGCCGCCTGAAATACATTTACTCACTTCCGTAGTATCAATTGATACTATTGACTTTAGCATAAAAGAGTGGTATATTATGCTTATAGTACTAAAAAGTACTATAAATTATTTCATTATTCCATTGATTTATACCTTTCTTTGTGGTATAACATAGGTAACAAGTTTAACTTGGAGGAAAAAACTATGAAGATTTCAAAACGATTATTATGCGCGATGATTTCGGCTGTAATGGTTGCGTCAGCGGCTGTTATTCCCGTTTCAGCGAGTGAAAAATCAGAGACCGATTACTCCAAAAAAGAGTACGTCAAGGGCGAGGCTATTGTTATGCTTGAAGACAACGCTGATTCGGCTTATTTAACGAAGTCAAAGTCGGCAACAGCCTACGGCAGAGGTATCTCTCTTAAGGATACGGTAAAAATTGACGCTGACGGCGGCGACAGTGTAAAAATGGCAGTTGTTAAGTCCAAAAGCTTATCAACAGAAAAGCTCATTAATACCGTTAAAAAGAGAAGCGGTGTTAAATACGCCTTCCCGAACTATATTAAGAAGGTTTCGAGCATTACAAACGATATGTACAGCAAGTACCAGTGGGCTCTCGACAACACAGGTCAGAACGGCGGCACTAAAGGAGCCGACGTCAACGCCGAGGGACTGTGGGACAAAGCGTCAAAGGCTGAAAAAGAAGCCGTTGTCGCTGTTATAGACACAGGTATTGACTTTAATAACGAGGAATTAAAGGAAGTTATCTGGACAAACCCCTACGGCTCAAAGCTCATCGGTAAGAACGGCTGCAACTTCACCGAATCAGCAAACACCAAGCCTCAGGACGACAACGGACACGGAAGCCACGTTGCAGGTATTATAGCAGGCTTAGGCGATAACGAAAAAGGCATCAGCGGTATTAACAAAACTAATGTCAAGATTATGCCGCTCAAGTGCTTTGATTCAGAAGGTTCGGGCTCAACCTTCTATGAGTTCTGCGCGTATGATTACGTAGCGCGCGCCGCAAAGCTCGGAACGAACGTTAAGGCTGTTAACTGCTCGTTCGGCGGAATCGGCGACGAGGAAATGAAAAAGGCGTACGAGGATATTTTCAACGAGCTCGGCGCAAGCGGCATTATTACGGTAGTAGCCGCCGGAAACGCGAGCGAAGACATCGGCAACCTTGACCCTGAGTGGTATGATGAGGAGGAGGAATGTGTTCTTCCCGCGGCTAACGACAGTCAGTATTGTATCACAGTAGCGGCAAGCGATGAGAACGATAATATTGCGTCTTTCTCGAACTATTCCGACAAATATGTTGATATAGCCGCTCCGGGTAACGATATTCTCTCCACCGTTTCCTATAACTGCTTTAATCCGTCTGTATATACCGCGGAACAGCTTGACACGCTTGCGAAGAATTACCAGAACTATGACGGTGAGGTAAAAGCGGGCGACTTCGGTTATCCCGTAGTAAGAGAAAAAACTTCTGAGAAACTCGGTTTAAATTCCAACGCAGACGTTGCTCAGTCGGACGCATATTTCGGCGAGGGCGGAAAATCCGTTTCCGTTAAATTTAACGAGGGTGATGAGGACGCATCAATTTATCTCCTTGAAATTCCGTTTACACTCGACGATGAAAAGTCTCCTTACAGACTAAGCTTTATGGGTTCATCCAATACTGAGATTATCGAAGGTTTAATGATGGATGTTCCTGCCGATTTTGACGTTTACGACGAATCCTTCTCCGCAGAGGAATCTGTCGTTTATCTAACCAAAGGCACATGGGATCACTATGAGCTGCAGATTGATCCTGATAAAACCGTGGATTACAAAAAGTCAACCGACAGAAAGCTCCAGATTTATCTTATAGCACCAAAGGACTCCGAGCTCTATATTGACGATTTTTCCGTAAGCAAACAAGGCGTGGACGAAGCACAGTTCGGCAAATACGATTTCTACAGCGGCACATCAATGGCGACTCCTTATGTAACAGGTGCGGTTGCTCTTGTTAGTAACTGCAATCCCGACGCGAGCGCTGCTGATATCATTAATATGGTTACCAACACAGGCAGAGTTAACACCGCTCTTGAGGGAAAAGTTTCCGGAGCTCGTTCTCTTTCACTTGATAATACCGACAAGGTTCCGCCTGTTATCACTTCGGTTAATTATTGTGCAGACGGAAAGAATGTTGAAATCGTCGGTTCAATGAACAACGCTTCTAAGGTAACCGTTAACGGCGATAGTGTTACTCCTGTGAGCATTTCCGCTGACAAGATTGTTATCCCCGACAACAACTATAACACTAAGAAAATTAACGTGTCATTAACAAATGAATACGGTACAAATTCGTACGATACACTCCTTTCCAACAAGCCTAAGTTCCCGACCTCAACAAAGGTTGTCGGAGCTCCCGAAATCACCTATGAGCTTATTCCTGTTATGGCAGGCGATAAGGCGTACTTTGTCAACACTTCAACAGGGGTTGTTGAAGAGCTTTCCTACAAAATATCTAACGACGTATATAGTTACGACATCGTGGGATTTATTGACCTCCCGAGCCTGTTTGATGGTCAGACGGATGTATTAATAACCTCGGCGGCTTATAGCGGTAAAAAGATTTACTTTACGGCTGTCAGCCCGGTTATGAGTAGCTTCTACGATATTATAGGTTTCGAAAGTGTGCTCGGTTATTATGATGTGTCCAAAATGACGACAAAAACTGTTTGTGAAATCCCGAATATTCCCATAGACGGCGCGACGCTCGCTGCTTATAAGGGCGAGCTATACGTTATCGGCGGTCTTGATTCCGACGAGCTCTCTTTCCTCGACACGGTTTATAAGTATAATTCATCTAAAAATGCGTTTGAGAAACTTGATTCTAAGCTTCCCAAGGGCAGAGCCTACGCTAAATATGTTGTTTACGGCGACAAGCTTGTAGGAATGTACGGCGCTGACGAGAGCGGAAAAATGCCTGCCCCGATTATCTTTGACGGAAAATCATGGACTGAATCCTCGATTACATTTGACAGCGAGGACGGCCAGAGTTTATTATTGTCCGACGAGGGTAAGGAGTATTATTTATACGACGGCAATGTCGGCTTGGGCGAGAACGGAGTGTTCTGTAACGGTTCCTATGTTTACGGCTTGGGCGATACTTATACCTACAACCCCGACACCGACACCGTTACGGCTTCGGCTTATTCTTCAGTCAACGCTCCGCAGTCAGATGAAAAGCTTTTCGGTACTACAATACCGGGATGCTTCATAGGCTTTGATGCCGACGAGATGTTCTATGACGAGGATGAGGGCGACGAAGATTTCATATTCGGCAAGGCTTCCGCACCCGATTTTGGTTATAATCCCAGTGACGATGAATTTGGCGACTATGACGAGTTTGTCAAGAAAGCTTATCTGCTTCCGCTGAAAAATACAACAAACGATCCTGCCAAGCGAACATACATAACGCTCAAAAAATCTTCGGCAAGTGTGTATGTAAAGGGCACATACAAAATCAGCGCGAATGTACGCAACGCTAAGGGCAAGACCACCTACACGAGCAGCAACTCTAAGGTTGCTAAGGTTAGCTCATCGGGTAAAATTACCGCGCTCAAAAAGGGTACGGCGAAAATCACCGTCAAGAACAACGGTGTTAAAAAGACCTTTACCGTTACGGTCAAGAACCCCAAGCTCAACGCGACATCTAAAACACTCAAAAAGGGCAAGACCTTTGCGATTAAAATCACAGGTCAAATCGGCAAAGCTAAGTATGTTTCCTCAAACAAGAAAGTTGCAACCGTAACTTCAAGCGGTAAGGTTAAAGCTAAGTCAAAGGGCAAGGCGACAATCACAGTTACTACGAACGGCGTTAAACTCAAGCTCAAAATTAAAGTTAAATAATTAAAGATTAAAGTAGAGTAATTAAAGAGGCGGTTCACAAAAGTGAACCGCCTCTTGGTATTATGTTTTAAAGATTCTGTTATTTCGTTCCGAAAATTCTGTCTCCTGCGTCGCCGAGTCCGGGGCAAATATACGCGTTTTCGTTCAGACAACGGTCAAGCGCGCCGATATAAAGATGAACATCGGGGTGCTTCTCGGTAAACGCCTCAATTCCCTCGGGAGCGGCGATGATGCACATACACTTGATGTTTTTACCGCCTCTTGCCTTAATCTCGTCAACAGCGTCGATAAGCGAGCCTCCTGTAGCGAGCATCGGGTCAACTACAACAACCAGTCTTTCCTCGATAAATGACGGCAGCTTGCAGTAGTATGGTACAGGCTGGTGAGTCTCCTCGTTGCGGTACATACCGATATGACCGACCTTAGCTGTCGGTACAAGCGCCAGCATACCGCTGACCATACCGAGACCTGCTCTGAGTATCGGTACAATAGCCATTTTCTTGCCGTCGATTACAGGCTGAACTGTGTCCTCGATTGGCGTTTTAATCTCAACATCGCGTGTGTCGATATCGGAGAGAGCCTCATAGCCCATAAGCATAGCTACTTCTTCAACAAGACTGCGAAACTCGTTTGTGCCTGTGCTCTCCTTACGCATCATAGTGATTTTGTGTTTAATAAGCGGATGATTCATATAAGTTACGTTAGACATTTGTACACTTCCTTTTGAATTTACTAATACAATAATACAAAAAACAGCCCTTAAAGTCAACGAAATATGACAAAAATTTAGAAATACTGTCAAAACCTGAAAAAGTTGTTGTATTTTGACGTATTTTCTTATATAATGCTGTTTGGGTAGAAATAAATCCGTGTATTTTTGCGGAGTAATTCTGGGGTTTATGACGACGATAAACCCTAAAATACCAAAAAGAATTCATTATAGGCGGTTGGGGTTAGACTCCCTAATGCCTGGCTTTTTAAAGGGGGAAATTTGTTATGAAAATGATTTATGACGTAAAAGACAAGCCTAAGTTCGGCTCGCTTATCGTATTCGCGTTCCAGCAGCTGCTCGCTATTATGGCGGCTACTATCGCGGTACCGATGATTGTCGGCAACGGTATGAGCACATCAGCGGCTCTGTTAGGCGCGGGCGTCGGTACTTTGGTTTATGTTGCTTTCACAAAGGCTAAGAGCCCTGTGTTCCTCGGTTCGTCCTTCGCGTTCCTCGGTTCAATGGCAGCGGCTTTCGCGGGAGGCGTATCGGTAGGTCTCGGTTATATCGGACTTATCATCGGTGCTGTTTTAGCAGGTCTTGTTTATGTGGTTATCGCTATTATCGTAAAAGCGGTAGGCGTTAACTGGATAAGTAAGCTTATGCCTGCTGTAGTAATCGGACCTACAGTCGCTATTATCGGACTTTCGCTGGCGGGCAACGCTATCGGCGATTTACAGAAATCAAGCGTTGAGGGCGGCAGCACATATGTTGCTTTAATCTGCGGTCTTGTTACATTAGCTGTCACTATGCTGTGCTCTGTTTACGGCAAGAAGATGGCTAAGCTCATTCCGTTTATTATCGGTATTTTAGCGGGTTACGCTGTTGCCACATGCTTCTACTTCATCGGTAAGGCTACAGACAACACAGCGCTTATGGTAATCAACTACAGCGCTCTTGTTGATAACTTCAAGAACATCACATTCACAAGCTTTATCTCGCTTCCCGATTTTACATTCCTTAAAGCGTTCGGCTCTTTCGGTGAGTTAAACGGCTCATACATCGGCACAATCGCCGCGGCTTATATCCCTGTTGCGTTCGTTGTATTCGCTGAGCATATTGCCGACCACAAGAACCTCTCCTCAATCATCGAGAAGGACCTTCTTGATGACCCCGGTCTTTCACGCACACTCCTCGGCGACGGCGTAGGTTCAATGGTAGGCGCGTTCTTCGGCGGCTGTCCCAACACTACATACGGCGAGTCCGTTGGTTGCGTAGCTATCACAAAGAACGCTTCCGTAGCAACAATTATCACTACAGCTATTGAGGCTATCCTAATCTCGTTCATCACACCGTTCGTTGCGTTCCTTTCAACAATCCCGAGCTGTGTAATGGGCGGCGTATGTATCGCGCTTTACGGCTTTATCGCTGTATCAGGTCTTAAAATGCTCCAGCAGGTTGACTTAGACGAAAACCGCAACCTCTTTACAGCTTCCGTTATCCTTATCGCCGGCGTAGGCGGCCTTACGCTGACATTCGGCAACGACAACTTCGCTATCACAATCACAGAGGTTGCTGCGGCTCTCATCCTCGGTATTCTCACTAACTTAATGTTAGGCAAAAAGAAGAAGGATAAATAATCAGAACACATAAAATGATTATAACCCTGAGAATGGATTAACATTCTCAGGGTTATTTTTTCTTTTATAAAGTAAAAACAATTAATTAAACAAAATACTTTGCCATAACTCTGATATCCCCGAGCTCTCTGCCGGCTTCGCTGACCTTTGCCGCGGCGATTTTTGAGCAGACATAACAGTCCGAGAACTCCTCGAGCAGAGCCAGAGGATAGAGGGCGATATTGTCCTCAACCAAAAGATAATACTTATCATTATAGTAATATATTTTGTTTTCGGAGAGCCTGTTTTTCAGCGCGACAGACGCTCCGATTAACCTCTCGACATCCGTGAAAATACAGCACAAACATTTATCGTTCTTTTTCACCCTGTAGATTCGCCGTTTGGTTTTGGGTTTAAGCGTAAGCAGAATCAAACATCCGCTCCTGTGCGGCAGAGCTTCCACCAGCATTTTCTTGTTGTCTATACTCATTCCCGTTTTACTGCAAGCAAGCGTCAAAAGCCGCGAGAGTATCTTTCGCGAGTGCGGGTCCTTAAAGCTCAGCGTGCTGTACTCGAGCGAAAAATCCTTCATATCGTTACTGCCCAGAACAATCATAACCTTGCCCGGGTCAATCTGTTCAATCGTCATTGCTACCACCTATAAACATAATATGAAAAATATACGCGTTTGACAAGTAAATATTACTGGAAACTAAATTTTGCCAAATTTTTTAATTCGGCTGTTGCATAATTAGAGCGGTGTATGTTATGATTAAGTAAGAATACAGCGCAGGAGGTAAGACTATGCCGAAATGGTTAAAAGACGCGATATTTTATGAGATTTATCCCCAAAGCTTCTACGACAGCAACGGCGACGGTATCGGCGACATCAACGGTATTATCGAGAAGCTCGATTATGTAAAACAGCTTGGATGTAACGCAATCTGGCTCAACCCTGTTTATGACTCGCCGTTTAAGGACGCCGGCTACGACGTGCGTAATTACCGCAAGGTCGCTCCTCGCTACGGCACAAACGACGACCTTGTGAACCTGATTAATGCCGTACATAAAAAACGTATGCACATTATCCTTGACCTTGTACCCGGACATACCAGCGATACGCATCCGTGGTTCAAGCAGGCTAAACAGGCTAAGAAGAATAAATTATCGAACAGGTATATTTTCACCGATAGCGTATGGAACGCTCCGCCCGAGTATAGGCTGATGTGCGGACTTTGTGAGCGCGACGGTAACTATTTGGTCAACTATTTCAGCTCTCAGCCGGCGCTTAATTACGGCTTTGCCGAGGTTACACACCCCGAATGGCAGCTTCCTATGGATCACCCCGACTGCCAAGCTACGATAAAAGCGCTCAAAGAGGTTATGAAATTCTGGCTTGACCAGGGAGCTGACGGCTTCCGCGTGGATATGGCGGACTCTCTCGTTAAGAATGACGACACAAAAGAGCCGACCGCTACGATATGGGCAGATATCCGCGAGATGATGGACAAGGAATATCCCGACGCCGCGCTCGTGTCAGAGTGGTGTAACCCCGCGATAGCGGTCAACAAGGCAGGCTTCCATTCCGACTTTTATCTGGACCATATCGGCAACGGCTACAATATGCTTATGCGCGGCGGACACTGGGGCGATAAGGCGTTTTTCAACAAGAACGGCGAGGGTAATATCCGCGCGTTTGTTGACGAATATATTCCTGCGTATCTCGAAACAAAGGACAAAGGATATATCAGCTTTATAACCTGTAACCACGACACTCCGCGCCCGACGGCGTATCTCGATAATGAGGCGATTAAAATAGCATACGCGACGCTCTTTACTCTGCCCGGCGTGCCGTTCCTCTATTACGGCGACGAAATCGGAATGAGGTATCTTGAGGGGCTGACAAGCGTTGAGGGCGGCTACAGCCGCACAGGCTCACGCTCCCCGATGCAATGGAATAAAGGCAAGAACTTCGGCTTCTCCGAGAGCGACACAACATATATTCCCGTTGACCCCGACAAAAACGCTCCCACGGTCGAGAACCAAAGGCGGAAAAAGGGCAGTATCTATAAGGTTGTAAAGGATATCATCAAGCTCAGAAAGAAGAACCCCGAGCTCTCAGCCGAAGGTGACTTTGAGGTCGTTTACGCCGAGGAAAACTCTTTTCCGTTTGTATACCGCAGAGGTAAGTTCTTCATCTTTGTAAATCCGCTTGACCGCCTTACCGACGTTCGCTTCGACTACGAGGTTAAACAGGATATCTACAAAATCGGCGAGTATGTTCAGTCGTGGGAGAAGATGACCTTAGGTCCGCAGAGCTTTATAATTGTTGAAGTATAAAAGGACTGCCGCAAAAGCGACAGCCCCGGTGGTAAAAAGTCAGTGGTAATTACAACTTAGCGTGCACTTTTTGTGCACGCTTTATTATTGGATATTATTGGATAAATCCAATCTTCTTCATAGCCTTTGAGAGCGTTCTCTGTGAGATTCTCTGAGCGATTTCGTCAGCTTTTCTGTAACAGCTTTCGAGGTACGCCTTGTCGGCTCTAAGCTTTTCATACTCAGCCTTAATCGGGCGCAAAGTCTCAACCACAGCCTCGCCTACCGCAACCTTAAAGTCGCCGTAGCCCTTGCCCTCAAAGTCTTTTTCAATCTGTTCGTGAGAAAGACCGGTTACCGCGCCGTAAATGTCCATAAGGTTGTTTATGCCGTCCTTGCCCTCAGCGTAACGCACAACAGCCTCGCTGTCGGTTACCGCGCGTTTGAACTTCTTCATAATAACTTCGGGCGCGTCGAGCAGGTGCACGCAGCCGTTAACGTTCTCGTCAGACTTGCTCATCTTTCGGGTCGGGTCCTGAAGGCTCATTACTCTGGCGCCTGTCTTGGGAACATACGCTTCGGGAACCTTGAACACGTTGCCGTAAAGTCCGTTGAATCGAGTCGCGATGTCGCGTGTTAATTCGAGGTGCTGAACCTGGTCTGCTCCCACAGGCACACAGTCCGCCTGATAAAGCAGAATGTCCGCCGCCATAAGCGCGGGATATGTGAACAGACCCGCGTTGATGTTGTCGGCGTGCTTCTGACTTTTGTCTTTAAACTGAGTCATTCTCGACAGCTCGCCGAACTGCGTGTAGCAGTTGAGAAGCCACGCGAGCTGTGCGTGAGTTGTCACGTGGCTCTGTATAAAAAACAGAGTCTTTTCGACGTCAATTCCGCACGCGATGATAGACGCGTAGGCGTCGAGTATGTTCTTACGCATCTGAGCCGGTTCCTGCCTTACGGTGATTGTATGTAAGTCCGCAAGCGCGAAAACGCAGTTGAACTCGTCCTGCATATTTACCCAGTTTCTGATTGCGCCGAGATAGTTGCCAAGCGTAATTGTTCCGCTGGGCTGAATAAGACTCAGCGCCGTTTTCTTTCTTTCGTTTTCCATAATATCTTCCTCGTTTTTTAGGATAGCTTCCCTTGAGGGGAAGGCTTAAAGCAGTTATACTATTTCTTTAATCAGCTTGCCCAGTGCCTTAATGCCCTTTTCGAGCTGTTCGTCAGTCGGAGTTGAGAAGTTAATTCTGAATCCGTTTGATTTTTCGTTTTCATCGGTGAGAAAAGCGTTGCCGGGAACTACGCACACCTTGCGGTCAATTGCCTGCCGTACGAACGCGGGCATATCCACGCCCTCGGGCAGCTTGCACCATATAAACAAGCCTCCGTCGATTTTGTCATAGGTGATTTCGGGAGCGCAATATTTATCCAAAAGGTCCATACAGAACTTGGCTTTTTCGCGGTAGATGTTCCTCAGCTTTTCGAGGTGAGCCTCAAAATCATATTTTGTGATGAACTCATAGCATACCATCTGTGACCAGATATTTGTGTGGACATCGCTGCCTTGCTTACAGACGGTCATCTTCTGAATAATCTCCCTCGGTGCAATTGTGTACGCAACACGCATACCGGGGGAAATTACCTTGCTGAACGAGCCCGCATAAATAACGATACCGTCCGTGTCGAATGTTTTGATTGCGGGCAAAAACTCTCCGCTGTAGCGTAAATCACCGTAGGGATTGTCCTCTAAAATAAGCACACCGTATTTTTTGGCAAGCTCATAAACTTTCTTACGCTTCTCAAGACTCATTGTAACGCCCGACGGATTCTGGAAGTTCGGGATAGTGTAGATAAACTTTGTGTTGGGATTTGCTTTAAGAGCTTCCTCCAGCTTGTCGGTGTTCATACCGTCAGACTCAACCTCAACTCCTACGAGCTTAGCGTTATAAGCCCTGAACGAATTGAGCGAGCCGATAAAGCTCGGAGCCTCCGTGATTACTACGTCGCCTTCGTTAACAAGCGACTTTGTCGAGAAGTCCATAATCTGCTGAGCGCCTGTCGTAATCAGGATATCGTCGTTCTCTGTACCGATATCGTACTTTTCTTTCATATATTTTTTGAGGTATTCTCTGAGCTTCGGGTATCCCTCTGTAACGCTGTACTGCAAAAGCGCAATCGGGTTTTCCTTAAAGAGTCTCGCTGAGATTTCCTCGAGTTCCTTTATCGGAAAAGCGTCGGGCGACGGATTGCCCGCGGAAAGAGATACAACCGTCGGGTCGGCGGCATATTTAAAGATTTCCCTTATCGCGCTCGGTTTAAGATTGTTGGTTCTGTCAGAAAAACTGTATTCCATATTTGTTACCTCTCATTTTTAAACTGTCTATAATTTTAGCATATTAAAAGATTTCTTTCAAGTGTGATAAAAAAATAAGAATAAAAAGAAAAAAACGTTGTAATGTAAACTCAATTGGTGTATAATAAAATTCATATTATAGTTATAATAGGGGGAGTAATTGTGGCATACGGCTACAATAATGATTATAGAAGAGCAGGAGGTTACCGCCCCTCCTCACGTAATAAAATAAAACGAAAAAGAAATATGAGGAGAATAAGGAATCGTACGATTATTATTCTCTCAGGATTAATTATATGTGTTGTAGCTGTAGCTCTCATTGTCGGAATGGTTCGTTTGATGTCGGGTATTGCTTCGTGTAATTCAACCGCGCCCGTACCGACAGCGACGGCGGCGTCTACCGCAAAGGCGGCTAAAAGCACAAAGACAAAAGCCAAGAAGAAGCCTTCCGTAAAGCTCACAGCGCCTAAGATTGAGGACACTAACCCAGATGCAGGCGTTTATGATGAAGACAGCGGACTTTATATATGGGACAAGAAGGCGTTTGAGCTTTTCTACGGTTCCGACAGCAAGGCTGAGGAATACGCCGAACTTATGGACAGCGCAAAGAAAAAGCTCGGCAAGGACATCAATGTATATTCCCTGCTTATTCCCAACCACACCGAGATGGGACTGCCTTCGAGGTTAAAGAACACAGAGAACGGAGCTTCCACAAATTCCCAGGCAGACTATATAAAGAAGTCCTATGAGTCGATGAAAACGGATGTTAAATATATTAACGCGTACAACAATCTTGCAAAGCATTGTAACGAATACATATACTTTAACTCCGACCACCATTGGACAGGTTTGGGCGCGTATTACGCGTACGAGGCTTTTGCACAGCAGACTAAGCAGTCGCCTGTATCGCTCGATTCTTTAAAGGAGAATAAAATCGAGGGATTTACCGGAAGCTTTACGCAGCTCAGCGACGCTGAGCTGGACTCAGATACGGTTCATTTCTGGTCAATGCCGTTTGACGTCAGCAACTCAGTTACACAAGCTGACGGAAATGTTTTCGAAGCACAGACTATGTACTATTGGGACGCTCAGCCGGGCGTTAACACATACGGTGTGTTCCTGTTCGGCGATAATCCTCTTGAGGTGATTAAGAGCAACAGCAAGACAGCGAGCGACGAGAAAATAGCTATTGTTCACGAGAGCTACGGCAACGCTATGGTACCGTATTTCTCGGCTAATTACAGCGAGGTTCACTCGATAGACTTCCGTTCGTTTAGCGGTGATTTAAAGTCTTACTGCAAGGAGAACGGTATAACGAACGTTCTGTTCGCGAACGGAGTTATGAGCTCGGCTACCGAGACTCACCTCGAAAGCATCAGGGGTATCTTAGGTTAATTTAGTTTATAATAAGGGGGGATAAGGATGTTAGCTAATAAGGTTACTGTTAATATATTCGGAAAACTGAGCAAGGATATCTATTCAGGCTATACAACAGTAGAAAAAACCACAACCAAAAAAGTCTATGTCCTGTCCGAGACCCCTGTTAATGAGTCGTTCAAAGGCGTGATTATCGCGCTGGCGTGTTTTAATGACAACGATGAAAGGCTGATTGTCGCTCCCGAGAACACAGTTTATTACGAGCCCGACATACGCGTTAGCTTTTCATACCTGCGCAACGCTCAGCTCACGTCGGTCAAGTGTCTGTACGAAAAGTCGTGCGGCGGTATTGTGTTCTTTAAAAGTAAGACAAGCACCCGTATTCTTCTCGTAAAAAACAACAACGGAAGATACTGGAGCTTCCCCAAGGGACATATTGAAATCGGCGAGACAGAGCAACAGACCGCACTCCGAGAGATTAAGGAGGAGACCTCCCTTGACGTTGAAATCAAGGATGGTTTCCGCGAAATAAGCGACTACTGTCCTTACGGAAAAATTCACAAGAGAGTTGTTTTCTTCCTCGCTCAGGCGTTTACCGATAACGTAGTTGTTCAGGAGGAGGAGATAGCCGAGTTTATCTGGGTTGACCTCCAGCAGGCGCGTAAGCTCTGTACCTATGACAACGATCTCCGCATTATCAATAAGGCGGAGACCACCATAAAATTGATTAAGTAACCTTCAGCCGTCCGTTAATCGGGCGGTTTTTTCTTTGTAACAGAGCAGTTTACTGCAAAAAAAAAGGAGTTGCTTTTTTGCAACTCCTTTTTAACTAAGCCACACTAAGTCTGTGTCGGCGGCAAAATTATCTATTCCGTAAATTACGAGAACCTCGTCGTATTTTCCTTGCTTAACAAGTTGTGAAATACTATTCTTGTAATACCTTAAATCGACGAGCGTAACGGTGTTGTAATTCTCCGCGAGGAACGGCGCAATACTGTGAGCGAAGCTGTCCTTTATCACAAGAACCTTTCCCGACTTGACATTTTTGTTCGTTATGGTTTCAAGAGCGTGGTTGCCGTCGATGAATACCGGGTACTTGTCGTCCTCTTTAAGATGATTCTTAAAGTACATCGTGTCATATGTATTTGTTTCCTCACCCTCGGTAATGTCGAGGGTGATTTTATTGTCGTTTTTCGGGTTTTGCCAGAGCTCAATTTTGTCGCTCATATTAAACCAAAATCCGCTTGTCGAGTAGGTTGTGCCGTAAAAATCGGGGAAGCTCTCAACCTTGAACTCGGATTTCTTAGCGGGTTCCTTACCCAGCGTTATCATTAGCTGATTATACGCCGTGTACGCGCCCTGAGTTGTCCAATGGTGGTCAGTGCGGTAATAGAGTTGGTTTCCGCTCTGCGCTTCACTCTTAAAGCGTGAACGTATATCGACAAAATCAATATCTGTGTCCGAGAGCGTGGATTTAATTCTGCCGTAATACTCATCGTCCTTGTACTCGTTATGAACCCGAGGAAGCGTGTCATTCATAATGTACCCCGTACTCGGAGCGAGCAGGAAGGTCATATCTACATCAATTTTTTTCTTAAAGTCAGCAAGCGCCGTGAGATTAGTATCAATGCGGTTGTCGTCGCTCGCAGGCTCGTTTATAAGGTAGCCCTCGTCCGCGTTATACACGCCGTTTGAGCCGTTGTTGCCGACAAAAAGGTTAGCGTAGGCGTTGAGGCCGACCCACATATTACGAATCGGGAAATGGTCGGCATAATAGTTTTCAAAGCCTTCCTCAAATTCGCCGTTGGCTATAGCCTCAAGCTTAGCCTCGGGGAAGTCCTCAAGATATCTTTTCTCAAGAGAGCTGTAATCGCTTTTGGGCGTGACGATGAACAGTACTGTCATCAAAAAGATAAACAGCAGAAAAACTATCATCGGCAACAGCAGACGTTTCTTTTTCACAATTACAGCTCCTTTCCGCACTGCCATTCCGAGCTTAAGAGTTGCTCGGGATGACATTGTATGTTTTTAAAATCTGAAATACAGGAACGGGTTGTAGCTCTGAGTCACAATAGAGGCGGTTGAAATCAACAGCACAATAACACAGAACGCCGTTTCGAGTAAGAATGTAAATTTTTTGTCCTTAATCTTGTTGTACACGTTCATACCCAGCGGAGTAGCGGCGATAACCGCGACAGCGAAGATTACGAAGTATCGGCACAGGATAACGAGAGCCTGCTGTCCGATAATTCCGGCTGTGAAGTTGAACAGGTCGCCGAAAAACTCTCCCATCTCAGCCATATCTTCAAAAAAGAAGATTACCCAGCCAAGCAGGAAGATAATAATTGTATAAACGTGTTTTAATATGTTCGGCAGTTTTCCGAGGAATTTCCCTATGACAAACTTCTCAATGATGAGAATAAGTCCGTAGTAAAGTCCCCAAAGTATAAAGTTGTACGCCGCGCCGTGCCACAGTCCGGTGAGGAACCATACGATAAGCAGATTTAATATCTGTCTCGGTACGCCTTTGCGGTTGCCGCCGAGCGGTATGTAGACATATTCTCTGAACCAGGTTGAGAGCGAGATGTGCCAGCGTCTCCAGAAATCTGTCACGGATTTTGAAATATACGGATAGTTAAAGTTCGGCAAAAACTCAAACCCGAGCATATTGCCCAGTCCTCTCGCCATATCGCTGTAGCCCGAGAAGTCGAAGTAAATCTGCATAGCGTACGCGGCTATACCGACCCAGCTTCCGAGAACGCCGTTATGGTCTGTGGTCGCGCGCATAGCGTCCCACATTGCGCCCATCTGATTGGCGATAAGCACCTTTTTACCGAGTCCCACTAAAAACAGCTTAACGCCGTTGTTGAACTGGTCGAGCGTCTCCCTGCGGTGTTCCATCTGATACGCGACGTCCCTGTAGCGGACAATCGGCCCCGCGATAAGCTGCGGAAACAGCGCTACATATGTGCCGAAGTTGATAAGGCTCTTTGACACAGGAGCGTCGTCGCGGTAAACGTCGATAACATAGCTCATAGTCTGGAAAGTGTAGAAGCTTATACCGATAGGCAGTGAGATTTCGAGAGTTTTTATATGTAAGAACGGCAGCAGGTTGAGAGTTTCGGTAATCATACCGCCGTACTTAAAGAACGCCAGCGTTCCTATGTCGAGGATAATTGTTATAATGAGCGGTATTTTAGCCTTGCTCTTGTCGGGCTTAAACTTTTCAACAAAATATCCGCCGGCGTAGTTAATAACTATGTTCACAAGCATAAGCAGAACCAGTACAGGCTCGCCCCAGCCGTAGAACACAAGGTTGATAAAGAACAGGAAGAGGTTTTTGGCTTTACGCGGAACTATATAGTAAATAAGCAGCGTAACCGGCAGATACATAAACAAAAATATCAGGCTCGAAAATACCATAAACACCTCTCCTTCCTTATTTATTTATAAAAATTGATAAAAGATTTTAGCTTGATTATTATATAATTTTTGACATTTTTAGTCAATATAATTTATCTGTCAGTATTAGGTATGGGGGTTCTGTCGTATTCGTCGAGGCGGTTGCCGTACAAGTAATAATTCGTTTCTTTTACCACAACGCCCGATAGCAGCACCACCGCTATGAGGTTCGGTATCGCCATAAGCGCGTTGGCAATATTCGCGAGCGACCACACCGTTCCTAGTGAAATTACCGGAGCGATTAAAAGCACAAATATGAAAATCAGTTTGTAAGGTATCATTCCCTTTGTGCCGAAAAGGTACTCCACACACCTCTCGCCGTAGTACGACCAGCCGAGTACGGTAGAGTAGGCGAAGGCGACAATTCCGATAACGAGTATCGGCGTGCCGATATAGGGGATTTTTTCAAAGGCTATGTAGCTTAGCTGTCCGTCCGAAGCGTTCGCGAAGCTCTCGGGGTATCTGAGCATTGAGCTAACAAGCACCATACCTGTCATAAGACAAACAACGACTGTGTCCCAGAAAGTGCCTGTTGAGGAAATCATCGCCTGACGTACGCTGTTTCTTGTTTGGGCGGCTGAGGCTACAATGGGAGCTGAGCCCAAGCCCGATTCGTTTGAGAACAAGCCTCTCGCTACGCCGTAACGTGCCGCCAGCATTATCCCCGAACCGGCGAAACCTCCCGCGGCAGCCTGAGGCGCGAACGCGGATTTTATTATTAATCCTAAAGCGGGCAATATGTAGTTGTAATTCATAACGAGTATGATTATACAGCCTAATACATACAGTGCCGCCATAGCTGGTACAAGCAGCTCGCAAACCTTTGAAATTGACTTGATACCACCGAAAATTACCACAGCCGTAATAGCCGCGATAGCTACGCCGACAATTGCGGAGACTACCGAAATCTCGTGACCGAACAGCATAAATGTGAGAGTACCGTCGGGATTAAAGCTGTTGTTCATAATTTCGGAAATTGCGTTGACCTGTACACCCGAGCCTATGCCGAACGAAGCCAGCAGAGCGAAAATTGCGAAGAGTATTCCCAGCCACTTGAGTTTAAGTCCGCGTTCGAGTACATACATCGCCCCGCCGAGCATTCTTCCGTCCTTGGAGCGTACGCGGTATTTAACCGCGAGCAGCGACTCGGCGTACTTTGTAGCGATTCCGAACACACCTGTAATCCAACACCAGAACACCGCTCCGGGTCCTCCGAGCGCAATCGCTGTACCTACGCCTACAATGTTGCCTGTGCCGATTGTTGAGGCAAGAGCCGTTGCCAGCGACTGAAACGGACTGATGTCGCCGTCTGTGTCCGCGTCTTGTGCAACCGAGAGTTTGATAGCTTTGAGAGTTTTACGTTGTACAAATTTTGTGCGGATTGTGATAAAAATATGAGTCCCCAAAAGCAGGATTATCATAAACCATCCCCACAAAAAGCCGTCAATGTTGTTTATAATATCTGAAATAGTGCTTAGCATAGGTCTAAAAGCTCCTTTAAATTATCTATAACTGCGTATGTCATACCGTGCACAGCGTCGTCGGGTTCGTCCATATCGGGCACCATAACCGCCCGGCACCCGGCTCTGTAAGCGGACTGTATTCCGTTAGGACTGTCCTCGACGGCGATACATTCCTCGGGCAAAAATCCCAATTTCTCACAAGCCTTGAGGTAAATATCGGGTTCAGGCTTTCCAAGCTTTACCATAGCGGAGCAAACGATTTTGTCAAAATAGTCGTACAGCCCCGAGCCCGAAAGATACCGTTTCGCCCTCTCGGGAGGAGTAGCGGTAGCAAGAGCGATTTTATAACCGCGGTTTTTGAGTTCGCTCAGAGTGTACTCGGCATAAGGT
>X127_Alpine_Marmot__coassemble_73_pt1 | contig 20171 bp, 19 predicted proteins | sample X127_Alpine_Marmot__metabat2_low_PE_002 | metagenome-assembled genome bin X127_Alpine_Marmot | reverse complement strand
CGTGTGATTTCCGCCTTAATCTTGTCGTAAATTACAATCTGATAAACCTCGTATAGAATGTAAATGTCGAGTCCTTCACGAAGCTCAAGAACATCGAGAATATTGTCCTCGCTCGGACAAACCGCAATCCTCTCGGCAGGAATACCGGCAAGCAGAAGCCTGCAGTATATATCGTGAGCTCTTACGCCTACGACAATAATCTTCTCAATATCGTCGTTATTCAAAAACTCAAAGTCGGTGTCGTAAAGGAACGCCATATTCTCGGACGAGTGAATGTTCTTGTGGGCGTCCTCAATCGCGAGAACAATCTCTTTTTTGCCCTCAAGGTTTCTCACGTGGTCAAACACTACAGAGCACGCCGGAGCTGTCTGCCCCTTAGCCATATGAGCGACAACCTTAACACCGCCTATTATGTCCTCGCGGTAACGCGACTCGAGAACTTTTAGCTTAGAGAATGACTTTGAAATTTCCTCGCCGCTCAGTCCGTAAGCTCTCAGCACGCTGATAGCCGCCAACTCGTCATAAAGGTGGAAGCTGCTCGCCGAGATAAGCGGATAAACCGCGTCTCCGTCCTTCTCTTTAACTGTGAACTTTTTGTTTTCATAGTTGATGTCTGTGATGTTGAAGTCTGCCTTGGGGGAAGCGAGTCCGCAGTTCGGGCACTTAACCTTGCCTATATGGTTGTACCTTACCCTGCTGTACTCAAGCGGAGAGTGACACTCGGGACAAACCCTCATATCGTTTATGATATTGAAGCTCTCATTCCTGTCGCCGTTAAGGTTCTCTATACCGTAGTAAAGGCGTTTGTTGCCTTTCTTAAGGCGTGAGGCGAGAATGTCGTCGCCGTTGAGAACCATAAGCGTCGAGTCGGGCAGAGATTTGTCGAATAAATCAAACACAAAGTGGGGGTGAGGCTCACGGTTCGTTGTGTCGCGCAGTAAGTTTGTTATTACAAAAAAGTCGGGGTGAACATAGGGGAAAACCCTCGGCGCGGATCTCTCGTCAACCTCCAAAACGACAACGTCACCCTTAGGCTTGTTGCACGCGCCCACACCGCTCATAAGAGCTGTGGCGATACCCGAAGCGATGTTTGAGCCGGCGCGGTTGTTGATTACCTTTTTGCCGTTATCCTCAAGAATATTCGAGATGAAGTTCGCGGTTGTAGTCTTGCCGTTTGTACCGGTTACGGCTATGATTTTTTCGGGTTTGCCTACCTTTGAGAGAAAATCGGGACAGATATTCAGAGCGATTTGTCCGGGGAGGTTAGTACCCTTTCTGCTCGAAACTTTGGCGAGAATACGGAAAATTATTGACGAAATCTTTCCCGCCCAAAGAGCGATATAAAATTTAAACATATTTACCTCTTTTCAGTTACCTAATGTCTACCCCGTTATTTTACCATATTGGGTAAAAAAGTCAATATAAAAAGCCTTCTCCCTAAGGGGAAGGCTATACTGTCTATTGAAAATTGCTCAGAACTCCAGCCCGCTGAAGGTTTCGTCAAGCAGCTCGCAGCTTTCCTTGAACTTCTTCATCTCGTTGTTCATAAGCGTGAGTTCTATTCTTCTTACAGCTCCGTCCTTGTTCACTACGCACGGATTTCCTACATAAACCTTATCAAGTCCGTACGCACCGCAGAGTCTTGCGCTGATTGTGAGTATGGAGTTTTCATTCTGAAGAATAGCTCTCGCTACTCTGCAAATCGCCATACCGATTCCGTAGTAGGTAGCGCCCTTTGCCTCAATAATTTCATAGGCGGCGTGGCGTACATCCTGTTCAATTTTCTCGAGTTCATCCATCTTGAACTCAGGGTTATCCATAAGCTCGTCGCGGATAGGCTTAGGACCGATTGTCACCTGAGACCACGGCACAAACTCGCTGTCGCCGTGTTCGCCTATAACATAACCGTGAATGTTGCGGGGATCAATATTAAAATACTCTCCGAGCAAATATCTCATCCTCGCTGTGTCGAGCGTAGTACCTGTGCCGATTACCTTGTTGTTCGGGAAGCCCGACAGCTTCCTTGTGATACGCGCCATAATATCAACAGGGTTTGTCGCGACAATGAAAATTCCGTCAAATCCGCTGTCCACAATCGGGTTGACTATAGTCTTAAAAATTTCGAGATTACGCTGTAAAAGCTGGAGACGCGTCTCTCCGGGCTTTTGTCCTACGCCGGCGCAGATTACAACGATATCGGCGTCTGAGCAGTCGGAGTAATTGCCCGCGTAAATCTTCATACTTGTTTTTGAGAACGCAAGTCCGTGGTTGAGGTCTTGCGCCTCACCCTTGGCGCGTTTCTCGTTAATATCACACAGCACAAACTCGTCGCATAAATTCTGGTTTAGAGCCGCGTACGCGAAACTCATTCCAACCATTCCCGTACCGACTAAGACGATTTTCTTCATAATATTGCCTCCTCAATATACAGGGAAATTACTCATTCTTATTTATGATTTATTTTCCCATAAATATTATTGATTATCCGTTTTTCCCATCATAACACACAAAATCAGGTTTGTAAATAGACTTTGTTAATTTTTTAACAATATTTATAAAGTGATTAGGCATTAGAGAGTCGAACCCAAATCGGTTTTAGCGGCATATTTAAGTCTATTCATCGTCAAAATCCTTGTAAATACGCCAAGCCCTTGGGGATCAGAAATCCCCAAAGGCTTATTGTCAGGAGGTAATTTTCGGGTAACAGACGTAATCCTTACTCCGCTTTAAACAGAGTAATTTTCTTTGTCGCTTACGGCTTGTCGAACAGTTACCCTTGAGAGTTTGTCCTCTCGATATTATTATATGTACAACCCTATTATTTTGTTAATAATTAGGTATTGCGTTTTTGTTTTGATTATTGTATTATTATAAGTGGAAAAATATTTTTATTTAAAGGTGATTACTATGAGTTTTAAAAAAATTATCGCAATTTTTGCGGCTTGTTTGATTTTAGCGTCGTTTATGGCGTCCTGCGGCGGAAATAATTCCGATAAAGGCAGTTCTTCCGCTTCAAAGAGCAGCGCGATTTCCGAAACCACCAAGGTGCTTGAAACAACCGCTGACGGCAGAACAGTTGAGGAGGACTCCGAAAAGAACGTGGTTACAAAGGATAAGGACGGCGGCGTAGTTTCCGTTAAGGATAAGGACGGAAACGACGTTGATGTTGACGAGTATGTCAAGAGCCACAGCGATACAAAAAAGAGCGATTCAGCGGTTACTTCTAAAACCTCGAGCGCATCTAAATCCTCTTCCAAAACTTCGTCAACCGCTTCTTCCAAGACAAGCTCAAAGACTAGTTCAAAGACAAGCTCTTCTTCAAGCTCTTCCTCAAGCTCAAGCAGCAGCTCGGGAATCCCTAAGGAAAGCGACAACGCGGAGATTGACTTCTCCGAGTTATAATAATCCTACTAGCAAGTCCGGAGGTTATTTATTATGAATAAAAAGTATTTATATGCAGTTGTTTCTGTATTACTGGTCGTTATTATGTCATTGTGTTCAATGACTGTTTTTGCCGCGGAGAATGACGGCACCGCACCAATTCCGGTAGAAACCGAGGCTATCGAGGACGATTTAGGCGATGCTATTGAAATCCCCGAAAGACCGGCTGCAACTGATTTTCCTGACTCGACAAACGACACTTATCAATCTGATAACGAGGACAACAGCCAGCCTGTATCACAGGAGGTTGTTTACAAAGCAGGCGACGTTAACGGCGACGGTGAGATTAACGTTAACGATGTTACTGATTATCAACTTACTTTAGTTGGCAGAAAGGAAGTTACCCCCGCCTTTACTAAGAATTGTAATACCGTAACCGACGCAAAAACAAACATCATTGACGCTACGGCTATTCAGTACTGTATCGCCGGAACATTCAGAAAGCTCCCCATAACTCCCGACGGTTATTACGCTGAGATTATCAGACCATGATATTTAAGTATAAAATAGCGGATATAGTTTTCAGCGCGGATATTAATTATCGTTATACATTTGATAATATGAAAGACTACAGGGCGGACAAGGACGAAACTCCTGAGTTCGCCCTTGAGGTTACTGCCGAGGATATTGAGAACGAGCGCAGGCTCTCGCCGTATGATATGCCGGCGTATGTGCTCGAATTTACCGCCTTGTACCGCAAGTATATCTATGTGGTTATGGACAGGTACGACGCGTTCTTCTTTCATTGTTCGGCAATCAGCGTTGATAATCAGGCGGTGATGTTTACCGCGACAAGCGGAACAGGCAAGAGCACACACCGAAATCTCTGGTTAAAGAACTTCGGCGACAGGGTTACCGTAATTAACGACGACAAACCCATTGTCCGCAGGATAAACGGCGTTTTCTATGTTTACGGTACACCATGGCAAGGTAAGGAAAATATGGGCGAAAACATCAGGGTGCCTGCTAAGGCTCTTTGTTTTCTCTCGCGTGCCGAAAAGAACTCAATCGGCGCGATAGATACAATCTCGGTTGTGTCGCGGATGTTAAACCAGACAGTAAGACCGAGCCAGCCCGAGCTTATGGGTAAGCTTCTTGATTTAATCGACGGATTTTTAAACCAGGTGGATTGTTACGACCTGCGCGTTAATATGAACGACGACGCGGCTGTTGTCGCGTACAACGGAATAAAAGGAATTTAGTGTACTAAATAGATTATTTTTATTGTCCGCGCAGTTTGTCGCGAGCGGCAACGAGCGATGACTGAAATTTTTTTACACGCCTTATACGCCCACAGTAAGGCTGTGAAAGATTTAGGTCCTTTTTTGTGGGTGGAAAGGCTATGGGAATCTATGAAGATAAAAGACGGCTTTATGCTCAGACAGTTCGGCGACGATTATATCGCCGTAGCCGTTGGGGATGATAGTGAAAACTTCAACAAGCTTATCACAATAAACAGCGTAGGAGCTTTTATCTACAACTTTTTAAAGGAAGATAAAAGCCGCGACGACGTCGTTTCCGCTATGCTCGAAAAGTACGATGTCAGCGAGGAAACCGCCGCGCGCGACGCGGACGCTTTTATCGCCGGACTGAAAACGGCGGGATTGCTTGATGATTAATACAATCGAGGATATTATCCTACAAAAAGGCTATTATTTAACAAGGCCAAAGGGGACAAGTATGTTCCCGATGTTAAAAGACAACAGAAACGAAATCTGCGTCGTAAAACCCGACGTGATAAACAAGTACGACGTTGTGCTTTACAAGCGTGACAGCGGCGAGTATGTGCTCCACCGTATTATCGATATACGCGACGGCGGCTATGTCTGTTGCGGCGACAACCAATGGGTGCCCGAGTACGGTGTAAGGCGCGACCAAATTATCGGCAAGCTTGACAGATGGTTCAAAGGCAAAAAGGAGCATACCGTTCGGGACGCTTCTTACTTGAGATATGTGAAATTTTGGTGCAAATCGCTGGGACTTAGGCATTTTATTCTTTATTTCTGCCATATGTTCTGGCGTTTGCGCAATAGGATAAATAGGATAAAGAAGAAAAAGTAGTTTTATGGATAATGTAATCACAGTTAAAAATATGCGCGAAAGCGACCAATTTACAATTAATACTTCCGCAAGCGGAGCTGAGCTTATGAAGCGCGCCGCTCAGGGAGTTTTTGATAACGTTCTGTGGAAAGGCTCAATCGCGATAATCTGCGGCAGCGGAAACAATGGCGGCGACGGTTACGCTTTGGCGGAGATACTTCTCGACCACGGCTTTTCACCCGTTGTTTTGCGCCTGGGCGAAAAGCTCTCCGAGGACGGCGCTTATTATTACAAAAGGTGCGTTAAAAAGGGAGTCAGAGAAGCTCTCTGTGACGAATACACCGACCTGTCGGAGTATGATATTATTGTTGATTGTATTCTTGGAACAGGTTTTTCGGGTACTCTCAGGGATGATATGACAGCGCTGATTGAGATGATTAACCGCAGTCAGGCGTACGTTGTCAGCGTTGATATCAACAGCGGACTCTCGGGTAAAAACGGTATCGCTTCTCCCGTTGCTGTTCGTTCGGACTTAACGGTGTCCATAGGGTACTATAAGACAGGAATGTTCTTAAACGACGCCTCTCGCTACATAGGCAGTCTTGTCAACGTCGATATCGGAATTAAGCTTCTTAAAAAGCAGTATTATCTTTTAAGTCAATCAGAGTTGACGCCCTTTTCTGGATACGGAAGCGTTTGTATCACGGCTGATGAGTTCGCGCGAAAGTACGCTATCGACGAGGATGAGTTTCGGCTCTGTCCGCTCAAGGTTGTTTCCAAAGAGTCTCAGGACAGCAAGAGGATATTTGTAATCGATTATGACGGCAACAAGCTTATTGTTGACCAAAGCTATATATATTTTCAGTCCGATAAGGTTAAGCGGTTGGGGTTCGAATCCCTAATGATTTAAAACAACCGAGGATATTTACAAAATATTTTAGGAGGACTTTTTATGTCTGATAATAACAAGGTGAAAAATCCCGAGCTTTTAGACGCGATTGTACAAATGCAGGAGAACAACACCCCCGAAACAGTTAATCATATGATTGACTGTGTTATGGCGGCTAAGTTTATTACTCCCGGCGTTGTATCAAAACCGTGTAACGTTGCCAAAACCGACAAAAACGGCGCGACGGTTATGCAGCAGGAAACTCAGGTTCAGTTCCAGCTTATTGAGAATAATAATAAAGAAAAGTTTTTCCCGGCGTTTACCGACGAGGAAGAAGAACTTAAATGGGAAAGTTCAAAGGGCAAGGATAACGTTGTAATGACCTTTGACAGCTACGCTCAGGTTCTTTCCGAAAAAGGCTGTGAGGTTATGGGCTTTGTAATTAATCCTTTCGGAAAGTCCGTTGCGTTCCCAAAATCTATGGTTATATCGCTTAAAGAACAAAAGGACAGCCGTACCCCAAACGGTCTTACAAAACAGGAGATTAAGAACGACGAAAAGGTCGAGTTCGGCGACCCCGACCCCGACGAGTATCCGATTGATATGATGGCGGCTATTATAAACTACCTAAACGAGCGCGACGATGTTCACAAAGCGTACCTGCGGACATTTAAGCGCGAGGAAGAAGAAACGCCCAGCTATATGGTTATTGTTGACTTCTCGGGTAATAAGATGGAGGAGATTTTCAAGGGAATTTCAATCGCCGCTTCGCCTCATCTGAACGGTTACCAGCTTTCTATGATTCCGTACTCCGTGCCCTTCGCCAAAAAGGCGGTTGAGGACACAGACCCCTTCTACGACGAGGACGAATAAGACGAGAAGCATTAAAGGAATAACGGCAGAGTTACCCTGCTTATCGTTGCTTTAGCCGTTTCAGCGGATTTTATTGTAAAATATTTTCACCGGAGGACAGCCGAGGCTGTCCTCTTTTTTCATTGTTAATCGGAATATTAATAGGAATTTAGGGGGTTTTGTTTCCAATTTTTTACTGTTGACCGAAAAAAGCATTTGTGTTACAATCAAATAAAAATAATGTCGAAATATGTGCTTGAAATTTTGGAAGTTTAGTTTAAAAGTTGAATGGATTTGGTATTATGAATAAAATTGATAAACAGATAACATCATATGTTTTAATAGCGGTTTTGGTATTTTCGGTATTTGGCGGTTTGACTTTTTCCGCGAAGACAACCGCGAACGCGGCTTCATATCCGACAGGATATGCCAACACATACAAGAACACCGGTATCGGCGCGACAGATATTATCGGTGTAGCGCGTACTCAGATAGGCTATAAGGAAAACAGCGTTGGTACAAAGTACGGCTACTGGTACAACACTTCTTTTGTTAATCAGCCGTGGTGTGCGATGTTCGTAAGCTGGTGTGCTAATCAGGCGAATATACCCACAACTGTTATTACAAAATTTGCCGCATGCAGCGTAGGTATATCGTGGTTTAAATCTCAGGATAGATGGTATAGCAGTAAATACTTCGGCGGAACATATACGCCTCAAAAGGGCGATATCGTGTTCTACAGCGACAGCGGCAGTCAGAGCTCTCCGTCACACGTAGGTATTGTTGCCGGACTTAACGGTAACTACCTCGACGTTATCGAGGGTAACGCCACAGACTCCAGCGTATGCGAATACACAGACAGCAGCTCAAGAAGTCTTTCGAGCAGTTATGTTATCGGCTACGGACATCCCGATTATTCTACATCCGCTGTTGACGAGCCTACTACATACGAAGTATGGCAGGTAAGCGTCGGCACGCTTAATATGCGCAAGTCTTCTTCCACATCAGCTAATCTGGTAACTACAGTTCCCTTTGGCGGCGAAGTTAAAGTTACTAAAGTTTCGGTTGAGAGCGACTACATTTGGGGCTACGCAAAATACGGCAGTAAAAAAGGCTGGGTAGCGCTTGATTACTGTGATTATATATACGGAAGTATAGACGGAGTTTACTATCAGCTTAAACCTAAGGTTTCGCCGACAAAGAAAACTCTGTATGTGGGATATAAAAAGACGCTTTCTATAACCAACGGACTCGGCGGTAAGTTCTCCAGTTCAAATCCCGATGTTGCCAAGGTTTCATCCTCCGGTAAAATCACCGCGGTTAAAGCCGGAAAAGCGACAATAAAGCTAAAAACCGCCACAGGCTCGGCTACCTGTAAGGTTACGGTTAAGAATCCTACGATAAGCCATTCAAAGGCTACAGCCTGCGTTGGCGACAGCTTCAAACTCTCGGTAAAGAACTCTAGGCTTACCCCGAAATGGAGCTCCGCGGACAGCAAAATAGCTAAAGTCAGCTCCGGCGGTAAAGTAACAGGCGTTAAGGAAGGCAAGGTCGCAATAACCGCTAAGGTAGGGGATGTTTCGCTTAAATGTACCTTTACGGTTACAAAGTATCCTACTACATATGAGAACTTTAAGACAAAAAGAACAACATATCTTAAAAAGTCAAACACCAATTTAAAGAGCATTATTAAGGTTCCCAAGGGAACTAATCTTAAAGTTACCAAGGTTTATTACTCCGACACATGGTCGCTGGGCTACACAAAATACGGCGGTAAAAAAGGTTGGGTTATACTTAATAAATGCACCTACAAGAACGGTTCAATCGACGGAAAGTATTATTACGTTAAACCGTATCTGTCAGTTAAATCAACGAAACTGTATGTTCAGGATGTTTATTATATCAAGGTGATTGATTCCAAGGATAAAATCACCTACTCTTCCGCTGATCCCAAGATAGTTAGAACTGCGTCAAGCGGCAAGATAAGAGGACTCAAGGCGGGAACCGCGGACATTACCGTCAAGAGCGGTTCAACAAAACTGACGTTTACCGTTAAAGTCAAGAACCCTGTTCTTTCCGCTAAGAGCGTCTCACTTGTAAAGGATAAGGAGAAAACGCTCAAGGTGACAGGCGGCAGCGGTAAGATTACCTGGTCGAGTTCCGACAAAGACATCGCCATCGTCAATAAAGACGGAGTGATAACCGCCAAGAGCTTCGGAACGGCGACAATAAACGCCGTACGAAACGGTGTGAAGCTTTCGTGTAAGGTTACTGTATATGACCCGAAACTTTCTTTGGAAAGCAAAACTCTTAAAGTGGGTCAGACCGTTACTCTTAAAGTGCTCCAATCCAGCGGAGCCAAAGTCAAGTGGAAGTCCGGCGACAAGAAAATAGCCAAGGTTACCTCTCGCGGCGTGGTTAAAGCCGTAAACGTGGGTAAAACCACTATCACAGCGACAGTAGACGGAGTAACACTAAAATGTAATATTAAAGTTAAAGCTGCCTCTTAACAGGCAGCTTTTTGCTTTATGGGAGGATGTTCTGTTGTTCGCTTGCGGTCTGCTCACCTATGTGACGAGCAAAATACCGATAACTTTCAAAAAGTCCTTTTCAAAACATTTGTGATGTGATACAATATACTTGGAAATTTTTAACTCAAAACAGGATGGTAAAATGTATGAGTAAAAATAAAAATAAACAGCAAAAAACAGCGGCTAAAGAGAAAATCTCTCCCAAGGAAAAGTCAATATACACCGTAATTGCGGCTGTTGAGGCGTTCCTCTTTATCTTCGGGATTCTCGATGTCAGCGGAGCGTTAAAACTGTTTCCGTTCGGCGGAGTTGTTTTCTTCCTTTTTGTCGCCTCAATCCCGATTGTAATTATGTATTTCCTCTCAAAGTAGTTTGACCTCGGCGTTTTTAAATTTATGGCGGTCGTGTTAATCGCGGCGGCTGTGCTTGAGGTTACGCTGTTCCAGTACCCGACCTACAGCAGTCTTACAGGCGGCGGCGAGTTTAGCATAAGCCCTGTGACCGCGGCGATGTCCGGACAGGGATACACAACTAACGCCGACGGTTCCGTGACAATCACGGGCGACAGCGAGACAGCGTTTGAATTTACGAACGTTAACAGGAAAATTGACACTATCAAAACCGATATAGAGTTTTCGGAAGGCTCAAAATGCGTAAATCTCGCCGTTGACGCCAGCGACGAAACCAGCTACACCAAAAGAGTAAACGTCGGCAAAAAGGAAATTACCGAGAACGAGAGCTCTCAGTATATCCGTATGAATTTAAGCGGTAATGTTTCTTCTATAAAGCTGAAATTCACAAACGTGCTGACAACAGATAAAATAACGATTAAGAATTTTGAGTTCAATAAGTCAATACCGTTTAATATAATGTACCTGAGGTTTTTGCTTATCGGTCTGCTGAGCCTGCTTGTCTACGCTCTGTTCGCGTCAAAAGCTCTAAGGGAAACCTGCGAGACAGGAGAACGAAAGTTCGGTATTGCGGTTGCGGCGGTTTTCTTAGCGGCTCTCGTGTTTATGAGCTCGGTTATAGTATATAAGCTCCCCGAGGGAGGACTTGTACAGGACTTTAAAGAGCCTGCTCTAAATCAGATTAATCAGGAGATTGTAGACGCGTTTGAAAAGGGTAATGTGGAACTCGACGCCAAACCTACCGAGGACTTTAAGAACCTAAGTAATCCATACGACTGGAACCTTAGACTGACTATGAATGAGTGGGGTGCCTGGGATCACGTCTATTTTGAGGGAAGCTACTATTCCTACTACGGAGTCGCTCCCGTGTTTGTGCTGTTCTTGCCGTATCACCTTATAACGGATAACTACTTCCCGACCGATATAGCAATTTTCTTGTTCTCGGTTGTAGGACTGGCATTTTTGTGCTGGCTGTATTTCGAGATAATATCTCGGTATTTCAAGAAGTTGCCGCTGAGCGTTGTGCTGTCGGGATTTGTGGTTTTGGTGAGCTCCTGCGGCGTATTCTATCTAACAGGCAGAACGCTGTTCTATGAGATTTCGATTTCGTCGGGCTTTATGTTCACGACGCTGGGTGCGTTCCTGCTTGTATCGTCAAACATCTTTGACGACAAAAAGGCTAACCCGATTAAGATATTCTTCTCGTCACTCTGCTTCGGACTTGCCGTTCTTTCCCGCCCAACTCTTGCGGTCTACGCGGTATGCGCGGTGTTGTTCTTTGTGTGGCGAATAATCAAAGACTTTAAGGCTAAGAGCAAGGGCAGAGTAGTGTTTGCTGTCTGTGCGGTGCTTCCGCTCATAGTCTGCGCCGTCTTCCAGATGTGGTACAACTACGCGCGCTTTGGTTCGTTGTTCGATTTCGGAATAAGCTACTCCGTCACAATCAACGACTTTACAAGGAACAGCTTCTATCTGATTTTTGTTATCATTTCGCTGTACGGATATTTGTTCGCGGCGCCTACATTCTCGCCGACCTATCCCTATATTTCGAACACCTTTAACCGCTTAGACGCCAACGGATATTACTTCCAGGATGTTGGCTCTCTGCCGGGAATAATCTTCCTCGCGTTCCCTGTGCTCGGCTACATTTTCGGCGGTAAGGCTCTAAAGCTCTTGCCCGACAGAAAACAGAGGCTCAAATACGCGTGGATGATAGGTCTGCCGTGCCTGTTGATGCCGATTGTGATTATCTGTTCCGTACGGGAGAGTGGTTACGCGGTAAGGTATGTTGCCGACTTCACTTGGGAAATGCTGATCGGCGCACTGATTATCCTCTATTTCCTCTACCTCAACAGCCAAAACGAACAGAGGAAAAGGCTCTTTGCAAGGCTTATAGCGTTTTCAGCCGTAGCAGCCGTAATTATCAATGGTATTCTTATCTATAACTTCACATTCGAATCCGATGAATACCCTGTAGCCTCCGCAATGCTTAATCAGATGATTTCATTCTGGAGATAGCAGTAGTTATCGTGTAAAAAATAATGGGGCTGGCTTTTAAGCCAGTCCCATTGAGTTTTAGTTATCCATTTTCTGCTTTTAACTCAATTTAAGGTCTCCGTCCTTAACCCAGCCGATTTTTCTCAAAAGCATATTAATCAGCGGAGTTAATACAGCGGGCAGTACAATGCAGATAAGCACAAGACCAATCCAGTCAAACGCTGTCGGAGCAATAGCCGACGCGCCTTTCGCGATAGCCTCCTCAGACGGGCTGAGCCAGCCTGTGATAACGCCGATAGGCCCGCACATTCCGCAGGTACCCATACCCGAGTTTATCGCCGCGCCGTTCATCTGTAAGCCGAAAACGCAGGTCGCTATAGGACCTGTTATCGCCGACGTAACCGTCGGAGCAATCCATATTCTCGGGTTTTTTATGATATTCGGCATCTGCAACATTGAGGTTCCGAGTCCCTGACTCACGAGTCCTCCCCAGCGGTTTTCTCTAAACGACATCACCGCGAAGCCTACCATCTGAGCACAGCATCCCGCGACAGCCGCGCCACCCGAGAGACCTGTAAGCGCCAGTACCGAGCATATAGCCGCCGAAGAAATCGGGAGTGTAAGAGCTATACCCACAAGTACCGACACCGCGATACCCATAAGGAAAGGCTGCAGGTTCGTAGCGTTGTTGATAAGCACACCGAACGCGTTAGCTCCCGCGCCGATAGGCGGAGCGATGAGTTTAGCAAGAGCTACGCCGATTATAATCGTTACGGCAGGGGTTACGAGGATATCAACCTTTGTTTCCTTGGACACCGCTTTACCGAACTCAGCCGCGATAATCGCTATGATAAATACGGCAAGCGGTCCGCCCGCGCCGCCCTCTGCGTTAGCCGCCCAGCCGACAGCCACAAGCGAGAACAGAACCATCGGGTCTGCCTTTAGCGCGTAGCCTATAGCCACCGCCATAGCGGGGCCCGAAATCGCCATAGCGTAAGTGCCGATATCTGTAAGGAACTGTACTCCGAACTGAACGCCGATAGTCTTTATAATCGTACCGATTAACAGCGAACAGAATAGTCCCTGTGCCATTGCGCCCAATGCCTCAACGCCGTAACGTTTGAGCGATATTTCAATATTTTTGCGTTTTAGGAACGCTTTGAACTTGTTAATGTTAACCACCTGCTTTATAACTATAAGTCACTAAAGCATTATACAAAACAACGGTCTTGATGTCAAATTACTTGAGATTGCCCGATACAAGCTTGTTGAAGCTCGGAGTTTTAAACAGCACAACCGCACCAATGGTTGTGAGCGCAAACTCAGGCAGCATATATATGCCGTTGTAGCATATCGAGTAGAGCAGAGGGTTGTTCCATCCCTCGGGCATAAATGAAGCAAAAAAGATTGTTCCGGAAACAATGTGGGAACAGAACCTCACAAGTAAAGCTATGAAAATACCCAGACAGATACCAACAACGCCTTTTTTCCTGAAGATACCGCTTAGACCAATCGCGGTGTACGCAATTATATAATCAAATACAATACTGCCTACAAACATTGCGGCGCTTAATCCCCAGCTTGCGAGCATACCGAACTGTAATCCGAGCTGAATAAGCGAGAACACAAACGAGCCGACTAATCCCCAACCGATTCCGTACTCAATAGAGATTAAAGCAATCGGCAGCATTGACAGTAGGGTGATTTCTCCGCCTAAAGGCATCTGCCATCTTATAAGGCTGAGAGCTGTACCCAAGCCTATCAGCATGGCTGTTACAACAATCCTTTTGATGTTTACGGATTTGTTTGATTGAGTTGACATAATAATACAACACTCCTTTTTTAAAATATTAAAAAATTAATTAATTTTTACTTTATAGGAGCTTGATAGCGTCAACTTTTCATAAAGTATTTTTATAAGTCTTTGTTCTTTGTAACAGAGCAGTTGCCTATAAAAAACAAAACGCCGCGCAAAACGCACGGCGTAATCTTACTGTATAAAACAAGCTCCCTACGTCGGCATTATCCGAATCAGGTTTAGGGTATAATCTCAGCCGAGTGAAACTCAGCACCCCTGTGTTAATTTGTCGTACATATAATACAACTAAAATAACCGTTTGTCAAGTTGAAAAAACTTTTTTAATGTATTATACTAGATTAATAAATCAATCGCTTATCATTCTGAGGAGCAAACCAAGGAAGAGTCCCCAAATTGCTTTATGATTTTGCCTATGGCAACTCTCAGGATGACAGAAAAAGAATGTGATAGTTATGATAGAAACAGAAGAAAAAATCACTCGTGCGCTTCTCGTGTCCGTAGACACCGGCAAGTTCGACGCAGAGTCAAGTATGGACGAGCTCGAAGAACTGGTCAAGAGCGCCGGCGCTGAGCCTGTGTTTACGGTTATCCAAAAGCTCGACCGTCCCGAAACCGCTACCTACGTCGGGAGCGGAAAGCTTATAGAAATAAAAGAGCTCTGCGAAAGTCAGGAGATTGACCTGATTGTCTGCGACAGCGAGCTCAGTCCTACTCAGATTAAGACTCTCGAGAGGGAAACCGATACACGCGTAATCGACCGCACGACCTTAATCCTCGACATCTTCGCCCTTAGAGCTCGTTCAAAAGAAGGCAAGCTTCAGGTCGAGCTTGCCCAGCTAAAATACACCCTGCCACGTCTTACCGGTAAGGGAGTTGAGCTGTCGCGCCTGGGTGGAGGCATCGGCACACGCGGACCGGGTGAGACAAAGCTCGAAACCGACCGCCGCCATATCCACCGACGTATGGAAACTCTTAAAGAACAGCTCAAAGACGTTGAGAACCACCGTTTACGGCTTCGTGAACGCCGCGAAAAGGACGGAGTAATCACAGTCGCTATTGTCGGCTACACAAACGCCGGTAAAAGCACGCTTATGAATTTCCTCACCGACGCCGGTGTGCTCGCTCAGGATAAGCTCTTTGCGACGCTCGACCCGACCTCGCGCGCTTTAAAATTACCCGACGGCATAACCGTTATGCTGATTGACACCGTAGGTCTTGTCAGAAGGCTTCCGCACGGACTTGTTGAAGCTTTTAAGTCAACCCTAGAGGAAGCCGCTCTGTCCGATATTATCCTAAATGTATGTGACGCGAGCTCTCCCGAGGTCACAATCCACAGAGAGGTCACAGCCGATTTGCTTATGGAGCTCGGTTGCGGAGATACGCCGATAATAAATGTCTATAACAAATGTGATAAGCTCTCTGTGCTCGAAATCGCGCCCGATGATAATTTAAACGTCCACATCAGCGCTAAGAACGGTACGGGGATAGACAGCCTTTTAAAAGCGATAGAGGACAATCTCCCTGTCCGAGTTAAACGTGTTAAACTTCTTCTGCCGTTTAATATGGCAGGAGTTGTCAGCGAAATCCGCGGGAAAGCAAACCTCATAAGCGAGGAGTACACCGCCGACGGAATCAGAGTTGAGGCGGTTATTGATGAGGGAATGTACAGAAAATTAAGTGAGTGGGAAGAAAACTGAAATTTGCCTTTTCACACAAAATAGACTATAATAAGGTGATACGATGAATCTTAACGTAGGCGACAGAATCGAACTCAAAAAACAACATCCCTGCGGCTGTAAGACCTTTGAGCTCCTCAGGGTTGGAATGGATTTTAAAATCCGTTGCGACGGTTGCGGCAGAGAGGTTATGGTTCCGCGAAAAAAGGTTGAAAAAAGTATAAAGAGAGTATTGACTTAATATGTTTGAAAAGATAGAGATTTTTGATAAACGCTACAGCGAACTTAATAAAAAGATTTACGAGCCCGACATAGCGGCTAATGTGGATGAATACCAAAAGATTATGAAGGAAATCCACGAGCTTGAGCCTGTGGTTTTGAAGTACCGCGAGTACAAGGAAACCAGGCAGTCTATCGATGACAGTCTTGAAATCTTAAACGACAGCTCTGCCGACGAGGAGCTCAGAGAGCTCGCACAGACTGAGCTTGATGAGGCAAAGAAGAATGTCGAGACTCTCTCCGACGAGCTCAAAATCCTGCTCCTGCCCAAGGATCCCAACGACGAGCGCAACGTAATCGTCGAAATCCGCGGCGGAGCGGGCGGCGAGGAAAGCGCGCTGTTTTCAGCCGTGCTTTTTCGTATGTACTCGATGTACGCCGAAAGCAAGGGCTTTAAAATTGAGCTTATAAACTCAAACGAAACCGAGCTCGGCGGTTACAAGGAAATTTCGTTTATGATTAACGGCTCGGGAGCGTACAGCCGCTTTAAGTATGAGAGCGGAGTGCACCGTGTTCAGCGCGTGCCCGAGACCGAGAGTCAGGGACGTATTCATACCTCGACTACAACCGTCGCGGTTCTCCCCGAGGCTGACGAGGTTGAAATGGAAATTAACCCAAAGGATTTGAAGATAGACACATTTAGAAGCTCGGGCGCAGGCGGTCAGCATATCAACAAGACCTCCTCCGCTATCCGTATCACTCACCTGCCTACGGGTATGGTTGTTGAGTGTCAGGACGAGCGAAGTCAGTATAAAAACAAGGATAAGGCTCTGAAGGTTTTGAAGTCCAGATTACTTCAGCAAAAGCAGGAGGCTCAGGACAGCGCAATCTCAGCCGAACGTAAAAGTCAGGTCGGCTCGGGTGACCGCAGCGAGCGTATCCGAACATATAACTACCCCCAGGGCAGACTCACCGACCACCGTATCGGACTTACGCTATATAAGCTTGAGGATATTCTCAACGGCAACCTTGACGAGGTTATTGACTCACTCGTCGCCGCCGACAGAGCACAGAAGCTGAAAGAAAGTATGGAAAGCTGATGAATACGCTTTTACTAGGTGATAACGAAAACGATATAAACAAAGCCGGAGAAATCCTAAGAAACGGCGGGCTCGTCGGTATCCCAACCGAGACTGTCTACGGACTCGCCGCTAATGCCCTCGACGGTAAAGCTGTCGAAAAAATTTTCAGAGCAAAGGGCAGACCGATGGATAATCCGCTTATTGTCCATATAGCCGACATAGGCGATATCGAGAAATTCTCGCTTGTTTCGGAGTTTCCCGAAAAGGCAAAGCTCCTCGCCGAAAAGTTCTGGAGCGGGCCGCTTACAATGATTATGCCCAAGGGCAGAGCTATTCCCGATGAGGTCAGCGCCGGACTAAATACGGTCGCAATACGCTTTCCCGAGCACAAAACCGCTCAGGCGGTAATAAGGGCGGCGGGAGTTCCTTTAGCCGCTCCCTCGGCTAACCTTTCGGGGTCTCCGAGTCCGACAACAGCTCACCACGTTATAAGTGACTTAAACGGCAGAATCGACGCTGTCTTAGACGGCGGTGAGTGCAGAGTGGGGCTTGAGAGTACCGTAATAACTCTCGCGTGCGATACTCCGCGTATTCTTCGCCCGGGCGGAATAACCGTTGAACAGATAGAGAGCGTAATAGGAAAAATCGACATTGACGACGCGGTTCTCCATCAATTGAAAAGCGGCGAAAAAGCCGCTTCTCCCGGTATGAAATATAAGCATTATTCTCCCAAGGCGCGCGTTGTGATTGTCAAAGGAGAGAGCTACACGGATTTTGTCAACAGGAATTGCGACAAAAAAGTCGCCGCTTTGTGTTATAATGAAGATGTAGAAAAGCTCAGCGTTCGGGCGTTTCCGCTCGGCGACAGAGCCGATATAAATTCACATGCTCATACTCTGTTTGATAAGCTCAGACAGATTGACAACGAAAATATCGACCTCGTTTACGCGAGGTGTCCCGACACCGACGGAGTGGGAATGGCGGTGTATAACCGCCTGATACGCGCGGCGGGATTTGAGGTGATTGACCTTGAAAAGGTTTAAGTTAATAGGACTTACAGGTACTACGGGCGCGGGAAAGAGCGAGGCTGCTCAGCTTTTCCGCGAGAGCGGCTACGAGGTAATCTACGCCGATTTTTTAGCGCGTGAGATTATGAATAATCCGATAGTGCTATCGTGTCTTTGCGGGAGCTTCGGCAGCGACGTCGTAACCGACAATAAGCTTAACCGAGAACTGCTCGCCGAGCGCGCGTTTAAAAACAGCGATACCAAAAAGCTTCTTGACAGCGTAACTCACCCTTTTATTACCGCTCTGTTTTTGTCTGAGGTCAAGCGTATGAGCGGCTTAGGCGCAAAACGGATACTCTTTGACGCTTCTCAGCTTTTTGAGAGCGGACTCAATGAGATTTGTGACTGCGTTATTTCGGTCACCGCTCCCGAGGATATCAGGCTGAGGCGTATCACCGAGCGTGACGGACTGACTATTGAGCAGGCAAAAGAGCGTATGAGCGTTCAGTTTTCCGACGACTACTTTAGAGAGAACAGCGATTTTGTGATTGAAAACAATCGGGATTTCGCCTCTTTTAAACAGGCGGTAGGTAAAATCATTAAGACTTTAGAGGTGCAATTTGGCTCAGACGAGAAAGCGTAACAGACGCTACAGGCGAAAACAACGTAATCCAATGCGTGGATTTATTGTCCTTATCATCGTTATTTCAGTCCTATGCGTTATCGGATATTTCGTTGTGACGAATAGGTTATTAGGCAGCGCGCTCTATCTGTTAAAGTACAGCGAGTACGTGGATAAGGCGGCTGACGATTACGGCGTCGAAAAAGAGCTCGTCTACGCTATGATTCACACCGAATCCCATTTTGACGAGGATGCCGTCAGCCTCGCCGGAGCAGAGGGACTTATGCAGGTTACTCCCGAAACTTACGAATGGCTGTGCGATAAGCGTGATATCGAATATGTTGACGGAGGCTTGTACGAACCGTCAATCAATATTGACTTCGGTACATATTTAATAAGCTATCTTTTCGATGAGTTCGGCGACGAAGAGCTTGTAATCGCCGCCTATAACGCGGGACCTGACAATGTTAAATCGTGGCTAAAAAATCCCGAGTACAGCTCTGACGGAAAAACGCTTTCAAAAATTCCCTACAAGGAAACCGAGCGGCACGTCGAAAAGGTGCTCGACGCAAAGGATAAGTATAAAAAATTGTATTTTTCATAAGAATAATATGAATAGATATAGAAAACGGAGGTAATAAAATGAAAGACAATAAAACAAAGGAATTAAAAGAAAAACTCTTTATGTCCGAAAAAAAAGGTATGGTGGCGGTATCAGCCGACACAGTAAAAAAAGCGGATGAGTTCTGCGAGGGATATAAGGAATTCCTCGACAACTCTCCCGTTGAGCGTGAGGCTGTACAGTATTCGCTCAAGCTCGCTAAGGAAAACGGATTTGTGGAGTTCGAACAGGATAAGCAGTACAAGCCCGGCGACAAGATTTACTATATCAACCGCGACAAGGCAATCGCTCTCGCCGTTATCGGCAAAAACGGCACAAAGGACGGCGTTATGTTCTCAATCGCCCACATTGACTCTCCACGTGTGGACTTAAAGCCTAATCCGCTCTATGAGGACAACTCCCTCGCGTACTTTAAGACTCACTACTACGGCGGTATCAAAAAATACCAGTGGACGGTAATGCCTCTCGCTCTTCACGGAACGGTAGTAAAGCTTGGCGGCGAAAAGGTTGACATCAAAGTCGGAGTTGATGAGAGCGAACCCTGCTTCTGTATCACCGATTTACTTCCGCACCTCGCGAGAGAACAGGCTCAGAAGAAGCTCGGTCAGGCTATAGAGGGCGAAAACCTCAACGTGCTAATCGGCTCACGTCCTATTGACACCGACGACGAGGAAGGCGAGCTTGTAAAGCTTAATATTATGAAGATTTTAAACGATAAGTACGGCATTACCGAAGGTGATTTCCTCTCGGCTGAGCTGTGTTTTGTACCTGCTCAGAAGTGCCGCGACGTCGGATTTGACCGCAGTCTTATCGGAGGATACGGCCACGATGATAAGGTCTGTGCTTATCCGGCTTTAATGGCGGCTATAAACACCGAAATACCCGAGCGCACCTGTATCACATATCTTACCGATAAAGAGGAGACAGGCTCCGACGGCAACACAGGTATGCAGAGCGACTTCC
>X127_Alpine_Marmot__coassemble_68_pt1 | contig 20918 bp, 20 predicted proteins | sample X127_Alpine_Marmot__metabat2_low_PE_002 | metagenome-assembled genome bin X127_Alpine_Marmot | reverse complement strand
GCTTTTGTTCAGCCCGAAGTCATCCGCATTTATAATAATCATATTTTACCCCTGAACTAAGTTTTCTTCATATGAATTTTATCAAATGCATTTTGCCTTGTCAATATCCCGACAGGGAGAGGAATTAGCAGTTTGTTTCAAAGCTTTAAAGTGCTAAAATATTCTTGACTTTTACTACTGTATATGATAAATTATAACAGGATACATATGTGATTTTGAACACGGTATCATAAAAGTAAAATAGCCTTTTCAAAAGGAGGAAAAAAGAGACTATTAGCGCCAGGACCAATTTTGGTTGACGAGGGTTGGCAGTTATCGAAAGACTCGGCGGATGCTGCCACGGCTAAAAGCACCGGGAAATTCTCGGTGTATCGGTGAGCCGTTAAAGAGAAAGGAAAAAGCAGAATTAAAACTGTAACAGAGGTTCTCTTATCATCGTGTATATCATATAAAAAGAATGGATTAACCCAAAGGAGATAATTATGAGAGTTATTATTCAGGACAATTACGATAAAATGTGTAAATGGGCTGCTCAGTATATCGCTGAGAAGATTAAGAACCACAAGGAGGATCGTCCCTTCGTACTCGGACTTCCCACAGGTTCATCACCTATCGGCGTTTACAAAGAACTCTATACAATGAATCAGAAAGGCGAGCTTTCTTTCGCTAACGTTGTAACCTTCAATATGGACGAGTACCTCGGACTTCCTCACGAGCACGACCAGAGCTACTGGTACTTTATGCACGACAATTTCTTTGACCACCTCGTTGATATGAAGAAAGAGAACATAAATATCTTAAACGGTATGACAGATGACCCCGAGGGCGAGTGCGCGAGATATGAGGAGAAAATCGCTTCCTACGGTGGAATTGACCTCTTTATGGGCGGTATCGGAGTTGACGGTCACATCGCGTTCAACGAGCCCTTCACAAGCCTTGCTTCACGCACAGGCGTAAGAAACCTCACAACAGACACACGTATCGTAAACTCACGTTTCTTCGGCAACGACCCCGAGGCTGTTCCGGCTCAGGCTCTTTCCGTAGGCGTCGGCACAGTTACCGATTCCAAGGAAGTCCTTATCCTCATTAACGGCCACAACAAAGCTAAGGCTCTCGCCGAGACAGTAGAGGGTTCCGTAAGCCACAAGTGGACCTGCTCCGCTTTACAGATGCACAACGGCGCAATCATCGCTTGTGATGAAGCTGCCTGTGACGAGCTGACAGTCGGCGCTTATAAATATTTCCTTGACATTGAAAAGAAGGAGAGACTTTAATGTATACAATAAAAGACCTGTATGATCTTGACCATACTCTGGCAAAAGATTATCTTTCGCAGTTCACATACCCGTGGGAGGCTCTTAAAGGTATAAAGGACTTTATCCTTGAGCTCGGTCCTACGCTCGGCGACGATTACGAGGAGAGGGAGGAAAACGTCTGGGTTCACAAGACCGCTACAGTATTCCCCTCGTCATACCTCGGCGCTCCCTGTATCATCGGCCCCGAGACAGAGGTAAGACACGGCGCGTTTATCCGCGGTTCGGCGCTTGTCGGCGCTAACTGTGTAGTCGGAAACTCCGTTGAGCTCAAGAATGTTATCCTTTTTGACCACGTTCAGACTCCGCACTACAACTATGTAGGCGACTCTATTCTCGGTTACTTCTCACATATGGGCGCGGGCTCAATTACGTCAAACGTTAAGTCCGACAAGAAGCTAGTTGTAGTACACAACGGCACCGAGAGCATCGAAACAGGCATCAAGAAGTTCGGCGCAATGCTGGGCGACTATGTTGAGGTTGGCTGTAACGCGGTTTGTAACCCCGGTACGGTTATCGGCAGAAACTCCAGCGTATACCCGACATCCTGCGTTCGCGGTGTTATCCCCGAGAACAGCATTCATAAGAACACAGGCGTTGTTATAGAAAGGAAGAACTGATTATGGGCAAATATTTCGGTACTGACGGTTTCAGAGGCGAGGCTAACAAAGTCCTGACTTTTGAGCACGCTATCCAAATCGGACGTTTCTTAGGCTGGTATTTCGGCGCTAATATGGGTAAGAAGGCTAAGATTGTTATCGGTAAGGACACACGCCGTTCTTCGTATATGTTCGAGTACGCGCTTTGTACAGGACTTATGGCGAGCGGAGCTGACGCGTATATTATGCACGTTACAACAACTCCCTCGGTTGCTTATATTACACGTATTGACGACTTTGACTGCGGTATTATGATTTCCGCTTCACACAATCCCTACTACGATAACGGTATCAAGCTTATCAACTCAAAGGGCGAGAAGATGGAGGAGGAGACGCTCCTCAAGGTTGAGGATTATATCGATGGAAAGATTGATATCCCCGTTGCGGACAAAGAGGACATCGGCAGAACAGTAGACTATGTATCCGGCCGTAATCGTTATATCGGCTACCTCATCTCTATGAGCAAATACAGCTTCAAGGGTAAGAAGGTAGGCCTCGACGTAGCTAACGGCGCTTCATGGGCTATCGCGAAGGGCGTGTTCGACGCTCTCGGCGCAAAGACATATGTCATCAACGACGCTCCCAACGGTTACAACATCAACACAGACTGCGGTTCTACTCACATTGAGCACCTCCAGAAGTTTGTTGTTGACAACGGACTTGACATAGGTTTCGCTTATGACGGCGACGCTGACCGTTGTCTTGCTGTTGACGAAAAGGGCAATGTTGTTACAGGCGACCACATTATCTATATGTACGGCGCGTATATGAAGGAGAGAGGAAAGCTCCTCAACAACAAGGTCGTAGCTACTATTATGAGTAACTTCGGTCTCTTTAAGGCGCTCGATAAGATTGGTATAGAGTACGACAAGACTGACGTAGGCGATAAATACGTTTACGAGAATATGATTAAAACAGGCAACCGTATCGGCGGCGAGGAATCAGGACACATTATCTTCCAGAAGTACGCCACAACAGGCGACGGTATCCTCACTTCCTTAAAGCTTATGGAGGTTATGCTCGCTAAGGAGAAGCCTATGAGCGAGCTCGCCGCTCCCATGGTTATGTATCCTCAGGTTCTCAAGAACGTTAAGGTTAAGTCAAAGCCCGACGCTAAGAACGACCCCGACGTACAGGCTGAGGTAAAGAAGGTTTCCGAGGCACTCGGCGACGAGGGTAGAATTATCCTCAGAGAGTCAGGCACAGAGCCGGTTATCCGCGTTATGGTTGAAGCGGGAACAGACGAAATCTGCGAGAAGTATGTTGACCAGGTTATCGACGTTATCCGCGCCAAGGGACATATTATTTAAGTCATTATTTAACAGTTAAGGAGCTATCGCGTTTGCGACAGCTCCTTTTAGTTTTCCGCGTTTAATTATCCGCTGTTCAGCGTCAAACGCTGAGCAGGCACATTGCGGTAAATCCGAATAAAAATCCAAAAATAAATCCGATAATCATATTATTATGGTTACCGGATTTTTTGATTTTATTATTTTTTTACGATAGCTCCGTTTTTGAGGATTTGAATTTTACGGTAGAGTATCGCGCGCTCTTTGTCGATGTTTTTACTGTGGCTCTTTGCGTTCTCGACAGCGCTTTTAACAGCGTCAAACATCATAAATACTATACACTTAATATCCTCGTCGTCGTTCACCGCTAAGATATCCTTATCGATATACTCCCTAAACTCGCCGTAAAAATCGGGTTTGTGAGCGCGGTAGCGCATATAGTCGGCTACAAGCGCGTTGTTCTGGTTAGTGTTGTCGGTGAGAGCGAGAACGTCGTTGTACTGTCGGTTGTCGCTTGTCATAAGGTCAAAAATCCTCATCGGAACCTCAAAGATATCGCCGCCATTCAGCATCAGCTCGTCACGGATGAAATCAACAATTCGCGAGACCATATCCTCTGTGATAAGCTCTACCAAATCGAGCTTGTCGTCAAAATACTGGTAAAAGCTTCCGCGCGAGATACCGGCGTTCTTGATAACGCTGTTAATTGTTATCTTCTTGCGGTTGCCTTTGGAAAATTCTCTGCGGGTGACGTCAATAATCTTCTCTCGTTTCTCCGCCGGAAGATTGTAGAAAGTGCGTTTAATCATATAATCGCCTCCTCGTTAATTTCAATTTATACTTATATTATGCTTAATTGTTGAGCTTTTAACACATTATAACTCCAAATTTTTGAAAGTCAACCCAAATTGAATAATTTTCATCGAATGTTCATAAAGCAAAAGCTCCCCAAAGGGAGCTCTTTGCTAAATAAAGAGGGAAATTTATGAAAACCACATATTCTGTACTGCTGTCGTTGTTCCTTAACTGTGACTATAATAAAGCCTCTTTGTGACAGTTATTTGAAAAGTGAGAGAAGATTGTGTAAATATTTCTCTTAATTTATGTGATATCCTGAGCGGACGCTACAACGGTCACTAAACGTTAAATCTGAACAGTACAACGTCGCCGTCGTTCATTACGTATTCCTTACCCTCTGAGCGGTATAGACCTTTTTCTTTAGCCGCGGCAATTGAGCCGCACTCCATAAGGTCATCAAACGACACAACCTCAGCTCTGATAAATCCTCTTTCAAAGTCTGTGTGGATTTTGCCTGCCGCCTGCGGAGCTTTTGTACCCTTCTTAATCGTCCATGCTCTTACCTCGGGTTTGCCGGCTGTGAGATAGCTGATTAGTCCGAGAAGCGAGTAACACTCCTTGATGAGTCTGTCAAGGCCGCTTTCCTCTAACCCGAGGTCAGAGAGGAACATCGCCTTTTCTTCAAGTGACATATCGACGATTTCTTCCTCAATCTGAGCACAGATTGGGAGTACGCCGGCGTTTTCCTCGGCGGCAATCGCCTTAACTTTCGCCAAGCCCGGGTTGTTTTCAATGCCATTTGAAAAATCCTCGTCGCTCATATTCGCGGCGTAGATAATCGGCTTTGTCGTCAGCAGAGCAACCTCGCCTATAATCTTCTGTTCTTCCTCGTCCATTTCGACGGAACGAGCTGATTTCCCCGCGTTAAGCGCATCAAGAACACGCTCAAACAGCTCGAGGTCAACCTGATATTTTTTGTCGCCTTTTATAAGCTTCTTTGTCTTTTCAATTCTGCGCTCGAGCATTTCAACGTCCGAGAGAATAAGCTCAAGGTTGATTGTTTCAATGTCGCGCTTAGGGTCGATACTGCCGTCAACGTGAACGATGTCCGGGTCCTCAAAACAGCGCACAACATGCACGATAGCGTCGCACTCACGAATGTTAGCGAGGAACTTGTTGCCGAGGCCTTCGCCCTTGGACGCGCCCTTTACAAGACCGGCTATGTCAACGAACTCAATCGTCGCCGGCGTGTACTTGTCGGGGTCGTACATCTCGGCGAGCCTGTCAAGTCTCTTGTCGGGTACGGCAACCACGCCAACGTTCGGCTCAATCGTACAAAAAGGGTAGTTAGCCGACTGTGCTCCCGCGTTGGTAATCGCGTTAAACAGCGTGCTCTTCCCCACATTTGGTAATCCCACTATTCCGAGTTTCATATGTAAATCTCCTGTTCATTATTTATCGCTCAAAAGATTATAGCACATTTAAAAAGGTTCTGCAACAAACGGCGTTATGAACAAAATCCCTAATGATAAATTGCCGTTTTCTAAGGTTCACTGACAGTAATTCGTGTGAACTGTGCCGATTTTTTCGCCATTCTCTTGCACAAATCGTTAAAAGTTGGTAGTATAGATAGGGGTTTTATTCTAAAACTTTTCAAACAAGAGTATAACATACTTTTAAGAAATCTACAACAAGGACGGTAATTTTATGTCAAAAATCGGCGAAACTTATGAGTTAATCAAAACGGTTGAAAAGGAACATATGGCGAGCTCAATGAGGAGCGGATGTCTTTCCGTTCTGGCTACGCCTATGCTTGTGGCTTATCTTGAAGAGGCTGCACTCGAGATGCTTGAGAAAGACCTGCCCGACGGAATTACAACTGTCGGTACAGAAGTAAACATTGAGCACCTCAGTCCCACTCCGCTAGGAGCTGAGGTCAAAGCTGTCGCTACTCTTGTTGAAAGCGACGGCAGGTTCTTTAAGTTTAATGTTGAAGCCTACGACAAGGCGGGGCTTATCGCCAAGGGCACCCATACCAGAGCCAGCATAAAGGCTGAAAAATTCCAGATTAAGGCGGATACAAAATTCGATGAAATATAAGTACATTCTTTTTGACCTCGACGGCACAATCTCACAGAGCGCCGAGGGAATACGGTACAGCCTTGAGAGGGTTTTGGAGCACTATAATATTAAAGGCGTTGACCTCTCGGACTATACGAGATACATAGGTCCTCCGCTTCTCGACACTCTTAAAAACCTCTGCGGTCTGCCCGATGAGCTTTGCGACGAGGGCTACGAGTTGTACAGGAGTTGCTACGCGAGCGAGGGCAAGCTAATGAATAAGCCGTACGACGGCGTCAAGGCGGTTCTCGGCGAGCTGAAAGACAGAGGACTGAAACTCGCAGTTTGTACCTCAAAGCTTGAGCCGACAGCAATTACGGTTGTGACAGAGTTGGGACTTAAAAAGTATTTTGATGTTATAGCCGGCTCAAACCGCGACAGCACACGCAAGGATAAAAAAGACCTTATCCCTTACGCTGTTGAGATGCTCGGCGGCGAATTAAAAGACGCCGTTATGCTTGGCGACACTTGGTATGACGCTAAGGGCGCTATGGAGTGTAGTGTAGACTTTATCGCCTGTTCCTACGGCTACGGTAAAAACGAGGATATGGAGAAGTATAATCCTGTTGCGTGGGCGCATACCCCAAAGGAGATAGTAAGGCTTCTCCTTGATGATGAGGTGTAGCTGTTATATTCCGCTGATTCACCGCATATACTTCCTCGGGTGATATTATGGTAGTATTCACAATAGGCAAAAAGCGCGCGGCGAAAATCGCCGCTATCTCGGTTTTCGCGGTGTTTCTGACAGCCTTGTGTGTTATAATTGCGCTCGAGAGGAAAGAGGCTGTGCCTGACTACGCGACAGCCGACGAAATCGGACGGTTCTTTACCGAGGCCGCCGACACCGACGCGCAGGTTGAGTTCCTGTCGCAGTTCGGGATAAAAGTTAATACAAAAACAAAACAATCCGACACAATCACAATCCCCCTTAATTTTGACAATATATATAACGAATACAACGAGCTTCAACAAGCGGCAGGTCTCGACCTGAAACCCTTTAGGGGAGAACAGGTCAGCCGCGTTGTTTTTAAGCTTCAGGATAAAGAAAAATACGTAACTCTGCTCCTTTTTAAAGCTCACGTTATCGGCGGACATCTGAGCACGGGAGTTTACGGCGACGGATATGAGGCGCTAAATGGAACGACTGGATAAAATCCTTGTTTCTCAGGGCATAGGCTCTAGGAAAGAGGTTCAAAAAATAATACGCTCAAAGCGCGTGGCTGTTGACGGCGAGCTTGTCTTAAAGCCTGATTTTAAGCTTGATTTTGATAATCACGAAATAGCGTTGGACGGACAAGCTCTGAAAATCAGGAAACACGTTTATATTATGCTTAACAAACCCTCGGGCTATGTCAGCGCAACCGAGGACAACCTCAGCCGTACCGTTTTGGAGCTTGTGCCCGAGAGTTTATACCGCGAGGGGCTTTTTCCGGCGGGAAGGCTCGACAAGGACACCGAGGGATTGATGTTAATTACCGACGACGGCGACTTTGCTCACAGAATTATTTCGCCTAAAAAACACGTCTTTAAAACCTACCTCGCCGTGCTCGACAAAACTCCGACCGACGACGACATAAAAAGCTTTAAGAACGGCTTGCTTTTAGCCGACGGGACTCAGCTTCTCCCTGCTGAGCTTGAGGTAGTGTCGAAGAGGAAAGCTCGGGTGAAAATCTGTGAGGGAAAGTTCCATCAGGTCAAAAAGATGTTTGCCGCGCGCTCGATTAAAGTTCTGTATCTCAAGCGCGAAAAAATAGGCGGATTAGAGCTTGACAGCAACTTGTCTAAAGGAAGTTGCCGAGAATTGACAAATACGGAAAAAGAAGCGATTTTTCTAGTCAAATAGCACAAAAATAGGACGGCGTTTTTTACGTCGTCCCCATTTTATATAAAAACACGTGGTAAAGTTTGTTACTTTTACAAATGGTAATATTTGCAATAAAATGATAATATAGTACTGTTAATATTATATCATTATTATGGAGGAAAAATGTATGGCAAATGTAAGTTTAAAACATGTTTATAAAATCTATGACGGCGACGTTGTAGCCGTTACAGATTTTAACCTTGAGATTGATGATAAGGAATTTATCATTCTTGTAGGTCCTTCCGGCTGCGGTAAATCAACTACCCTCCGTATGATCGCCGGTCTTGAGGACATCTCCAAGGGCGAGCTTTACATTGGCGACAAGCTTTGTAACGACGTTACTCCTAAGGACAGAGATATCGCGATGGTTTTCCAGAACTACGCTCTCTATCCTCATATGTCTGTTTATGACAATATGGCGTTCGGATTAAAGCTCAGAAAGATGCCAAAGGAAGAGATTAAAAAGAGAGTTGAAGAGGCCGCTCGTATCCTCGGTATTGAGCAGTATCTCGACAGAAAGCCTAAGGCTCTCTCCGGCGGTCAGAGACAGCGTGTTGCCCTCGGACGTGCCATCGTTCGTGATCCTAAGGTATTCCTTCTTGACGAGCCGCTCTCAAACCTCGACGCAAAGCTCAGAGCTCAGATGCGTACAGAGATTTCCAAGCTCTATCAGAGACTCGGTACAACATTTATCTATGTAACTCATGACCAGACAGAGGCTATGACAATGGGTACACGTATCGTTGTTATGAAGGACGGTTTCATCCAGCAGGTTGATACTCCTCAGAACCTTTACGACAAGCCCTGCAATGAGTTCGTAGCAGGCTTCATCGGTTCACCTCAGATGAACTTCAATGAAGCGATAGTTGCTAACGGCGGTAAGACTCTCAAGTTTGACAAATACGAGCTTCCTGTTCCTGCTGATAAGGTTGAGGCCCTAAAGGCTTACGACGGCAAAGAGGTAGTTTTCGGTATTCGTCCCGAGCATGTTCACGATGAGCCCGACTTCCTTGAGAAAACTCCCGCAGACGCTATTATGACAGCTAACGTTGACGTAACAGAACTTATGGGCGCTGAGATTTATCTCTATGTTAACATTAACGGCGCTCCGATTACAGCTCGTGTTGACCCGGCTTCAACAGCTAAGCCCGGCGACAACATCAAGATTGCCTTTGACCTTTCGAGACTTCACGTTTTCGATAAGGAAACAGAGCAGACTATCACAAACTGATTTTAAGGGAATTAAATCCTTTCAGTAATTATTAAACCGAAAGCCTCCGCTACAGGGGGCTTTCGGTTTTTTGGGAAATAATTATTCGGGCAAAAGGCGGCTAAATGCCGCTTTTTTCTATTTCATCCAGTATATTCTCGAACGCGTCGCTCCAGCCGTCAATTTCAAAGCTGCCGCCGCCGTTTGTGGCGCGGAGTTTTGAGTCATTCATATCCTGACCGTATGAGAAAAGCTCGCCGAGATAAATCTCGTAGCCGTTTTTAAGACAAATATCGCAAAAGCTTTTCATCGGGTCGCTGTCCTTGCGTATATCTTTAAATTGGGTACGAAGTATCTCGTCTGTTTTTATGTCTTTTATCAGCCTTAAAAGCTCTCTTTCAATCATATTTATCGCCCTTTCCTTTGGAATATTACCATATTATTTGTAAAACATCAAATTTCTTTTAAAACATCAGACAAACTTGGTCCGTATTTGGCGAAAAATCTTGCTTTTGACCGAATATAATAGTATAATATACGGTGTGACTACTTATTTGGAGGAAGACTATGAAAAAATTCGCTGCAGTTGTTTTAGCGGCAATTATGTGCGCCATAATTGTGTGTTCCTTTGGGATGACCGCGTTTGCCGAGAGTACAGCCTATGAGCTTAACGCTCTCAATATGAGTATCCCCATTCCGGATGATATGATTGTGCTTACGCGAGACAGCACTGTCAACGACGCTTTCTTTAAGACCTTTAAGCTGAATTACGACACGACTATGTCTAAGCTTAATGAGGGGAATATCTACCTGGAGGCGGTTACAGAGGACAGCTCTCTCACCCTTACGGTAACTATGACAAGGACTGAGGATAGCACCAAAATCGGCAGCTACAACAGCCTTACCGACGAGGAACTCACCAATATTATGAAAAAGCTGCGCGAGAATACTACCTATAAAGACGCTTCCCCAATAGAATATAACGGCGTTAAGTATATTTGCCTAAATATGAGCTATAAGAGGGGCGAAGAGACCGTTCAGGCTCAGCAGTACAACACCGTTATGAACGGCGAGAATATCAACATTACAATGCAGGCGGCTCCGGGTAAAGAGCTCAAAACCGCCGACAAGGAAACTCTCGCGGATATAATTAAAGGAACTACAATTTTAAACGACAACTTTTTTAACCGCAACAAAGGAATTATCCTCTATGGTTCAATTACGCTTGCGGCTATCGCGGTCGTGGTTGTAGTCTTTATACTTCTCTTTAAGTACATTCGTAATCCTAACCGTAAACACAAAATCCTTGTGCACGAGCTTGCGCACGAACATAAAATTAGCGAAACCACTCAAATTCCGAGCAAACATATTTTTAACGTTATTAAACCTACAAACACTTTCCTCACCAAGTATGCTCCTGTCGGAGAAATCAAGGGTAAACGCGGGAAGAAGGCTAGAGCGATAGCCGAGGAATCGAGAGAAATCAGGTCCTATTTTGAGCCTGCTCCCGAGGAAACTGTACCCGAGGAAAATGTACAGAACGAGCCTGTTACCTCGGTATCCTACGAGGACGCTCCCGACGAGATTCCGGTTGATGTTGAAGCCGTTAAGGAAGCAGTGGCTGAGACTGATAGCTCCGTACAGGACGAAGCTCAGACTGAACAGATTAAGGAAGAAGTTCAGAATGAACAGGTTGATATCTCTGAGCTTGTCGGTGATATTCCCATTGAGAAGGCTGAGACTGAGCCTCAAAAAGCTGTCCAGAGCGAAAAGAAGTTTGACGAAACAGCGGATTACTTCGATGTTGACCCCGAGGAGGGAGAGATGTTCTCCTACGCGGATGTCGATACGGCTGTTGAGGATTACACCAGGGCTAAGCGCCGCCTTGCTGTAAATGAGGACGAGGAAAACGAGGATATCCCGAACGGTTGGGACACCTTCAAGAAAATTATTTTTGCTATCGGCAGAGGTATCGCGACAGTATTCAGGGTGATTTTTATCGGAATTGTTTTCGGAATTACTCACCTAAAATATTTCTGCATAAATCTCCACAGAATGATTAAGCGTAAACGCGCTATGAATAAACGCCGTAAAATCGAGGAACAGCGCCGCAGAGAGGAAAGCGAACGCAGACGTATGGAGCGTGAAGCTGAGCGCGTGCGCAGACTCCATAACGCGAACCGCGGCGCAAACGACCTTGTACAGGTTCGTTCGTCATACGAGCGCAGACCTGTTCCGTCAGGCACAAACAGACAGCGTGCGGACAGAAGCCGTGAGCGTTCGGATTACCGCCGTGCGCCGCAGGGCAGAAGTTCCTCGCAAAGACGCAGATAAAGGAAAAATATGACTTTACTTATTAAGAGCGCGAGGGTTATTGACCCGTCGCAGGATTTAGATAAAAAAGCAGATATTTTGATTAAGAACGGAGAGCTCGCCGACATCGGCGAGTTTGATGTTGCTGACAGGGGGGTAATTAACGCGGACGGTTTAATTGCCGCTCCGGGGCTTGTCGATATGCACGTTCACCTGCGTGACCCCGGACAGACCTATAAGGAGGATATACTCAGCGGTTGCCGCGCGGCCGCGGCGGGCGGAGTTACGAGCCTGCTTGCTATGCCGAACACCAACCCCACAGCGGACAACGCCGAGACGGTTAAATATATTCTCAACAAAGCTCAGTCAGCTTCGGCTAAGGTGTACGTAGCCGCGAGCATTACAAAAGGTCTTAAAAGCGAGGAAGCTACCGACCTCGACGAGCTTAAACAGGCAGGAGCCACCGCTCTTTCCGACGACGGACGGCCTGTTGAAAACACCGCTATGCTCATAAACGCTATGAAAAAAGCTCCCAAGCTCGGACTCACAATCACAGCCCATTGCGAGAGTCTGCCGATTGCCAACGGCGGAATTATAAACGAGGGCGAGGTGTCGCGTGAGCTCAAGGTTAAGGGTATTCCCGACTCGGCAGAGGACTGCGGCACGATGCGGGAGATTTCGTTCGCCGACACGCTGGGCGTTCCCGTTCATATCTGTCACGTCAGCACAAAAAACTCCGTCGCGATGATACGCGAAGCAAAAAGGCGCGGCGTAAAGGTCACCGCCGAGACTGCGCCGCATTATTTCAGCTTTACCGAAAAGGAGCTCCTTAAGCGTGACGCCGACTTCAGGATGAACCCTCCGCTTAGACGCGAGGAGGACAGGCAGGCTGTTATCGAAGCTCTGAGAGACGGTACGCTCGACGCTATAGCCACCGACCACGCTCCGCACGCGCCCGAGGAGAAGCTCGACTTTGAAAAGGCTCCCAACGGGTCAATCGGTATGGAGACCTCGCTGTCGGCGGGTATCACAAATTTAGTAAAAACAGGCTATCTTACCATAAATGAGCTTATAAATAAAATGAGCACCGCTCCCGCTAAAATCCTCGGCATTAACGCCGGCACGCTTAAAAAGGGTGCTCCGGCAGACGTTGTGCTGTTTGATATGGACGAGAGCTATACTGTCGATGTGGATAAGCTCCACGGCAAGAGCAAGAACTCGCCGTTTAAGAATAAGGAGCTTTTCGGCAAGGTGAAGTACACAATAATGAATGGTAATGTAGTTTTTGAGGAGAGGTAATTTTATGTCAAAGGGCAATCTGCTTTCTGTCCGCGAGGACGTGCGCGTGCTTGACGCGACTCTGCGCGACGGCGGACTTTGCAACGACTTTTTCTTTGATGACGACTTTGTGCGTGATCTCTACAACGCCAACATAAAGGCAGGCGTAGACTATATGGAGTTCGGCTACAAGGCTGACAAAGATATTTTTAATCCCGAGAACTTTGGTAAATGGAAGTTCTGTGACGACGACGATATCAGAGCGATTGTAGGCGAAAACAACAGTCCTATGAAAATTTCCGTAATGGCTGACGTGGGACGATGCGAGTATAAGCGTGATATTCGCCCCAAGGCGGAAAGTCCTGTCGATTTAATCCGCGTCGCAACATACATCAACACTATTCCCGTCGCGTGTGATATCATTGAACATTGTCACAAAATGGGCTACGAAACCTCTATTAATATTATGGCTATCTCAAAGGAGCGCACCGAGGATTTAAAAGAAGCTCTCGACATCTTCGGTAAGAGCCCTGTTGATACGTTCTATATCGTAGACAGCTACGGAGCGTTCTATCCCGAACAGATTCGCCGTTACTCACAGATGTACCTTGAGTATGCCGACAAATACGGCAAGAATGTCGGTATCCACGCTCACGACAACCAGTCCTTGGCTTTCGCCAACACGATTGACGCGCTGCAGGAGGGCGTAAGCTACCTCGACGCAACCGCTATGGGAATGGGCAGGGGTGCCGGTAACTGCCGCAGCGAATTGCTCGTCGGTTTCCTTAAAAACCCCAAATACCGCACCGAGCCTATCCTCGAGCATCTTGAAAAGCATATGTTGAAGCTCAGGGAGCAGGGTATTCAATGGGGCTTTGATATTCCATACATTATTACAGGTCAGCGCAACAGCCATCCTCGCTCGGCTATAGCGTTCCAGAAGGCTCACCGCACCGACTACCGCAACTTCCGCTATGAGCTGTTCGATTTGGACTGATGTTACAGCAGGCGAGTTGAAGAAGCTTTCCCCTTAAAAGGGGTTATGGATTTTTCGAGAAAAGGAAGATTATATGGATAAACTTATTGAAAAAATAATTGAAAAACAAAACCCCACAGTAGCGGGACTCGACCCTAAGCTTGAGTATGTTCCCGAGTTTATCAAGGCTGAGTGCTTTAAAAAGTACGGAAAAAGCTTTGACGCGGCGGCAGCGGCTCTGTTCGAGTTCAACAAGGCGCTGATTGACGCGCTGTGTGATATTGTTCCTGCCGTTAAGCCTCAGGCTGCATATTATGAAATGTACGGCTGGCAGGGCGTAAAGGCTTTAGCCGATACTATTAACTATGCTCAGAGCAAGGGTTTGTACGTTATTACCGACGCCAAGCGCGGCGACATCGGCGCGACTATGGAGGCGTATGCCGCGGCTCATCTCGGCGAGACTGACATCGACGGCGTAAAGGCTCAGGCGTTCGGCTCGGACGCTCTCACGGTCAACGGCTACCTCGGCACGGACTGCATCAAGCCTCTTTTAAAACTTTGTAAAGAAAACGACAAAGCCATATTCGTACTTGCCAAGACCTCTAACCCGAGCTCGGGCGAGCTTCAGGATAAGAAAATCGGCGACAAAACCGTCTATGAAACTATGGGCGGTACGTGCGAGAACTGGGGCGGCGAGGTTATGGGTAAATACGGCTACAGCGCTGTTGGCGCGGTTGTCGGCGCGACATATCCCGAAATGCTAAAGGAGCTGAGAGCTAAGCTCCCCCACACATTCTTCCTCGTTCCCGGTTACGGAGCTCAGGGAGGCGGAGCGGAGGACGCGAAGTACGCTTTCGACAAAAATGGCTTAGGCGCGATTGTTAACTCCAGCCGCGGCATTATGTGCGCGTGGAAAAAGCAGGAGGGTAAAACCGAAAACGATTTTGCCGAGGCGGCAAGAGCCGAGGCTCTCAGAATGAGAGAGGACCTCAGAGGCGTAGTCGGAGAGATAAAGAAATAGGTTTTTCCTTTGAATACAGCCAACTAAATATCGTTAATTTATTGACAATGTAGCTCTGTTGGGCTATAATATATAGGTGATTTTATAATCATAATGTATTTATTATATTTATTGTTTTGAAATGGAGTAATAAGTGTGATAAATCACACTTGTTACAGTATTTATATTGCCTGCTCAGCTTGCCCCTTTGGGACAGTGAGCGACGGCTGAAATTTCCGCTTACGCCTTATCTGCCCATAATAAGGTTGTATGAGGGGAACATAAACAAAACATATATGGGCAGAAAGGTTATGGTAATTTTATGGCAAGGGTTTATAATTTTTCAGCAGGTCCGGCGGTCCTTCCGGAGTCAGTACTTAAAGAAGCCGCTGAGGAGATGCTCGATTACAAGGGCAGCGGTATGTCCGTTATGGAGATGAGCCACCGTTCAAAGTGGTTTGACGACATCATCAAGGATGCCGAAAAAGATTTAAGAGAGCTTATGAATATCCCCGATAACTACAAGGTTCTCTTCCTCCAGGGCGGTGCGAGCCTCCAGTTCGCGGCTATTCCTATGAACCTTATGAAGAACAAGGTTGCCGACTATATCGTGACAGGTCAGTGGGCTAAGAAGGCTTTCGCTGAGGCTAAGATTTACGGTCAGGCTAACAAAATCGCTACATCCGAGGATAAGACATTCTCTTATATCCCCGATTGCTCAGACCTCCCCATCAGCGAGGACGCCGACTATGTATATATCTGTGAGAACAATACTATCTACGGTACAAAGTTCCACGAGCTTCCGAATACAAAGGGCAAGCCGCTTGTTGCTGACGTAAGCTCCTGCTTCCTTTCAGAGCCGGTTGACGTTAGCAAGTACGGCGTAATCTACGCCGGCGTACAGAAGAACGCGGGTCCCGCAGGTTTACAGGTTGTTATTATCCGTGAGGACTTAATCTCAGACGACGTTCTCCCGGGCACACCTACAATGATGAAGTATAAGACTCAGGCAGACGCAGGTTCACTCTACAACACACCTCCCTGCTATGACATCTATATCTGCGGCAAAATCTTTAAGTGGGTTAAAGATATGGGCGGACTTGAGGAAATGAAGAAGTATAACGAGAAGAAAGCCGCTATCCTTTATGACTTCCTCGACTCCAGCAAGATGTTCAAGGGCACAGTTGAGAAGAAAGACCGTTCGCTTATGAACGTTCCGTTTGTAACAGGCGACAGCGACCTCGACGCTAAGTTTGTTAAGGAAGCTACAGCCGCAGGTTTCGTAAACCTTAAAGGCCACCGCACAGTAGGCGGTATGCGCGCTTCTATTTATAACGCTATGCCTATCGAGGGCGTAGAGAAGCTCGTAGCATTTATGAAGAAATTTGAAGAAGAAAATTCTTAATAAAGAAGGTTTAACAATGTATAACGTATTAACACTTAACAAAATCTCGCCGAACGGCACGAGCCGCCTTGGCGCTGACTATAACGTAAGCGACAACGAGCAGAACCCTAACGCTGTTCTTGTTCGTTCCGCTTCAATGCACGATATGGAAATGCCCGAGAGCCTTCTCGCTATCGCTCGTTGCGGCGCGGGCACAAATAACATTCCCAAGGATGTTTGCGCTGACAAGGGTATCGTAGTGTTCAACACTCCCGGCGCTAACGCAAACGCTGTTAAGGAGCTCGTACTCGCGGGTCTTTTACTCAGCTCTCGTAAGGTAGTTGAGGGTATTGAGTGGGCTAAAACCTTAAAGGGTAACGGCGACCAGGTCGGCAAAATGGCTGAAAAAGGCAAGGGTCAGTTCGTAGGTCCTGAAATCCTCGGAAAAACTCTCGGCGTTGTAGGCCTCGGCGCAATCGGTATTTTAGTTGCCAACGCTGCCGTAGCTCTCGGTATGAAGGTTATCGGTTATGACCCGTTCCTCTCGGTTAACAACGCTTTAAAGCTTGACCCGTCAATCAAGGTTTATCCCGCAATTGATGACGTTATTACACAGAGCGACTACGTAACAATCCACGTTCCGCTCCTGCCCGATACAAAGGATTTAATCGACGCCGACGCTATCGCAAAGATGAAGGACGGCGTGCGTATCCTCAACTTCAGCCGCGACGGTCTTGTTAACTCCACAGCTGTTTTAGAGGCGATTAAGAGTGGTAAGGTCGCTAAGTATGTTACAGACTTCGCTACAGACGACGTTCTCGCTGAGGAGAACGTAATCTGCCTGCCTCACCTCGGAGCTTCTACTCCCGAGAGTGAAGATAACTGCGCTGTTATGGCTGCTGACCAGATTATGGAGTACCTTGAGCGCGGTAACATTGTTAACTCCGTTAACTTCCCGAACGTTACAATGGCAAAATCAGGCGCTGTTCGCTACTGCGTACTCTTCAAGGGTGACATCGTTAAGGATATCACATCCGCGGTAGCTTCCTTAAAGGCTATTGAAGCTAAGACACGCGGCGACTACGGCTACGCTATCGTTGACGCTGACGACGACGCTTCCGTATCAGCTCTTGAAGCTGTTTCGGGCGTAATCAAGGTTAGAGTTATTAAATAAGTTGATAGTTGAGAGTTGATAGTTGATAGTTGATAAGTAATAGGTAATAAGTAATAGGGAATAAGTAATAAGTAATAAGTAATAAGTAATAGGTAATAAGTAAAGGCGAGCTGAGAGCTCGCCTTTTGTTTTTCTACTATTATTTAGTATCCATACATATCCTCGAACATTTTTATGCCCGACTCGGTTTTGAAGATGTTCTCTTTAACATTCTTCGCGAGCTGAGGGCTGATATGGTCATCGTAGATATTAACGAGAAAGTCAGCCTCAACGAGTATAGCGTGCACCTTATTGTCGATACCTTTGTAGGTGTGGTGATTCGCGATGAGGTAGCAGATTTTGTCGATAAACTCCTCCTCAAAACCCAGCTTTGTGAGGAGCTTCTCAGCCTCAGCGGGACCCTCCTGCTCCTGATACTTGCCGTCGGCAGAGCCGTACTTTTCCTCGCTCAGTTTAATACCGATATCGTGCGTAATAGCCGCGATTTCGAGCAGATAGAGCATATCCGACGGGAGCTTCTCATTAATCGCCAGAGTTTTGGCGATTGTGTAAACCTTCATAAAGTGTTGAATCCTTTTAGCGTCTCCGCGAAAGTATTCAACCATGGCGTTGACTGTCTCAACGGTTCTTTTCGGCTGTTTGGCTGGTATCATTTTTTCATCCTCCGAATGTATTTAAAGGTTTCCTTTTCGCCCTTTTCCGAAAGCATTCTGAGCAAAAACTCCAGCTCATCGGATGTTTCAGGGTGAATAATTGCTCCTCGATTTTTCCTTCCGTTCAAAAAGTACTCCAGCGCGGTTGAGTCAGTGTATTTTTTCTTGTTGTATATCTTGCTGGCGGCAACTCTGTCACAGAACATTTCGATGAGGAACTTTCGGGGCATCTTAACACCCTTGAACTTTTTGTCAGCGGGGTCGTAGTCCGTCCAGTACTCAAAGTGGTGGCGGTTTCTGCCCTTGTGGTGAAGCCACGCCTTTGAGTATCCGTAGTTTTCACGTTCGCCCTCATTAGGAGAGCGGTTGCCGAGGTAGTATTTGGCTCCGGGGATAAACTCCGTCGGCGAATATTTACTAAGGTCGTGGAGCAGTCCGCGTAGCGGTATTCCCGCCCTAAAGCAGTTAGCTATGACCTTGTGACGATGATGTGTAATAGTTAAAAAGTGTTTAATAGGGTGTGCCATTACTCAGAGTATTCCCCCGAATCTTCGTCTGTGTTTTCGGAGACCTCGGTGTCATTGTCGTTGACGCTTGTAATATCGTCTATGATTTCCTCCAGCACGTCGAGACAAGTGTATCCCTGAAGCCGGAGCTCGTCAAGCGGAATTATAAAAGTTCTGTCGCTCAGAGCGCTGAGGTCGCCTAGGACATCGCTCGTCTCAAGATATTCTTTAACGCCTTTGTCCGATACAAATATGTAGTTCGGGTCGGCCAAGAGCAGTTGGTCAATATCCACAACGTCGCTGTCAGCGTTGTCAAACACGTTAATAGAACCCGTGTATCCGAGTAACGTAGAAGCCCATGTGCCGCTTGTGACAGTCTTCAAAACGCCGTTGTCGGCGTAAAGATACACTAAGGTGCTTACGGTTTTGTCGCGCTTAGCGGCTGTTTTAACGGCGTTTAAGGTGTCTTTGATTTCATTGAACGCCTTTGTCGCGGCATTTTTGCCCGCGGTGTTTCCGCCGAGCATTTTTCCTATTTTAATGTAAAGCGATTTAAGCTGTTTAATTGTGTTCGCGTTCTCAAACTGAGCTACAATAATTCCTGCCTTTTCGAGTTTTTTGACGTCGGTATCGTTGAGCTCGCTGCCTGTGAAAACAATCTCGGTCTTTTCTTTAATGATTTTTGTAACGGAAGGGTCGTGAGCCGTGCCCATACTCGGAACGACCTCCAGACCTTTCTGGTTAACGTCGTCGCTTCTGCCGACCATTTTAACGTCGTAGCCTATAGCCGAAATAATATCAGCGAGGTTCTTGTCGAGGATAACAATGTTCTCGGGCTCTTTTTCAATCGTAATATTACCGATTTTAACAGGGAACTCGGCTTCCTCGTCGCAGGAGCTGAGGACAGTGGCTGTGCTCAAAAGAAGCACGCCTGTCAAAATCAGGGATAGAAATTTCTTAAACATAGCAATCCTCCTATACTAATAAGGATTCAATAAACTGTTTGGCGCATCTGGGTGAGCGGCCGCCTCTGCCTAAAGCAAACCTTTCCGCGAGAACAGAGAGCTCGTCGGAGTCCATTTTTATATTCGCTTTATCTGCCAGAGCGAACACAATGTCAAGATACTCTTTTTTGTCGGGATTGCCGAAGCATACCGAAAGTCCAAACCTGTCGGACAGCGACAGGGTTTCCTGCATATTATCGCGGCGGTGAATATCGTCGGTGTCTCTGTCCTGCCAGCTTTCCTTAATAAGGTGGCGACGGTTAGAGGTCGCGTAAATCAGCGCATTGTCGGGACGTGCGGCAAGTCCGCCCTCGAGCACAGCCTTGAGCGAGGTGTAGCTCTTATCCTGACGCTGGAACGACAAATCGTCAATAAATATGATAAACTTCATCGGGAGCGAAGCGATTTTGTCAACAAGAATAGGGAAGTCCGAGAGCCTCTCCTTGGGCATTTCAACAATCCTCAGACCCTTGTTGCGATAGGCGTTGCCGATAGCCTTTACGGTTGAGCTTTTGCCTGTGCCCATATCACCGTATAACAGACAGTTGTTACAGCTCTTGCCGTTTAAGAACGCCAGAGTGTTTTCGATAACCTTGTTTCGCGGACGTTCATATCCAATAAACGAGTCAAGTTCAATTTTGTCGGGGTGCTCCACAGGACAGATTTCGCCGTCACGCCATACAAACGCCTTGTAGCGCGCGAACATTCCGCAGCCGTTTTGCTTATAGAACTTCGCTAAATTCGAGAGTTTAATGCGGTCTGTGTTAAATGCGTGCGCGGCTTCGCCTGCTTTCCAACGCGGCAGAGCGCAGGCAATTTCGGAAATATCGTCAAGATATTTGTATTCGTTTATGATGTCGTCGGACGTGAGCTGACAGAGGTTAATAATCGCCTCGCAGTCGTGCGACACAGCGCTCGTGATGTTTTTCGGGAGAGCCTTTGTCTTACCCGCGGCAGCCGCGAGTGAAAAGCAGTTTTCATCGAAAAGAGCCGTCTCGGTTATGGCGTAGGCGAGTTTGTCGCTGACTCCTCTTTCACAAAGGAGCGAGTAAAACGCTCCGTAAGCGTTAAGAAACTTTTCCGGCTCAGCCTCGCGATTTTCGAGCAGGTTCATATAGCCTTTAATTACGCTGCGTGTGAGTATTCCGCGATATACGGACAGCGACTTCATCATCAGGTACGCTTTATATGTTTTAGTCATAAAATCATCGTCCTTTAACTTACAATCTATTTTACTATTTTTATATCATTTCGTCAATATTTGGACAAATTAATGTCGTGTAAAAAAATCAAAAAAATTTGCAAAAAAAGCTTGATTTTTTTACTGTGAAGTGATATAATACAAAAGTCGCTTGAGAGAGCGGACAAGGTCAGAT
>X127_Alpine_Marmot__coassemble_67_pt1 | contig 21257 bp, 21 predicted proteins | sample X127_Alpine_Marmot__metabat2_low_PE_002 | metagenome-assembled genome bin X127_Alpine_Marmot | reverse complement strand
CCTTTAAGCTCTGTTGAGCCATTGTCAGGCTGTCCGCTACAGGAAGGAGCTGTTCAACAGCCTTTGCCGTAGCGTCGTCGTATATGCCAAGCTTTTCGCTTGAGGTACGCTTGCGGTAGTTTTCGTACTCAGCCGCAAGTCTGAGACGTTTGTCCTTTTCCTCGTTCAGAGCCTTTTCGAGCTCCTCAATCTTAGCGGAAGTTTTGTCCTTTTTCTTTTTCTTTTCGGACTTTTCGGAAGATTTTGCTTCCTTTGAAGGCTTTTCTTCTTCGAGGACTTCCTCGGTTACCTCTTTGTTCTTTTCTTCACTCATAAATAATCGCCTTACCCTTTCTACCTACGAACGCTGAGCAGTTCGTAAATCATATTGCCGACGTATTTCGCGATACATTCGAGTATCGCCGACGCCTTCTGATAATCAAAGCGGGTTGAGCCGATTACGGCTATCAGTCCCGCAGGCTGATTTTCTATTTCATATCTTGTCGCGACAAGCGAGCTGTGCCGGAGAAGAATGTCGGAATTTTCTTTTCCTATAAGGATGTTTGTCCCCTCGGGAATTTCCTTGAGAACCTTATCTCGGCTTTCGCTGTCGCTGAGAAACTCCAGAACGCTTCTCGCCGAAATCAGGTCGAAATCATTTTGATACAGCAGTTTTGTCGAACCGCTGGTGTAAACATTGGTGCCGAGCGATTCCTTGCAGGCGTCCATAACCGCTGTCAGCATATCGGGCATTAAAAGTCCGAGCTCGCCGAACGAAGCGGCGAAGGTCTGAGCAAACGGTCGGTTGACTGACGAAAGAGGCTGACCCGCCAGGCGCTCGTTAAGAGCCCTGTCAAAAACATTGAGCATCTCGGGAGTGATGTCAAAATCACATCTGAACAGCCTGCTCTTTACCATACCTGTCGAGGTAATCAGAACAAGCATTGAAGTGTGTCTGCCGGTCTGAACAAACTTAACGCGGTGGACTCTGGTGTTATCGCCCGTCGGAGTTGTGGACAGCGCCGCTGTTCCGATTAGCTCGGAAGCAATAGTCGCGGCGGTTTTGATGATGTGTTCGGGGGCGTCGCTCGCGCTCAACAGGCGGTTCTCAATATACCGCTTAACCTTGTCGTCGGGCTCAACAGGCTTCATAAGGTTGTCAACGTAGTACCTGTAGCCGTACTCTGTAGGAATACGTCCAGCCGATGTGTGCGGCTGTTTCAGAAACCCTTTAACGGTTAAGTCCGCAAGCTCGTTGCGTATCGTAGCTGAGCTTATGCCAAGTCCCTCGGTATTTTGCAGGGATTTTGAACCTATCGGTTCGCCTGTGGCGATATAGTGTTCTATTACAGCGGCGAGAATTTTCTGCTTTCTAAGAGCAATTTTCACAATAATCGCCTCTATCTGTTTGTAGATTTAGCACTCTGACACAGAGAGTGCTAATTGCTATGGTTATAGCCTAGCACTAAAGTCAAGAAAAGTCAAGACAATTCATAAATTTTTTTCAAAATCTTCACAAAACCGCCATTTAATGGGAGCTCAGGGTTATAAGCAAAATCGCGGATTTGTTGACAAGAGAGAGTTTTATTTATATAATTATAATTAATTTAGAAGTTTGGGAGTGAAATTATGCAGGTCACAAACATAATTTATCTCGCGGTATGGGCGGTGCTCGCGGCTTATTGTATTTATTCTGCCCGAAAACTCAGCCCTATATTATACGTGCTCGGCGGATTTTTTATTTTTATGTTCGGCTGGCGGCTCGCGGATACGCTCCTGCCGATAAACCTATTCACAGGAGTGTATAACATAATCTTCCGCGCTATAGCGATAGTGTTCCTCGTTGTAATCATCTTTCTATATATAATGATTAAGAGAAAACGAGAGTGATACTATATATTGTGGTGGGAAAACTTTTTTGGCACAAATAAAAATTTTTCTCAAAAAATTTAGAAAAATGCTTGATTTTTAGCTTAAATAATGGTATCATCATATGTACGTGACTAAGAGTATTATGATTATTTTTGATTAAGGAGGTGCGACAATGCCTAATATTAAGTCCGCTAAGAAGCGTGTTAAGGTTATCGCAACAAAGACAGCAAGAAATAAGGAGACAAAATCCGCGCTGAAAACTGCTGTTAAAAAGGCATATATCGCCATAGAGAACAACGCAGATAACAAGGCAGAGGCTGTCAGCTTCGCTGTTAAGAAGATTGATCAGGCTGCTTCAAAGGGTATTCTTCATAAGAACAAGGCTGCCAGGAGCAAGTCCAATCTTACAAAGCGTCTCAACGCTTCCGCGTAAGTTAATATGTAAATTAAAAGCAGAGGTAAAACTCTGCTTTTTCTTTTATTATAATGTTGACTTTTTCGCAAAAACTGTTATTATAAATATATAAACACTTTACTTATAACATCTAGGAGGTTTGTAATATGGAAAAGAAAAGTAAATTCGGCTGGATTATCGGCATTATCGCTTTTGTAGCTGCCGCCACAGCGGCTCTGACAGCTTTCTTTATAGTTAAAGATAAGCAGAAAAAAGACGACGAGGAGCTTATGAATTACCTCGACTGTTCTATTGAATAAAGTTTATAGTTTATATTTAAAACCCTTCGGCATTTGCTCTTGCCGAAGGGTTTTTTGTGTAGTATTTAGATTAAGCTTCTTTTTTAGTGAGTATAAACTTGTGAACCAAAGCCGCGATTGCCGCGCCGACAAGCGGAGCTAGGATGAACACATACAGGTGACGAATAGCGATGCCGCCCTGTAAAATAGCAGGACCGAAGCTTCTCGCGGGGTTAACGGATGTGCCTGTGAAAACAATGCCGATAAGGTGTACGAATGTAAGCGTAAGACCGATTACGATACCGGCGATTTTTCCGTTTTCTGCCTTTGAGGTAACGCCGAGAACAGCGAGAACAAAGATAAAGGTCAAAACAACCTCAACAATTCCCGCGCTTAAAGCGCCAATACCCATAGCGCTTATGCCGCCGCCGTAACCGTTAGCGCCGAGGTTCTCGTTACTTCCGAAAACAAGCCAAAGACCCGCGGCTCCGGCTGTCGCGCCGAGGAACTGAGCGATAACATAGCCTACGAAATCCTTAACAGACATTCCGCCGTTGATTAATACAGCCAGCGATACGGCAGGGTTGATGTGACAACCTGATATGTTGCCGATGGAGTACGCCATAGCGACAATCGAAAGTCCGAACGCGAGAGTTATAGCGATGACCGAAGCGGTTGTCGGGACGGGCACACCGTAACCGAGGGTTAAGGTGTTAACTCCTACCGCTGTTCCGCAGCCTCCGACAACAAGTACGCCTGTGCCGATAAACTCAGCGATATATTTTTTAAAGCTTTCCATAGTTTGCCTCCTTTATGGAAAATTTTCAGGGAGTTCCCTGTTTTTTATTTTTTTACCTCAAGCCTTTCCTGTCCGCCCATATAAGGTCTGAGAGCTTCGGGGATATTGACTGTGCCGTCTTCGCGTAAGTTATTCTCAAGGAAGGCAATTAACATTCTCGGCGGAGCGACAACTGTGTTGTTAAGGGTGTGAGCAAAGTACTTTCCGTCCTTGCCCTTAACGCGGATTTTAAGCCTGCGCGCCTGAGCGTCGCCGAGGTTCGAGCAGGAACCTACTTCAAAGTACTTTTTCTGTCTTGGCGACCACGCCTCAACGTCGATTGAGCGAACCTTTAAATCGGCTAAGTCGCCTGAACAGCACTCAAGTGTGCGAACAGGGATATCGAGCGAGCGGAACAAATCAACGGTGTTCTGCCAGAGCTTGTCGAACCACATTTTACTGTCCTCCGGCTTGCAAACAACAATCATTTCCTGCTTCTCGAACTGATGAATACGATAAACGCCGCGCTCTTCAATTCCGTGAGCGCCCTTTTCCTTGCGGAAACAGGGGGAATAACTTGTCAGGGTTTTGGGGAGCTCCTCCTCGTTAACCATTGTGTCGATAAATTTACCTATCATACTGTGCTCGGAGGTTCCTATTAAATATAAGTCCTCGCCCTCGATTTTATACATCATCGCGTCCATTTCGGCGAAACTCATAACGCCTGTTACGACGTTTGAGCGAATCATAAACGGAGGCACGCAGTAGGTAAAGCCTCGGTTAATCATAAAGTCGCGAGCGTAAGAGATAACCGCGCTGTGGACTCTCGCGATATCGCCCATAAGGTAGTAGAAGCCGTTGCCGGCTACCTTTCGCGCGGCGTCAAGGTCAATACCGTTGAATTTTTCCATAATATCGGTGTGATAAGGAACCTCAAAATCGGGAACTACAGGCTCGCCGAAACGCTCAACCTCAACGTTCTCGGTGTCGTCCTTGCCAATCGGAACAACGTCGTCGATGATATTAGGAATTGTCATCATAATTTCGGTTACCTTAGCCGAGAGCTCGCTCTCTTGAGCTTCGAGCTGCGCGAGCTCCTCACCCTGAGCGGCAACCTGAGCTTTTAACTCCTCCGCTTCCTCACGCTTGCCCTGAGCGTAAAGTCCGCCGATTTGCTTCGAGAGCTTGTTGCGGTTAGCGCGCAGGCTGTCCGCCTTGCCCTTCGCTTCGCGGCTCTTTTTGTCGAGCTCGATTACCTCGTCAACCAGAGGAAGCTTGTTGTCCTGAAACTTCTTTTTGATATTTTCCTTAACAACGTCGGGATTTTCCCTTAAAAACTTAATGTCTATCAATTTGATTGCTCCTTATTTTTGTTTAAGTTAATGAATTATATATTTGCTGTTGAATAATCTCAAGTATTACTGTGGTAAAAACATTTGCCGCTACGGTAACCCACATCAGTCGGGCGGTTTTTTTGGTAAAATTTCTCAGCATTAACCATATTACAGGCAGTTCTATAGCCAGCGTAACAGCGAGATATAAACATGCCGCAAGCCAATCAGCCGCTGTGTTGCCGCATATAAACAGTCCTTCATATAAGATTTCGCCGTTCAATAAACCCCATATTAAACGAGGGACAAGAAAAGAAGCGGCGTTCGCTACAAGAACCGCGAAAGGGACGTTTACAAGCCTTTTAATATCCGAGAGGAGGAGAATAATAAGAGATTCGACAATCAGCGTTCCCCCGATTATTATCGGCATATACTTGCTTAACGAAAAATTTTCTAAATTCTCATTCCATATCGAATTAGCGGAAACGGTTGTTGAGGGAACCGTTATAAACACAGCAAAAGCACAAGCGATTGAAACTATGTTTTGTTTTCTCATAAACTATCATCAAGCTTCTGCGCCAAAGCCTGTAAATCGTCGTTGGAGTAGAACTCGATAGAGAGCGTCCCGCCTTTTTTACTCTTAAGCGGCGTTACTCTGACTTTTGTACCTAAATATTCGCTGAGAGTTTGTTCCACAATGCTGTAGTAGCTCGGAACTTTTGCGGGAGCGGATTTCGGCTTAGCGGACTTTTTCTGTCGGGCGATTTTCTCAATCTGTCTTACCGACATATCCGACAGGGCGATTTCGTCAGCCACCCTTATCATCTCGGCTTCGTTGTCGAATGAGAGCAGGGCTCTCGCGTGACCCGAGCTGAGCTTGCCGGCTTCGAGCATTTTCGCAACCTTGTCCGGCAGATTTAAGAGCCTTAACGAGTTAGCTATTGTCGGACGTGATTTGCCTATCACTTCGGACACCTGCTCCTGAGTGAGTCCGTAATCGTCCATAAGCGAGCGGTAGCCCTTAGCTTCCTCAATCGGGTTGAGGTTCTCGCGCTGGAGGTTTTCGATAAGCGCGATTTCCATAGTTTCCCGGTCGGTCAGCTCGCGGATAACAACGGGGATTTCCGTAACTCCGGCAATCTGGCACGCGCGGTAGCGGCGTTCGCCCGCAACTATCATATATCCTCCGCCTAAAATCGGTCGGACAAGTATCGGCTGGATTAAGCCGTGCTGTTTAATACTGTCGGCGAGAGAGTTCAGCGCTTCCTCGTCAAACTCACGTCGGGGCTGGTTTCGGTTAGGTTCAAGCTCCGAGATGTTGAGAGTTACGGTAGACTCGCCGTTTTCGGTTTCGTTCTCGATAAAAATCGCTCCGAGGCCTTTGCCGAGACCTCCTATTTTTTTAGCCATACTCTCACCCCTTGCTGACAACTTCTTGGGCAAGCTCGGTATACGCGAGCGAGCCCTTACAGGATTTGTCGTAATATATAACCGGCATACCGAAGGACGGAGCCTCCGAGAGCCTTACGCCGCGCGGAATAACGGTCTTGAAAACCTTGCGCGGAAAAAACTTTTTAACTTCCTCTACAACCTGCTGAGTCAGGTTAAGTCTGCCGTCGTACATTGTCAGCAGTACTCCCTCAAGCTCTAAAGACGAGTTGTACTGCCTTTTTACACGGCGTACGGTTGACATAAGTTGAGAAAGTCCCTCAAGCGCGTAGTATTCGCACTGAATAGGCACGAGGATAGTGTCTGCCATTGTCAGCGCGTTAGCCGTAATAAGCCCGAGCGACGGAGGACAGTCAATAATTATGTAGTCATAGTTGTATTTTATAGGAAGAACAGCGTTTTTAAGCAGCGACTCGCGGTGAGTTTTTTCGGCTATTTCGAGCTCAGCCGCCGCTAAGTTTAAGGAGCTGGGGATAATGTGGAGGTTCTCGTACTGAGTTGAAAACAAACACTCCTCGGCTGTCACGCCGTCCACCAAAATATTATATGTTGATTTGGTAAGCTGTCGTTTATCTACGGCAACGCCGCTTGTCGCGTTGCCCTGGGGGTCAACGTCCACGAGAAGTGTGCGTTTTCCCATAGCGCCCAAACACGCCGCGAGGTTTACCGCCGTTGTGGTTTTGCCTACGCCGCCTTTTTGGTTAGCTATCGCGATTACCTTTGCCAAAAAATCACCTTTACCCATTTTAAATTCACTCATTAAATTTTATCATATTTTTAAATAAAATAAAAGAGTTTTTTCATTAAACTTGTAAATTTTTTCTTGTTATATTATAATTGTATAGATTTGTGAGGTGACATTATGGCGGAATGGACCGAAATAAAAATTTCCGTTAATTCAGAGGACGTTGACAAAGCGTCCGACATAGCTAATATGGTAGTTCCCTACGGAATATACATCGAGGATTACTCGGCGCTGGAACAACAGGTAAGGGAGATAGCGCACATTGACCTCATTGACGAGGACTTGCTCAAAAAAGACAAGAGCAAGGCGTTTATCCACATTTACCTTGAACCCGACGTTAACCCGTCGGAGGCGCTGGCGTTTTTGTCCGAGAGGTATAATTCAGAGGGAATAAAACACGAGATTGACACTTCCGCGACGTTGGAGGAGGACTGGCGCAACAACTGGAAAAAGTTCTTTAACCCAACTCCTGTGGGCGAAAAGATTCTTATCAGACCTACGTGGCGCGATGATTATGACCCCGGCGACAGAGTTGTGCTCAACATCGACCCCGGGCTTGCGTTCGGAACAGGAAGTCACGAAACCACGAAGCTCTGTCTTGAGACGATTGAAAAGTATTTAAAACAGGGAGATACCGTGCTTGACGTCGGCTGCGGAAGCGGTATTCTGGCTATAGCCTCGCTGCTCCTGGGAGCGAAAAACGCTGTGGGAGTTGACATTGACGAGGTCGCTGTCAGAACCGCTGAGGAGAACGCGAGGCTCAACAATGTGAGCGACAGGTTCACCGCTGTTGTGGGAGATCTTACGGAAAAAATAAGCGGAAAATATAATTTAATTGTTGCAAATATCGTAGCAGATGCTATAATAAGTTTATCAAAAGGTGTCAAGGAGTTTATAAATTCCGATACCGTTTATATTATGAGCGGAATAATCGACACCCGCGGCGACGAGGTATGTAAAGCTGTGTCTGAGGATTTCGAGATAATCGAAAGGATAGAGGACAACGGCTGGGTTTGTCTTGTCGCTAAAAGCAAATAAAGAAAATAACGAACGGAGAACAAAATTATGAAAAAGAAAAACACAAAACGTGAGAATGTAAATCTGTTTTTTTCGGCATTTTTAATGCTGGCTTATATTGTATGCGGCTATTTCTTTGCCGAGTTCGCTAACTCGCTGGGCGGCGACGTTGCCAAGGCGGCTGTTACAGCGGCGATTCTTGTTGTTTTCGGATTGCTTGTTTTCTACGCGACAAGAGTCGGCGAGGGCAAACCCATCAAGAGATTCAGCATTATTACGCTTATCCTTCTCGACATTCCAGCGCTTTACATAATTATCGCGTCTATATTCGCGCCGATTCCCCTGCATAGTCAACTCGCTAACGCTCCCATAGTTACATATATGGCGGCGGTTGCTCTCGGTTACGGTATTCCCTATACATTCCTCAGCGGATTTGAGACCGCTTATGAGGAGGCTGAGGAAGAAGCCGAAGCACAGGACGAAGAGCCCGAGGTTCTTGAGGGCGGAGTAGAAGCCGACCTTGAGCCCGCGGAAGAAGCCGCGGCACAGGAAGAGCCCCAGGACGAGGTTGTTGTCGAGGGTGTTTCCGCTGAGGATGAAACAGAGGAAGAGGCTCCTGCCGAAGATAAGGAAAATTCCGACGCGGAGACCGAGGAATAATAAAGGCTGATTTTTATGAGCAGAGAAAACGACTTTGAAACTAAAAGCTTCAACCCCGAAGATTTAGATAAGCAGGATACACAGGATATAGCAATCGAAACCGACGACAACTACGGCGACGGATATGGCGACGGTTTTGACGACGTTGCTCCTGCCGAGATAAAGGCGGAATATTCTCAGAAAAACAGCCACGAAAAAACAAATAAACATAAAAAAAAAAAGGGACAGAAAAACAAAAAGAAAGCTATTATAATAGTATGTGCTTCAGCGGCGGCAGTCGCTGTGGTGTTAATCACGTTCTTTGCAGTCAGAGGCTGCTTTGGCGATACAAAGAAACCGGCGGTAAAAAAATCAACTAAGGCGACAACTTCTGCGACCGCTAAGGCTACTACTGAAGCCGAGACCACAGAATATGAGGAACCGGAAGAAACCGAAGCGGAGGAAACAACCGAAGCTCCCGAAACCGAAGCTCCCACACAAGCGACGGTTGTGACAACCGAAACAACTCAGCCCGAGACCGAAGCGCCTACCCAAACCTACGCGCCCGAAACAGAGGAACCGACAACACAGCCGGTTGATACCGAAACCGCCGAAACAGAACAGTAAGGTGAGAATATGTCTGAAAGAAGAAGATGTGAAAACTGCGGAGCCTTTTTAGAGAACGACGAGAAGGTCTGCTACGTATGCGGAGAAGTTCAGCTTCCCGAGACCGCGGCGGCGCCCGAGAGGAGCTCTGAGCCCCGTGAATCAGCTATAGCATTTGAAAAAGACGCGGACTATGTGATGCCGACAGAGTCCAATGAAATCGGACGCGAGCCCTTTGAGGATAGAGTTCCCTACGGCGACGAGGACTTAGCCGAGCCGTATTACGAAGGGGACAAGCGTCATATTAAAGCACAGAAAAAGCGCGGCAAAAAGGCGCTTGTTATTACAATTATCTGTGTTTTGGCGGCGGCAATTATCGGAGCGGTATGCTTCTGTTTGTTTAACGGAGTTTTCGTGACCGAGGAGAAACCGGACAACAAGCTTACTATCTATTTTGATAAGCCTAATTCCGATATTGAGCTTATAAAATCCGACGGCACCGTTTATAACTGGACAGGCGACGTTGAGGTTTCGTACGAAACAAATGACAAGGCTAAGACAAAAATCTGTACTCCGTGTAACGACCACGAGTCGCTCTGGAAGGTAACCTTGCCGACAACCGCGAAGTCCGTTTATTTCTATGAAAAGGACGAAAAATCCGTCAGAACTCAGGTTACACCCGGGTTTGACGACGAGATGGTTTATTATGTTTCACAGGAAACTTTTAATTCACAGAATCAGCTTCCGCTCGGTCAGTGTGAACGCGAGAGTTTTAAAGGGATAGGTATCAACTACGCTATAACCGCCCAGTCAAGCGAAAGCGAAACACAGGAAACCGAAGAATCCGAACAGGAAACTACCGAAGAACAGGAAGCTCCTACCGAGGAAGACGACTCCAGAAAGACTGAGGACAAGGGATATTACACCATAAGTCTCCCCAAGAGCTGGCAGAGCGGTGTAACCGCTGTTGAAAACGGCAACTGCACCACATATTACGAGGATTATAACTATAATTCATATAGTATGGGAAAACTTGCGTCAATCTATGTTTTCGATGCTAACGACTCAGCCGCGGACAACCTTGTCGGCGTAAAGGATATCAGATACAATTCCGACCAGACAAAGAAAATTGTCATCACAACGCCTACGGATATTCAGTTCAACGAGGCGGATGAAGAAGCTCAGAGGAGCTATCTCGAAAAGAACAAGGATCTAAATTCATTCCTCGATTCTATTTCCGTACAGTAAAGGAGTAAAGAAATGGGTTGCGATAATAACTGCGCTTCCTGCGCGGAAAACTGTTCAAGCAGAACAGCGCCGCAGGATTTGCGCGAAAACTTAAATGAAATGAGCTCCGTAAAAAAGGTTATCGGAGTAATCTCGGGCAAGGGAGGCGTAGGCAAAAGCCTTGTCACCTCAACACTTGCCGTTACAATGCAAAGACGCGGACATAAAGCGGCTATTCTTGACGCTGATATTACAGGCCCGTCAATTCCGAAGGCTTTTAATCTTCACGAAAGAGCTAAGGGCAACGACCTCGGAATATTCCCTGTTACAACAGCCACGGGTATCGACATTATGTCAATCAACCTTTTGCTTGAGAACGAGACCGACCCCGTAATTTGGCGAGGTTCCTTGATTTCGGGTACGGTTAAGCAGTTCTGGACGGACGTAATTTGGGCTGACGAGGACTATATGTTTGTCGATATGCCTCCCGGTACAGGCGATGTTGCGCTGACGGTGTTCCAAAGTATCCCTGTTGACGGAATAATCATTGTTACATCTCCTCAGGATTTGGTTTCGATGATTGTTGAGAAAGCCGTTAAAATGGCTCAGATGATGAACGTGCCTATTTTAGGTATTGTCGAGAATATGAGCTACTTTGAGTGTCCCGACTGCGGCAAGCGCCACAACATCTACGGCGAAAGCAAGATTGATGAAATCGCCGAAAAGTTCGGCACAAAGGTTCTCGCAAAGCTCCCCATAGACCCAAAGCTCGCCGCCGCGGTGGACAAGGGTATGGTCGAGATGATAGCGGACGGACTAATGGACAGCGCCGCGGACGAAATTGAAAAGCTAATTAAATAATTAATCAGCCGTTCTGTTATCAGAGCGGCTTTTGTATTTTATGGTAATATAAGGTTTTATTAAGTAATTAAATTTTTCGCAAATGCACTAAATCAGCAGGTTCACTTGTGTTTACTTATGAAGGGAGGTTTAGAGATGTTTATTCAAAGCAGAGAAAGCTACAATCAGGTTGTTGAAGAATTTTCCAATATGATTTATAGAATTGCGTATCAAAGCCTGAAAAATACAACAGATGCTGAGGATATTGTTCAGGACGTTTTCCTGTCCCTGCTAAAGTCGGGAAAACAGGAATTTTCTGACAAGGAACATCTTAAAGCCTGGCTTATCAAGGTTACCGTTAACAAGTGTATCAATTTTCGCAAATCCTTTTGGGTGCAAAAAACCGTACCCTTGGAGGAACAGGTAATATCCTACACAGATGAGGAAAAAACTCTTATGGATGAGGTTATGAAGCTTCCCTCAGATTACCGTAACATTATTTACCTTTACTACTATGAAGGATATACCGTTAAGGAGATAGCGGAAATTATGGGCAAAAAGCAGAACACAATTAATTCAAAGCTGCAGCGTGGTCGCAAAAAGCTCAAAGCTCAACTTGAGAAAGGAGAAACCTGTTATGAAGAAAAACAACTACATAAGTGCAATGGATAAAACTACATTAAGCAATGACGCAAAAAATAAAATTAAGGACTTGTATGATGTAGTGAACAATCCCGCGGAGGAAAAAATTATGACTGTTAATAAAAAGAAAAAATGGACAAAACCTCTTGCTGTCGCGGCGGCAAGCTTGGCGTTGTTAATTGGATTTGGTGCTTTTTCTATAGCCTTGCCCGGCAATAGTAAGGCTGATAACAGTTTTGTACTGACTGTTAACGCGGCAGAGCTGAAAGAGGGAGAAGCAGTACTTGCCGATACATCTGCTTTAGGATTTAGCGTCAGCGAGGGTGACAACGATTTTGACTACTATTCACTTGATTTTCCTGTTAAATATCAGGGAGATAATATCAAGTCAATTACCTACTCGTTAAACAAAGGCTTTTTTGAGATATCCGATTTTAGGGAAAACAGCATTGAAAATCAGTCAACCGATAGTGATTCAGACATTCAGGTAAACGATACGGAAAAAGCAGAGTTATCCATACCTGCGGATGCTTATATGGATGATCCGGAGCAGGGAAAGATGGAATCATCCTATGAAGTAGCCAAGCAGTTTACCGTAGACTATGATGATCAGAAAAAAGCGGAAAAATTTGTTTATATAAAAGGGGACGACAAACACTTTACACAAGCGGAGATTGCTGAATTTAAAAAAGCAGTTTACCGAGAATCCCCCAATGATTATAACGGTTCAGATGAAAAACAAATGAAAAGAGAATGTGCCGCCATTAATAAGCTGTTAGGGGATTTAGTCATTAAAAGCACCATAAATTTTAAAGACGGTACTACAAAAACCCAAAATATTAAGGTTAGTACAAAATTACTTAAAAACGGCGAGGCAACTATGGACGAAATTTCACCTGAAAAAAGAGATGACAGTACAATAGTATTTTCATTTGAAATAGTATAAACCAAAACAATTCACCCCCTTTGATAATTGATAGTTGATAGTTGAGAGTTGATAGTTAATCATTAAAAAGCTTTTTTCTGAAAAACTTTGGTTTTTTGACATAATTTTATCAATATTTTACTTTACATTTTACACCTAAAGTGCTATGATGTAGAGTGATATAAAGCGTATCTGTTAACGCTTTATTGCAACTATTTGCGTAATTTATTAAGGAGGACATATTCAAATGGCAAGAAAAATGAAAACCATGGATGGTAACACCGCCGTTGCGCATGCTTCGTACGCGTTTACCGACGTTGCTGCTATCTATCCTATCACACCTTCTTCCGTTATGGCTGACGTTACAGACAACGAAGCCGCTAACGGCAGGACAAACATTTTCGGTCGCACCGTTCAGGTAACCGAGATGCAGTCTGAGGGCGGCGCCGCGGGTGCGGTTCACGGTTCGCTCGCTGCAGGTGCTCTGACAACTACATACACAGCTTCTCAGGGCTTACTGCTTATGATTCCTAATATGTATAAAATCGCGGGTGAATTACTCCCCGGAGTTATTCACGTTTCCGCTCGTGCGCTGACATCTCACGCGCTCTCTATCTTCGGCGACCATTCCGATATTTACGCTTGTCGTCAGACAGGTTTCGCGATGCTTTGCTCCAACAACCCCCAGGAGTGTATGGACTTAGCCGCTGTCGCTCACCTTACAGCTATTAAGGGCAGAGTTCCGTTTATGCACTTCTTCGACGGTTTCCGTACATCTCACGAGATTCAGAAAATCGAGACTTGGGATTACGCTGACCTCGAGGAGCTCCTCGACAAGGACGCTGTTGAGGCGTTCAGAAGAAGAAGCCTCAACCCCGAGCATCCTGTAACAAGAGGTACAGCTCAGAACGACGATATCTTCTTCCAGGCAAGAGAAGCTTGTAACAAGTATTATGACGCTGTTCCCGAAGTTGTTTCCGAATATATGAACAAGATTAACGAGAAAATCGGTACAAACTACAAGCCCTTCAACTACTACGGCGCAGAGGACGCTGAGCACGTTATCGTAGCTATGGGTTCGGTATGTGACTGTATCGAGGAAGTTGTTGACTACCTCAACGCGGGCGGCGAGAAAGTCGGTCTTATCAAGGTTAGACTTTACAGACCTTTCGTTGCAGATTATTTGCTCTCAGAGCTTCCCAAGACCGTTAAGACAATCTCCGTTCTTGACAGAACAAAAGAGCCCGGTTCAATCGGCGAGCCTCTTTATCTTGATGTTCTTGCGGCTATCAACGGCTCCGAGTTCTCGGATGTTAAGATTTACACAGGCCGTTACGGTCTTGCTTCCAAGGATACAACTCCTGCTGATATGGTTGCTGTATACAGAAACGCTGAGTCCGAAACTCCCAAGAGAAGATTTACAGTCGGTATCGTAGACGACGTTACTAACCTTTCTCTCCCGAGAGTTGAGAACCCCGACACTACTCCCGCGGGAACAACTTCCTGCAAGTTCTGGGGTCTCGGTGCTGACGGTACAGTTGGCGCTAACAAGAACTCAATCAAAATCATCGGCGATAACACCGATATGTACGCTCAGGGTTACTTCGCTTACGACTCCAAAAAGTCGGGCGGTCTTACTGTTTCTCACCTTCGCTTTGGTGATAAGCCGATTAAGTCTACATACTATGTAAGTAAGGCTGACTTTGTTGCATGTCATAATCCTTCATATGTTGACAAGTATGAAATCGTAGAGGACCTCAAAGAGGGCGGTTCGTTCCTGCTCAACTGCGCTTGGGACGTTGACGAGCTCACAGAGAGACTCCCCGGCAAGATGAAGAAGATTCTCGCCGACAGACATATTAACTTCTACACAGTTGACGCTATCAAGATTGGTAAGGAAATCGGTCTCGGCAGCAGAGTTAACACAATTTTACAGTCCGCGTTCTTCAAGATTGCCGACATCATTCCGGCTGACCGCGCTAAGGAGCTTATGAAGGAAGCCGCTAAGAAGTCCTATATGAAGAAGGGTCAGGCTATCGTTGATATGAACTACGCCGCTATCGATGCAGGTATGGAGGCCTTAAAGAAGGTTGAAATCCCCGCTGAGTGGTCAAACGCTGTTGACGACGCCGCATCCGACAAGGCTGAGGGCAGTGGCAAGCTCGTAGATTATGTTAACAAGATTCTTAAGCCTGTTAACGCTTACAAGGGTAACCAGCTTCCTGTTTCGGCATTCGTTGATTATATCGACGGTACATGTCCTCAGGGTTCAGCCGCGTATGAGAAGCGCGGTATCGCTGTTGACGTTCCCGAGTGGCAGCCCGACAACTGTATCCAGTGTAACAAGTGCGCAATCGTTTGTCCGCACGCTGTTATCCGTCCTGTTATTATGACAGACGCTGAGGTTGACGCCGCTCCCGTAGATACAAAGACAGCGACAGCCACAGGCTTAAAGGAATATAAGTTCACAATGACAGTATCAACTCTCGACTGTACGGGTTGCGGAGCTTGTGCTCAGGTATGTCCCGGCAAGAAGGGCGAGAAGGCTCTCGTTATGAAGCCGATTGATACTCAGAGAAAATATCAGGCAGTATTTGATTACGGTATGAGCCTCGAGCCCAAGCAGGCTGTAGCCGACAAGTTCAAGATGTCTACAGTTAAGGGCAGCCAGTTCAAACAGCCCTTACTCGAATTCTCGGGCGCTTGCGCAGGCTGTGGTGAAACACCTTACGCTAAGCTCGTTACACAGCTCTTCGGCGACAGAATGTTCATCGCCAACGCTACAGGTTGTTCCTCAATCTGGGGCGGCTCGGCTCCTGCTACTCCTTATACAGTTAACAAGGAAGGCAGAGGTCCGGCGTGGATGAACTCGCTGTTCGAGGATAACGCTGAGTTCGGTCTCGGTATGACGCTCGGTCAGAAGGCTATCAGAAACCGTCTCGTTGAGTACGTTGAGAAGATTCAGGCTGACACAACTAAGGACAGCCTCAAGGACGCTTGTCAGAACTACCTCGACACACTCTCCGATTCACTCGCTTCACGCGCGGCTACAGACGCTCTTATCGCTGAGTTAGAGCAGGCTGACGACGCTGTTAAGGAGCTCGCTAAGAAAACTCTTATTGACAAGGACGAGCTCGCTAAGAAGTCTATGTGGATCTTCGGCGGAGACGGCTGGGCTTATGATATCGGCTTCGGCGGTCTTGACCACGTAATCGCTTCGGGCGAGAACGTAAACATCCTCGTATTTGATACTGAGGTTTACTCCAACACAGGCGGTCAGGCTTCAAAGGCTACTCCTGTAGGTTCTGTTGCTCAGTTCGCCGCTGCGGGTAAATCTGTTAAGAAGAAAGACCTCGCCGCTATCGCGATGAGCTACGGTTATGTTTACGTTGCTCAGGTTGCTATGGGCGCTAACAACAATCAGGTTCTTAAGGCTATGATTGAGGCTGAGAGCTATGACGGTCCGTCATTAATCATCGCTTACGCTCCCTGTATCAACCACGGTATCAAGGGCGGTATGGGTATCGCTCAGCTCGAGGAGCAGAAGGCTGTTGACGCTGGTTACTGGAACCTCTTCCGTTATGATCCGCGTCTCGCTGACGAGGGCAAGAACCCGTTCATTCTCGACTCAAAAGCTCCCACAGCTTCTTATCGTGACTTCATTATGGGCGAAGTTCGTTACAACGCTCTGTCACGTAAATTCCCCGAGAGAGCGGAGAACCTCTTCCAGAAGGCTGAGAAGTACGCTGAACAGAAGTACGCTCACCTCGAAAAGCTCGCTTCCTTCGAGGACGCTACCTGATAACAGAATAAATAAAAACCTTGAGCTGTCGCTTTCGCGGCAGCTCTGTTTTTTTGAGGTGAAAGGGTTTAGGATTTAGGGATTAGTATGAATATCCTTCCTCTGTTTCCAATATCTTTGCATTGAAACACACAACCCGGCGGCGGTATAATTTAGCCGAGGTGATTAAATGAAATTTTTTAGAAAACCGCTCGGGATTTTCCTTGCGGTATGTATGCTGTTTTCGTGTCTGTCAATTTTCTCCTCGGCAGCCGCGAACAGCACGACAGTAACAGGCAAGTTCAATTATGACTACGCTAACTCGGTACTTAAACTTGTCAATCAGCAGCGAGCCGCGAACGGCTTGTCCGCTCTTGTTATGAATAAGGAGCTGGTTGACGGCGCTATGATAAGGGCGGCTGAGTGTAAGGTCAGCTTCTCACATACACGTCCCAACGGTACGAGCTGTTTTACCGCTTATAACTGGCAGAGTGTTGTGGGCGAGAATATCGCCTACGGTCAGCGTACGCCCGAACAGGTTATGAACGGCTGGATGAACTCCCAAGGACACAGGGAAAATATCCTCAAAGCTTCGTTTAAGAAAATTGGTATCGGATGTTTTGTCGCCGATAACGGCACTCTTTATTGGGCGCAGGAGTTCAGCGGCGGAACATCGTCGGGCTACTCCGTTTCGGGTTCGAGAGCTGTTACAGTTAATGTGAGCCTGTCAAGCGGCGTTCAGACTACAGTAAGCTTTAACGACGCACAACCGCCGGCGACTGCCCCGACTAATGCTCCTACGACTCCGACTAAAGCGCCGACAACTCCGGTAACTTTGCCGACTGCCCCAACAGTTAAGCCGACCGAGCCGCCGTCCTGTAAAGCTCCCGCGGCTCCTGTTATAAAGAATTTGTCTGTAAAATCAAAACGCGTCACGATAAAATGGAGCTCAGTCAAAGGAAAAACAGGCTATCAGGCGCAGTATTGCTGTAACCCGAAGTTTAGTTGCGGGCGCACAACGGTGATAACAACCGCAACTTCCCTCAGGACACATAAACTTAATTGTAAAAAGATTTATGCAAGAGTTCGCGCGTATAAGAGAACAGGCGGAAAAATCTGTTATTCCCGATGGAGCACGATAAAATCAAAGAAGATATAAAACACACCGCCGTCGGTTACTTCGACGGCGGCTCTTCGTTGTGAAGTTTTCTTTTTAACATCAGGTATTTATTTCTGGTTGCTATGCCGCCTCGGATATGGCGCTGGTTTTTGTTTGTTTCCAGTATTTCGCGGACTTCCTTATATAAGCCGGGGTTAACGCTCTTAAGGCGCTGGCTTACATCTTTATGTACTGTGCTTTTGCTTATGCCGAACTTCTTTGCCGCGGAGCGGACCGTAGCTTTGCTCTCGATGATATACTCTCCGAGCATAGCGGCGCGCTCCTCCACTATACCTTTCACATATAGCCCTCCAAAGGTAATTTTTACTTAATAATATGCAGAAGAGAGCGGAAAAATCACAAAACCGATATTTTATTTGACTTTGTTTAATTTATAAAATATAATGAAGATAAGATTAGAAGTATTGAGGGTGATTTTATGATAAGAAAGACCGCCTTGTTATTAATAATTACTATGTTGCTTTCGGTAGTTTTCAGCGCTCCTTACTCAGTGGTCAGCGCCGCCGAGGGGGATCAGGAAAATACCGACCATTACGACAAGGATTCTCTGCTCGCTCAGTACTCCACCGCTGAAATCGCGGCGATGTACCCCGACTTCGGCGTATATCTCGCTGAGAAGCTGAGAGCGTTTGAGACAGATATTTCGGTTCGTGATTTTGACATAAGTAAAGAGGATATCGGCGCGATATTTTACAGCGTTTTGTGTGAAAATCCCGATATTTTCTATGTTTTTTCTACACGTTTTGAATCAACCGCTAATTATAACACCGGAAAAATCGTATCTATTCGCCCCGAGTACTACTTTAATACCGAGGATATCCCCCAAAAAATAGAGGAGTTTAACCAAAAGGCTAATAACATTCTTTCGGGTGTAAATCCAAGCTGGAACGACGTTATTAAAGCGCGCTATATCCACGATATGCTTGCGCATTACACAGAATATGATACAAAATATGAGCAAATCAACGACTCTGATTATGAGCTTTTCAGGCAACAGATGAGGATTTATACATCCTTCGGAGCGTTGGTTGATAACAACGCCGTGTGCGAGGGTTACGCTATGGCGTATAAGTATCTGCTCTCAAAGGTCGGCGTAAAATCATATTATGTTCAAAACACAAAGAAGCGTCACGCGTGGAATATGGTTCAGATTGACGGAAAGTTTTACCACGTTGATATTACTCACGACGACCCGACCTGCGACAACCTCGGCAGAGTCAACCACGACAGTTTTTTGAAGAGCGACAGCTGGTATTTAAACCACGGCGACGATGATCACACCTACTGGATAACAAACCTTAAAGCCGACGATACGAGCTTCGACAACGCTTGGTGGAACAACATAAACACTATGATTTACCGCTGTGACGGTTATGATTATTATGTTAATCAAGTTTATACAAGCAGCGTTTACGCGGCTGTAACTCGCAGGAATATCAGCACAGGAGCCGAGGAAGTAATGGCTACGGTTAAAACACGCTGGAAGGTTAAGGACATTCCAAACGCTTTCTGGGAAAGAGCGTTTTCCTATATTACAAGCGACGGAAAGTATTTTTATTATAACGACACAAGCAGCGTTTACCGTATGAGTATCGGCAGTTCGGCGAGCCAAAAGGTTTATACTAAACCGTCCTCCGAAACGAACGACATTTACGGCGTTGCGTTTAAATCGGACGGACAGCTTTACGCTACAATTAAGGAATCTCCAAACGTAGAGGACGTTATTTATAAGCTTAACGTTACTGCTGAGCCTGTTACCGAACCGACAAAGCCGACAGAGCCGCAAGGCAGCACCGCGGAGACTACCGAGCCTGTGTCGGAAAACTATACTAAGCCGACAACAGTCACCCAGCCGGTTACATCGCCTGTGACCGAGCCGACAACTCCCGCTCCCGTAATTATCAAAAAGAAACTATCGCTGTATATTAAGCGTTCAAGCAAGCTCACTCTCACTCCCAAGGGAAAATATAAGTTTTCGTCGAGCAAAAAGTCTGTGGCGACAGTTTCAAGCAAGGGTGTAATCACAGCCAAAAAAGCCGGCAAAGCCGTAATTACGGCAAAGGGCTCGTCTGTGATTTTTAAAATAACCGTTACGGTCAAAAACCCAAAGCTTAACGTTACCAAAAAGACTATTAAAAAGAAGAAATCCTTTACCCTAAAGGTCATAGGCGGTTCGGGTAGAATCACCTATAAGGCGGGAAACAGCAAGATTGTGAAAATCAACACCAAGGGCAAGGTTACCGGCTAGAAAAAGGGAAAAACAACCATAACCGTAAAGGTTTGCGGACTAAAGCTTAAATGTAAAGTTACGGTGAAATAAAGAGAGGCTGTCACGTGACAGCCTCTAATTGTTAGGGTTATTTCGTTACGGTTTTTCCTTTGTGAGGTATTCTATACTGCGTTCAATAGCGTCCTTGCTCTTGCCGAAGTCGTTGCCGCGGTTACGGTAGTCGAACATCGAGCAAAAGTGCGTTATGTCGTCCTTTAGTTGCGCGAGCTTATTTTTTGTCAGGTTATATGTGTCCTCGTGGAACGACTTTATATTCCTTGAGCTTACGCCGCCCTTGCCCGACGCCTGACGCATAATCAGCGCGTAATGGTTCAGGCATATGTATGGCTGTTCGCGGTAGAGGTTTTTAAAATCGTCCGATTTTTCATATTCCGACAGCACCGTCGAGATGAGGTGAGTCATATCCCTTGTGATTCTGTCGCAAACATAGCAGCTGCCGCTGAGCTCCTCAATCCTGTCGAGAGCTTTTTTGTCGGGTTTTGACGTACCCTTTTTCGGCAAAACCTCGTTCATTATCGCCTTGAGGTGGGATTCGAGGATAAGGGCGTTCGGCAGCTTCTGACCCGCGTTGAACATTTTGGAAAAATGCCTGTGACAAAAGCCCTTTTTGTTGGTTTCAATCCGAATGTTAGGCTCCATCATAGCGTCGCCGACAATAAACTCAACGTAGTTTTTCTCGAGCATTTCCTCCATACGACACAGAGGACAGCCGTCCTTGGGTTTAAAAAGGTCGTTTATCGGAATTGTTGTAATATTCTCTTTCATACTGATTCACCTCGCGGATTTTCTGTTTTTATTGTATCATATTTTTTGAATTTATGATATACTGTTTTTATACTATTAAGGAGTCTTAGATATGGAGTGCACAAAAACCGACACAGGGGTAAAAATCAGCGGTGTTCACAACCTCGATTTAGCACAGACGCTGGACTGCGGACAGAGCTTTCGCTGGGTTGAGAACGATAACGGTTTTACAGGGATAGCGTTCGGGCGCGAGGTTACGATGCGACTCGACGGCGAAACGCTCTATATCGACAACGCTACACAAGAGGATTATAAAAATATTTGGAAAAACTATCTCGACTTAGAGCTTGATTACGGAAAAATCCGCGAAAGTATAAGTAAAATCCACCCAACATTAAAGGAAGCGAGCGTTTACGCTTCGGGAATAAGAATCCTCAGGCAGGAGCCGTGGGAGGCGCTATGCACTTTTATCATCTCACAGAACAACAACATAAAGAGGATAAAGGGAATTGTAGCACG